>UOEO01000074.1_pt1 | contig 16504 bp, 9 predicted proteins | sample 1989881 | NCBI WGS metagenome assembly UOEO01 (sample SAMEA4712198, study PRJEB27164) | hydrothermal vent metagenome | biome: marine basaltic hydrothermal vent biome; feature: marine hydrothermal vent; material: mineral | place: Pacific Ocean | collected 2011-06-14/2011-07-23 | depth 1691 m
CTGATCATCCTCTCAGACCAGCTATAGATCGTCGCCTTGGTGAGCCATTACCTCACCAACTAGCTAATCCAACGCGGGCCCATCTAATAGCGATAAATCTTTCCCCCAAAGGGCGTATACGGTATTACTCCCAGTTTCCCAGGGCTATTCCGTACTACTAGGTAGGTTCCCACGCGTTACTCACCCGTCTGCCGCTCCCACCGAAGTGGGCGCTCGACTTGCATGTGTTAAGCCTGCCGCCAGCGTTCGTTCTGAGCCAGGATCAAACTCTCAAGTTTGATATTCTGACTTGGTCGACGCATGCACGTTACGTATTGACGAGGACACACATTATGTCACCGGATGTCTCACGACATGCCGATTACCAATGGTGTTCTCTTAATAGAAACGTACACCCATCGAAGTCTATTTAGCTCGATCCGGGATAAATCCAGGACCGGCTCGCAAGAACCTCGCCGTCCACGTTTCTCTTTCTTCTATCTTCACACTGTCAAAGAGCTGACCCTGTTCGCATTGCGAAAAGCGTCACATTACCTTTATAAACTAAAGGTAATTAAACAACAAAGCTTTTGTCGGAGACCCGACAGCAACCCTGTCTTTTGTTGAATTCGCTAACAGTGGGAGCCGGTGAAGGCCTGCCTCGTTAGCGCTGGCGGGTTATAAGAGACCCAAGTTAGTCTGTCAACACCCTATTTTATTTAGTTTTGAAGAAACAAAATGGTCAGTTTTTTCAAATAGTTAACTGCAAGAGAACGTTTGTTTTGTTCCTGTTTTGCAGCGTTGGCGGGTTATAGGTGCTTGCCCGTGCAACTGTCAACAGCCCATTTCAAAAACATTGGTTTTTCTGCACAGAGCAGGCAACCCAATCCTGTTTTTTGCGAACAGGCGCCAAAAACCGCCCTAAAACAGACCAAAACGACAATCACGCGGACATATCAAAACCCAAGAACCTGACTTAATATAGAGAAAACGGCGCCAAACTGCAATACGTGGTCTCATCACACCCTGATCCGGGGCCGGCCAATGCGTCTATTATGCTCTTTAAGGGCAATCCGGCTGCACCTCGGATTTTTCTGGAGTTTTTTAGCCGATTCTGACTGAGTTTTGCCGCATTGCTCGCTTTAACCACTATAGTGAACGGATTATATGCGGCGCTCCCTTGGCAGGATCGATTCTGTCCAGAGCGTTTTCAGAATAAGTGGACACCGGTTATTCGGTTCGAAAACGCGATAAAACAAAGACTTGTAGCCAAGGTTTTGATTAGAAACAAAACCGGACTGGCTCCATATAAAAATCAATGACTTTTCTTGGGGAACCAGTTTGAGCGCAGCGCAAATAAATCGACAGGCAGCCTTGTTGCGGGCCAGCGGCTATGAGGACAGCGATGCGCTGACCCTGCAATCGAGCCAGGGCGACATCCCCCATGGCCGCGAGCTGAGCCTTTCCTGGCTCGCTGGAACAATCATGACCGGTCTTACCTCGGTATTGTTGATGGGGGCGGCCCTTTATGTTGCCTTTTTGGGTCAGGACACGTTTTCCACCCCCTATCAGGCATTGCGCGTCGCCAGTGCGGAAAATGTGCAAACCGGATTTCCCACTTCCAAAACCGGGCGCCTTAAACCGGTGGTCCAGACCCGCTCGGAACGAGAAATAATCGAGGCCGGCATCAGCGTAAATGATGGCGGCAAGGAGCGCATTCGCAATCAATCCTTTGATCGCATACGCGCCACCCTGGCCACAGCTGCAACCTCCCTTACCAGCAACATCCCGCCCTATGATCCGGCCGCCATTCTCGCCCGCACCCGCTCGCAAGGAGAAACCCCGGCGGCGGCGCTGGTTTCAACCAATATTTACGGAGCCAGCGTCGAGGGCGAAATCACGGTTAAAACCTCCAAATTGCCGCTGGACATGATACCGGCCCGCTCGATTTCCGATCAGGGGGCGGCCGGATTTGTCCGCCTGACGCTCGAGCGCTCATATTCCCCGTTCGAAATCTCGGCCCTTGGTTACGCCGCCGACATCTCCTCGATTGTCGAGCTGGGCACGCCCGCGGGCGCCGCCATTGCCGGCATTGCCGAAAACGTAACGGTGATGCCCAAGACCATAACTTCGGCCAATCAGGGCCCGGAACGTTCCGAGCGCATTTTGACCATCCGCAAAATCACCCCGCTGGCTGACGTTCTGGCCCAAAACGGCTTTACCCCGGAAGTGGTCGCCGCCGTGCTCGACACCTTAAAGAGCATTTACCCCTCCCCCAGCCTTCCGGTGGGCGCTCATTTGCGCATATTGTTCGGCCCGGACAGAGACGGGCGCACCCTCATTCCCTATCGCATATCGATTTATGTCGGGGAGACCCATGCGGCAACGGTGGCCCTGACCGACCGCGGGCAATATGTGCTGGGCCTGGCCCCGACCCCGGTCAAATTCCCCGAATCCGATATCGAACAGATCAATGTTGGCAATCTGCCTTCCATTTACCGCTCGATCTGGGAGACGGCGCGCAAATATGGCCTGTCCGACACCATCATTGACAAGATCGTTTCCCTTTATGCCTATGATCTTGACCTGACCAAGCGCATCAAACCCGGCGATTCAATCGAGATATTGCGAACCAGACCTGACAAAACCGGCGATTATGAACTTTTATACGTCTCGCTCTCGCTTGGCGGAACCACCAGGGAATTTTTCCGTTTTCAGGCCGAAGACGGCAAGATCAATTATTATGACCCCGGCGGCCAGACCGGAAAACGCTTCCTGTTGCGCCGTCCGCTAAAAGGCGGCGGGCAATTGCGCTCGCGCTTTGGCTATCGCATTCACCCCATTTTCAAAACCCGCAAGCTGCACACCGGCATTGACCTTGCCGCCCCCAAGGGGACCCCGGTCTATGCCTCGGGCGACGCCATTGTCCTGCGCGCGCAATGGGTTTCCGGTTACGGGCGCTTTGTCGAGTTGCAACACGTAAACGGCTACAGAACCCGCTACGCTCACATGAACCGGATCGCCGACGGCATGGCCCCGGGAGTTAGGGTTCGCCAGGGTCAAATCATCGGATATGTGGGAACGACCGGCAACTCGACCGGCAACCATTTGCATTTCGAGGTGCGCATCAACAACAATCCGGTCGATCCGCTAAGCATTCAGCTGCCGCGCGCCAGATCGCTTCCGGCGCGTGACCAGATCGCTTTTGCCCGTACCGTAACCCAGGTGCGCGACCTGATGGAGCGCGACACCTCCCCGGTCAAGGTTGCCACCACTCAATAATACCTGCCGGCCTTCATGGTGAGGCAAGTTTTTATGCCTTGCGGGGCGCACCGCAGGATGCGACGGCGGCAGGATTCTTTTTTATGTCTCGCGGCTCGTACCACAATCGGCATGACGGTGCTAACACCGCACCTATGCCGATTGTTGAGCCTGCGACGGCGCGCTGGGTTGCCAGCGGCTCGCGTTAAAGCTCGCTGAGGTTCGCCTCATGTCTTTTCCCATTCAACTTCTCTTTCGTCATTCCGGCGCAGGCCTCAATCCATTCTTTCTTGTGCCATGTGTCAATAAAAAAGATGGACCCCGGTCTTCAACGGGGTGACGCTCAGGGGTTTTGTCTATTATTTTGCCTTACCCCAAGCCTTCATGGTGAGCCCTCACAGTGAGCTTGTCGAACTGCGAACCACGAAGGCTCAGAGTTTAATCCCTCGCATTCAGTTCGTCATGCTCGGGCAGCCCTTCGGCGTGAGAACAAAACCTCCGAGCATCCATTTTTAAAAGTAATCTATTTCACAGATTTCATGGACCCTCTGGTCAAGCCCGAGGGTGACGCTCAGTTGTTTTGCCTCGCGGGGCGTACCGACAAAACCATGACGGGCTAACTCCGCCCTATGGTTTTATCTGCCCCTGCGGCGGCGCGCCGGGCTTCCGGCGGCTCGCTCTTCGCTCGCTAATTCTTTCCCTTTCTTGGTATGGATACCACTCATGGCGGGGGTGCCGGGGAAGGCCCTGCAAGGGCCGACGGCGGCAAGAGAGAAAAGAATGCCAGCGCAGCGACCAACGGCGGCACGAATAAAAAAGGGCGGCCCCTACAGCCGCCCTCCGTCTTCAAGCATAATCCTGACCACGCCAATTTATGCCGCGTCCGCTGTCACCCCTTCAGGGACCAACACCAACCCGTCCGTCCCCATATCGACCAGCACATGATCGCCGTCCTTGACCCGGCCTGCCAAAACCTCATCGGCCAGCTTGTCCTGGATCTCGCGCTGCATGACCCTTTTCAGAGGTCGCGCCCCGTAAGAGGGATCAAACCCTTCCTTGGCCAGCCAGTCGCGCGCCTTGTCGCTAAGGGTCAGGCTGATATCACGTTCCACCAGCAGTTTTTGCAGCCGGGCAAACTGAATATCGACAATCGCCCCCATATGCTTACGCTCAAGCCGGTGAAACAGCAGGATTTCGTCGAGCCGGTTTAAAAATTCCGGGCGGAACGAAGCCCTTACCGCCTCCATGACCTTGTCGCGCACTTCTTCAACGCTTTGCCCGTCCTTTAGTTCTGAGAGATATTCAGAACCAAGGTTGGAAGTCATGATGATCAGCGTGTTGCGGAAATCAACCGTGCGCCCCTGCCCGTCGGTCAAGCGCCCGTCATCAAGCACCTGCAACAAGACATTGAACACATCCGGGTGCGCCTTTTCGATCTCGTCAAAAAGGATCACCTGATAGGGGCGGCGCCGAACCGCTTCGGTCAAAACCCCACCCTCATCATATCCGACATATCCCGGCGGAGCCCCGATCAGGCGCGCCACTGAATGCTTTTCCATGAATTCAGACATATCAAGGCGCACCATGGCGCTTTCATCATCAAACAAGAACTGCGCCAATGCCTTGGTCAATTCGGTCTTGCCGACCCCGGTCGGGCCAAGAAAGATAAACGAGCCGATCGGGCGGTTGGGATCCTGCAGCCCGGCGCGCGCCCGGCGCACAGCTTTTGATACCGCTGTTACCGCTTCATCCTGCCCGATTACCCGGCGCTCCAGCTCCTGCTCCATGCGCAACAGTTTTTCGCGCTCACCCTCAAGCATCTTGTCAACCGGAATTCCGGTCCAGCGCGAAACGATCTGGGCGATATGATCGGGGGAAACCACCTCCTCGACCATCGGGCCATTTTTGCCTTGCGCCTCGCCGTCACCCGCCGATTGCTCGGCCTGTTTGATCGACATTTCCAGATCCGGAATAATGCCATAAGCCAGCTCCCCGGCCCGGGCCAGATCGCCCTCGCGCTGGGCCGCCTCAAGCTGGGTACGCGCCTGATCAAGCTCTTCCTTGAGCTTGGTTGCCCCGGCCAGCCGCTGCTTTTCCCCCTGCCAGCGCCTGGTTAAGGCCGCGCTTTCGTCCTCAAGACTGGCCAGCTCGCTTTCCAGCTTTTCCAGCCGCACCTTTGAGGCGTCATCATCTTCTTTTTTGAGCGCCTCGCGTTCGATCTTGAGCTGGATGATGCGGCGGTCAAGTTCATCGAGTTCCTCGGGCTTGCTGTCAACAGCCATGCGCAGGCGCGCCGCCGCCTCATCCATCAAATCAATCGCCTTGTCGGGCAAAAACCGGTCCGAAATATAGCGGTTGGACAAGGTGGCCGCCGCCACCAGCGCCCCGTCGGAAATACGCACCCCATGGTGCATCTCATATTTTTCCTTCAACCCACGCAGGATCGACACCGTATCTTCAACCGTTGATTCAGCAACCACCACCGGCTGGAAGCGACGGGCCAATGCCGCGTCCTTTTCGACATGCTTTCGATATTCATCAAGCGTTGTTGCCCCCACGCAATGGAGTTGTCCGCGCGCCAGGGCCGGTTTCAAGAGGTTGGAGGCATCCATCGACCCTTCGGACTTTCCTGCCCCGACCAGGGTGTGCATTTCATCAATAAACAGTATAATCTGGCCCTCGGCCGCCTCAATTTCCGAAAGCACCGCCTTGAGCCGCTCTTCAAACTCGCCGCGATATTTGGCCCCGGCAATCAGCGCCCCCATATCAAGCGCCAAAAGAGATTTGTTTTTCAGGCTTTCCGGCACGTCCCCATTAATGATCCTGAGCGCCAGCCCTTCGGCGATCGCGGTTTTGCCGACCCCCGGCTCCCCGATCAAAACCGGATTGTTTTTGGTCCGGCGCGACAATACCTGAATGGTGCGCCTTATTTCCTCATCACGTCCGATCACCGGGTCCAGCTTGCCCTCGCGCGCCGCCTCCGTCAGGTCGCGGGCATATTTTTTCAAGGCGTCATACTGATTTTCCGCCGAGGCGCTGTCGGCGGTGCGCCCCTTGCGCAATTCATTGATCGCCTCATTGAGCTTATTTGGCGTCACCGCGCCCGCCTTGAGCGCAATTCCAGCATCGCTTTGCCGCTCCATGGTCAGCGCCAGCAACAAACGTTCAACGGTGACATAACTGTCCCCGGCTTTTTTGGCGATCTCTTCTGCGGTTTCAAAAACCTTGGCGATTTCCCGACTGAGGTAAACCTGGCTGTTATCGCCGGAAACCGAGGGGATTTTCTTGAGGGCCGCTTCAACCCCGGCCCGCACCAGTTTGGGGTCACCCCCGGCTTTTTCAATCAGGCCCGAGGCCATGCCCTGCTCATCGTCAAGCAGCACCTTTAGCAAATGGGCTGGCATGAATTGCTGATGCCCCTGCCCCAGAGCCATGGTTTGCGCGCTTTGCACAAAACCGCGGGAGCGTTCGGTAAATTTTTCAATGTTCATCTTGTCAACTCTCCTTATTCAGCACGGCCCGGACTGCCCAAAATCTCGGCGCATCGCCGGAACGCCTAAAGCGTTGGAATTATCGGGGGCGTTTCTTGGTACCCCTTCGCCGCATTATATAGTAACGCGGCAAAACAACAAAAAGAGCTCTTGCCTGCATTTCATTATTTGTAGGCATTTTTTATATCAAAGAAGAGCAATCCATGCCGAACGCACAAAAAAGCCGGACCAACCGGCCCGGCCTTGATATTGATCACAACATTTTTTAACAGCAAGAATAGTGTTTTATTCAGCCGCTGAGGTTTTGGTATGCTCTGTGACAAAAGATGGCAGCTCCCCCAAATCAGGCTGCGGGGCATCAGCTGGATCAGTAGCATTTTCCGGTGCTGGTGATTTTGGCTCATCCTCTTGCGGCGCGGGCGCAACGGCCGGTTTTTCACTAACCCGGGGCCGACGCGGACGGCGCACTCTTGGTGCTCTTGCTTCCTTTGGCGCCCGGGGCTCTTTCTTTTCAACCGGGGCGGCATTGGGAGCAACATTGGGGGCGCCATTTTCAGCGCTTGCATCTTTTTCCTTAGCGCTGCCAGCGGCTTCACCCGCAATAACTGGCGCATCCTGGACGGCTCCCGCTTCCACATTGGCGCTTTCCTGAGCGCCGCTTTTGTCAGCCTGCTCCGTTCGCGCCATTTGCTCCGCGCGAAGGTTCTGCTGATTATTCGCCTGATCCTGGGCCGCCGAAATGATCCGGAAATAATGTTCGGCATGTTGCAGATAATTTTCCGCAGCCACCGAATCTCCCGAAGAGTTGGCATCGCGCGCCAATTGCATATATTTTTCCGCAATGTGAGCAGCATTGCCCCTCACCCTGACATCCGGCCCGTTACTCTCATAACTGCGGGTAAGGGGATTGGAGCTCTTGCGATTATTGTTGCGACTGCGCGAACGCTTGTTCTGCTGGTTTGGTCTCATAAGTATATGTTTCGTAAGCCTGTTTGCTAGCGTCTTATTGCCTGGGCGATGCGAAATTCAAACCGCATGGCCTAAAAGAGGGGGTCCCGGATAGCTGCGCAAAGCATTTACATTCCCTGATGCAAGCACAAATGATATGGGCATTTCAATGCCCAGTTGATTTCACAGTGCCTCTTGAGCTGTGCGGCTCTGCCAAACCTTTTAAACCCCAATGCCCGTTCTGAAAAAGAACACATTCCGCACAATAAACCGTGCCCGCAATGGGAGGCAGCCATGAGCCTTGGTGACCATAATCACCTTCGACAGCAGCACTGTCCTAACCTGTTCACTCCCGCATTCCAAGTAAAAACTTGTTCGATTTAACGCTTTGCATGCTAAATCATTAACATGAAGCTTTGATTACCCTGACATGACCCGCCAGATCACAATACTCCTCGACAAGATCAAAGCCCGCCTTCCGGCAAAGTTCACCAACGTTTTCATTTTGGTCATGACCAATTTCAAGCAATAATTCGCCCTGCACATTCAAATGCTTACCCGCCAGCCCAATGATATCGCGATAGGCATCAAGCCCATCAATTCCCCCGTCAAGCGCCCGCACGGGATCATGCTCCCTGACTTCCCGGGCCAGCGTCCTTATCTCTTTGCCGGCAATATAAGGTGGGTTGGAAATTATCAGGTCAAACTTTTCTTCCTCCCCGATCGGTTCAAACCATGCCCCGCGGACAAAACGGACCCTTTCCTGAACATCGTGCGATCTGGCGTTGATTCGGGCGACTTCAAGCGCCTTTTGACTGATATCGCCCCCTACCACCTCGCAATGGGGCAAATTGGCCGCCAGACAAATTCCGATACAGCCGCTACCGGTCCCAAGGTCCAAAACCCGGACACCATGGCGACCGGACAAGATTTTTATTCCCAGATCAACCAGCAACTCGGTTTCCGGGCGCGGCACAAGAGTGGCCTCATTCAAGGAAAACATCAGGCCATAAAATTCTTTTTCACCAAATATCCGCGCCACCGGCTCCCCCGACAAACGGCGCGCCACCAGCGCTTCGAACTCTTTTAGCATCGGGGCGGGCACCTTGTCCTTTTCCCCGGCGATCAGTTGCAACTGATCCTTGTTGAGCACATGCCCCAGCAAAAGACGCGCATCAAGATCAGCGGTTCTTATCCCCGCTTTTTTCATCTGCCCGGCCAGCGCCCGCCACACAGAGCCGATATTTTCGCCCCCGCTCAGGACAATTGATCCATTGCCGCAAGCTGGGCCGCCTGATTTTCAGTGATTAGCGCCTCGATCAGCTCATTGAGCCCGTCCCCGGCGATTACCCGCTCCAGCTTGTAAAGAGTGAGGTTTATCCTATGGTCGGTCACTCTTCCCTGGGGGAAATTATAGGTTCGGATGCGTTCCGAACGATCGCCCGAGCCCACCTGGTCGCGCCTGGCGTCAGCCCGCTCCTTGTCGCGCGCCTGCACCTGCTCGTCATAAAGCTTGGCCCGTAAAACCTTCATTGCCGTCGCCCGGTTCTGGTGCTGGCTTTTTTCCGAGGCGATAACCACAATGCCAGTTGGAACGTGGGTGATTCTGACCGCGCTGTCGGTGGTGTTGACGTGCTGGCCACCGGCGCCGGACGCGCGCATGGTGTCGATACGCAAATCCTCCGAGCGAATTTCAACATCGACATCCTCAACATCCGGCAACACCGCAACCGTTGCCGCCGAAGTATGGATACGCCCCCCCGATTCGGTTTGCGGCACCCTTTGCACCCGATGCACCCCGCTTTCAAATTTCAGCTTGGCATAGGCCCCGGCCCCGCTGATCGAAGCAACGATTTCCTTGAACCCGCCCATTTCCCCTTCATTCTGCTCCAGAACATTCATTTTCCAGCCCAAAAGCTCGGCATAACGCTGATACATGCGAAAAAGATCGCCCGCGAACAAAGCCGCCTCATCGCCGCCGGTGCCGGCGCGCAATTCGATAATGACGCTTTTGTCGTCCGCCGCATCACGCGGCAACAGCAACACCCTTATATCGGCAACCAGTTGCTCGCTTTTTTGTTCCAGCTCCTCCAGCTCGGCCTGCGCCATCTGCGCCATTTCCGCATCATCCCCCGCTATCATCTCACGGGCGTCCCCGATCGCTTTTTCCACCGCCCAATAGGCGCGGATCGGCTCAACGATCGGCTGCAAGTCAGAATATTCCTTGGCCAGCTTGATATAGGCATCAGGGTCTGGCCCGGCGGCCATGCCTTGCTCGAGCGCCACAAAATGCTGCTCCAGAGCTTCAAGTTTTTCCTTGGGTAGTTCAGCCATGTTTCTTTCCGTCTTGTTTGCCGGTTTTTTCTAGGCGGAAACCGGGCCCGCCCGCCTCATCCTGAGCCTGTCGCCTGCCTCATCCTGAGCCTGTCGAAGGATGCCAGCCCCATGGTTCGACAGGCTCACCATGAGGTCTGAATACTCTAGAGCGTTTTCAGGATAAGTGGATACCACTTATCCGGTTCGAAAACGCGATAAAGCAAAGACTTAGAGCTTGGCGTTCCGATTCAACCTGAACGCATCTTGCTCTAAATCGGCAAATTTTGTTTGTCGGCCCAATTGAGCAAAAGCGTACGAACGTTTTTTTCCTCGGTTTTCCCATTGAGCATATCGCTGATTGAAATGGCAATCGGTTCAAGCTCTGTTGCCAAAATCATGTCCTTGATCGGCCCGATCGAAGAAGGACCCATGGACAATTTGGTCATCCCGATACCCATTAGCGCCAGCGCCTCGACCGGTCGCCCGGCCAGCTCCCCACACATGGTCAGTTCCACATCATGACGTTTGGCGGCCTCAACAATCACCCTGATGGCGCGCAATCTCGGAATGGCAATCGGATCATATGTGGTTGCAACCCTGGTGTTGGCCCGATCAGCGGCGGTTAAAAACTGGATCAGATCATTGGAGCCGATGGAAATAAAATCGGTATGCACCAGCAATTCATCCAATTCAAACAGCAAGGACGGAACCTCGATCATCGCCCCGATCTCAAGTTTTTCCGGCGCCTTGAACCCGGATCGTTCAAGCCGGGCGACTTCCCTGTCGATCACCTTGAGACAGGCAAGATATTCCACCGTTTCGGTAACCATGGGCACCAAAATCTTCAAGGGCTTGCCGTTGGCAGCCTGCAACAGCGCCCTGACCTGGGTGCGCAACAGGCCGGGCCGGTCCAGCGCCAGACGCAACGAGCGCCAACCCATCGCCGGATTTTCCTCGGCCGCCGAACGCAGATAAGGGATCACCTTGTCCCCGCCAATGTCCAAAAGCCTGAACACTATCGGCTGCTCACCGACAAATTCCATTGCTTCCCTGTACCGCTCGACCTGCTCGGCCAGTCGCGGCAGTTTGGAGGCGACCATGAACTGGAGTTCGGTTCGAAACAAACCAACTCCCTCGGCGCCGGTTTTTTCAAGCGCCGACAAATCCGCCACCAGACCCGAATTATGCAACAGGGTGATTTTTACCCCGTCCCTGGTCAGCGACGGCTTGTCGCGCAGCGCTGCGTATTTTTCCTGGCGGCGGGTGGAAAGACGCATTTTTTCCACATAGGTTGCCATCACATCCGGGGTCGGGCGTAAATGGACACTGCCATCCATGCCATCGATCACAATGTCGTCGCCCGTCTCGCATACCGAAACAATGTTGTCGGCATGACCGACTGCGGCAATCCCAAGCGATCTCGCAACAATCGCTACATGCGCCGTTGTCGCCCCCTCCTCGAGCACCACCCCGCGCAAGCGCGTGCGGTCATATTCCAAAAGCTCGGCCGGGCCCATATTACGCGCCACCAGTACAGCATTTTGAGGCATTTTATCCGGATTGATCGTTCCGGCGGCGTTGGTCAACACCCGAAGCAGCCGGTTGGCCAGATCGTCCAGATCATGCAGCCGGTCACGCAAATACGGGTCGGTCTGGCGCAACATGCGCGCCCTGGTGTCGTTTTGCACCCGTTCGACCGCCGCCTCCGCCGTCAACCCGCTATCCACCGCCTCACGCATCCGGCGCACCCAGCCCCTGTCATGGGCGAACATGCGGTAACTCTCAAGAATTTCGCGATGTTCGGAAGACATCTGCATGTCGCCACGCTTGAACATGTCATCGATCGACATGCGCATGGTGCGCAACGCCTTTTCCAGGCGCGTCTTTTCCTCATCCACATCATCGGCGACAAAATTGGTCACCACCACCCGCGGGTCGTGCAGCAGCACCTGGCCAAGAGCCACCCCTTCGGCGAACCCCACCCCGGAAAACGCCCGCGGGCGGCGCAAATCGATATCGGCCCCCGGCTTGATCAGAGTATCAAATTCAGCCGTTGAAACCATTTCCGCCAACAAGGTGGCCGTGGTTAAAAGCGCCTCGATTTCATCCTCGCCAAAAGCCCGGCATTCCGAGTTCTGCACCACCAGAACGCCCAGCGTTTGCCCGGCGCGAAGCACCGGAACCCCGAGAAAAGAGCGATATGGATCTTCCCCGGTTTCCTCGCGATAGGCAAAGGCGGGATGCTGGCGCGCATCATCCAGCGCCAGCGCTTCGGCCTCCGAGGCGATCAGGCCAACCAGTCCTTCGCCAAGCCTGAGGGTGGTCATGTGAACCGCTTCGGTTTTAAGCCCGTGGGTTGCAAACAACTCGAGCGCCGCATCGTCGCGCAAGACATAAAACGAGCACACATCGGCGCCCATGTTTTGTGCAATCAGATCAACGATTTTGTCCAACCGGTCCTGGGACCCCAAAGGCTCCGCCATCGTCTGGCGCAAATGACGCAACAAGACGCGCGGACCACCAGCCATCATGCTCATATGTTTTCCTCGCGTTCCTTGACAGAAACGCACCTCTTAACGAGTGCTTTAAAAGTCCATTGCAATTAGGGTCTGTTGAGTATCAGTCTTCTTTCTTGTCCAGACCGTAATGAGTATGCAGGGCCCGAACCGCCAGTTCGGCATATTCCTCATCGATCAATACCGAGGTTTTGATTTCCGAGGTAGTAATTAGCTGAATATTGATCGATTTTTCCGCCAGGGCATTAAACATCGAAGAGGCAACCCCGGCGTGCGAACGCATGCCGACCCCGATAACGGAGATTTTCGCACCACCCCTTGATCCGTTGATCGAGGCGAATTCGAAATGCTCGCTGCCGCTTTTGAGCGCCGCCATCGCCTTGTCATACTCGCTGTCGGGCACCGTAAAGGTAATGTCGGTCTGGCGTCCATCATCGGAAATATTCTGCACGATCATATCGACAATTATTTGCTGGTCCGCCAGCGCCCCGAATATAACCGCGGCCACCCCGGGATGGTCCATAACGCCGCGAATGGTGATTTTGGCTTCCGCCTTGGCCAGCGTCACACCCGAAACTATTTGTTTTTCCACAATCTCATCCTCATCGCACACCAAAGTGCCCGGCACCCCGGAATTGGACCCGTCAGGCCCGGTTTGCTCAGCCTCCGGGTCGTCAAAACTGCTTCTGACCACCAGCCGCACCGAATGCGCCATGGCCAACTCCACCGAGCGGGTTTGCAGGACCTTGGCTCCAAGCGAGGCCATTTCCAGCATTTCCTCAAAACTGATCCGGCTTAGCCGCTGCGCCTTGGGAGCAATGCGCGGATCGGTGGTATAAACCCCGTCAACATCGGTATAAATATCGCACCGGTCGGCTCCAAGCGCCGCCGCCATGGCGACAGCGGAAGTGTCAGAACCTCCGCGCCCGAGCGTTGTTACCCGCCCCAGCGGAGAAATACCCTGAAATCCGGTTATAACACAAACCTGATTTTCGTTCAGCCTTTCGTCAAGATCCTCGCTTTGAATACTCGCGATACGCGCCGCCCCATGCACGTCATTGGTCTTGACCGGCACCTGCCAGCCGGAAAACGAGCGCGCCGACACCCCCATATTCTGCAAGACAATCGCCATCAGCCCGGCGCTGACCTGCTCGCCGGTGGAAACTATCGCGTCATATTCACGCGCGTCATGCATTGCCGAGGCCTGATTGCACAATTGCACCAGATTATTGGTGACCCCGGCCATGGCCGAAACCACCACCGCCACCTGATTGCCCTGATCGACCTCGCGTTTGACATGGCGCGCCGCATGGCGAATACGTTCCAGGTCGGCAACCGAGGTGCCGCCAAACTTCATCACGATACGAGACAATTCAACGCGCTCCTTGCGTTGCCAGGCGTACAAAAACCGGCCTGATGATTTCACTGACGCGCTCACTTGCCACAAAGCCCCGATGCAATCAAGCTGGAGGCATACAACTTGACATTACCCATGGACCTGCCATGACACTGAACCAACCATGAATATTCGATCAAAAGGCCATGCGATATGAGTGCAACGACCATAAATGACGCCGAAGTGGCAAAATTCTCCGCCCTTGCCGAACAATGGTGGGACCCATCAGGCAAGTTCAAGCCCCTGCACAAACTCAACCCGGTCCGGCTCGCCTATATTCGCCAGCAGGCGCTTGACCATTTTGATCTTGACGGCTCAAAACGCCAGCCTCTCGCCGGATTGAAAATCCTTGATATCGGATGCGGCGGCGGCCTGTTGTGCGAACCCATGGCCCGGCTTGGCGCTCAAGTGAGCGGGATTGACGCATCTGAGCGCAATATCGCCATTGCCAAAACTCATGCCGGGCAATCAGGGCTGGACATTGACTATAAAGCAACCACTTCCGAGGAACTGGCGGCAAAGGGCAACCAGTTTGATATTGTTCTTAATATGGAAGTGGTTGAACATGTCGCAAACGTGCCGCTGTTTCTCAAGAGCTGTTGTGATCTGGTCAAGCCGGGCGGCTTGATGTTTATCGCCACCCTCAACCGCACCGCCAAATCCTATGCACTGGCCATTGTCGGGGCCGAATATGTGTTGCGCTGGCTGCCCAGGGGCACCCATGATTTTTCCAGGTTCTTGACCCCGGATGAAATCACCTCGATCATCAAGCGCAATTCCATGTCCATTATCGACAAGACCGGAGTGGGCTTTAATCCGCTCCGTGACCAATGGCATAAAAGCCGCGACATGAGCGTCAATTACATGCTTTTGGCTGAAAAGCAGGATTAGCATCCGCTTTTTATTCGCGCCGCCGCTTGCGGGGCGGGGCAGGGGTTGGTTTTTATTCGCGCCGCCGTTGGTCGCTGCGCCTGCTTCCCCGACACCCGCTCTTTTATTCGCCATATATCTGCTCTTTTCCTTCTCCCCTTGTGGGAGAAGGTGGCGCATAGCGCCGGATGAGGGGGGGATTATGGTGGGGGCTCTTTATTCGCGCCGCCGTCACGGGCTATGCCCGCTTCCCCGGCACCCGCTCTTTTATTCTTGCCGCCGTCGGCTCCTGCGGAGCCTTCCCCGGCACCCACTCTTTTATTCTTGCCGCCGTCGGCTCCTGCGGAGCCTTCCCCGGCACCCCCGCCGAGGAACATATCCATATTAAAATTGAAAAAGAAATGAGGCTTTAGCCTCAGCGAGCTTTAACGCGAGCCGCTGGCAACCCAGCGCCCTGCCGGAGGGGCAGCATTTGACACAGCGCGGATTTAGCGCGTCGTGGCAAATGTGATACGCCCCGCGAGGCAAAACAACTAAGCGTCACCCCGTTGAAGAACGGGGCCCATCTTTTTTGTTGATACATGGCACAAGAAAGAATGGCTTGAGGCCTGCGCCGGAATGACGAAAGAAAAGTTGAATGGGAAAAGAAATGAGGCTTTAGCCTCAGCGAGCGAAGAGCGAACCGCTGGCAACCCAGCGCGCCGCCGCAGGGGCAGATAAAACCATAGGGCGATTTTAGCCCATCATGGTTTTATCGAAACGCCCCGCGAGGCATATAGACCGCCAAGGGCGAGCTGCTGGCAATCCAGCGCGCCGTCGTGAGAATCAACAATCGGCATAGGTGCGGTGTTAGCACCGTCATACCGATTGTGGTACGCCCCGCTCAGCCCCCATGCGCCTCCCCGGACTTGATCCGGGGTCTATTGCTTGATAAAAATGCGTGCTGAAAGCGTCGGCAGGCTTGCTATTTCCCCACCAGCATCGGCCACGCTGGAAAAAGCCAGTTTCCATTCCCCTTCCAGCGCCTTCATATCGGCAGTGAGCGGATTTTCCGCCCGGTTTATGGCAATTATCGCATCCGTTCCACGTTTGTAGATCAAAATATCCTTATCGGAATAAAGCACCTTGAATTCGTTTCCGCGCAAGGAAGGCGTGGCTTTTCTCAAGGCAATCAGGCGCTTGAACTGATCACGCAGATTTTCGTCGCGTTCAATCCCGGCCCCCGGCAAAATATCCTTGCTCCCCCAGGCCATCACCTGACGATTATTGGGCCAGATACCACCGGAACGGCCGATCGACTCGCCCCAATTGATCACCGGCGGCCCCTCAATGCTCATCAGAACAGTGGCCGCGATCATCAGTTTTTGCTTGTTTCCCTTAAGAACGGAAAGCAGCATCGCCATGTCATGGTTGGACAGGAACGGCGCCAGAAAATAGCCCGCCCGCACATTGGCGCGGCTTTTCAGATAACGCCCGAAACGGGCCGCGTCATAGCTCCCATTCATCAATTTGACCACACGGTCACGAAAGGAAAAATCAAACAGGGCCCCCATTTCATCATTGGCGAAATAGGGTTTGGCCAAAAACCGGTCGGCGTCCCACACCTCCCCGATCAACAAAAAATCCTTGCCCAGCCGCCGCTCGACCTCGGCGCGTTGCGCCTGCCAGAAATCATGAGAAATCTGCTTGACCGTATCAAGCCGGAACCCATCGAGCCCAACCCGCTC
>UOEO01000165.1_pt1 | contig 16465 bp, 17 predicted proteins | sample 1989881 | NCBI WGS metagenome assembly UOEO01 (sample SAMEA4712198, study PRJEB27164) | hydrothermal vent metagenome | biome: marine basaltic hydrothermal vent biome; feature: marine hydrothermal vent; material: mineral | place: Pacific Ocean | collected 2011-06-14/2011-07-23 | depth 1691 m
CTGCTGGACAACCCGCTGTTCGCGCGCCAGCTCGTCCGGGTCAAATACCGAATTGCACAATATGTCAGACAGGATATCGGCGGCCAGCGGCACGTCATCCTTTAAGACGCGGGCGAAATAGCCGGTATGTTCGATCGAGGTGGCGGCATTGAGTTCACCCCCGACCTGCTCGATCTGTTCGGCGATCTGGCGTGAGGAGCGGGTTTTGGTGCCCTTGAAGGCCATATGCTCCAGCAGATGGGAAATGCCATGTTCGCCCGGACGCTCCCAGCGCGAGCCCGCCTTTACCCATATCCCGAGCGAGGAGCTTTCCAGATGCGGCATATGGTGGGTTAAGACCGTCATCCCATTATCAAGCGTGGTCGATTTTACGTTCAACTTTTCCTCCTTACGCCCGGATGCGGGCGCGGATAAATTCCTCTACAGCCTGTTGATCATTGCCCAGAATATCCATTCGTTCGGGCAATTCATATAAATCGGCCAGCCAGTCAGGCAATTGCGGCTCTATGTTTGAGGCCGCCTTGACCGCCTCGGGAAACTTGGCCGGGTGAGCTGTGGCCAGGGTGACCATCGGATTGAATATGGTTTTTTGCCGCCGCGCCACATGGACGCCAACCGCGCTATGGGGGTCAAGCAAATATTGGTTGGCTTTATAAACCGAGGCAATGGCGGCGCTGGTTTCTTGTTCGCTGGCGGCCCCGGCGGAAAATTCGCGCAAAATATTGCGCCTGGTCACCGCATCAAGCTCAAAACCGCCCGATTGCTGCAAGCTGTTCATCATCGACAAAACCATGTCCGGATCGCGTCCTGAGGCTTCGAACAACAAGCGCTCAAAATTCGAGGAAATCTGAATGTCCATCGAAGGGCTGGTGGTTTTTGTCACCTTGCCCATTTCATAAGTGCCGGTTTTAAGGGCGCGGTTCAAAATATCGTTTGAATTGGTGGCAATGATCAGCCGCTCGATGGGCAGCCCCATGCGCTTGGCGGCGTATCCGGCAAAGATATCGCCAAAATTGCCGGTTGGAACGCAAAAGCTGATCTTGCGCTGCGGTGCCCCAAGGGCGGTTGCAGCGGTAAAATAATAAACGATCTGGGCAACGATGCGGCCCCAGTTGATTGAATTGACCCCCGACAATTGCACTTCATTACGAAAGGCTGAATTATTGAACATTGCCTTGGTGATGTTCTGGCAATCGTCAAACGAGCCTTTTATCGCAATATTATAAACGTTCTGGTCAGCCACCGTGGTCATTTGGCGCCGCTGCACCTCGGAAACGCGATTATGGGGATGTAGAATGAAAATATCGGTATTGGCGCGGCCGCGAAAGGCTTCAATCGCCGCCGACCCGGTATCCCCGGAAGTGGCCCCGACAATGGTCGCCCGCCCCCCGCGCTTGGCAAGGATATGATCTATGATACGGGCCAGCAATTGCATGGCGATGTCTTTAAAGGCCAGGGTGGGGCCATGAAAAAGCTCAAGCAGAAAATGGCCCGGCTCCAGCTCGACAACAGGGGCGACGCTGGAATGGCGAAACGGGCGGTAGGCATCGCTGATCATGGCATTGAGGTCCGGGTCGGAAATTTCCCCGTCGACAAAGCGCGAGATTATTTCAAACGCCACATCGCGATAGGGCCGATTGGCCAGGGCCGAGATTTCCTTGGCCGTCATTTCGGGCCAGCTCTCGGGAAGATACAGGCCGCCATCACTGGCCAGTCCGGCCATGACGGCATCGCAAAACCGCAATTTTGGCGCTGTGCCGCGCGTGGAAACATATTGCATGAACGGGATATGCCTTGATTACAACAAAATAATTACAGCGCTTGACGGCTCTGCCCGTGGGCTGAAGACGCCAACTTATGAAAAGCGCGCGCTTTGTGCAAGAGTTTCACTTTTCTGTTTGCACCTGGATGGTTTTTTGGGTGGTTCTTTTGCGTTTTGAAAACAGCCACGCCAGAAATATGAACGCTGATATGGCGGCCATTAAAAACCAGATCAGCATATATTGCCAATGCGGATTGGCAAAATCCATTCGCGTTTCCCCACCCTGGGGCAGCGCTCCGGTCTCGCCAGCTTTGGCATCGATATAGATCGGGGCTATCTTGGAGTTACTGGCATCAATGAACTGGGATAACCGCTTGATATTGCGCACCCATTCGATGCGGTTTTTAAAATCAGTGCCGGGAGTAAAGCCATTGACCGGTTCTGAAACCCGCCCCAAACCTTTTATTGTCAGCGGCCCCTGGGGGGCAATTGAGCCCTGTTTGAACTGAGCGGCATTTTGTTTTGGTACAAAACCGCGATTGATAAAAACAATTCCCCCCCCATCAAGATAAAACGGCGCCATGACCCAGTAACCGGGACCAAAAAAAGCGCCACGCGCTGTTGAAAGCTTGGTAAAAACCAGCACTGTTCCAGAAAAATCAAATTTTCCGCTAACCGTTATCGGCCGGAAATTATATATTTGAGGGTCAAACCCGACCCATTCAGCAACCGGGGGCAGGCTGATCGGCGCTTGTTTTACCCGCTCGCTGATAATGGCGACAAAGCGTTCCTTTTCAGCCAGTTTTTCCATCTGGCTAACGCCGAAATAGACAAAAACAATTGTCAAAACCAGCATGAGAACAACAAACCAGCCCCGTAATAAACCATTTTGTTTCAAGTCAGGTGTGCCGGATGGTTCTTGCTCCCCTGGCTGTTTGTCAGGGCTTGGTGATGTTGTATTGTTGTCCTCGTCCACGGGGTTTCCTCGCCGCCATCATGGCGATATTGATGGCCAAAGACTATATTTGTCGGGGTGAAAGGCAAGAGCGCCATTAACCGGCCCATTTTTTATCGGACATGGTTTGTTTATGGACGGATTGTGCCTGCCCGTTCTTGACAAAATGACAAGGCTGCACGACACATCCAACCGGCGCCGGCAATTATTAGAGCGTTTACTTCGAAAAGTGGACACCACTTATCCGCTTGAAGAAATGCGACCAAGCAAAAACTTAGAGCCAGGGTTTTGTTTCAATAAGAAGCTAACAGGCTCTAGCAATTCTGGACCATTAGACCCCAGGGAGACACCCAACATGAAGCGTTTTGTCAGCTTTTTGAAAAATTTTATCGCCATTCTTGTTTTTTTCGGCCTGTTTGCCGCCATAAGCGCGCCGGTTTTGGCCCAGGGGGTCGTGCGCGCCCAATATGGCGATTGGCAGATGAGTTGCGACACCCCGCCCGGCGCCAGCTTTGAGCAATGCGCGATCATCCAGAACGTGACCGCTGAAAACCAGCCCAATGTCGGCTTGAGCGTGATTGTGCTGAAAACCGCCGACCAGAAGGCGCGCCTGTTGCGCGTGTTGGTGCCGCTGGGGGTGCTTTTGCCCAATGGTTTAGGCCTTAATGTCGATGGCCAGGACATGGGGCGGGTGGCTTTTGTGCGGTGCCTGCCCAATGGCTGCATTGCCGAGGTCATTATGGATGATCCTCTTTTAAAGGTGCTTTCCGAAGGCAAGAGCGCAATTTTCGTTGTCTTTAAAACCCCGGAAGAGGGGATCGGAATACCGGTGTCCCTCAACGGGTTCGCCAAGGGTTTTGCCGCTCTGCCGTAATTGTTTCTGGCCGTAAGCGTTACTTTTTCTTTTTTTGGAGTTTTCATGTCCAATCAATCGGGCCGCGGGCGGGCTGTTTTTACCCAGGGCTCGACCATGCGCCATGTCGCCATTATGACCTCGACTTCCGCCATCGGGTTGATGTCGGTGTTTTTTGTCGATGCTATTTCGCTGTTTTACATCTCCCGTCTCAACGACGTCGCCCAGACCGCCGCGGTCGGGCGGGCCAGCTATGTGCTGGCTTTTATAATTGGCATCACTATCGGTATGATGATTGGCGTTTCGGTGTTGGTGGCGCGCGCCATCGGGGCCAACCGATATCAGGATGCGCGCTCTTATGCCGGCTCGGCGGTGATTGCGGTTTTGTTGGTCAACACAATAATTGCCGCTGGGATGCTTTTGGCCCGTGATCAATTGCTCGCCATGCTCAACGCCAAGGGAGAGGCGCTCTCATATGCTCAGACATATTTGACCATTACCCTGCCTTCAATGCCGTTTTTTGGCGTCGGAGTGGTGGCCATGGGGGTTCTGCGCGCCAAGGGGGACGCGCGACGGGCGATGACCATTACCCTGGCCGGGGGTATTTTGACCGCGATCCTTGATCCGATTTTCATTTTCGGGTTCGGCTTTGAGGTGGTCGGCGCCGCCATGGTTTCATCCGGCGTGCGCGGCGGGTTTGCGCTGTTGGGCCTTTATTACATGATCGGGGTCCATGACATGATCCGCTGGCCATCATTTTCGCGTTTTTTCAGGGATGTGCGCGCCTTGATGAGTATTTCCGCCCCGGCGATGCTGACCAATATCGCCGCTCCCGTCGGCGCTTTCCTGATTGCGCAAAAGATTGCCGAATATGGCGATGACGCCCTGGCGGGCCAGTCGGTGGTCGACCGGCTTATTCCCTTGGCTTTCGGGGTTATTTTTGCCCTTTCGGGCGCGGTGGGCCCGATCATCGGTCAAAATGCCGGAGCCGGGCTGATGGGGCGGGTGCGCCAGACGCTTGTTGATGGCATCAAATTCAATGTCATTTATGTCTTGTTCGCCTGGGGTCTGCTTTATCTGGGGCGCAATCTGATTATTGATGTCTATTCCGCCAGCGGCGACATGGCCTTGATGATTAATCTGTTCGCCACCATTATTGCCGCCTCCTTCATGTTCAATGGCTTGCTGTTTGTAACCAACGCCACTTTTAACAATCTGGGCAAACCGATCTGGGCCACCGGGTTCAATTGGTCGCGCCAGACTTTGGGGGTCATTCCGTTTATTGCGCTGGGATCCTATTGGGGCGGGCTAAAAGGCATCGCCTGGGGCGTTCTGGCGGGCTCTGTCCCGTTTGCACTATTGGCGTTGTGGGCGGCGTTTCATTTGATCAACGTCCAGAGCTGGCCTGCCGGGCAGGCAAAACCGGAAGTGACCTAGAGCGTTTTCAGGAGTGAGATCGAATAATTGAACGATCCAGTGGATCGTTCAACGATCGAACGGGATACCACTTATCCGTCTCGATAAACGCGACCAAACAAAGACTTAGAGCTTGGCGTTCTGGATCAACCTGAACGCATCTTGCTCTAAAAAGAAAGTTCTCTGGATGGTCCCATGGTTGCGACTTCCATCTTGCGCCAGTTTTTATATATTTTGTGCGTTCTTTGTTGCAAGAATTGGCGCTGGGCGGCATCTGGTTGCACAATATCAAGCAGCAGCGTTGCCATCATGATTTCGGCTGCATCCATGCTGCCATCATCGCATTTAAGCGCATAACCAAGTTTAAGCGCCGGAATGGAGCCGCAATAAACCCCCTCGGCGCCTCTTTTGGACATAATGGCGCCGTTGAATATCTTCATGACCTCGCTATCAAAAGAGCCGGTTCCACCAACAAGGAATGGATGGCTGGTGGCGGCGGCAAAGATCTGGCGCATGGCGGCGGCGGTTTTTTCGTTTAGCCCGTTGCCGGTTCCGGCGCGGGCAAAGCCAAAAGCAAATGCTTTCAACGGGGCGGCAAAGGTGGGAATTGAACAGCCGTCGGTGCCATAGCGGTCGGTGGTCAAATCCTCGCCAATCAAATCCTCAATACACTGGCGCACCAGTTTTTGCACCGGGTGATCAAGGCCGATATAACCCTTGATCGGCGCATCAAGCGCTCGCGCCACCGCCAGCATGCCGGAATGTTTTCCCGAGCAATTATTGTGGATCGGGCCCGGTTTCACTCCGGCCTTGTGCATGGCGGCGCGCGCAACAGGGTCAGAAGGAAAATGAGCGCCGCATTCAAGATCGGTTTCACAACAGGAGATTTTTTCAAGAAATTTTTTCACCCCCTTGATATGGGCCGCTTCCCCGCGATGAGAAGCGCAGGCCAGAGCGATTTCCTGAGGGTCAAGAGAAAATTTTTCAACCGCTCCCGAACGGAACAAAGCCAGCGCCTGGATCGATTTTATTGCCGAGCGCGGGAAAATAGACTGCTCGATATCGCCAGCGCTGGCAATTATTTCGCCGTGATCGTTAGTTATGCAAAACGCGCCGCGATGCCGGTTTTCAACCCAGTTATTGCGTATCGTTTCAACCAGAACCGGATTAGCAATCATCATAAAACTCCACTTGAACCTCTGACGATCAGAAGAACAAAACGCAAGTAAAGTCAATATGGAAACGCTCTAATTGACCCGAACAAGGTAGCGTGAATTTACCCAGCCATAGGTCCGGTCGCGCCCGACCTTGCACCAGTCGGATGAATTTTCAACCGTGATGCAGCGCTCGACCCAGACAATGGTTGCCGGAGCCAAAGTCCCAACAGGGCGCGAATAGGAAGCGGGCCACATGCGTACATTTAATTGATCCCACCATTTAACGCCGACAATTTTGCCCTTGGCGGCGACATTATATCCTTGTGGGGTGAACCCGGCCGCTTTTGCCGGACCGATGGCAAGGGCGGCGGCGCTAAGGATGATCAATCCCGCCGCCATGGCAATCATGAGGTTTTTTTGTGCGCGGTTCATTTTTTATGTCCCTTTTTCAAGAATGGTTTCCTGATGTTGGGACAGGTTTAGCGGCAGGCAATTGAACTGATGCTGAGAACGCCGTTCAGCAAATATTCATTTTATTCGCGCCGCGAGACAAAAATACCTACAAAACAAACCACTCAGGAAACCAGTCGGCGGCGGCGGTATTGGCTGGCGGCATAGATGAATAGCGCGGCGACAAACCAGCCGGCAATCATGCCCGGCCAGTCAATTGCCCAAATATAGGCCGGAACGAAACTGGCAACAGAGGCCAGACTGTCAATCGGGGTTCCGCTCATCAGTCCAAACGCTCCTGTGGGCGGCAACATGGCAAAAACAATATTGAAAGGCTCCTTGAACCGCTGGTCGATCAGGGCCGAAAAATATCCGCCACCACTAAGGGTCGCCAATGCTTCAAGCGCCTTGATCATGGCTAAAATCAGAATGAAGGCCGGCACCGCCCATGAGCGCAAAACCGTTCCCAGCAAACCGACTGCTGCGAACAAGGGCAAATACCAAAGCAGGGCCAGGCCAACAAAAACCAGCGCCGAAATTTCCAGGTTGATAAAGGTCAAAAAACTGAATCCGGAGTTAAGAGCGGCAATAAAGGAGCTATTGGCGCTGGCCACCGACAGGGTGACAAAACCCAAAATAGCGCCAACAAGCGACCAGGCCAGAACCATTGCCGGAAAGACGCTAAGGCCGGCCAGGGTTTTTGCCACCATTATCTGCAAATCGGAAACGGGCAGGGATTTCCAGAACAACAGCGCGTTGTTTTTTCTGTCGGCGCTAAAACTGGAGGCAAAATAGAAAAACAACATCAACAGGATAAAGGTAAGCCAGCCAATGATCGATATCGCATAAGTGGTATTGAACAGATCAAACCCCGATGACGCGTCAGGGGAAAAATTGCCGCGCATGCGCCAGTTGGACCCGTTCTGGGTCATGCCGAGGACAAAGGTTAAAAATACCGCCCCAATGATGATGCCGGGCACATAAAGAAAGGCCACCCTGTGTTCGATAAATTCCTTTTTCACCAAAGCGCCAACGGTTTTAAAATTGAAATTGCTCATTTTTGCGCTCCCGGATCAACCTGGCTGTTTTCCATCAGGGCCATAAACAAATCACTGATCGAAGGGGTGCTGGTTACGCCAAGGCGTTCAGCTACCTCCCTGTCCAAACCGTCAAAAATCATGATGTTCTGGCCCAACTGGGTTGTGGCATAGATCGGGTTTTTCTCCCTTGCCGCCGCAAGCGCATCCGGGGAAACCAGAACCTGGACAAAGCGCGAAGATATTTCCTCCATGCCCGCGTCAAGAACGATATGGCCATTGCGCAGGAAAATCAGATCGGTAAGTAAAAACTCGATTTCATCGACCTGATGGGTGGTTATGAGAATGGAACGGTTTTCGTTCATGTAATCCTCAACCAGCCGACGGTAGAATTTTTTACGAAAGCTTATGTCCAGGCCAAGGGTCGGCTCATCCAGAACCAGCAATTTGGCGTCAATGGCCATCACCAGGGCCAAATGAAGCTGGGCCAGCATGCCCTTGGACAGGTTCTTGATCTTTAGATTATCTTTAATTCCGCTCTCGTTCAGAATTTCTTGCGCCTTGTCCCGCTTGAAATTGGGGTGCAGTTTTTCCATGAGTTCCAGCAACTCAAAGACCTTTAAAAAGCGCGGCAGGCTGGCGATATCGGAAACAAAGGCGATATCAAGCATCAATTCGGCGCGGTTTTTAAATGGCTCCAGACCAAGAACATTTACTTCGCCCTTGTAGGTGGTCAAACCAAGCAGAGCATTTATAGCGGTGGTTTTTCCGGCTCCATTATGCCCGATCAGCCCATAAATACGGCCACGGGGAATGGTGAAATCAATGGCATGCAAAATTTGTCTGGAGCCGAAACTCTTGCTCAGCGCGCTAACTTTGACAATGGGGTCAATATTGGGGTCAATATTTTGGGGGGCGCTATTTTGCATCGGAGCCATTTCCATTTCCTTGAGCTGTCAATTCGGAAAAATCCAGCTCAAGCGCCTTTATCTGGGCGGCAATACGCGGCCAGTCCTCAACGAGAAATTTTTTGCGTTCGTGGGCGAGCAGTTTTTTGCGCGCATCGGGAGTTAAAAACATGCCAAGCCCTCTTTTTTTTTCGACAATGCCCAATTCGACCAGCGACTGGTAGGCCTTGGTGATGGTCAGGGGATTAACTGCCATTTCCGTTGCGATCTGGCGCACCGAGGGCAGCGCCTGCTCTGGTTTTGCGGCTCCGGACAGAATCAGGTTGATGATCAATTGTCTGATCTGGATAAATATCGGTTGTTGGTCGTTCCATGAAACCATGTGCATTACTCTATTAGTGTGCTATGTGTGTAACACACTAACGGTAAATGTCAAGAGGAGTTTGCCCGGGAAAAAACTCTTAAAGGCCGTTCGCAATAGAAAAATTGGCGGGAGGTGGCTGGGGCGGCAGGATTCGAACCTGCGAATGCTGATACCAAAAACCAGTGCCTTACCACTTGGCGACGCCCCAATAAACCGCGTTCCTACACTGAATGAATAAGCGGCGCAACATCACATATTTAGCTTTTTAGATGCTTGAATGCAGCGGCATGCTTATATATACGTTGCGTCTGTAAAATGTCGGAGTATGGCGCAGTCTGGTAGCGCACCTCGTTCGGGACGAGGGGGTCGCAAGTTCGAATCTTGCTACTCCGACCATTTTTCCCTTGCTGGAATTTTGTTGTTTATGACAAAGCGGCCCCGGAAAAATCCCAGGGCCGGATATTTGTCTTTAGCCAGAAATATCTGGTTAATTTCCTGTTAAACGATCAGGCGGCAACGGAAAGCGTTTTTTCTGGGCTGCCGGCGATTGCCCCGAGCAGGCCGTTTTGAATACAATCAGCCCCTGCGCGCAAAGGTAAAAAGACCGGCCCAGTTGGGCCGGCCATTATATTTTCGGTCCAATAAAATTGTTTCAGCGGCGCAAAAGGCCCGCCGCCGCCGGAACCAGCAGAGCGGCAATTGCCACCTTGACCAGATCACCGAGCAAAAACGGCATCACGCCAAAAGTCCAGGCGCTTTGCGCGCCAACAATTATAGACAGATAGGCCCCCCCGATCGCCAAAACCGACAATGCCGCCGCCAGCATGACAAAGAACAGCCTTAACGAGGAACGATTGGCCCCCCTGTCGGCAAACCAGCCAACCAGGCCGGTCGCAACAACAAATCCAACCAGATAGCCGGCGGTCGGGCCAGCCATATAGAGCAGGCCAATGCCGCGCTCCGGGGTGGCGGAAAATACCGGCAAGCCAAAAGCCCCTTCGGCGAGATAGAGCAAAACCGTAACCATGGAGAGACGGAAGCCGTAAGTCGCAGCGATCACCAGCAGGGCCAGGGTTTGCAATGTCATCGGCACCGGATAAAACGGCACCTGGGTTTTGGCGGAAACCCAAAGGACGATCGAGCCGGCCACAGCCAGCATAATTTGGGAGGCCAGACGGGCGGCGCCATGTTCAGGAACAAGAGTTGCAATCATGGGCTGAGGTGAATTAGCCAAATCAGTCGCCATTGGTTTACCTTTCTGTCAAAACAGCTTTGCGCCCTTTTAATCCGCAAAAACAGGATTATGCAATCCCATGAAGATATCCGCCCTGCCATTTAACCGCCAATTCGACCCAAAAAACGGCACGCCGGTCGATATTGCGCAAAATGTTGTGCGGATAACCGCCAGTAATTCATCCCCCTATACCTTTACCGGCACCAACACTTATATTCTGGGAAAAAACAAGGTCGCCATAATAGATCCCGGCCCCAATGAGGGCCAGCATCTGCTTCATCTTCTGAATGCGATCAATGATCGTGAGGTCGTCGCGATCATTTTGACCCATACTCACAAGGATCACTGCGCGCTGGCGCGGCGCTTGCAGCAAAAAACCGGCGCTCCCTTGTGGTTTGGCGGCAAACACCGCCTGTCGCGGCCCAAACATTTTCTTGAAATAAACAAGCTTCAACTGGCGTCAGACTGGAATTTGACCCCGGATCGGCTCCTTGAGGATGGCCAGACCATCAAAATCGACAATATCGAGCTTGAGGTCATAGCCACCCCGGGCCATTGCGCCAATCATTTGTGTTTTGGCATTGTTGGCACGCCATATATTTTTACCGGCGATCATGTGATGGGCTGGAATTCAACCATGGTCGCCACCCCCGATGGCTCGATGGCCGATTATCTCAAATCGCTCGACCGGCTGATCGCGGCCCCCTATACCCATTATTTTCCCGGCCATGGCGGCGCGATCAAGGATCTGGGAGAAAAAAACAATGGCCGCTCCTTTGCCCACGCCCTGAAAACCCACCGCCTGATGCGCAATGCCCAGATCATCGAGGCAATAGAGTCCGGGGCCGATTCGGTTTCTCAAATCGTCAAGCAGATTTACCCCGACGCCGGCGCCAAGATAAGGCTGGCGGCGGGCATGATAATTGAGGCGCACATCGAATATCTGGCCGATAAGGGCCGGGTGCGTCTGCAACGGGGTTTTGGTGGCAAAACAAGGCTGAGCATACCGGAAAACGCCTCTTAATGGGTTTTTGCCAGCCCCTGATTGCTGTTACTGGCCTGCCCCAGGCGCTGGTCCAATTCAAACAGGAAACTTTCAATCCGGCGACCGTTAACTCCCAAATCGGAAACCCCGAACAATGAGGCGGAGCGCATATCAACCCTGACCCCGTCAACACCGGAACTTACCCTGATTGCAATTTCATCGCGCCAGCCAAACAAGGTCATCGTCAGGGCATTGATTCGGCCGGTCATATTGTTAAAGACCGGAGAGCGTCGGACGCGAATGTCCCATCCACGTTCAACAACCAGTTTTTCAACAATGTTAAAAACCTCCTTGGTCGCAAGCTGATAGGTGCGCGTGCCAATATCGGGAAATGCATCAATAACTTCTTTTTGTACCGCACCATCGGGTATGGACGCGTCCGGGTTGAGCACCAGCGGCAATGGGGCGGCCCAATCCGTTGCAACATCGTTGACTACCGGATAGCGGGCAAACTGGATGGCCCCGTAAATTACCGGAGACAGGCAAGCAAGGCCAAGAACAACACCAATTGTCGCCTTGCCCCAACCCCTCTCCCCGCTGTGCCAGAGCCGGACATAAGCGACAATCCCGACCACAAGCCCAAGCGCTGCAATAATAAGACCAACCATGAAAACGGTAATGAAACTGTCACTGGCGAGCACCTGGGCGCGGTGCAAAAATACCGCAATGACCAGCACTGGAACGGCAAAACCGCCAAGCCGGCGCGCCCAGATCGCCCATTTTGAGGTGCGAATAGAAATGCGCATCAATCTTTGTACTTTACGGTTGAAGTTTACGGATTAAGCCGCTGGGCTGTCCAGGGAGCAGTTTTTTTGGCGCGCGAAAATGTGACCCGGTCATGCAGGCGGTATTGCCCATCCTGCCAGAACTCGATTGTGGAGGGGGCAACCCGAAACCCGGACCAGTGGTCGGGGCGCGGCACATCCTTTCCTTCAAACTGTTTTGTTAACTGGGCCACCTCATCGGTTAGTTTGCCCCGTTCGAGCAGGGGGGTTGACTGATGGGAGGCATAAGCGCCGATTTGGGAGCCGCGTGGACGGGTGGCGAAATATGCGTCGGCCTCCTCTTTTGAAACCGGGGCTGCTTCTCCGCGTACCCGCACCTGACGGCGTAGCGATTTCCAGTGAAAAAGCAAACATACCTTGGGGTTTTGCGCCAGCTCCTGCCCCTTGGCGCTTCTTAGATTGGTATAAAAAACAAATCCGTCCGGCCCGAACCCATTAAGCAGCATGATGCGGCAATCAGGCATGCCGTTGCTATCAACCGTTGCCAGTGACATCGCATTGGCGTCGTTGATTTCGCTGGCCTTGGCCTCATTGAGCCAGTTGACAAACAAATCCATTGGATCCGGCTTGTGCAATTGCGCGTCATCAAAGAGCTGCCTGGTCAGATCATTTTCATTTGTCACTGTTTTTACTCCCAAATGGTTGACTGGCCCGGGTCGGGCCATGGCGTTTTTTGAATACGAACAAAAAACCCTGGCTAAAATTTCAATTATATTCAGGGTTTTTTGAGAACCTAGACATTGGCGGCCTCTGACGCCATATATGCCGGTGAAAAGCTAACAGACACCTCAAACAGAACGTAACTAAATGCCAGATCCATATAAAGTGCTGGGAATAGCAAAGTCAGCTAGCGAAAAGGATATAAAATCCGCTTACCGCAAGCTGGCCAAAACCTTCCACCCGGACCAGAATAGAGACGATCCGAAAGCCGAAGCAAAGTTTGCCGAGGCCACCGCCGCCTATGATTTGTTGTCGGACAAGGCCAAGCGGGCCCAGTTCGATCGCGGGGAAATTGACGCCAAGGGCAACCCGAAAATGGGTGGATTTGATTTTTCCGGTATGCGGGGAGGGGGCGGACGCGGCCATGCCGGCATCAACCCCGAGGATATTTTAAAGGAATTCATGGGCGGATTTGCCGGCGCTGGACGCGCTCAGCGCGCAGCAGGTGCACGGGCTGGAGCCGGTGGAGGAGGGGGCTGGGACCCGTTTGGTGGTGGCCAGGCGCGCACAAGCCGCACCAAGGGCAAGGATTTTGTCGCCCCGCTTGCCATCTCTCTTGAACAGGCCAATGAAGGCAAAACCGTTCTTATGCGCTTAACCAGCGGGCGCACACTTAATGTAAAACTGCCTAAACACGTTCAGGAAGGCGCCCAGATCAAACTCAAGGGGCAGGGCCAGCCATCGCTTGAGGGCGGGGAAGCGGGTGACGCCATTATCACGATCAAATTCAAGCGCCACAAACATTTCCGGCGCGACGGCAAGGATTTGCGCGTTGATGTGCCGATCACCCTTTATGAGGCGGTTTTGGGCGCAAAAATTCGTGTGCCGACGTTGGGCGGGCCGGTTGAACTCAATATTCCTGCCGGGCTCGATACCTCAAAGGCGCTGCGTCTCAAGGGCAAGGGATTACACGGCAAAGGCGATCTGCTGGTTAATCTGCGCATCGTTCTGCCCAAGGGAGGGGAGCCGGACCTTGAGAGCCTGATGCGGTTCTGGCGCGACCAGAAACCCTATAAAGTGCGCGATTAGGCCCCTGTTATCCCCGGGGCCTGATCCTTGATCTTTTTCCGCGGGGCGGCGGCGCGCGTCAGCCGGTCGTTTATTGCTTCGCCCAGACCCGCCGACGGGATTGGCGCCACTGCAATTCGCCAAGCGCCGCTGGCGTCCAATTGATACAAGAAAGAAAAAAGATTGCGCGCCGCCTCCTCAAGATCTCCGGCAGTGGACAGGTTTTTGGCCAGGTTTTTGGCAATGGTTTCATTGGCGCCAATATCGCCAAAGCCCAAAAACGCCTCGCCCGGCTCCGGAGCTTTTGCCTCAAGGCGCAATTGGGCCCGTGGCGCATAATGAGAGGCAAGCATTCCGGGAGCGGCAATTTTGCTGTTTTTTGTCACCAGCTCAATTTTGACCCGCAGTTTTTGTTCAATCTCCTCACGTGGCAAAGTGCCGGGACGCAACTGAACAATCCTGTTGTCAATAACGGATAAAATGGTTGATTCGATCCCGGCGCTGGAGGGTTCGCCTTCAAGAACCGGCACCTTGTCATCAAACATCTGTCGCACCTGGGCGCTGCTTGTTGGTGAAAGCTGCCCCGAAGGGTTGGCGGAAGGGGCGGCCAGCGGACGACCGAGCGCCTTGATAAGCTCGCGCGCCTGCTCATGGCCGGGAATGCGAACACCAACCGTTTTCAGTCCGGCGCTGACCAGATCACAAACACCGGCATCGGGCTTTAGCGGCAAAACCAGCGTCATTGCTCCTGGCCACAGTGGAGTGAGTTTTTCTGCCAGCGGAGAAAAAAGGGCAATTTTGTGCGCCATTTCAAGATCGGCGCAATGAACGATCAGGGGATTAAAGCGCGGGCGTTGTTTTGTGGCGTAAATTGCCAAAACCGCATCGCAATTGGTTGCATCCGCGCCAAGCCCATAAACGGTTTCAGTGGCAAAGGCGCACACTTTTCCCGCCCGTAAAATCCTGACGGCCTTTTCAAATGAGACCGGGTTGTGAAACTGGCTTTGCTTTGTTTTTTGTGAGGCTGGCATGAGCGCTGTTTGACAAGCCAGGACAGCCACGTCAAGAACATCTCTTATAGGCCAAGTTGGAACATTAAAAAATGACGACCCTTTTTGTAACCCAGCCCAAAGGCAAAACCCATTTGACGCCAAAAGGGCATGCGGAATGTCCCGAACGACTTGACTGGGTTGAACAGGCGCTCACAAAACCGCGCTTTGCCCCCCTTAAGCGCAAAATTGCCGAAAGCGGCGATCTTTCCCTTGCCGAAGAGGTTCATGATCGCTCTGTGCTGGCCAATCTTCAGGCGGCGCGTCCCACCGAGGGCATTGCCCAGATCGATGCTGACACTTTCATGTCGCCCGGCTCACTCGATAGCGCGGCAACGGCGCTGGGGGCGGGACTGTTGGCGCTCAAGGAGGTTTTTACCGGGAAGGCGGACAACGCTTTTTGCGCCATCCGCCCCCCCGGCCATCATGCGGAAAGATCGCGATCAATGGGCTTTTGTCTGATAAATACCATCGCTATTGTCGCCCGTCAGGCGCAAAATCTTTATGGCGTTGAACGGGTGGCAATAGTTGATTTTGACGTACATCACGGCAATGGCACTCAGGATATTTTCAAGGGCGACAAAAATATTTTTTATGGTTCCAGCCACCAGATGCCGCTATTTCCCGGTACCGGCGCCTTGGCAGAAATTGGGGTTGGTAATATTTTTAACGCTCCCCTGCCCCCCGAAAGCGGCAGCGAGGAGATGCACGAGGCCTATCAGGAGCGTATTTTGCCGGCGCTGGAAAATTTCAGCCCCGAGCTGATTTTGATCTCGGCCGGGTTTGACGCCCATCAGCGCGATCCGCTGGCCAATCTGAACTGGACCAACAATGATTTTGCCTGGCTAACCGGTAAATTGATGGATGTGGCGGAACAAAAATGCAACAATCGGATTGTTTCCCTGCTTGAAGGCGGCTACGACATGGCCGGGCTTGCCGGCGGGGTCGTAAGCCATGTGGCGATGCTGCAGGACGGCACGCTGTTATGAATATGAATTAGGACCGGTATATTGGCAGAAAATAACGCAACTGACATCACTTCGCTCAGTTTTGAGGCGGCGCTGAGTGAACTGGAAAAAATCGTTGCCAAGCTGGAAAGCGGCGATGCGCCCTTGCAACAATCAATCCAGATATATGAGCGCGGCGAAGCCCTTAAAAGCCATTGCGAAAAATTGCTCAAGGCGGCCGAAGCCAAAATTGAGAAAATCACCCTGAACAAGGCGGGAGAAGCAACCGGAACAGTGCCGCTGGACGAGTGACGCGCTGGCAAGATCGATGGCAAGATCGATTGGTTTTGCACCTCCCGGGGACCTGATCCGGGGCCTTTAACAAACAAGATCCCGGCTCGGGGGCCGGGATGGTGCGGGTTGTTCAAGCCGGCTCAGCCCACCCCTGACTGCTTGATACAATCCCTAATCCTGAGCCTGTCGAAACCTCATCCTGGCGTTTGGCAAAATGCCTCATCCTGAGCCTGTCGAAAACTCATCCTGGCGTTTGGCAAAATGCCTCATCCCGAGCCTGTCGAAACCTTATCCTGAGCTTGTCGAAGGATCATGGTTTAACAAGCTCATGGTTCGACAAGCTCACCATGAGGCAAACGCTTGTCTTATGATTATCGCGGTTGATTTGTTATGAATTGACCGCTGGCGGCGAGAGACCTTCTCGCCACCAGCGGCGGCGGCTGGATCGTAAAACGCCTGGTCTTTTAAGGACCGTTTTAGA
>UOEO01000218.1_pt1 | contig 16168 bp, 15 predicted proteins | sample 1989881 | NCBI WGS metagenome assembly UOEO01 (sample SAMEA4712198, study PRJEB27164) | hydrothermal vent metagenome | biome: marine basaltic hydrothermal vent biome; feature: marine hydrothermal vent; material: mineral | place: Pacific Ocean | collected 2011-06-14/2011-07-23 | depth 1691 m
GGTCGCTGTGCTCTTTTTACGCGCCGCCGTCGCAGGCTGCGCCTGCTTCCCCGGCACCCCCGCCGAGGAACGTATCCATATAAAAATGGGAAAAGAATTTAGGCGAAGCCTCAGCGAAAAAAGAGCCGCGAGACAAAACCCCTAAGCGTCACCCTCGGGCTTGACCCGAGGGTCCATAAAAACTGCAAAATAGACAGATTCTAAAGGTGGATGCTCGGGTCAAGCCCGAGCATGACGAGCGGTGAGAACCAATAAGGGGATTGCCTCATCCTGAGCTTGTTAAAGGCGAAATGTGCCCTTATCTCCCTCCTTGCGGGAGCGTGGTGTTAGGGAACAAAGATGCCCTTATCTCCCTCCCCCCTTTGTGGGGGAGGGTCGGGGTGGGGGGATAAACTTGCCCATCCACCGCGCGTCACCCCAATTACGGTGACAGTTTACTAAATGCATTAATTGCAAAAATTGGTAATCCTCCCCCGACCCCACCCCTCCCAAAGGGAGCCGGGTAAGCGGCGCAATATTCCAGCGTCATTGCGAGCGACCAGTGGGCGCGCGGCAATCCAGTTTATACTTTCAATAAAGGTCTGGATTGCTTCGTCATTTCATTCCTCGCAATGACGGGGGGCGCTTGTTCTCTGTGTGAGAAGCGGCAATTAAGTGTATTTAGCAAGCGGTCACCGTAATTTAGTAAACTGTCACCGTAATTTACATCGATAGTTAGGCGTGCTTTACCATTAGTCCTACGGCTATCATGCAGCCCAACATCCAAAAGGCCCCAAATATCTCATGCTGCCTAAGCGCTTCGAGGCCAAAAAGTGCGATGAAACTAGTAAGACCCAGAATAGAACCAACCAGAATACCTACCGAAAGAGCCTTTTCGTCTTCGCGTTTGTCGCTCAATGATGACCCTTTCAGCTCGTCGCACCCACTAGCCGGAAAGGGCACAAAAGCTACCGTCTAGGAAAGTATCCGTTTAAAGGCGCATCGTACTGCACGGCGCGTGGGCTGCCGACACCAGGAATTACGGTGGAATTACGGTGACAGTTTACCAAATGCACTAATTACTTAAATCACCAAATTGGCCCCCCACCCCAACCCTCCCCCGCAAGGGGGGAGGGAGCTTTAAGAGGCCCCCATCCTTTTACAAGCTCAGGATGAGGGTAGAGGGTATAGCGAGCCGCTGTTAGCCCAGCGCCCCGCAAGGCAGAATAAGCAACAAAAGAAACTGAGTGTCACCCCGGCGAAGGCCGGGGTCCATCTTTTTTTATCTCGACAATAACATAAACAAGAATGGATTCCGGCCTGCGCCGGAATGACGAAAGAGAAGCCAGAGTGGGAAAAGAAATGAGGCGAAGCCTCAGCGAGCGAAGAGCGAGCCGCTGGCAACCCAGCGCCCCGCCGGAGCGCCAACAATCAACATAGGGCGGAATTAGCCCGTCATGTTGATTGTGGTATGGCGCGCGAGGCATATAGATCGCGAAGAGCGAGCCGCTGGCAGCCCTGCCTCCTGCCGCAGGGGCAGTTCCTTTAAACTCCCTCCCCCCTTGTGGGGGAGGGCTGGGGTGGGGGCCTACCCGGATTTAATCCGTGTCTTATCAGGTTTTGGCAATGAGGTCCCGGCTCGGGGGCCGGGACGGTGCGGGGATTGTGGTACGCCCCGCGAGGCATATAAACCCCACCCCCGCCATTATTAATTCAAAATTGCCTAAAAGTTTAATCGGTTTGCCGCGCTTTGCTTCAAGGTTTGTCCTTAGGGTCACTTACAGTCATTTGAAGAAGGCGGGCGACCCCGCAACGCAAAACTGATCTCCTTACGGGTGGTTCTTCGGAGCCACCCTTTTTTTGTCCGTTCAAAGCTGGGTGATGAAAGCAAGTGGGCAGGAACGGAGTGATGGCTTGCGCACCGTTGGCGCTTGGCCCACACTTGGCGCCACAGAACCATTCCGGGAGCAGATAATTGACCGCTCAGCAAATAATTCTCTTTTCCCTGATCATACTGGTGTTGGTTGGTCTGTTATGGGGCCGCTGGCGCTATGATCTGGTGGCGTTTTGTGCCCTTGTCGCCGCGGTCATTCTTGGCGTGGTGCCGGTTGAAAAAGCCTTTGCCGGGTTTAGCCATGAGGCAACCATTATTGTTGCCCTGGTGCTGATCATTTCCGCCGGACTGACCCGGTCGGGCGCAGTTGACCTGTTGACCCGCATCGCGGTTGACCGCACCCGATCGCTCGGGGCCCACATCACCCTGATGGGGGTAATCGGCGGCGCGTTGTCGGCCTTTATGAACAATGTCGCCGCCCTCGCCCTGTTGATGCCGGTTGATATTCAGGCCGCCCGCCAAGCCTCGCGCAGTCCGGCGCGCTCGTTGATGCCGCTCTCGTTCGCCACTATTTTGGGCGGCATGGTCACTTTGATCGGCACCCCGCCCAATATAATCATAGCCTCTTACAGGAGCGAGGCGCTGGGCTCTTCGTTCGCCATGTTTGATTTTGCGCCGGTGGGGATCGTTATCGCCATTGCCGGGCTGGCCTATATTGCCCTTTTCGGCTGGCGACTGATCCCCATTCACAAGGGACAAGAAAATCCGATGGAAGATCTTGTTTCCGTTCAGGATTATATCGCCGAACTTGTGGTGCCCGATACCGCCAAGATCATTGGCGAAAAGGTGCGCGATCTTGACGAAATCGCCGAGGAAAACGACTGCGTTATTTTAGGCCTGGTGCGGCGCGGCCAGCGTTTGCCCGGAAGGGCGCGGGCGCAAACCATTGCCAAAAATGATATTCTGATCATTCAGGGAACCACCAATGCCTTAAATTCCCTTTCCGGGGCGATGGGCATTAAATTTCAGGGCAAGGCGGGCCAGATCGCCCAACTGTCGTCCGATATGACCCTTGCTGAGGCGGTTATAGTTCGCGACAGCCGCCTTGTCGGGCGCTCAGCCAACCAGATTCAGATGCTGCGCGCCTATGGGGTTTCAATGATCGGGCTGTCGCGCATGGGCAAAACCATAAAAGAGCGCGTGCGGCGCACCAGATTGCGCGCCGGGGATATTTTGCTTTTGCTCGGGGAAGCCAGCGCCATGACCGAGGTTTTCACCCGGCTCGGGGCATTGCCGTTGGCCGAGCGTAACCTCGCTGTAACCCGCCATGACAAGGCCTGGGGAGCTATCTTGATGTTTGGCGGCGCCATTGTTCTGGGAGCTTTTGGCTTTGTGCCATTGCCGATCGCCCTGGCTCTCACAGCGATCGGGCTGGTGGTGTTTGATATTTTGCCCATTCGCGAACTTTACGACAGTATTGAATGGCCGGTTATTGTACTTTTGGGTTCGATGATCCCGTTGGGCACGGCGCTGGAGACTACCGGGGGCACCCAGGTGATTGCCGGCTGGCTGGCCGGGGCCACCAATGGCCTGCCGTCATGGGTGGCGCTCACGGTGATCCTTGTCACCACCATGACCCTTTCCGATGTTCTCAACAACACCGCCACCACGGTGGTCGCCGCCCCGATCGCAATTGAGCTGGCCCATACTCTTGGCACCAACCCGGACGCGTTTTTAATGGCGGTGGCGATTGGCGCTTCGTGTGCTTTTCTCACCCCGATCGGGCACAAGAACAATATGCTCATTCTCGGGCCGGGCGGCTATCGGTTTGGTGATTATTGGCGCATGGGACTGCCCTTGGAAATCATCGTGGTTGCGGTTGCCGTGCCGATGATCTTGCTGGTGTGGCCGATGTGAGGGGTGCTGTGAGCTACTACCCTTCTTCAAATTCCTGCTCTGTGATATCCTGGGCGCTATGCAAAACACGCACTATAACAATTCGCTCTGGATAGGAGCGAAAGTAGATGCAGCGGCCACGATATGGCATGGCGCGCAATCCCTTGCGCATATGATCGCGTGGCGAGCCGGTAAAATCAGCCCTGGAAATCCATTCAATTTTTTGGTTCAGTTCACTGATAAACAGCGCTGCCATTTCTGCATTGTCCTGGGCAATATATTCAAAAATTCCAATCAGATCCTGCTGGGCGGCGGCCGTCAGAACTAATCTTTTTGATTTAATAATTCTGCTCCCCGCGCCAGAATATCCCTGGTAAGCTCCTCAGCGTTGGCATAACTGGTCACTCGCTGCGCCGCAATGTCCGCATCGCCCTTGTCAATCAGTATCCTGACCTCTTTCAGGCGGGTTTCATAATCTTCAAGCATGCGCAAGCCAGCCCGTACCACCTCGCTGGCATTGTTAAACCGGCCATTCTTTAGCTGCCCGGCAATAAAACTCTCATAATGATCACCCACGACATATGATCTTTTTGCGTTTGACATATGTTTTAACTCCCAACCTGACCCTAGAATAGCATGAAGTAGGAACAGTTCCTACCCTCCAACGGCATGTTTTCAGTTGCGCATCAAAGGTGGGGCGGGAATTGGGGCATTGGGATCATAAATAATCGGCTGAGTTTGCCCGGCGTTTTGTCCGCCACCAAACAGGCCGGAGAAAAATCCGCCAACAGCATCGCCAAAACCGGAGGCCGTCTTATCAAGAGCCGCGCCACGCTGTTTTAGCGCCCTTTGGTTGGCCGCCTGACGCTCAGCTTCCATCTGCTTTTGGGCGGCGCTTTGTTTGATTGAGGCAACCGCAAGCTCAAAAGTCGCCTGATCGGCGCTCTCGCGGGCTTTTACCTGCGCCAAAATATTGCTGTTTGTGACCAGTGGCGGGCAGGCGGCGCGCGCATCAAGCGGTTTGCCGGAGCGGGGTTTGGCGTCAAACACATATTGTTTGTTGCACACATCCCAATCGGGGGGTCTTTTGGTCAGTTCAAAATAATCATAGCCGGTTTTAAGGTTTCGCCAATATGAGAGATTGGGGCTGTCATAAAATCGCGCCAGGTTTTCCGGGGTCATGTCAAAAGGATAAATCTGCACCTGAAACGAGCGATTGCCGCCATTAAAACTCTCGCGCGCCAGCGCATAAATTTCGGCCACCTGTTTGTCGGTCATCGCGTAACAGCCGCGCGAGGAACAGGCCCCGTGCACCATGATATTGGAGCCGGTGCGGCCATAGGCGCGGTCAAACTTGTTGGGAAACCCGATATTGAACGAGAGATATAATTGCGAGCGCGGGTTCATCATTCCCCTTGTCACGGTATAAAATCCTTCGGGAGACTGGCGGTCTCCTTCAAAGATTTTTGGGCCAAGCTCGCCGGAAAATGTGCAGATGGGATAGGTTTTGAACAGTTTGAAAGTGCCGTCCTCTACCTGCTTCCACACCTCAAGGAGAGAACTTTCCTTATAAATGCGCACCATCATGGCGGCACCGGGCGAGGAGCCCATGGCGTTTAGCCGGGCAACGGTTTGCAGGGAAAGCGGCTGCAATTCGCGCCCCGCGCCCTCTATCAGTTGCGTGCAACCGCCAACAAACCCGGCCAGCAACACGGCGCCAAGAATCTTAAATAGCAAGCCCAGTTTCACCATGCTTCCACCTGATCATTAATACCAAAGGAAGTAACCATTTTCTGGTTAGCACATAGTGGCAGCAAAGCCAATTTACCTGGCCATGGCGGGTGTTTCCAGAGCAGCGGAATAAAAAATTATTACAGCAGGCTATCACCGATCGAGAGGAATTTTTGCCGCCGGTGTTCGCGGATCTCATCGCGGCTCATGGCTGAAAAATCGGCAAGAAAGTTTTTTATTTCCGCTCCCGTGTCCGCCATCACCGCTTCCACATGCCGGTGCGCGCCGCCGGGCGGTTCGGCGATCATTGAGTCAACAACGCCAAATCCGATCAGATCCTGGGCGGTGATTTTCATGGCGTTGGCCGCTTCGCGGGCCTTGCCCGCGTCCCGCCACAGGATCGAGGCTCCCCCCTCGGGGGAAATCACGCTATATATGGCGTTTTGCAGCATCAGAACCCGGTTGGCCGTGGCAATGGCAATGGCGCCGCCAGAGCCGCCCTCACCGACAATAATCGCCAGATTGGGCACACCCAGTTCAAGGCATTTATCGGTCGAGCGGGCAATCGCTTCGGCCTGGCCGCGCTCTTCGGCGCCAATGCCGGGATAGGCCCCGGCGGTGTCGACAAAGGCGAGTACCGGAATATCAAACCGGTCGGCCATGTCCATGATGCGCACCGCCTTGCGATAGCCTTCAGGACGGGCAGAGCCAAAATTATGCATGATGCGCGCCTTGGTGGTCGCGCCGCGCTCGGTGCCCATAACCGCCACCGGCTGGCCGTTGAAACGCCCGAAACCGGCCAGAAGCGCGGCGTCCTCGGCAAATTTGCGGTCACCGGCGAGCGGGGTCCATTCGGTAATCAGATTGGCGACATAATCGGCAAAATGGGGGCGCAATGGATGGCGGGCAACCTGGGTTTTCTGCCATGGGGTCAGTTTGGAATAAATGTCGGCCAGCGCTTCTTCGGCTCTGGTGCGCAAGCGAGCCAGTTCCTCATCGATCTCGACCGCCTGATCGGTATCGGCCAGTTTTTCAAGCTCAAGGATTTTGCCCTGGAGTTCGGCTACCGGTTTTTCAAAATCAAGAAAGGACTGCATTTATATCTTTAACTTTCTGCATCAAGGGAAAAACAAGGGATTGCCCGTTAATTATCCCGAACTCATGAGCCTATGAACCGATCAGGCTGGAAAGTGGCGAGCCGGCGCTGGTCTGTCAAGAACCCAGGGCATATTCTTAGCGATCTTTTTTCTTTTCACTCTCTTGGGCCAGCGGGTGGTGTCCCTCGACCAATTGGCGCAGGCGTTCGTCAAGCACATGGGTATAAATCTGGGTGGTGGAAATATCGGCGTGGCCGAGCAAGGTTTGCACCACTCTCAGATCAGCCCCTCCGGCCAGTAAATGGGAAGCAAAAGCATGGCGCAACACATGGGGAGAAACCTTGAAGGGGGCAATAGAGGCCCGAATTGCCAATTGTTTGAGATCGCGGGCAAAGACCTGACGGGTGACAAAGCCCTGTTTGGCCCGGGAGGGGAAAAGAAAGCGCTCCCCTTTTATGTCCTTTAAATAAATGGTCAGTGCGGCGCGCGCTCGCTTATTTACAGGCACGATACGTTCGCGGCCGCCTTTGCCCTTTATGGTTAGATATTGCACATCACGCATTGCCGCCGCCCGGGGCAAAGATATCAATTCGCTCACCCGCATGCCGGTGGCGTAAAGCAGCTCCAGCATCACATAAAGGCGCAATGCGCGGCGGTTTTTTTGCTTGCCCTTTGCTTCGGACAGCTCGGTTTGGGCGGTCAGAAAAAGCCGTTCGACCTCCTTGTGGCTTAATGTGCGGGGCAGGGAGCGGGTGGTTCTGGGGCTCTGGATTATTCTTGTCGGGTCATCAGGGCGCAAGTCATCAACGCAAAGATGAAGATGAAGCTGGCGGATGGAGCTGAGCTTTCTGGCACTGGTTGCCGATGAAATGTCCCTCAGGTGCAAATCATTGAGATATAAGGTAATATCCGATTGCATGGCATCAAGGGGATTTTTGTTTTGCGCCTGCAAAAAGGCGCAATAATCAAGCAAGTCGGCGCGATAGGCGGCAATGGTATTGTCGGCCGCATCACGCTCGGCGCTCATCATTTCCAAAAATCCCTCAATTAGATCAGAAACATTGCCAGCCATGATGCAGGTTGGATCCTATCTTTTGACGGGGCCCAACAGGTCGCTGGCTGGAATGCGAATGCTGACTTCTTTTTGCGCAGGATCAACAAAAACGACCAGGGCCACCATGCTGGAAAACACCAATGCGGATAAAAACAGGATAAAAATCAAGAACCGGATTAGCGTTGGCATGAGAAATATGTATCCTCGTATCTGGCAAACTTTTGTCCCAAATTTGCCCAACAATCAAGTTTGCCGTTTTAAGGGCCCTTTGGGCGGCCAGCTTGACAAGTGTTTCCCTTAAGGCTTCAAGACGCGGTGCCTTCAATATAAAGAGAATGTTTGATGCAGGCCAGTGGCGCAAAAAACCATAACAATCAAGGATTGCTGCTCCAGCTGAAAGGCCGCCCGATTGTGCTTGTCGGAATGATGGGAGCGGGCAAAACTTCGGTCGGGAGGCGCCTGGCGGCTCAGTTGGGGCGCAGCTTTGTTGACAGCGATTTTGAAATCGAGGCCGCCGCCGGCATGAATATCGAGGATTTTTTCGCCATTCACGGGGAGGATGAATTCCGCTCCGGGGAAACAAAGGTCATTGAGCGCCTTTTGAAACAATCCGACATCGTTCTGGCCACCGGAGGGGGGGCGTTCATCAACCCCCAAACCCGCGCCGTGATCGCCCGGCGCGCGGTGTCGGTATGGATAAAAGCCGAGTTTGAATTGTTGTTTTCCCGGGTTTCGCGGCGTTCCAACCGGCCATTGCTGAAAACGCCAGATCCGCGCCAGACGTTAAAAAAACTGATCGAGCAACGCTATCCGATCTATAAGCTGGCCGATTTGACTGTTGTTTCCACTGACGTAACCCAGGACATGGTGGCGCGCCAGATCAGCGCTGAGTTGGGCCGCTATCTTTCCGGCAGGCAGAAAAAAGAGACAAAACAGCAATGACCGACAAATCACCAATAAGGGTTCATGTGGATCTGGCAAAACGCGCCTATGACATTATGATCGGGCACAAATTGTTCGAGGGGGCCGGGGATCGGCTCAAAAAAATGTTTCCTGGAGCCCGCTTTGGCATCATTACCGACGATATGGTGGAAAAATTCCAACTTCCCCGCCTGACCAGATCGCTTGATGAGGCAGCTCTGAAATATACCACAATTTGTGTGCCCCATGGGGAGGCCAGTAAATCGCACGACAGGCTGGTTGGTGTGCTTGAGGCGATACTTGAGGCGAGGCTGGAGCGCGGCGACATTATTTTGGCGCTCGGGGGCGGGGTGGTTGGTGATCTGGCCGGGTTCGCCGCCGCCATTGCCCGGCGCGGCATGGCTTTTGTTCAGATGCCGACCACCTTGCTGGCCCAGGTCGACAGCTCGGTGGGGGGCAAGACCGGCATCAATACAAAATATGGCAAAAACCTGGTTGGCGCCTTTCACCAGCCTTCTTTGGTTTTGGCTGATCTTGACGTTTTTACAACGCTTGATCAGCGCCAGTTTGCTTCCGGTTATGCCGAAATGGTAAAATATGGCGTGCTGGGGGACGAGGAATTTTTCTTCTGGCTCGAAAAAAATCTCGTTGAAATTCAAGATGGCGGCCCGGCGCGCGCCGAAGCGATTGCCCGCTCATGCGCGGCAAAGGCGGCGGTGGTCATCGCCGATGAGCATGAAAACGGCCAGCGCGCCCTGTTGAATCTGGGGCACACTTTTGGCCATGCGCTGGAGGCGGCTTGCGGCTATTCGGATCGGCTCCTGCATGGCGAGGGAGTGGCGATCGGCATGGTTCTGGCGCACAGGTTTTCCGCCAAAAAAGGGCTGGCCCCCTCCCAGGACGCCACCCGCATCGAGCGCCATTTGCAATTGGCGGGCCTGCCCACCACATTATCGGATGTTGCGGGCGAACTGGCTTCAAGCGAAGAGTTGATGCGTCATATCGCCCAGGATAAAAAAGTAAGCCGGGGCCGGCTGAATTTCATTCTCACCCGGGGCATTGGCAAGGCGTTTGTCGCCAAAGATGTCGAGCCCGGCGAAATTGCAGATTTTCTTGAGGAGATGCGCTAGGTGACCCTGACAATCTGGCTAACTATTTTCGGTATTGCAGTTTTGTTGTTTTTAAGCGCCTTTTTTTCCGGTTCGGAAACGGCGCTGACGGCTGTTTCACGCGCCCGCATTCACCAGCTTGTCCGTTCCGGTTCAAAGCGGGCCAAGATCGTTGAAGCCCTGATCTCGTCAAAGGAGCGCCTGATCGGAGCGTTGCTTTTGGGCAATAATCTGGTCAATATTCTGGCCTCCTCGCTGGCCACTTATGTGCTGATTGCGGTTTTTGGCGATACGGGGGTGGTTTATGCAACTCTGGTCATGACCCTTGCCGTGGTGATTTTTGCCGAGGTGCTGCCCAAAACCTGGGCGATCAACCAGCCGAACAAATTTGCGCTCGGGGTGGCGCCACTGATCAGGCCGGTGGTGATCCTGCTCGCCCCCTTGACCGGGATCATTCAAATTCTGGTCAGGGCCCTGTTAAGGATTGGCGGGATAAGGACCGATGATGCGCGCTCCGGGTTGACCGGGATCGAGGAAATCCGCGGCACCGTCGATTTGCTCCATTCCGAGGGCGAGGTGGTCAAGGGCGATCGCGATATGCTCGGCGGGATTCTTGATCTTTCGGAACTTGAGGTTTCCGACGTCATGATCCACCGCACAAGGATGCGCACCCTTGACACCAATCTGGCGCCCGGGGAGCTGGTCAAGGCGGTTCTGGACAGCCCCTATACAAGACTGCCATTATATAAGGGCGACCCGGATGAAATTACCGGGGTGGTTCACGCCAAGGACGTTTTGCGTGAAATCGTCAAGGTTGGTGGCGATATCAACAAGGTCAACATCAACAAAATTGCCGCCAAACCCTGGTTTGTCCCTGAAACCACTTCCGCCCAGTCCCAGCTCAGTGAATTTTTGAAGCGCAAAACCCATTTCGCGCTGGTGGTTGATGAATATGGCGAAGTGCAGGGCCTGGTCACCCTTGAGGATATTTTAGAAGAAATCGTTGGCGATATTTCCGATGAGCATGATATTGTAATTGAAGGGATTACCAAACAGAGCGATGGTTCCTATATAGTTGACGGGTCGATCCCTATTCGCGACCTCAACCGTTCGCTGGGTTGGGATCTCTCGGATGAAGAGGCAACCACCATTGCCGGGCTGGTCATTCACGAGGCCAAGACCATCCCCGATCAAGGCCAGCAATTTACCTTTCATGGCCTGCGCATCAAGATCATGCGCAAATCGCGTAACCGGCTGACCCAGTTGCGCATTACTCCTCTGTTGGCAGGTGCGCAGGGTACGGCAAAATCAACTGTTGATGATTTCGATCGTTAAAGCATGCACACCGGCCTTGAATTCGTCTTTTAAAACCTCCATTACAGCGCGGTGTTGCGCAACGCGTGTCAAAGATGCAAAATGACTGGTCGCTATTTTGATGCGAAAGTGGGTATTGCCTCCTTCGCGCCAGTTAGCGTGACCACGATGCTGCTCTGATATGTCCTCAACTTCCAAAATGTCGGGGGAAAAAGAGCGCGTAAGTTTTTGTTTTATCGTTTCGCTGACACTCATGGTGAAACCAGTCCTTTGGATCTTGTTTTTTAACGTCAACAACCAATATCAGGATTAGACCGCTGAGTTCCAACCTTTTTAATTCGATCCGCATAAAACCGCGCCAGCGTGCCTCCGACAAGCCAGAGGGGCCCGTATGCGAGTGGGAAGGGTGCGACAAGCCAGGCGACAAGCGGGCGCCAAAAGGGAAAAAAGCCCAGGGTGAGTTTCATCATTTCTGTCTCGCTCATGTGCGCCAGTACAATAAAAGCTTCAACTATTTCGCCGGAATGGATGACAAGGACGTGGCCGAGGAAATTCGCACCACTCAGACCACCGGCGGCAGGCCAACCTGGACGCAAGGCACCAATGGTTCAGCCAAGGGCGAAAAGCCGGTTGACGGGGTGGCGCCAAAACCACGCGGACAGCCGGACAAGAGGTTTGCCGACCCGCTCAATCTTTTCGCCCGGGTGGCGCGCAATCGTGGCCGCAAGCCGATGACCGAACGCGAGTTGCGCCTGGTTGAAGCGGACCGGCGCGCGTTTGAAGTTTTGGGTTTCGCCACCCGCGTCCATGGCGACGACCTTAAAAAAGCCTATAAGGAACTGGTAAAACGCCATCACCCGGACGCAAATGGCGGCGATCGCGCTTCCGAAGATCGTTTGCGCGCCATTATCACTGCTTATAACCACCTCAAATCCAAGGGATTTGCCTCCTAGGGGCCAAATCTCCTTTCCTGACAAAACCATTTTTTGCACCAATTTTTACGAGACGATAATGACTGAGTACTCCAATCTGCCAGACACCAAATACAAGGCCAGCGAACTGTTCGGGTTTGATACCGGCATGATCGTTGACGGCTATAAAGAGCCCAACGAATATGTGCCGCCGCTTGATCCTGATTATTTGTTTGATCGCAACACCACCCTGGCCATTCTGGCCGGGTTCCAGTTCAACCGCCGGGTTATGGTGCAGGGTTATCACGGCACCGGCAAGTCGACCCATTTCGAGCAGGTTGCCGCCCGTCTCAACTGGCCATTGGTCAGGATCAATCTGGATAGCCATGTCTCGCGCATCGATCTGGTGGGCAAGGACGCGATCGTGGTCAGGGATGGCCAGCAGGTCACCGAATTTCGCGACGGCATGCTGCCATGGGCGGTGCAAAACAATATTGCGCTGGTGTTTGACGAATATGACGCCGGTCGGCCCGATGTAATGTTTGTTATCCAGCGGGTTTTGGAGGTTTCGGGCCGTTTGACCCTTTTGGACCAGAACCGGGTGATCGTGCCCCATCCCGCCTTTCGCCTGTTCGCCACCACCAATACCATTGGACTGGGGGATACTTCCGGGCTTTATCACGGCACCCAGCAGATCAACCAGGGCCAGATGGACCGCTGGTCGCTGGTTGTGGCGCTAAATTATCTGCCACACGAAAAAGAAGTCGGCATCGTTCTGGCCAAGGCCAAATCCTACCGCAACCCGGAAGGGGAAAAAACCATCTCGGACATGGTCAGGGTGGCCGATCTTACCCGATCCGCTTTTATCAATGGCGATTTGTCAACGGTTATGAGCCCGCGCACGGTAATCACCTGGGCGGAAAATACCGAGATTTTCGGCGATATCGGTTTTGCCTTTCGCTTGACTTTCCTCAACAAATGCGACGAATTGGAGCGCCCGGTGGTGGCGGAATTCTATCAGCGAGTTTTTGGTGTTGATCTGCCGGAAAGTTCGGCCAATCTGGCCATCAGTGCTTAGAGCAAGATGCGTTCAGCTTGAATCGGAACGCCAAGCTCCAAGTTTTTGTTTAGTTGCGCTTATCGAGACGGATAAGTGGTATCCCGTTCGATCGTTGAGCGATCCACTGGATCGTTCAATTATTCGATCTCACTCCTGAAAACGCTCTAGAAACCCTATCTTGTTTGAAGCAAAACCATGGCAAACAAACCCCTGACCAGATCCAACAGTTCAGACAATGGCGCCGCCTTCAAATCTGCGGTGGGGGCAACCATGCGCGCTATTTCCGGCAAGGGAGATCTGGAGGTGGGCTTTTCCGCCGACCAGCCAGCTTTGACTGGTCAAAAGGCGCGCCTGGCCACCCTGGCGCGGCTTCCCAGCCAGCGCGATATTGCTGTTGCCCGCGGGCAGGGGGACGCGATAGCGATGCGGCTGGCGAGCCATGACGCCAAGTTGCACAATCGGCGCGCTCCTGCCGACCCGGAAGCGCGCGCCGCGTTTGACGCCCTGGAGCAGGCCCGTATCGAGGCTTTGGGGTGCACCCGCATGAACGGGATGAAAATCAATATTTCCGAGATGCTCGAAGAAAGACTGTTCAGGGCCAATCTGGGGGAAATAGAAACCCGCGACGAGGCGCCGCTTTCCGAAGCTTTGGGGTTGATCTTGCGCCACAACATGGCCGGGCTGGCCATCCCCAAAAGTGGGCAGAAGCTGGTTGAGCTGTGGGGCGAACATATTGAAGAGGTGGCCGCCGCTTCGCTGTCCTCGCTGGGCGAGCATATCGAAAATCAGGACGATTTTTCCCGCGCCGCGCGCGCCTTGCTAAGTGACCTTGATCTGGCTCCCGATATTGATTTGAACCAGGAGCAGAACGAAGAAAACGAAGACGCGGCAAACGAAGACGCCGACGACGGCAAAAGTGAAGAGGGGACAGGACAGGAAGGCGAGGGGGAAACAGAGGACGCCGAGGCCGAGGCTGATGACATGGAGGGCTCTGAGCAAGATCAGGGCGAGGCTGATCTGGCGGATGCCGAGCTTGAGGAAATGGACGACAATTCGCTGGTTGATGGCGGCAAGGATCCTCCGCCCCCGGCAATGCCGGACGGGGACAATATCAAGGAACAGATTTTTCAATACAAGGTGTTCACCACCAAGTTTGATGAAATCATCAGCGCCGCCGAATTGTGCCCGCCTGAAGAGCTGGAACAATTGCGCGCCTTGTTGGACAAGCAGCTGGAAAGCCTTGCCGGCGCTGTTGCCCGACTGGCCAACAAGTTGCAGCGCCGCCTGATGGCCCAGCAAAACCGCTCCTGGCAGTTTGATCTTGAAGAGGGGGTGCTTGACGCCGCCCGTTTGACCCGGGTCATTATCGACCCGATGCAGCCGCTTTCGTTCAAGATGGAAAGCGACACTGAGTTTCGCGACACGGTGGTAACGCTGTTGATTGATAATTCCGGCTCGATGCGCGGTCGTCCGATTACCATTGCCGCCATTTGCGCCGATATATTGGCGCGCACGCTTGAGCGGTGCGGGGTCAAGGTAGAGATTTTGGGTTTCACCACCCGCGCCTGGAAGGGCGGGCGCTCGCGCGAGGCCTGGCTGGAAGCTAATCGGCCACCCAATCCGGGCCGGGTCAATGATATTCGCCATATCATTTACAAAGGCGCCGACGAGCCGTGGCGGCGGGCAAAGCGCAATCTCGGCCTGATGATGCGCGAGGGGTTGCTCAAGGAAAATATCGACGGGGAAGCGCTCAAATGGGCGCATAAGCGTTTGATAGGTCGCCCGGAAAGCCGGCGCATATTGATGGTTATTTCCGATGGCGCGCCGGTTGACGACAGCACCCAGAGCATCAATCCTGGTAATTATCTGGAAGCGCATTTGCGTCAGGTGATCGAGGAAATTGAAACCCGCTCTCCGGTGCAACTGATCGCGATCGGCATCGGCCATGATGTCACGCGCTATTATCAGCGCGCGGTCACTCTTTTGGATGCTGACGAGTTGGCGGGAGCCCTGACCGACAATCTGGCCGATCTGTTTGACGAGGAGGAGCCGCGCGCCTTGCGCCGGCAACATCACGGATGACGGGGTGGCGGCTGGCCAGCGCTGTTTTAGCCCTGATCTTTTTGGGGGTGATTGTGCCTGCCAGTGTGGCCAGTGCGGCCAGTTCCGCTATTTCCGCAACCCCGATCATCAAATATCGTTCCGTTGATCCCGGCTCTCAGGTGGACAAGGTGATCTGGCGCGGCGGGCTGGTGCTTGAAGGACCGGAAAAATTCGGCGGTATTTCGGGGATTACCTTTATCGACCAAACTCGCTTCATCATGGTCAGCGACAGGGGGCTGTTTGTTTCCGGCAGCCTGTCGCACAGCGATGATGGCCGCCCCAAGGCGCTTGAGAACGTAAAATTTACCCCTGTCACCAACTCCAAAGGCGCGCCGCTACCGAAAAATTATTCGCGCGATTCCGAGGCCATTACCAGTGTTTACCGCAATGGCCAGCCGGTGGCGGTAAGGGTTGGATTTGAAAACCTGACCAGGGTCGCCGATTTCGCGCTGGTAAACGGGCGTCCTGCCGGAGCGGCGCGCGAGGTTGTCATTCCAAAATGGATAAGCGCCATTCGCACCAACCAGTCGCTTGAATCGGTTTGTTTTGCTTCCAGTGCCTCGCTTATTGCCGGATCAACCCTGTTGCTGCTGGAAAAATATATAGTTGATGGCGCCAATTCGGGCTGGATATTGGGCAATCGCGACAAGGGGCCGGTATCATTGACGCTTGCCGACGGGTTTAAACCGACCGATTGCGCGTTTTTGCCCGATGGCGATCTGGTGGTTTTGGAAAGGGGGATCGGTTTTTTGAGCTTCACCATGCAGGTGCGCCACATCAAGGCCGATCAAGTGAAAGCGGGGGCGGTGATGGCTGGAGAAGTCATCCTGACCGGCTATGGCGGCGATATCGACAATATGGAGGGGATCGGGGTGCGTATCGCCAAGGACGGCTCGACCCGTCTCGTCATCGTCGCCGACAATAATTTCAATTCCTGGGAGCGCAGTTTGCTGCTCGAATTCGAATTGGTCGAATAAAACTATTCATTTCGCCGGATGCAGCACCCGGTCGGCGATCCACAGGCGAAGGAGGCCATAGGGGGCGAGCATGGTCAGGGCGACCAGCATTTTTACTGAAAAATCTCCCAAGGCCCAACTGACCCAGCCCTGGAGCATCCCAGCAAAAGTGGGAACCGGTTTTGCGTTTCGGGATGCGACCA
>UOEO01000008.1_pt1 | contig 16070 bp, 13 predicted proteins | sample 1989881 | NCBI WGS metagenome assembly UOEO01 (sample SAMEA4712198, study PRJEB27164) | hydrothermal vent metagenome | biome: marine basaltic hydrothermal vent biome; feature: marine hydrothermal vent; material: mineral | place: Pacific Ocean | collected 2011-06-14/2011-07-23 | depth 1691 m
TCTTAAACTGAGCAATAGGATCTGTACCAGCCACGTTTAGAGCCTTTCTAGCCCGAATTAATCATCGTCGTCATCGTCATAATCCACCGGCACCAGTTTATCCGGGTCCGGTTTCGGTGCCGCCGCGTTCATTTCCATCGCGGCGCGCGTTACATTCAATACCCCGGCCGCAAACCCCATTAGCAGCAACACGACCATGAAAATAGGCCGCGTGCCAAAAACAGCGTCAAGCGCCAGTCCCAGTGCCGTGGCAACGATTACCGCCGCCACAAACTCGCTCGCCATGCGAAAAGCGCGTCCCGCCCCCGTAAGCTCGCGCTGACGCAAGGCAAAGGCCGCAGCTTTTCCCGGGCTAGTGGTTCTGGCCTTTTGTATCCTTGCCGCCAGCCCACTGATTTTTGATTTTTCGCTATCAAAAACAGACCGTTTCGTGTCATGCGAATCAGCCATTCAAATTACCGCTCAAATCAACCCTGTTGTCCTTGGGGGGCACCCCCCTAAAGTCGCGGGCACCATAGTGAGAGTGTTTCAAGGTGTCAAGCAGAGCTGTGTATAGTTAAGCTATTGATAAATAACGATAAATCCCAATATCCACAGACTGCGGCATCATAGACGCACCCCTGTTTGCCTCCTTGATCCATTTGCCGCGGCCAAATCCGCAAGGCAAAGGCAATACGCCCCCGGCCGGCTCAGGACGCTTCGCGCACTTCTTTTGCTCTATCAAGATCGACCGACACCAGTTGGCTCACCCCCCTTTCCGCCATGGTTACCCCGAACAGGCGGCTGACGCGCGACATGGTAATCGGGTTGTGGGTGATGACCAGAAAACGGGTTTTGGTGCGCAGGCACATATTGTCGAGCAGATTGCAAAAGCGCTCGACATTGGCGTCATCGAGCGGCGCATCAACCTCGTCAAGCACGCAGATCGGGGCCGGATTGGTCAAAAATACCGCAAAGATAAGCGCCATTGCGGTCAGCGCCTGCTCGCCGCCGGACAAAAGGGAAAGCACCTGGGTCTTCTTGCCCGGCGGTCGGGCGAGGATTTCCAGGCCCGCCTCCAGCGGATCGTCGCTTTCAACAAAGATCAGCCTGGCCTCGCCACCACCAAACAATGAGATGAACAGATCGCCAAAATGCGCATTGACCTTGTCAAAGGCTTCATTGAGGCGGGCCCGGCCCTGTTTGTTGAGGCTGGAAATTCCAGTTCGCAGTTTGGAAATTGCCGCGATCAAATCATCGCGGTCATTGAGCATGGTTTCCAGTTTTTCGGCAATTTCGTTCATTTCACTTTCGGCCGAAAGATTGACCCCGCCAAGCCGCTCGCGTTCCGCCTTCAAACGTTCGAGCCTGTTTTCGATTGCGCGCTCCTCGCCAAGCGGCTCCCCGGGCTTTATTGCCGCCGCCTCGCGGGTTTTGTCGGCGCGCATGCCAAGATTTTCCTGAATGGTTTGTTCGATCTGGCGGCGTTGGAAAATCAACCCCTTGACCCTTTCGTCGATCCGGGCCAGTTCAGCGCGCGCTTCGCCCAACTCCCGGGTGGCGGTGCGGCTGTCATGATCTGCCTGCCGATAGCGCGTTTGCGCCTGGGACAAAAGATCGGCGGCCTGTTTATGCGCATTTTCAACCAGCTCAAGCTGGTTATCAAGCTCGGAGCGCTTGTCGGCGAATTGATCCGGGGATTGCGCCAGCGATTGCAATTGGCCGGCGATTTCTTCGGCACGGGTTTTTAACGTTTGCAGGCGGGCCAGGGCGCTTTGTTTGCGCCTAAGCCAGTTGGTCATCTCGCCATCCAATTGGGCGATGCGCTCAAGGCGCATTTTTCTGGCGTTTTCAAAATTACCCAACCGCAGCCGGGCCTGCTCGTTTTCAAGGCGCGCTTTTTGCAACTCTGCTTGAGCCTTGGTGAGATTATCGGCGGCCTCCGTTTCGTTTTCGCATTCGCTCAAGGAGCCAAGCGCATCTTTTTCAATTGCACGCGCTTCGCTCAAACTCGATTGCAGGCGGATGCGCGCCTCTTCAAGCGCGCTTTGCCTTGTAACAAGGTCGCCAATTTGTTTTTGCGCAATATCAAGATTATTCTGGGTGTGGGCGATCAGACGCTGGGCGTTGCGCCATTGGAGCTGCAGGCGGTGCTGATTTTCCTGCGCGTCCTGACGCTTTTGCCTCAGATCACTTACCCGTAAACGGGCCGCTGCAACATTTTGGTTGAGCTGGGTTGCTTCAGTATCAATCTCGATCAGCCGGTTGCGCTGGGCCAGCCTTTGCGCCGCCGCACTGGGGGCGTCGGCCTTTGACACCAGACCATCCCAGCGCCATAAATTGCCACTTTCACTCACCAGACGCTGGCCGGGCAACAGGTGCTCCATCAACTCCGGTCCGTCTTTTGAGCTGACCACTCCGACCTGATCCAGACGGCGTTTGAGCACCCCGGCCCCGTCGACAAAGCGGGACAGCGCAATCGCGCCTGGCGGCAAATAGGGATCATTGGCGCCATCTTCGGGCCCGTTATTGGCGTTTTTGGTTTGAGCCCAATAGACAGGCGCCCCACTATCCAGCGAGGCATCAAGATCGTCGCCAAGCGCCGCCCCAAGCGCTCTTTCATAACCGGGGGCAACCTTGAGCTGGTCGGCAATGGCCGGCCATAATTGATTTCCGGCAACGTTGAGCACCCGCGCGAGCGTTTCCGCCTCGCTTTTCAAACGGGTCAACTGACTTTCAAGCTCTTCGAGTTCGGGGCGGGCTGCCTCAAGGGCGCCTTGCGCTTCAAGGACCAGCTTTTCCGCTGCCAAAACGTCCTCTTCTGACTGTTTGAAAGCGTGCTGGGCCGCTTCCATCTCGTCTTTAAGGCGGGCGCTTGTCTGGTCTGCCTCCAGCCGGGCAGCAATATTTGCGCCTTCCTTGTCAACCTCGTTGATTTGCTGTTCGAGCCGGCGGGCGCGAATGGCCGCCTCGTTTGCACCTCGTTGTGCCTGGGCCCGGCGGGCGCGCAACTGGGCCAGGGTTTCGCTGGCATTGCTGGTTTTTGTTTCCGCCAAGCGCAGGGCGCTCTCTGTTGCAAGAGCGGCCTCGCCTGCCTCTCGCGCTGCTTGTTGCTGGGCCTGATTTTGGGCCAGCAGCGATGATTTTTCCTGTTGGCAACTTTTTAAAAGCTCGTCGCTTTCATCAACCAGCTCTGTTTCGCGCTCAATATCGGCGCTGACCTGTTTTTGCCGGCTCGCCAACTCATTACGGCGCGAACTGGCACGGCGGTTTTCGGCTTCCAACTGTTCGTAAAGAATTTTCAATCGCTGCACCGCCGCTCCCGACGCCGCTTCCTTTTCGCGCAAGGGCTGCTCGCTTTGCCGGGCGCTTTCAAGTTCCCGGGCGGTTTTCTGCTCCTGGTGAGTAGCCTGGGCAAGTTTGGCAACCATTTGGCCCTGCAATATTGTTGCTTCTTTTTCCGCCAGTTGCGCCCTGATCCAACGCCCGTGAAAAAGGCTTGCTTCGGTTTTACGAATATCGCCCGATATGTTGCGATAACGCAGCGCCAGGCGCGCCTGGCGTTTCAGGCTGGCCAACTGGTTCTCGATCTGGGCGGCGATGTCCTCGACCCGTTCCAGATTTTGTTCAGCCCCGCGCAGGCGCAACTCGGCCTCGTGCCGACGCGAATAAAGGCCGGAAATTCCCGCCGCCTCTTCCAAAAGTGCGCGCCTTCTGACCGGTTTGGCCGCAATCAGCGCCCCGATCCGTCCCTGCCCGACCAGAGCCGGAGAATGGGCGCCAGTTGAAGCGTCGGCAAACAAAAGCTGCACGTCGCGCGCCCTGACTTCGCGCCCGTTGACCCGGTAAACCGACCCGCTTTCCCTTTCGATCCTGCGGGTGACTTCCAAAATATCGGCATTGTTAAGGGGCGCGGGGGCGGTGCGGTCCGAATTGTCCAAGACCAGGGTAACTTCGGCTGAATTGCGGGCCGGGCGGTTCGCCGACCCTGAAAAAATCACATCATCCATGCCGCTGGCGCGCATGGCTTTATAGGAACTTTCCCCCATCACCCAGCGCATGGCTTCCATCAGGTTGGATTTGCCGCACCCGTTGGGCCCGACAACACCGGTCAGCCCGGCCTCAAGAACAAGGTCGGTCGGATCGCAAAAACTCTTGAACCCGTGCAGCCGGAGGCGCTGAAATTTCATTCAGCCCTCCAATTTACTGCGGGCGCATTCAGGGCGCGTTCAGCCAAGCAGCGGATCGATTGCCGCCGCCATCTGTTCAATACTCTTGTCACCCGATAACATTTTGCCATTGATATAAAAGGTCGGTGTTCCCGTTAGTCCAAATTCAGTGACCGCCTGTTCGCGCAGTTTCTTCATCCCCTCGAACAGCTCCTGGTTTGTCAAGGCATTATTAAAGCTTTCCTCAGTAAATCCGAGTGACTTGGCCACCGCCAGGATGGCGTCACGCGGATTTTCCGAGCGGGCCCATTCGGCCTGCCTGTCAAAGAAAACGTCAATTACCTTGAGATAGTCGGCGTCATCCTTTTTGGTATAGGCGAGCATGAAAACCACCGCATCAAGGACATTGAGCAGGAACGGGCGCAAGATGAAACGCACTTTCCCCGTTTCAATATAATCTCTTTTAAAGACAGGATAAGTGCGGGTATGAAAAGCGGCGCAATGTGGACAGGTGGGGGCCGCATATTCAACAATTGTCACCGGCGCATCATGGGAGCCAAGAATTGCCCGGTCGGCAATACCGTCAGGCTGCATTAAAAGCGCAACATCGTAAACATCACCCTCTGCGCCAAAAGACGGGGACAATCCGGAAATTGCGCCAGCGGATGCCGCGGCGCCAAGAATTAGCATGTTTCGGCGGGTAATGTTCAATTTATATCTCCAATCCTGTTGCTGATTTGGGCGGAATTAAACACACCATGACTGGTAACAAAAGAGTGATGCGACCATAAGTCCTGATAATATTCAAGGTCGGGGCCCATTAAACTAGCGCACAAACAGGTGATATTAATGGGTCCTGCCCCTAACTATTGCGTGCTCCAAAAAGTCCATGCCCGAGTTTACGTAATGATGTTTTGAGTTTTTCGTCCTCAACATCGCCCAGTTCGGCTTCAACAAGCGCCAACTCATCTTTGTTGGGCTCGCAAACATTATGGGTCTTTTCCCGTGAACCGGAGGTGAACGGCTCCACCGACAATTTTACCGTGTCAACAAGCAGATAGCCAAAATAGCGGTTGATCGCCGCGGCAATCAATACGCTGTCATAAGTAAGCGCGAGCCGTTGCCCCTCTTCACAACGCACGAACAATATTGCCCCTTCAGCCCCTTCCTGGTTGCGCTGCCATACCAGCCGGTCGGGAATGCTCACCTTGTTGTAGGGAGCAGGAGCAATCACCCCCCAGTGGGTCAGCAGGTCGCGGCTGGCAAAGCCGCGTTTTTTCAAATGCGGGCCGAGCACCTTTGCCACCAACTCGTCAATTGCGACCGGTTTGCCATAACGCTTGAATGTTGGCCTGGTTTTTTTGGGAGCCATGATTTACCTGTTATAGCAAAGAAACCTCAAAGAGCTTCAAGCCAGCCGATTTTTCGGGCCAACCAGTGCCGTTTTTAGACCTGTCGGACTGACATGGCCAGTCTGGTTTTAATTATGATTGCCGCAAAAAAAAGCCGCCGGTGCTGGCCGGCGGCAGTTTTACCTGACGGAGTTGGAGGTCAGATTATGCGGACTTCGCTTGCAAATCATTGCGTATCTGCTCACGAAAATTATCTATTGGTTTGATTTTGTTGTTATTTTTGGTGTGCCAGAATGTCCAGCCATTACACGCCGGCGCATTTTGAACCAGGGCGCCAACCTTGTGGATCGACCCGCAATGTTGGCCGGACTGGATTGAGCCATCAATGCGCACCACGGCCTGATATTTGTTTTTTGCGTCAAACAGTTTGGTTCCGGCCCGGACCAGGCCCTGTTCGACCAGCGAGCCGAACGGAACCCGCGGGGCCTGGCGTTTGGAGCGGGTTATTTCGATGATTTGCCCACTATTGGGTTTTACCGCCGCAATGCGCTTGAGGGCGGCATTTATATAGGTGTTTTCACGCTCAATCCCGATGAAATGACGCCCGAGCATTTTGGCCACAGCCCCGGTGGTGCCGGTGCCAAAGAACGGGTCGAGCACCACATCGCCCGCCTTGCTGGTGGCAAGCAGAATACGAAACAGCAAGGCTTGAGGTTTTTGGGTCGGGTGCACTTTTTTGTTGTTGGCATCCTTTAAGCGTTCGGCTCCAGTGCAAATGGGAAACGTCCAGTCAGAGCGCATCTGGATATCGTCATTGGACAATTTGAGCGCATCATAATTAAATGTTACCCGCGATTTTTGTTCGCGCGCCGCCCAGATCAATGTTTCATGGGCGTTGGTGAACCTGGTGCCGCGAAAATTTGGCATCGGGTTGGCCTTATGCCAGATGACATCGTTCAACAGCCAGAAATCAAGATCCTGCAACATCGCGCCAACGCGGAAAATATTGTGATAGGAGCCAATAACCCAGATTGCCCCATCGGGTTTCAATACCCGGCGCGCCGCTTTTAGCCATTCTTTGGTAAACCGGTCATAATCGGCAAAACTGTCAAAGCGGTCCCAATGATCATCAACCCCCTTGACCTTGCTCTGGTCGGGGCGGGTCAGGCCCTGCTCCAGTTGCAAATTATAGGGGGGGTCGGCAAATACCAGATCAACGCTGGCCGCCGGCAAGGCGTTCATGTGCTTTATGCAATCACCGACAAGAATGGTGTCAATCGGTAGACTGGCTGATAAACCTGCGGTCTTTTCCGCGGTTTTTTTACGCGCCGTACGCAACATTTACTTAACCCTAACGCAACACTAACAGAAAGAAATCTAGCGTCTCAGGGTTAATTCCGGCCAAACAAATACGGTTAACATTGTATGTTTTATTAGGGTTAATCAGATGTTAAGAAGGGCCGCCACCGGCGCAAAATACTGGCGATGATATTGTGAGGGCCCAAGTTTTTTCAGCGCGGCGAGATGGCGTGCGGTTCCATATCCCTTGTGATCCTTGAAACCAAAACCGGGGGCGGCTTCATCCATTGTCAGGCACATGCGGTCGCGCATCACCTTGGCCACGATCGAGGCGGCGGCGATTGAAAGCGAACGGGCGTCTCCCTTGACAAGAGCCTGGCCCGAACAGGGCAGATCTTTTGGGATATCGCGCCCATCGATCAGGGCTATGGCGGGTTTGGGATAAAGGCTTGTGACGGCCTGGGCCATTGCCCACAGGGTTGCGCCGCGTATATTTAGATCGGCGATAATATGCGGTGGGGCGCTGACGATGGAAACGCTGGCGCTGGCAATGATTTGGGCAAACAGGATTTCGCGTTTTTGGACGCTGAGTTTCTTGGAATCGTTGAGACCGGGCGGAATATTTTTCGGATCGAGAACAAGCGCGCTTACAACCACCGGGCCCGCCAGCGGCCCGCGCCCGGCTTCATCAACCCCGCAAATATTTTCATGTCCGGCCGCAATAAGGGCGCGCTCATGGTGAAAATCGGGACCATTGTTTTTCCCGGGTTTTTTCGAATCATTGTTTTGCATGGGCGCAATAATGGCCTGTCTTTGTGGCCATGGTCCACATCAAAACAGGCTTAGCTGCCTGTCTTGGATTTTGGGCGGACAAAACAGATCCGTACGTAATTTTTGCGGCTTCCGGTTCAAATCATAACGTTTCGTGGTGCGCTCAAACCGCTGTTGCAATATCCTTGCATAAGCGCCGGTGCCGCGCATGCGCGAATGAAAACCAGGGTCGTTCTCCTTGCCAGCGTGCATATCGCGCACCAGATTGAGCACATGGCTTAACTTGTCGGGGTAATGGCGCAACAGCCACTCGCGAAAGATGTCCTTAACTTCCCCCGGAAGCCGCAGCATGATCATACCAGCGCCCCTGGCGCCCTGGGCGGCGGCGGCGTCAAGAATGCGCTCAAGCTCCATATCATTGATCGCCGGGATCATCGGGGCCGCCAAAACATCAACCGGCACCCCCGCTTCGGACAAAATCTTTATCGCGTCTAGCCTTTTGGCCGGGCAGGAAGCGCGCGGCTCCATCAAACGCGACAATTTATGATCCATGCTGGTGATCGAAATGGTTACTGAAACCAGATTCATCTCCGCTAATTGCGTCAGCAGGTCCAGATCGCGCACCACCAGCGCCGACTTGGTGGTAATGGTCACCGGATGGCTGGTTTCAAGAAATATTTCGAGCAATTGGCGCATGATTTTATGCTGGCGCTCAACCGGCTGATAGGGGTCGGTATTGGTGCCGATGGCCAGTATTTTGGGGCGATATCGCGTCCGCGCCAACTCCGAGCGCAACAATTCCGGGGCATTTGTCTTGATATAAATATCGCGCTCAAAATCAATGCCGGCCGAATGACCCAGATAGGCATGGGTGGGGCGGGCAAAACAGTAGGAACAGCCATGGGCGCAGCCCCGGTAAGGATTGATCGAGATATCAAAGTGAATGTCGGGCGAAGAATTGCGCGTAATGATGGAATGGGCGCGTTCCTTATGCTCCACGGTTTCAAACGGGGCTTGCGGATCAAGCTGGGCCCACCCATCGTCAAAGGCTTCCCTCTGCATGGCCTCAAACCGTCCCGAGCGATTGGATTGGGCGGCGCGCCCGCGATTGTTGGCAGGATTGACAAGAGTTGAATTCACCACATCGGCGTCGCGCGTTTTGGCCAGTCTTTCAATCGCTTCAAATGAAGGCGCAACAGCATGTGCCACCGGGCATTCCCTCGCTCTTATATCAAGGATTACTTCCTTTGGTATTGCGGGCAAGCATCACAACTAATGATACCGTTCTGCCCGTTAAGCGAGGTTTAGCCGTAAAATTAGAACATATCAAGAACAAAAACTATTTTCCGGCCTTTTTCATATGCTCGCCGAGCCGGGGCATCAGTTCAACCAGATTGCACGGGGCGTGGCGGTAGTCGAGCTGCTGGGATATAATGCCTTCCCAGCCGTCGCGGCAGGCCCCTTTTGACCCGGGCAGGCAAAAGATGAAAGTTGTTGCCGCCAGACCGGCTGTTGCCCGCGAGAGCAGGGTCGAGGTGCCGATTTTTTGCGACGAATAGGCGTGAAACAGAGCCGAAAAGCCCTCCATGCGCTTGTCAAACAATGGCTCAAGCGCCTCCGGGGTAACATCAAAGCCGGAAAAACCGGTGCCGCCGGTGGTGATTACCACATCGACATCAGAATCAGCGACCCAGGATTGCACCCTGGCGCGAATGGCGGCCACATTATCGCGCACAACCGCCCGCTCGGCGCATTTATGCCCATCATTTTCCAGCAATTGCTTGAGCAGCGCCCCACCGGTATCAGTTTCAAGGGTGCGGGTGTCGGAAACGACCAAAATGGCGATATTGAGGGAAATGAATTTTTTCGATTTGTCGATATTGGCTGGGAACATGATTTTTACTCTTTTTTGCTCTCATTGATTGCTGGCTTCATCGGCGCGCGGGTCTAAAATCGTGCTGGCCAGAGTTGAATTCTTGCCTATCTGGACCGGACGGAACGGCGAACGTTCCTCGCTGGCGTCAAGCGGCCTCATATGCATGCGCACAAACGCCAATATCGCCAGTATAGCGTGAAACGTCGCGGTGACCAGAAATAGATCGACCGGCTGCCAAATCCGCATCACATAGGCCCCGATCAACGGGCCAATGGCCAGCCCCAATCCCAGTGTCAACAGCATGCCGGCGGCAATTGATGCGAAATCGCCATCCTTTGCCGCATCATTGGCATGGGCGATTGCCACCGCATAGATCGGATAGGAGGCAAACCCGTAAAGCCCGAACAGCACAAACAGGGGCCAGCCGCCAAAGGGGTTGACCAAAACCAGCGCCAGCCCGGTAACAGAGGCAAAAACCGATGCGCCAATAATGACCCAGCGCCGGTCAACCCGGTCCGAGAGGCGGCCAAACGGCACCTGTGACAGCGCGCCCATGACAATGGCAATGCTCATCATCTGGGCGATGTCGGCGGGTTTGAGCCCTTGCAGATAGCCATAAACCGGGGCCAGCGTACCAAAGGTTCCATTGCCGATGCCGATGGCAAAACTGGCGATAACCGCAATTGGCGAAGTGCGGTATAAAAGAGGCAGATTGATTTTTGCCGAGGTCAGGGGCCGGGGCTGGGGGCGGGTGGTCAAAGCGGTGGGCAACAGGGCCGAGGAAAAAGCCAAGGCGCCGATGACAAAGGGCAGATAGCCGGCAATACCGGTGATTGACATTGACAATTGGCCAAGGGTTGAAGCGGACATGTTGACCATGACATAGAGCGAAAAAATGGTGCCGCGGCCTTTATTGTCCGAAACCTCGTTGAGCCAGCTTTCAACGATCATTGCCGCCCCGGCAAAGCAAAACCCGGAAAATACCCGCAACACGATCCAGCCGATATCATTGATCCACAACAAATTGAGCAGGATGGTGATTGCCCCGAGCGCCGCCATCACCGAATAGGCCCTGATATGGCCAACCCGGCGCACCAGCATCGGCACCATGATTGATCCGGCAATAAACCCCACCGACCAGCCGGTTCCGATCAGGCCCAGGGCAAAGATTGAAAAACCTTCTTGGGCCCCGCGCACCGAAAGCAGCAAGCCTTGCAGGCCACCGCCGAACATCAACAGGGCCGAGGAGAGAAAAAGCGCCTGGATTTTCAATATTTGCGGCATCGGACAAACCTTGTTTCGCTCCCCGGCACGGGGGGTTTATAAAGATTGGCGTTTTATGCTTTGCGCAATTCCCATTTCTTCCATTGCCTTTGCAATAGCCAGCATATCAAGCCATGCCAGGCCTTTTTGCGCCGGCTGGCGCAACAAAAACGCCGGGTGCAGTGTCGGCATCGTCTTAATGGCAAGATGGCCCAGTTCAAGCTGGCGCCACTGGCCGCGTACTTTTGTGATCGCCAGGGAAGCGTCAAACATGGTCTGGGTTGCCGCCGAGCCAAGGGTGACCAGTATTTTGGGGGCAACCAATTCGATCTGGCGATGCAGGAACGGCAGGCAAAGCTCCACCTCAAGCGGCGATGGGGTACGGTTGCCCGGCGGCCGCCACGGGACGACATTGGCGATATAAACCCCGGAGCGGTCCAGCCCGATCGCGGCCAGCATATGGTCGAGCAATTGGCCGGAGCGACCAACAAACGGGCGCCCTTGCAAGTCTTCGTCGCGCCCTGGCGCTTCCCCGACCAGCATTATTTTTGCCTTGTCGTTGCCGTCCCCAAACACCAACCGGGTTGCCCTGAGTTTCAAACCGCACCCATCATAGGCTTCAAGCGCCTGGCGCAACTGGTCAAGGTTTTGAGCCTTGGCCGCCAGTTTGGCCGCCTCCCCTGCCCCTCCTGCCTCACCTGCCCCTCCTGCCTCACCCGTCTTAGCATTAGCCCCACCAATTTCCGGCATATTGGGCATGTTTGGCGCTATTGGCGCATTTGGTGCTTTGCCAGCCATGTCCGGGCCTGTCAGCACTGCCGCGGGCGCAATATTTTGCCTGTCAGTAATTTTTGGCCCCGGCCCATTACTGCTTGCCGAACTGCTTGCTGGCTGCAAAAACCGGTTGACCGGGTCATCAGTGACGCCAACATCAACTCCGGCGGCGCGATACCATTTCAGCAGCTCCAGCATTTCGGTGCGGGAAAATTGTTCAAGCTCACTCATGGGGGCAGTATTTCACATTTGGCAGCAAAGCGTGAGCCGTCTTGAACAGTTTTTGACTTGATTTTTATGTTGCTTGCGTGCCACCTCACCCATCACCACCCACAATAATGGCCCGGGCGTTTTTTCCCGGACATTGGGTCATATGCTTGGCGATTGCCTTTTTCTTGCGCGCATGTCGCAAATTGGTCAATCTTGCGTATCAATTATGACCACAAGCCAGGTCCGGTTGCGGGCTTAGAGGCAGTTATGAAAAGCGAGTGTAATTTTGACCCCCATTACTTCCTTTGCCATCAGCCGATTGATCATGGCCGTTGTGGTTTCCCTTGGTTTTGCCCTGGGACAGATGACCCCGGCGTCAGCGCAAATAGCCGGTTTTAGTTCGCCCTCCCCTTCCGGCAGTTATCTGGCGGGAATTGAGGCGCTGGATGGCCTTAATACCAGCGAGGCGGCAAGCGCGTTTTTGGACGCTGCACAAAGCCAGTGGGACAATCCCGCAATCATTGAGCGCGCGTTTGTCGCCCTGGTTGCCGACGGGCGGGTGGATGATGCCAAAGGCCTGGCGACGCGCATGCTTGAATTGTCCCCCGGACATAATCTGGCGGCCCTGGTTTTGGGAACGATCGCGCTTAAGGAACATCGCTATAAATCGGCCATCAACCGGCTGCAAGCGCTTGGTCTGGGCAATTTTATCGATATTGCCGGCTATGTGGTGCGCGCCTGGGCCTATGTCGGCCAGTCCGATCTCAACAAGGCATTTGATGTGCTTGATGAAATGAAGACAAGCGGGCTTGAAAAATTCCTGATCTATCATCGGGCGCTGATGGCTGATGTGGCGGGCGACCCACGGGCTCTTGATTTTGCCAAACGCGCCTATCAGGCCGACCAATACGTCCCCACGATCGTTGAAACCTATGCGCGCATTTTGGGCAATGCCGGCAACGACAAGGCGGCTCTTGAGGTTTTGTCGGCCTATCAGGGACAGGGCCTGTCCAACCCGCTGGTATTGCAAGTGCGCACCGATATCGAGGCGGGACGCCTTCCGGGCAAATTTGCCTCTAACCCTTCCCAGGGCGCCGCCGAACTGTTTCGCGGCATTGGCGCGGCGTTGGTGCGTGATGGTGAAAAAGATATCGCCATGGTGTTTTTGCGCCTTGGTCTTTATCTCAACCCCAAGGACGACAGCATTGCCATGGCCATTGGCAATTTGCTTGATGCTTCCGGGCGTTACCGCGAGGCCAACGCCATTTATTCCTCGATCAGCAATTCCTCGCTGATGAAGCCGGGGGCCATTGTGCTGATCGCCAATAATATCGATGCGATGGGCAACAGGGGCGAGGCGATCCGGCGTCTTGAAAATATTGTTGCCAAAGCGCCCAAAAATCTTGAGGCAGTAAAGGCGCTGGGCGATCTTTTGCGCATGGATGAGCAATATGACGCAGCGGCTGCAATGTATACCAAGGCGCTTGAAATAGTTGGCGGAAACCACCCCGGTGACTGGCTGTATTTCTATTTGCGCGGCATTTCAAACCATATGCGCGACCGATGGGATCTGGCGGAAAAGGATTTCCTTAGCGCCCTCAATCTCAACCCCGACCAGCCGCAGGTGCTCAACTATCTTGGCTATAGCTGGGTCGATATGGGGATCAATCTGGACCGGGCGCTCAAAATGATCCAGCGGGCGGTGCAAAGTTCGCCCAGAGACGGCTATATCGTTGATTCGCTGGGCTGGGCTATTTACAAGCTGGACCGGTTTGAAGAAGCGGTGCCGATCCTCGAGCAGGCGGTGCGCCTGATGCCCAATGATCCGGAAATAAACGATCATCTCGGGGACGCATATTGGCGCGTTGGCCGCAAGCTGGAAGCGCGCTTTCAGTGGAAAATCGCCACCGCCGTCGACACGGTTGGCGATGTCACAAAACGCGCGGCGCCAAAGCTCAAACTTGGTCTTGACGCAGCGCAATCCGCCGCCAAACAAGCCAAGCCGGCATCCTGAGCACAAGGTTTTTTGACTTAAAGGATTTGCGCACAACAAGATGATCAAACCGGTCTTTGCCAGCGCGCCAGCCAAAATCAATCTGTGCCTGCATGTCACCGGCCGTCGCAAGGATGGCCGGCACGAGCTGGAAAGCATGGTTGTGTTCAGCGCGCTTGGCGATCGTTTGAAAGCCATGTCTGACAAGCGCGATCATTTGCTGGTTGACGGCGAGTTTGCCAAATCGATCAAACCGGATACAACCAATCTGGTCATGGACGCGCTTGTACTTTTCAGGTCGCGGTTTCCCGATGCGGTCAAAACCGGGCTTGAGATCAAGCTGACAAAAAACCTGCCGGTTGCCGCCGGAATTGGCGGCGGCTCCTCGGACGCGGCCGCGATGTTGCGCATGATGGCGCAAATGTCATCAAGCCCGATTGATCCGGTCGCTCTTGGGCAAATAGCGGCGCAACTTGGAGCCGATGTGCCGGTATGTCTGGACAAAAGACCAAACCTGATGGCCGGCATCGGCGAAAAACTTACCCCTTTGGCAAAACTGCCCCCGGTTTATATGGTGCTGGCCAATCCGGGACTGGCGGTGAGCACAAAAGAAATATTTGCCGGCCTGAGGCGGCGCGAAAACCCACCAATGCCCGCATTGCCCGCCAGCTTTGATAATGCGCAACAATTGGCTGGCTGGCTGAAAAAAACCCGCAATGACCTGGAAAACTCCGCATGCGAAATGGTGCCGCAGATCAAAACCATCAGCGGTTTTTTTGCTGAAGATAAAAATTGCCTGTTCGCGCGCATGTCCGGCTCCGGGGCCACGGTGTTCGCGCTTTACCAAAACGAAATTGGTGCCCTGACCGCCGCCAGGAAGGCACAAAAACGCTGGCCGCGATATTGGGTCAGAACCAGCTCGATTGATTACACCAACTCTATTGATTACACCAAAGAGAGTAATTCAGCTCAATAAGCCCGGGCCACGCAAAAATCGCTCATATCGGCCAAAATAGTGCATAGGGCCGAGGCCGGCAGATCGTCAAGCGCCTCACGCGCCGCCAAGGCATGAGCATGCGCGCGCTCCAGGGTTATTTTAAGCCCGTCATATGAATTGATGATTGCCAGCACATCGCCAAACACCCCGTCATCCAGCGCGCCATCGCCCAGCGCCGCCGTAATAATTGCCCGCTCGGTTTTGCTCGCGTGCGCCAAAGCGATAATAACCGGCAGGGTCATTTTACCCTCGCGCAGATCATCACCGGTATTTTTGCCCAAAGCTCCGCGCACCCCGCCATAATCGAGCGCATCGTCAACCAGTTGAAAAGCCAGCCCCAACTCGCGGCCATAACGGGCCAGCGCCTTGCGGTGCATTTCAGGGGCGTCGCCCGCCATCGCCCCCACTTCGGTGGCCGCTTCAAACAGGGTTGCGGTTTTGGCGTCAATAATCTGTTCGTAATCGGCTTCACTGGTTGTCAGATCACCAGCTTTACTCAATTGCAAGACCTCGCCTTCCGCAATAATGGCGGCAGCGCGCGAGAGCACCTCAAGCGCCGCCAGATCACCAGTTTCCACCATCATCAAAAATGCCTGGCCCAGCAAAAAATCCCCGACCAGAACGCTGGCCTGATTGCCCCAGACCTTGCGCGCCGCCGGCTGGCCGCGGCGCATTTCACTTTCATCGACCACATCATCATGAAGCAGTGTGGCGTTGTGCATGAATTCGACCGCCGCCGCATAATTGATCTGATAGCCCTGTTTTTCGCTGAACATCTTTGCGGCGACCAATGTCAACATCGGGCGCAATCTCTTGCCGCCGGCCTTTATCAGATAGCGCGCCAGTTGCGGCACCAGCTCGACATGGGAGTTGGCGCGCGACAAGATCATGGTGTTCACCAGCTCCATGTCTTTTTGCGTGACTTGAACCAGGGCGACAAGCGGCGTCTGGTCAACGCCGTCATCTGAATTTGGTGCCTGAAAAACGTCCATCAAACCAGTCCAGTAAACTTATTTTAAATCCGCGGTTTGACCCTTATACTGTTGAGCGCATAACTACAAACCGGCAACGCATAAAACCACTGATCAAACGGGCTTAAAACATGTCCACACCCCGAAACGGCGCTGTTTCAGACCGGCGCCCCACAACGCGCGATGCTTTTTTGGGGGGGCGTGTGTTCGCCTTACAGCCCCAAAACGGATTTCGCGCCGGAATTGATTCGGTTTTGCTGGCGGCTGCGGTCGCCAAAAGCAGCGCTTCAATCGTTGAACTGGGGTCAGGAGCCGGTGTTGCCAGCATTTGCGCGCTAAGTGATCTGGCAGCCGCCAGCGCCACATTGCTCGACAATCAGGCGACAATGGTCGAACTGGCAATCAGCAATCTGGCC
>UOEO01000132.1_pt1 | contig 16017 bp, 10 predicted proteins | sample 1989881 | NCBI WGS metagenome assembly UOEO01 (sample SAMEA4712198, study PRJEB27164) | hydrothermal vent metagenome | biome: marine basaltic hydrothermal vent biome; feature: marine hydrothermal vent; material: mineral | place: Pacific Ocean | collected 2011-06-14/2011-07-23 | depth 1691 m
CGTTCCAGTCGCCCGCCACCTTGAAGTGGGCGGCAGCACCGAGCATGACAGCTTCGATCAGGTTATGGTTGAGATAGACATAAAGCCCCGGCTGACGGAACGTATAGACCGCCGCTCCGGCCGAGCCACCGCGTATGAACCATGTTTCCAGATCGGTGGCCGGCGCGTCGTTGAACGAGCCTGTCTCCCAGACATAGTCGCCATGGCCCCCGATCAGGTGCGGGCGGGTATCGCGGTTGGCTTGTGAATGGATGATAAGGACGGTTTCGCCGACCTTGGCTGTCATCGCATTGTCTCCGGCCAGTGCCCCGACGCTGCCGTTGAAAACCTCATGGGTCGGGATCAGCTTGCGCATGACATCAAGCGAGTCGGAATAATCATCAACGGCGGTTTCGTATGATTTATAGTCGCCGTTTTCATCGCGCGGAATATAGTAATCCTGCTCGCCGACATAAAAGGCCTTGTCATAAACGATCGGGTTGCCCGATGGGTCCTTCAAGCCGTCGCGCGGCAAAACCATGATTGCTCCGTTCATGCCGTGAACAACATGATAGGGGATCATGTCGCCGCCCGGTGCGCAGTGATAGACAAAGGTTCCCGCCTTGATCGCCCGGAAGCGCAACACCACTTTTTCGCCGGGCTGAATATGTGTCAGCCCACCGCCGCCCAATGAGCCGGTCGAAGCATGGAAATCGACATTGTGCTCATACATATTGTCGCTGGCGCTTTTCATGGTCAATTCAATATAATCGCCCTGATGGCATACGATCATCGGCCCCGGCACCGTTCCATTATAGGTGAAGGCCCAGATTGTTGCGCCGTCATCATCGATTTTGACCAGCTTTTCCTCGATCAACATTTCGACTTCGACTATCTTGGGACCGCCTTTGGCTATTTGGTCATGCTTGGGAAGAAATGGCGGAGCGACAAGGGTTTGCTTGACGCGCGGCAGACTGGAAATATTGATTTCATCGGTGCTTACGCCAAGCGGCTCTGCCGGGATCATTGCCGGGGAGGCCTCGGCCTGGCTAATGGCAAGCCCTGAAACCGCAACCGTGGCCGCTGTGCCAAGAGCGGCCGCGGTCATGAAATTGCGCCGGTCAAGGTTGGTTGGCGTATTATTGTTGTTTTCGGTCACTGAAATCTCCTGCACTATATTTTTAGCACCCTGACAATCAAAGGCGATGCGCAACTTATGGTGCATCTGTAGGAGGGGCGATTTGATCGGGATCAAATGTTACAAAAAATACATTATAGCGTTTTTCGATGATAAAGTTTTTATAATTTCCTCCAAAAAAAGCCCCCATTCCTCCAAAAAAAAACCATGACGGCACTGCTGCCTTGATGCCGGTTTGCCCTGTTTATGAGTTCATGACCTAAAGATGTCCATTTGGGGTTTTGTCTCTGTTCTCCCTCTGGGATTTCGCCTGTCATTTTATATTTTTAGCATGTAGTTTTTTGATTTGCGGTTTTAAAAGGAAAATTTGCTTATAAAGCCGTGACTTAAGATAAAATCAACATCCATTACCGGCCATCTTTGGCTAATATCAAAAATTATCGCATATGGCGCCGGGGCAATCAGTGTGAGAAAAGATAAAACCCCTTTGCCTTTATGCGCTTAAATAATGGTGGCGATCGGGAGTATGGCTGGTGCTGGCCAAAATCGCCAAAACTGACGCCGTGCTGATTTGGCCCGGCGCTGGATTTGAATTTGAAGGAGAAGGCAATGTTTAATGCGTCAATGGATTTTAATCTGGGCGAGGAAATTGACGCGTTAAGAGATATGGTGCATCGCTTCGCCCAAAACGAGATTGCCCCCCGCGCCGCCTCGATTGATGAAAATAATATGTTTCCCGCCGATTTGTGGGAGAAAATGGGCGCGCTTGGCCTGCATGGGATCACGGTGCCCGAGCAATTCGGCGGCGCTGATATGGGCTATCTCGCCCATTGCGTTGCCCTTGAGGAGATCAGCCGCGCCTCGGCCTCTGTCGGTCTGTCCTATGGCGCTCATTCCAATTTGTGCATCAACCAGATTCAGCGCAATGGCAGCGATCAGCAACGAAAAAAATATCTGCCAAAACTGATAAGCGGCGAGCATATTGGCGCTTTGGCCATGTCCGAAGCCGGGGCTGGCTCCGATGTCGTTTCGATGCGGTTGCGCGCAGAAAAGCACAATGATCATTTTGTTCTCAATGGCAGCAAAATGTGGATCACCAACGGCCCTGACGCGCACACTTTGGTCGTTTATGCCAAAACCGACCCCGATGCCGGCTCCAGGGGGATTACCGCCTTTATCATCGAGCGGGAAATGAAAGGCTTTTCCTCGGCCCAGAAACTGGACAAGCTGGGCATGCGCGGCTCCAATACTTCAGAGCTGGTGTTTGAAAATTGTCAGGTGCCGTTTGAAAATATTCTCGGCCAAGAAGGGCGCGGAGTTGAGGTTTTGATGTCCGGGCTTGATTATGAGCGCGTGGTGCTTGCCGCCGGGCCGCTTGGCATCATGGCCGCCGCCATGGATATTGTCATGCCCTATGTGCATGAGCGCCAGCAATTCGGCAAGCCGATCGGCGCCTTCCAGCTCATGGAGGGTAAACTGGCCGACATGTATACCAATATGAACGCCTCTCGTGCCTATGTCTATGCGGTGGCCGGGGCTTGTGATCGTGGTCGCTCAAGCCGTAAGGACGCCGCCGGGTGCATTTTGTATGCGGCGGAAAAGGCAACCCAGATCGCCCTTGACGCCATCCAGTGCCTGGGGGGCAATGGCTATGTCAATGAATACCCGACCGGGCGTTTGCTTCGCGACGCCAAGCTTTATGAAATCGGCGCCGGCACCTCTGAAATCCGGCGCATGCTGATCGGGCGCGAATTGTTCAATGAGACAAAATAATGGCAATCATTCATTCCAAAATAGTGCCCAACAGTGCTGATTTTTTACGCAACAGCGAAATGATGGTTCGCCAGAACCAGCTTGTCGCCGATAAGGCGGCGCGCATTATGCTGGGCGGCACCAAGGCTTCGCGCCAGCGTCATGTTGAACGTAAAAAGATGCTGCCGCGCGATCGCGTCGCCGGCCTGCTTGATCCCGGCTCGCCATTTCTTGAGGTCGGGCTTTTTGCCGCCCATGGGGTATATAAGGATGATATTGCCTGCGCTGGCATAATTGCCGGAATTGGCAAGGTTTGCGGGCGTCAGTGCATGATTGTTTGCAATGACGCCACGGTAAAGGGCGGCACTTATTATCCCCTTAGCGTCAAGAAGCATTTGCGCGCCCAGGAAATCGCTGAACAAAACCATCTGCCCTGTATCTATCTGGTTGATTCGGGCGGGGCCAATTTGCCCAATCAGGATGAGGTTTTTGCCGATCGCGACCATTTCGGGCGCATCTTTTACAATCAGTCCCGCATGAGCGCCAAGGGCATTGCCCAGATTGCGGTTGTAATGGGCTCATGCACTGCCGGGGGCGCCTATGTGCCGGCAATGTGCGACCAGACAATCATCGTCAAAGAGCAGGGAACGATTTTTCTGGCCGGCCCGCCTCTGGTCAAGGAGGCAACCGGGGAAATTGTCGATGCTGAAACCCTTGGCGGCGCCGACACCCATACCAGACTATCAGGGGTTGCCGACTATATGGCCGAAAATGACGCCCATGCCCTGGCGCTGGCGCGCCGGATAATTGCTGATCTTGGCACGGCCAAAAAGCCGGACATTGAGATAAATAACCCGCTTTCCCCCGCCTATGACGCCGAACAAATCATGGGTATTGTGCCTGCTGACGCCAAAACCCCCTATGACGCCAATGAACTGATTGCGCGCATTGTTGACGGCTCGGACTTTGAGGAGTTCAAGCCAAGATATGGCACTACCCTTGTGTGCGGGTTTGCCCGTATCGAGGGTATGCTGGTCGGCATCATTGCCAATAATGGCGTGCTGTTTTCCCAGAGCGCCAACAAGGGGGCGCATTTTATTCAGCTTTGTTGCAAGCGCAAAATACCATTGCTGTTTTTGCAGAATATTACCGGGTTCATGGTCGGCCAGAAATATGAAGCCGGCGGCATCGCCAAGGATGGCGCCAAACTGGTCACCGCCGTTTCCAGCGCTCAAGTGCCCAAGATAACCATAATTGTCGGCGGCTCTTTTGGTGCCGGAAATTACGGCATGTGCGGGCGCGCGTTCTCTCCGCGCTTTTTGTGGATGTGGCCCAATGCCCGCATTGCCGTTATGGGCGGGGCGCAGGCGGCCGGGGTTCTCGCCTCGGTCAAACGTACGCGCATTGAGGCCAACAACGGCACCTGGTCCAAAAAAGAGGAAGAGGAATTCAAACAGCCGATCCTTGATCAATTCGAAAAGCAAAGTGACCCGCTTTACGCCTCGGCCCGCCTTTGGGACGATGGAATTATTGATCCGCGCCAAACCCGCCAGGTGGTCGCCCTGAGCTTGAAGGCCAGCCTCAATGCGCCTGTCGATGAGACGCATTTTGGCCTGTTCAGGATGTAAAAATGACTTTGCTGAAAAAAATCCTCATTGCCAACCGTGGCGAAATTGCCTGCCGCATCATCAAAACCGCCCACAGGATGGGCATTGAATGCGTTGCCGTCTATTCCGAGGCCGATCGCAATGCGCTACATGTTCAAATGGCCGATCAGGCCGCCTATATTGGTCCCTCGCCAGCCTCTCAAAGCTATTTGCTTGGTGAGCTGATTGTCGCGGCGGCCCTTGAAACCGGGGCTGACGCCATTCATCCCGGATATGGGTTTTTGTCGGAAAATCCCGATTTTGTTGACCAGACAGAGGCCGCCGGGCTGATTTTCATTGGCCCGTCCGCCGACGCCATGCGCAAGATGGGTTTAAAGGATGCGGCAAAAAAACTGATGCAGCAAGCCGGGGTGCCGGTTGTTCCCGGCTATCATGGCTCCAATCAGCAGGCGGATTTTCTTGCCGCTCAAGCTGAAAAAACAGGCTTTCCGGTTTTGATCAAGGCGCGCGCCGGCGGCGGCGGCAAGGGCATGCGCCAGGTAAACCAAGCCAAGGAATTTTATGAGGCTCTGGCCAGCGCCCAGCGCGAGGGTCAGGCCAGTTTTGGCGACCCGGGAGTTTTGATTGAAAAGCTTGTCGCTTCGCCGCGCCATATCGAAGTGCAGATTTTTGGCGACAATCATGGCAATGTCATTCACTTGTTTGAGCGCGATTGCTCATTACAGCGCCGCCACCAGAAGGTGATTGAGGAAGCCCCGGCCCCGGGAATGAGCAGTAAAATGCGCGCGGCAATGACAAATGCTGCCGTAAAAGCCGCCAAAGCGATCAATTATTCTGGTGCCGGAACCATAGAATTTATTGTCGATGGTGCACTTCCCTTAAGCCCGGAGCGGTTCTGGTTCATGGAAATGAACACGCGCCTGCAAGTGGAGCATCCGGTGACCGAGGCGATAAGCGGGCATGATCTGGTTGAATGGCAAATTCGCGTCGCGGCGGGCGAACAATTGCCCGAAACCCAGCAGATGCAAAAAATCAACGGCCATGCCTTTGAGGCGCGCCTTTACGCTGAAGACCCGGCAAATGGGTTTGCCCCTTCAACCGGCTCTTTGGCATATCTTCGTTTTGGAGCCGGGCGCAAGGATAGCGGGGTGGTTGAGGGCGATCAGATTTCCCCTTTTTATGACCCGATGATCGCCAAACTGATCACCCATGCCCCGACGCGCGCCGGGGCATTGGCCAAATTGCGCGCCGGACTGGCGGCTACTCATATCGCCGGGGTAAAAACCAATCTCGCCTTTCTTGGCGCATTGTCATCGGACAAGGATTTTTCGGACGGCAATGTTGATACCGGCCTGATCGGGCGCAAAATCGACGCTCTGACCAGCCCAGGTGAGCCGGACGGTTTTATAATTGTTTGCGCCGCCATTATGGCGCTCAACCTTGATCTTGACGGCCCTTATACCGGCTGGCGGCTATGGGGAGAGGCGCGCCATAGTCTTGAACTTGTTTTCAATAAAGAGCCTTTAAGCATAACCATAAGCTTTGGCCCCGGTCGCGATCTGCGATTGCATTACGAGAACCGTGAATTGGTCTTTGCCGACATTAGCCGCACTGCCGACAAGATTTCAGCACGCATCAATTCGCTCTTGCTAAGCGCAAAAGCTGTTCGCTACCCGGCCCGTTTGGGCATGGAGGAAATTTCGGTATTGAGCAATGGGAGGACCTTTGTCTTTGAGGTGCCCGACCCGCTTGCCCCGCGCGCCGCTGACGCCAACAATGATGATCATCTCAGCGCACCAATGAGCGGGGTGGTGCGCATTGTTGATGTCAAGGATGGCGATATTGTTGAAGCGGGGGCCCGCCTTCTGGTCATCGAGGCGATGAAAATGGAACTCGCCCTTTGCGCGCCGCGCGCTTGCATTATCGACACTGTTTTGTGCCGGGAATTGGATGCGGTGGAGGAGGGGGCGGTTCTGGTGCGCTTTGCCGAAATTACAGGGGAAAAATAATGCAAAAGGTGCGCATATATGAGGTCGGCCCGCGCGACGGCTTGCAGAACGAGAAATTCATCATTCCGGCGCAAAAGAAAATCGCCCTGATAAATCTTCTTTCCGAAGTCGGGTTCGAAAGGATCGAAGTGACCAGTTTCGTTTCCCCGAAATGGGTTCCGCAAATGGCCGATGCCAGCGAAGTATTGCGCGCCATCAAGCGCCGCCCGGCAACGATTTATTGTGCCCTGACCCCCAATATCAAGGGGTTTGAAGCCGCGCTTGCTGCCGGGGTTGAGGAAATTGCCATCTTTAGCGCCGCTTCCGAGAGCTTTTGCCAAAAGAATATCAATTGCTCGATTGACCAGAGCATTGAGCGCTTTAAGCCGATTATTGCGGCGGCCCAAAGCGCCGGAATTGCGGTGCGCGGCTATGTTTCCTGCGTTGCCGGCTGCCCTTATGAGGGATATATCGCCCCCGAGGCGGTAGAAAAGATTGCTCTCCAGCTAATGGAATTGGGCTGTTATCAGGTTTCGCTTGGCGACACTATTGGCCATGGCACGCCCGAAACGATCGCCGATATGCTAAAAATTGTCTGCCGCTCTGTTCCCGCCGCCAATTTGGCCGGCCATTTCCACGACACCAACAATCGCGCGCTTGATAATGTCGCGGTGGCCCTTGATTTCGGCTTGCGTACCTTTGACAGCTCGGTCGGCGGCTTGGGGGGGTGCCCCTATGCGCCGGGGGCCAAGGGCAATCTGGCCACCCGCCCGCTGGCCGAAATGCTTGCGGCCAATGGCTGGCAAACCGGGCTGGATCTGGAAAAACTGGCCATAGCCGAGGCCTATCTCGACCAAATAGTAAGTTCATATGGTCAGGCCGGACAAGAAAATCAGTAAGGAGATTTCATCGTGAGCGAATATGAAACAATAAGCGTTGAAATTAACCACCGTGGCGTTGCCAGAATTACCCTTAACCGTCCGCAGGCGCACAATGCCATCAACGGGCAAATGATTGCGGAATTAAGCCGGGCGGCGCTCGAGCTTGGCGAAAATGAGCAGGTGCGAATTGTCATATTGGCGGGCTTGGGCAAGAGTTTTTGCGCTGGTGGTGATCTGGTCTGGATGCAGGAGCAGGCGAACAAGGACCGCGCCGGAAAAATGCGCCAAAGCAAGGCCTTGGCCGAGATGCTGGTCTTGCTCGACCAATTGCCCAAACCGCTGATCGGGCGCGTTCAGGGCGCAGCCTTTGGCGGCGGGGTCGGCATGATGGCGGTTTGCGATATTGTTGTTGCGAGCAATCAGGCGCGATTTGCCTTGAGCGAAACCAGGCTTGGCCTCATTCCGGCAACCATTGCCCCTTTTGTTATCCGGAAAATCGGGGCGGGCTTTGCCCGGGCGCTGTTTATTACCGCCAGGGGGTTTGATGCTGAATTCGCCCGCCATATCGCTCTGGCAACCCATATTTGCCCGCAACAAGAACTTGACCAGTTGGTTGAAAAGGAAGTGGCCGCCGCCCTTGCCTGTGCTCCCGGCGCAATGGCAGCCGCCAAATCGCTGTGCCGCCAACTGGCCGGGGTTGACCCGTCCTCCTTTGCCGATCAAACCGCCTCGGCGCTGGCCGACAGATGGGAAAGCGCCGAGGCTCAGGCCGGGATCAAGGCTTTTTTTGACCGCACGCGGGCGCCCTGGGTTGTTGATTAATTTGACCAGCTCTTAGCGATTACTCTCTTTGCTGTTATTTATTCGCCAGACGCGAGCCCCGAATTGGTGAATAATGGATGGTCGAGATCATAAGCGATATCGGCGTTGATCGGCACGCTTGATTCAAACAGGCGCAGGCGTCTAAAGACCGAAATCAGATCAATAATGGTCGTCCACGAATTGGCGAGGAACTTGAACGAATCCTCGACCTGATTAAAGGCGTTGGATATTTGCTGGAACAGGCCCAGGGTCAACGCGCCGGTGAGAATTGATGGCCCCATGGCAATGATCGGAATGAAACTGGCGGACTGCAAATAGGCATAGCGCGCGATATTGAAATAGAGATAATTGCGGTAAATGCGAAAATAGTTTTTCTGTATGTTGCCGAACAATACCTGCACCGAAGGGGGTTGGGCGCGCAATTCATTGTCTTCCCCGTAAACCAGCTCCTTGCGGAAGGCGGCCTCAACCTTCTGGTTTTGAAATTCAAGTCCGGGCAGTTTGATGCCGACAATGGCCAGCAAAACCGTGCCGAAGGCGGCCGAAACCATCGCCACCCAGACCAGCGAGCCGTCAACCGCGCCAAAAATCGGCAGTTCTGTGATGTTTTGCGACAATTCAAACAACAAGGGCAAAAACACGATCAGGGTCATTACCGAGGAAACAAGCGAAACTGTCAGCCCCTCGACAATGCGCGAAAAACGCTGGGTATCTTCCTGTATGCGCTGGGACGCTCCCTCCACATCGCGCAAGATCGGCCAGTGAGCCATATAAAACGCGTTCATCGCCCGCCGCCAGCGGAACAGATAGTGGGAGATGAAAAAGGCGTTGAGCACCAGAACGGTAATATTGGGCACCAATACATAGGCCACGGTCCATATCTGGCCGAAAAAGTCCTTGGCATCGACCGAGTTGGGAGTGGTCAATGCCTGCTGGATCATGTTGTAAAAGGTGCCGTACCAGTCATTGAGCCAGGCGCCGATCTGGACGTTGAAATAAACCACCTCCAAAATGGTGACCGAGCCAACAACCGACCACCAGAACCACGGGGTGCGTTTGTAAAAATACCACGGAACACAAAACAGATAGCCGGTAAATATTATATATTGATAAAGCCATACCTTGTCGGCGCTAAAAAACGGCGCCGGGTCGGCCTCGGTTGGGGCGATGCCGATTGTCGGGCCAAGCGACAAAACCGCCTCCAGTTGAGCTCCGAACCAGAACCAGACGATCATGGAAATAACTATCCACAGGATGGCAGCAGGAAAAAACAGACGCGGGGAGGGGAAAAAGGAACGAAACAACGTATAACTCCTTACTGGGGAAAGGCCATATAACTAAGCTGGAGTGAGTAATGCAACTTTGCGGGAATGTTTGCCTGTTTGAATCCGCCAATATGCTGCGCTAAAGCATGAAAATCTTATCAAAGAACAAAAAAGCCCTTATTATCAATTCACAAGCTTGTGTATCTGCTTTGGTTTTTGGCGGCTGACAAAAACATCATCCCTTGGCGCTCACGGGCTGCTCTTCTTCGCCAAGCCCGAACAGGCGGCCATTTTCAGCCCATAATACGGCGAGCAATGCGATAATTCCGACGGTGGCGAACCCGGCGGCGATTGGAGTTATGGTGCCATCAAACATGCGCCCGATCATCAGCCCGATCAGGGTTCCTCCGAGGGTTTGCAAAAAACCGAAAACGGAAGCGGCGGTGCCCGCCACCGCCCCCAGCGGTTGCATGGCCAGGGCGTTCATATTGGCCGAAGAGGCGGAAAACATGAACATGGCGGTGGTTAAAAGCACAAAAAACAGCGGAAAGGCGACATGGCCGAAAAGGCTGAACACAAGCAGCAATGTGCTTGAAGCGGTAAAAACCACAAGAGCGAAATGGGCAATGCGGCGCATACCGAAATAGCCGACAATGCGCGAATTGAGAAACGAGGCAAAAGCCATTGTCCCGGCCATTGCGGCAAAAGCTATCGGAAAGCGCGCCCCCAAAGAGTAGATTTCGACAAAAATCTGCTGGGAGGAATTGATCATGCCCATCAAGGCCCCAAACACCAGCATGCCGGCGAGCGAATAAAGGAGGGAAAAGCGGTTGGCGATAACTATTTTGAATCCGCCAATAATACCGTCATAGCTAAGCGGGCGCCGTTTGGCTGGATCAAGTGTTTCCGGCAGGCGAAAAAACGCCCAGGCTCCGAAACCGGCCCCGATCAGGCCGACAAACAGAAATATAATCTGCCATGGCCCGGCAAAAAGCAGCAATTGCCCGATGCTGGGGGCAATTATCGGCACGATCATGAAAACGGTAAAAGTCAGCGACATGATTTCCGCCATCGCCCGGCCCTGAAATTTATCGCGCACAATTGCCAGAACAATCACCCGGAAACTGGCGGCCCCCAGCCCCTGAATGAAACGTAGCCCCAAAAGCCAGACAAAGCTGGGGGCCAATATCGCGCTTAATGCGGTTATCACATAAATGGTCAACCCGACCATTAACGGGCCCCGGCGGCCAAAGCGGTCGGTTAGCGGGCCAAACAGCAATTGGGCGATGCTGACCCCGAGCAGATAAAATGACAATACCAGCGGCCGGTCATTTTCATTGACCAGATTGAACGCCGCGCCAATGTTTGGCAGCGCCGGCAGCATGATATCTATGGCCAGGGCATTAAGCGCCATCAAAGCGGCGGTCAGCGCAATGAATTCAAGCCGCGATATTTCACGCGCCCGAAAGGTTGGGATATTCATAAATGCTCGCAAAAAAACGCCGGGGATAAGAAGGTACCCGGGAAAAAACAGCTACCAACCAGCATGCGCCCAAATCAGCTAACTGGCAAGAGGGGGCGTTTGCACCATTTGTCTCTTGCTGGAGGCCAGCTTAATTATTGTTTTTGCCAAGCGGCAGGATCACCCGAAAGCGCGCCCCTTTTGTTTTGTTGTGGACCAGTTCCAGGGAACCATCCATTTTGGCCAGGATTTCCCTTGAGATAGCCAGCCCGAGCCCGGAGCCGGCCTCATTGGTGTCCGCGGCGCGTTTGCCGCGTGAAAACTTGTCAAAAATGCTTTTGCGGTATTTGGGAATGATGCCGGGCCCATTATCGGCAAAATCGATCAGCAGCCGGTTGTTTTCGATCTTGCTGGTGATCTCGACTATCGGCTTTTTGGAATTATTGTATTTGGCGGCGTTGGAAACCAGATTTATGAACACCTGGCACAAGCGGTCGGCATTGGCCTTGACCCGGACGCCGCGCACATTGCGCCCTTTTCGCACCTGCATATTATACTGCTTGGTGATCGGGACGCACACTTCTATCGCCCGCCTTATCGCCGTTTCAATCTCTATCGGCTCATTGGTCCAAAGCGTCTCCCCGCGCTCAAGCGCCGAAAGGTCAAGGATTTCATCGAGCAGGCTGGTCAACCGTTTGCTTTCATCATGGATGGTGTTGACGAAGCGCTGGCGTTGCCCGGGCTCCAATTCCTTGTGGGTCAGCAATATTTCGGAAAAAGAGCGAATGGCGGTCATCGGGGTTCTCACCTCGTGCGAGACCTGGGAAAGAAACTCATCCTTTTGCTGATCCAGTTCGCGCAATTGCCGGTTGGCCTTGGTGAGCTGGGAAGTGGTGGATTGCAATTCCTTGGTCGTCTTCTCCAGGGCTTGCGAATATTCAAGGATCTGCTGGGTTTCATCGGCCATTTGCATGACCTCTTCAATGGTTACGGTTTCCCCCGAAATTACCTGGGAAAGCATGACATGGGCCGAAGCCGCCCCGATCGATCCGGCCAGCTCCTTTTCCAGCCTTACGATAAATTCAGGGGTTGGTCCTTGTGCTTCAAGTGCCGGCTTTCTCGGCGAGGCGCGATCAAAAAGTTCCACCGCCCGCTCTATGCCGAGCACTCGCTGCGCCATGCGGAACAGCTCGTTCAAGGTGGCCGACGAGCGCCTGAAGCTGGATTGATCGCCCTGGGGCTGTTTGAACACATCAACAAAAAGCGTCGCCTGCAGGCGGCCCATGGCATTGTTTTCGCTCATCAGCGAAACAAAAATCAACGCCAGGGAATTGCCCAAAAGGCTCCAGAACACCGAATGAACCAGCGGGTCCATCCCCGTCAGCCCAAATAGCGCCTGCGGGCGCAAAAATCCGATCCCCCACGGGCCGCTTTCAAGCAATTGCACCATTTGCGGGTTGGAGGCGGCGAAACTGGGCAGAAAGCTCGAATAAACCCAAATCGTGAAGCCGACCAGCAACCCGGCGAGCGCCCCCTTTGCCGTTGCATCGCGCCAGTACAGGGCGGCAAGGATGGCAGGCAGGAACTGAGCCACCCCGGAAAACGAAATCAACCCGATCGGAGCCAGCGCTCCCGAACCGTTGGTCAACCAGAAATAGATAAATCCGAGCAGTAAAATTCCGATAATGGAAAGCCGGCGGCTGGTCAAAAGCAGGCGGGTCATGCCCGTGCCTTCTCCCTGGCCCAGCATATTGGGTGATTTAAGGGCGATCGGAACCACAATATGGTTTGAAATCATGATCGAAAGCGCAATCGAAGCGATAATGATCATTGACGTGGCCGAGGAAAATCCACCGATAAAGGCGAACAATGCCAGCCCCTGCTGGTCAAAGGCCAGGGGCAGGGTCAGAACGAACATGTCCGGGTCGGCCCCGGCCGACAAGACGCTACGCCCGATAATGGCGATCGGCATGGTGAAAATCGAAATCCCGAGGAGATAAAGCGGAAATGCCCAAGAGGCGGTTCTAAGATGGTTTTCGTTGGAATTTTCAACAACCGTGATCTGGAACTGGCGCGGCAGGCAGATTACGGCGGCGGCGGAAAGAATTATCAGGGTGATCCAGCGGCTGCCGAAATCGTTTCCGGCAAGGATAATTCCGGCGTCCGGGGCTCGTGCATAGGTGGCGCCAAAACCTCCCCCGATGCCAAAAACCACAAAAGAGCCCACCGCCATCAGGGCGACCAGTTTGACGATCGCTTCAAAGGCAATGGCGGCAACCACCCCGTGATGCTGTTCGTTGGCATTGATGTTGCGCGTGCCGAACATCACCGCAAACAGCGCCATGGCCGCGGCAATGCCAAAGGCCAGCCACAAATCATCAGACGAACGCGGCAGCAGGGCGTTTTCGGAAGCGGTGCCCAGAATAACCCTTAGCGAAGAGGTGATCGCCTTTAGTTGCAGGGCGATATAGGGGGTGATCCCGACAACGGCCATCAGGGTGATCAGAACGGCGAGCCGTTGTGATTTGCCAAAGCGCGAGGAAATCAGATCAGCAACCGAAGTTATGCGCTGATTGTGTCCGATGCGCACCAGTTTGCGCAGGCCAAACCACCAGCCGGCAAAAACCAGGGTCGGGCCGAGATAAATCGCCAGAAATTCGAGCCCATTGCGCGCCGCCGACCCGACTGCGCCATAAAAGGTCCAGGAAGTGGCGTAAACCGAAATCGCCAAAGTATAGACCAGCGGCGAATGCAGAAAGCTTTGCTCGCGCTTGCGGGCGCGCTGATCGGAAACATAGGCCAGGACAAACAGCAACACGATATAGGCAATCGCGGTGCCAATGACCACGGACCCGTTGATCATTTTTCCGGCTTCGCTGTGCCGGCAGCAAGGTCCGCCTTGTTGTCCGCCCCCTTGTCAAGGGATGCTATGTGACGCTGAAACAAAAACGCCGCCGCAATCAGCAACATCCAGACAGTGAACAAAAACGCAATGATCGCCGGAAAGCCAAAAATCATTTTGTCGACATTGGCGATTGAAATCAAAGGCGGGCTCATCAGCAGAAAACCGATCAGCGGCAGCAAAAAATTCAAAAACTGGAGTTTGCGCATATCCTTCATTTTGCTGCCCCGTCTTGCTCGGAATTGTTTGCGCTCTGGTTTTTGCTCGAGCTGGGCTGTGTTCTTCTGGTCCCGATCAACTGGCGCACCGCCTCGATAACATCGGTATTGGCGTATGGTTTGGTGACAAAACTGGTTGCCCCGAGATGGCGCGCTGTTTGCCGGTCCTGCTGCTGGCCCTTGGCGGTCAGGATCAAAACCGGCAGGTTGCGCGTTTTTGCGTCGCCGCGCAGTGTTTTCAGAACATCAAACCCGCTTTGCCTGGGCAGCATGACATCAAGCACCACCATGCGCGGCAGCAATTTGCCGATTGCCTCAAGCGCCGCCTCGCCATTGGTGACCGATTGCGTCTCCCATCCAGCGTGCGCCAGTATGAATTCCAGCGAATTTAGTATCGCGGGTTCATCCTCGACGATCAATATATCAGGTTTCACCGCGCTCCCCCTGCTGTGCCACCGCCGAAATCAAGGTTGTAGGAAAGCAAAACATTACCGTCTCCCGAACCTTTTTGCATGAATTTGGTCCACTATCCGCCCATATGCAACCAGTTTTTATCAAAATGACGTCGATGAAGCCGCCGCGACCTCCTCGTGACGGTGCGCGCAATTGCGCCTGACGCACAAACGGCATGATGGTCCAACCTCAATATCCAGCGCTGGATCGTCGAGTTTCAGGCTCCGCCCATAAACGGTTTTATCGGCATAAATAAGCTCACACGCCAGCATTACCGAAGAAAGCACCGGTTGGGCGCCAAACGAGCCGACCCTTTTGGCGCTGGCCTTGGCAATAAACAAATATCTTGATTTGTCGGCAAAACAAACGCTCTGGCGCGCCACCTGACCAGGAGTTCGAAAAGATGTATAAATCGCCCATAGCGGGCAGGCATGTCCGGCATTTGGCATTAACAGGCCAGGCAGTGGAAATTGTTTGCTCAGATGCCCTGAAGGGTCGGCGCGCAAAAAACCAAAACCAATTCCGCGTGCACCCGGGCGTTTGAGGGTTACCAGCCGGTGGGCGACCTGCTCGAAACTCGCACCATATTTTTGCGCCAGAAAATCAAGATCATACAAAGAGTTTTCCGCGTCCGCCAGAAAAGCGTCATAGGGGAACAACAGCGCCCCGGCAAAATAGGAGATCATTGCTTCAAACGCCTTGGCGCGTGACTGTTCGGAAACAAGTCTTGGGTCGCAGCAAAGCTGCTTGATGACATCCTTGGCGCTCAGGGACGCCAAATGGCGCGCCAGTTGAAAGCGGCGCTGGGAAATTGTCGCTGACGAACGAAACCGCAGGGTTTTGCCATTTTTGGCAAGGACAAACTGCGCCGGGCTTTGCTCCGCGTTGCCGCTTGGGTCAAAATTGAGATCAACTTTAACTCCGAACCGGTTTTCCAAATAGCAGCTCAACAACTCTTCGCTCAAATGTGGCAGGTTTTCGCATTGCTTGCGGTTGCCGGAAATTTTTGCCAGCAAGTCAGACGCCGCCTGCTCAAGCACCGGAAAATAATTGTCCTCCCCGATGATCAGATCATTGAGTTCACGCAAGGGAGTAATTGAGTGATTTTGCCGCACTTCATGGTCGAACTGGGAAATCAGCGAGTTTGCCGCTTCCGAGAGCGCCCGGCTTTCCTCGAATATCGAATTATAAAAGCTTTTGCGCTGCTCGGGATTGATCTCTGCCACATCTTGCAGGATTTCGGCCAGCGAGCGCACGGCGGTGATCTGGGACAGCATCTGATGCAGGAGCTGAGAAAAAAGCGGGTCGGATTTCAAACGGTTCGAGATTGCGTTTGCCGTGGCGCTTGCATCGAGATAAGAGCGAAAACATATGTGCAGCGCCCGCGCCATTTGCGGCAGCTGGGCCACCAGCTGGTGGGCCTCATTGACCCCCGGACCAAGGGTTTCAAATATCGGGTCACCAAAGGCTTCCTCCAATTCGCTGATCAGGCGCTGCTCGGCTTCCCCGGTCAAATCTTTGAGATCAACCTCGAGTTTGGCCGCAATATT
>UOEO01000009.1_pt1 | contig 16007 bp, 12 predicted proteins | sample 1989881 | NCBI WGS metagenome assembly UOEO01 (sample SAMEA4712198, study PRJEB27164) | hydrothermal vent metagenome | biome: marine basaltic hydrothermal vent biome; feature: marine hydrothermal vent; material: mineral | place: Pacific Ocean | collected 2011-06-14/2011-07-23 | depth 1691 m
CGTTTGACGCGCTCGCCGTCAACGGGGTTCCATGTGTCGCCGTCAATTTTGAAATGGGTGCCGATTATGCAACCGGCGGCAACGGACATGACATCCTTTACGTTGTCAATGTTGACCCCGGTATTGGCAAAAACCGGAACGATAGCGCCAACTGCTTCGGCTACCTTTAGCAGTTCGGAGGCGTTGGCTGGTTGTCCGGTGATGGGGCCGGAAACCAGAATGGCGTCGGCCAGCGAAGAAAATATCGCCGATTTGGCGCGCAATTCGATCGGGCGCTGATCCAGCGAATGGGCAAACTCGGCATTGATGTTAAAGAGCATTTTGAGGTCATGGTGCTCCAGATTACGTCGCATGCGCACCGGGGTGGCGCAGTCGGGGGCCCAAACGCCCATGTCGGAGGCAAAAACGCCGGTGAATATCTCGCGAACGAATTTGGCGCCAGTGGCAACGGCGATCGCAACCGAGGCGGTCGGGTCCCAAAGATAGTTGACGCCAAAGGGGACGGACAAAGCCTGTTTGGCCCCGCTGACCACGGCGGTCATTGCCGCTATGCTTTCCGGGCTCGCCTTTAACAGATAGGGGCGGTCGTTCTCATTGCCGAACATTATGGCGTCAACGCCACCCGCCTCCAGTTTTTCAATATCGCTGATGGCGTCATCGACGAGTTTTTCCATGCCGCCATCGGCATCATAAAGGGGAGATCCCGGCAAAGCCCCAATGTGACACATTGAGATCACCGCCTTTTTCCTGTCGCCGAAAAAGTCAAAAATCATCTTAAATTCCTTCTTGCTTTATATTATCCGCAATCATTATGCGCACGCCGGCGCTAGATATTGCCTCATGCAGATGTTCGGGCATGGCGGCGTTGGTGATTATGAGGTCGATATCCTTCAGACTTGAAACATGGGCGAGCGAAATACGATCGAATTTTGAGCTGTCAATCAGGGCGATGGTGGTTTTGGAGCGCTCGATGATGATGCGCTTGATCTCTGAATCCTCAAGCGAATAGTCAAAAAGCCCTTCCGCGGTAATCCCGGAAACCCCGATAAAGGCGAGGTCAAAATAATAGTTACGGAAAAAATTTACCGCCTGGGGCCCGGTCAGCGACGGCTCGCGCCCACCGACACGGCCGCAGGGCATATAGACTTGGGGGCGGGTTTCATTGAGAGCGGCGGCAATCTTTAAACTGGAAGTAAAGAGCTTGATATCGGCGTCATGAAGAAGGCCGGCAAGAGCAAACGTGGTTGAACCGATATCAAGTGCAACGGTTTGCCCTTGCCGGATCATGGCAAAGGCGCGTTCGGCAATCAGCGCCTTGGCGTCCGTGGCGCGTAATTGTCGTTCAGCGATTTCCGGTTCGACAAGATCGACAACCGGTCCGCCCTTTTTTTTCAGGGATACCGCGCCGCCATGAGTGCGGATGAGTAATTGTTTTTCCGAGAGCAGATCAAAGTCGCGCCTGACGGTCATTTCGGAAACCGAAAGCCATTTGGCAAAATCAATGGTTGTTCCAAAATGCTTTTTATCGAGCTGTTTGAGAATCAGGTCGTGGCGAACGATCGCGGGCATTTTGGGTTCTGACATTTTGCGTTCCGGCATTTTGCTCTCCGGCATTGGCAAGCTCTCCAAATGGACTATTTAAAACCTTATACGAACGTTTTCGAACAAAATCAAACATAAAGCTGTTGCTTTTTGATGGTTTTTGTTTGTATATTTCCGTAGGAGCAAAACAGGGAGGGCTATGAATGGCCAGAAGCGTTCTGGTGACCGGCGGAGCGAATGGCATTGGCCTTGCTTCGGCCGAGGCTTTTTGCGCGGCCGGCTATAATGTCGTTATTGCCGACCTTGATCAGGGCTCAGCGATAAGGGCGGCGCAAGAGATAAACGGGCCGGCCATTGGCTGCGCGGTTGATGTGCGCTCAAAAAAATCAATAGAGGCGGCGTTTTTGCTCGCCGAAAAAGAATTCGGCCCTCTTGATGTGGTGCACGCCAATGCTGGAGTGTCGAGCATGAAGCCGGCGCTCGAATTGAGCGAACAGGACTGGGATTTCAATTTCGATGTCAACGCCAAAGGCGTTTTTCTGACCAACCAGGTCGCGGTGCGTCATTTTCTCGACCACAAGACAAAAGGGGCGATCGTTAACACCGCCTCGCTGGCCGCCAAGGTCGGTGCGCCGTTGCTGGCGCATTATTCGGCAAGCAAGTTTGCGGTTGTTGGTTGGAGCCAGGCCTTGGCGCGCGAACACGCCAGGGACGGCATAAGGGTGAATTGCGTTTGTCCCGGCTTCGTTAAAACCCCGATGCAGGAGCGCGAAGTCGAGTGGGAGGCTCAGCTTTTGGGGTGCACGAGCGAGGAAGTCATTCGCTCCTATATCGCACAAACGCCGCTGGGCCGGCTTGAAACGCCGCAAGACGTTGCCGGGGTCGTCGTGTTTTTAGCTTCAGAAAGCGCCGGGTTCATGACCGGGCAGGCGGTCAATGTAACGGGCGGGGTCTATATGGGTTAACGAAATATTACCACCAACAATGAGGAGATTAAAAATGAAGAGATTGTATAATCTGCCAGCCATAGCCGGGCTGGTGATGACGTCGTTTCTCGGCGTCAGCGCAGCCGGGGCGGTGGAGATAAATGTCATAATGGAGGAGGTTCCAGATTATGATATTGTCAAATCGCTCACCGATCAATTCATGGCGCAAAATCCGGATATCACCGTCAAGTTCGACGCCATGCCTTATGACGCCATGCGCGACAAGATCGTCACCTCGGCGCTGGCGCCCACGGCTGCCTATGATGTCATTATCATTGATAATCCGTGGATGGAGGAATTTTCCAATGCCGGCTATCTGGAGCCGCTGGATAGCAATATCGCGGCCACCTCCGGTTATGATTTTGCCGACTTCGTTCCGGCAATCAGCAATGTGGGGGTTGTCAACGGCAAAACCTACGGAGTTCCCTACTATAATTACGCGCTTGGTTTGATCGTCCGCCAGGATATTTTTGACGAAAAAGGGCTCGCCATCCCCAAGACCATAGAAGAATATATGAAGACGGTTCAGGGATTGACCAAAGGCGATTTCTATGGCGCGGCCATGCAGCCCCAAAAGGGTTACAAGATCATGGAAGAGTGGAAAAACTGGCTTTATGCCAATGGCGGCGATCTGTTTGACGCCAAGGGCAATATCATCATCAACAACAAGGCCGCCGTTACAGCTCTTGAGCAATATATTGAAACCTACAAGACAGCGGCGCCGAAAAATTCGCTGAATTGGGGGTTTGACGAGGCATTGCGCGCCGTTTCATCGGGCAAGGCGGCGACCATGCTTTCTTATAACTGGATGTTGCCGGCGCTTAACGCCAAGGGTGGGGTTTCAGGCGATCTTGCCGGCAAATTCACCCTCAATGAAGTTCCGGGCGGCAAGGCGGTTCTTGGTGCGTGGTATTGGGGGGTTCCGGCCAATGCGGCACAAAAGGATGCGGCATGGAAGTTCATTTCCTGGATCAGCAGTCCTGAGGTGGCAATCAAGCGCGCCATTGCCGGGGGTGCTCCGGTTCGTAATTCGGTCCTGAACAATCCTGATGTCTGGAAGCAGGGCTTTGGCAAAAATTACTACACCACGGTAACTCGCATCTTGAAGAATGCGGAGCCGCTGTCCTCGGGTAATCACGCCGAAGAGCTGATTGATATTGTTGGCACCGAACTAAGTTCCGCGGTTTCCGGCCAGAAAACCGTCCAACAGGCCCTTGACGATGCCGCCGCCGCGGTGGCGCGGGCGGACCAATAGGTTTTTGCGCCAAATTGAACAAATCTTGCGACGTGGCTCCGGGCGCGCCGCAAGATTGACGGCCAACCAAGATCATTTGCGCGCGGGGAGTGCAATGCACCTGAAATACAAACTTGTAGCGCCGCTTGTTGTGGTCTTGTCGGCAGTGATGATCTATCCGCTGGCGTTTTCCGCCTGGATATCCGTACATGATTATCGTTTGACCCGGCTCAATGACGTCAAGTTTCGCGGGGCCGACAATTTTGTTTTTGTTATCACAGACCCGCAATTCATTACCGCGATGAGCAATACGCTGCTGTTTGTTTTCGGGGCGGTGACAATGGAGCTGGTGCTTGGTCTTGGCCTGGCAATCCTGGTAAAAAAGCTGTTCAGGTTTGAAAATTTCATCCGCTCGGTTTTGCTGGCCCCGATGTTCATTACCCCGATTGCGGTTGGGCTTATGTTTCGGTTTTTATTGAATTCGCAACTTGGGGTGATCCCATATTATCTGGCAAAAACAGGAGTAGAGGTTGATTGGTTTGGCCCAAACCTTGCTTTGTTTTCAATCATGCTGATCGACACCTGGCAGTGGACCCCTTTCATGTTCTTGATGTTTCTGGCCGGGCTTGAATCATTGCCCAAATCGCCATTCGAGGCGGCGCGGGTGGATGGCGCCGGTCCTTGGCTGACCTTTTGGTCCTTGACCTTGCCGATGCTAAGGCCGGTGATTGTCGTTGCGCTGATAATTCGCGCGCTCGATGCGTTCAAGGTATTTGAATATGTTTATGCAATCACGCGCGGCGGGCCGGGTGATGTCACCGAAACCATCATGTTTTATATTTATAAAACCGGCTTCCGGTTTTTTCGAATGGGTCAGGCCGCCGCTGCCGCGTTTATTTTGATCGCGGTTATTCTGGCGCTGGTGATTGTGCTTTTCTGGGCGACAAAAAGCGACAGGAGAGTGGATTGATGTTTGCCTTTTCGAACAGGGGAGCGCGGGCTTTGGCGATGGCGACAATCATTGGCGCTATTTTTATCGTTTTGTTTCCTTTCGTATGGATCTTTTTGGAGTCGATTAAACCGCCCGAGCTCGGGGCACGGCCGGATGTGTGGGTATTTGTGCCGACAACAAAAAACTGGAGCGAGGTTTTGCTGCAATCCTCGATTCCGTTCAACATTTTGAACAGTTTTATTGTTTCTGTTTCAACAGTTGTCATTGCCTTGCTTGTCGGATGCCCGGCCGCCTATGCGTTTTCGCGCTATCGTGGATATAAGGGCGCCAGATTTTCAATTCTGGCCGCTGAAATGATGCCGCCCTCGATTTTGATCCTGCCGTTCTTTTTGATCCTTTATCAGTTGAAAATGATCGACTCGCTTTTCGGGGTCATAATGGCTCATCTCTCATTTGTCATTCCGGTGGTGACCTGGTTTTTGATCGGGTTTTTCGATGAAGTGCCGCGCGATCTGGAAGATCAGGCGATGATTGACGGCTACACCCAGTTTGAAGCTTTTTACAAAGTCATTTTGCCGGTGGTGCGTCCCGGACTGGCGGCGGCGGCGGTGTTCGGGTTCGTGCTGTCCTGGAACGATCTGTTTTATGCGCTTTTGCTGACCGGAAACGAAAGCCGGACCCTGCCGGTGGCCATTGCCGGATACTGGACTTTTCGTGGCATAGAAATGGGCAAAATGGCGGTGGCAATCCTGATCGCCATTGTTCCGGTTCTTACCCTTTCCTTCTTTATTCAAAAACATCTGGTTCGCGGCCTTGGTGGCGGCGCCGTCAAATATTAGGGTCAGTTCAAATGAGCAAAGTCAGGCTTCTCGGCCTTTGCAAAAATTACGGCGCTTTGAAAATCCTCAAGGAAATCAATCTTGAAGTGGAGGACGGGCAGTTTACCGTGCTGCTTGGGCCATCGGGGTGCGGCAAGTCGACAACGCTCAGGATCATTGCCGGTCTGGACGTTGCCAGTTCGGGTAAAATATTGATTGAGGGACGCGATGTCACTAATCTTGAGCCGCGCGAGCGCGACATCTCGATGGTGTTTCAAAATTATGCGCTTTATCCGAGCATGAATGTCGAGCAGAATATCGGTTTCGGGCTCAAGGCGCGCAAAATGCCCGGACCCGAGATTAAAGAAAAGGTTTTGAGCGCGGCAAAATTGCTGGAAATCACTGACCTGCTGGCGCGCAAGCCGCGCGAATTGTCCGGCGGTCAGCAGCAAAGAGTGGCCATTGGGCGCGCGATCGTGCGTGAGCCCAAATTGTTTTTGTTTGATGAACCGCTGTCCAACCTTGACGCCAAGCTGCGCGTTGAAATGCGAACCGAAATCCTTGGCTTGCACAAACGCTTGAAGGCAACGACTATTTATGTGACCCATGATCAGGAAGAAGCCATGACCATGGCCGACCGGATTGTGATCATGGAACATGGACAGGTCATGCAGGTGGCAAGCCCGGAAGAAATCTATTTCCGGCCGGCAACATTGATGGTTGCCGCCTTTATCGGCAGTCCGGCGATGAATTTTGTGCAAGGGGTTGGCCAGAGCGATAAAACCATCAATACGATTTTCGGCCCGATTGGCTTTGACGGCAATATTTCGCAAGGACAGGCGGTTGAAATCGGCATCCGCCCCGATGATTTTCTGTTTGCCGGCAATGAGCGGCCAGTTGAAAATACCACGCTGGTAAAATGTTCGGTCATATTAAGAGAATTGCTTGGCGCACGCGCCATCATTCACCTGGATGTTGGGGCGCCAAAGCCATTTAAAGCCGTGGTTCAGCACGAACAATTTCGCCTGATTGAAATGGGTGGCAAGGCGGCATTTCAGTTTCGCACCAGCGATTTGCACGTCTTTGACAAGAAAACGGGAGCGCGGCTGTGAAATTACGCCATGGCATTGATGCAATAAATCACTTGTACCTCGTAAGGGGCCAACTCAAGCGTTGCGCCAAAGGCTGAAACCGGCTGGTAGTTGGTAATCAGATTATCGCCGCGCATTCTCATTGCAGCGGGTATTTCAACACTGATCTGATCGGCGCAAAAATTGGCGATCACCGCCAGGCACTCCCCATTCAGCTCGCGCATATAGGCAAAGCATTGCGGGTGATCATCAAGAAATGATTGATAACGCCCGTAAACTATCACGGGACAGGATTTACGCAGGCCAATCAGTTTTTTATAGTGCCAGAATATTGAGTTTTTGTCCGTAAGACAGGCCGCGGCGTTGATCTCATTATAGTTGGGATTGGTTTTTATCCACGGGGCGCCGGTGGTAAATCCGGCATTGGGCCCATTGCTCCATTGCATCGGGGTGCGGGCATTGTCGCGCCCGTTGGCGTTGGCCCCGGCAATAAAATCAGCGTCCGCCAGCCCGGCTTTGGTATGGATTTGATACATGTTGAGCGTTTCGACATCGCGAAATTCGCTGATATCTTTGAACGACGCGTTGGTCATGCCGAGCTCTTCGCCCTGAAAAATAAAAGGGGTGCCTTTCATCAGGTGCAAAACAGTGGCCAGCATCTTGGCCGACTGCACCCGGTAATGGGTGTCGTTTCCATAGCGGGAAACGGCGCGCGGCAGGTCATGATTGCCCCAGAACAGCGAGTTCCAGCCATCATCGGCCAAGGCGTTCTGCCAGCGGTTGAAAACCTCTTTAAGCGCCACCAGATCAACCGGCTTTGGCCGCCATTTGCCATAGGTCTTGTCCCAAAACCGGGTTACGTGCTCGAACTGAAAAACCATCGAGAGTTCGCCCCGGTTGCGTCCGGAATAAAGCAGCGCCGTTTTTGGAGTGGCGCTCCAGGCCTCACCGACCGTCAAGACGTTTTTGCCACCAAAGCTTTTTTGGTGCATTTCGCGCAAATAATCATGCAGATGCGGCCCGTTGGCGCAAATGCCATGATCGATATCCTTGCCGATAAGATCAATCACATCCATGCGAAAGCCGGTGATATTGCGATCAAGCCACCAGTTCATCATCTCGTAAATGGCGGCGCGCAAATCGGGGTTTTCCCAGTTCAAATCCGGCTGGTGGGCTGAGAACTGGTGCAAATAATATTGACCGCTGGCCTTGTCATATGTCCAGGCCGGGCCGCCAAAAATCGATTGCAGATCATTGGGCGCACCGCCATCGGGAGCGGGGTCGCGCCAGACGTAAAAATCGCGCTTTTTGGCATTGCGCGAGCCAAGCGCGTCGATAAACCAATGATGCTGGTCCGAGGTATGGTTGACCACCAGATCAAGCAAAATTCCGATATCGCGCTTTTTGGCCTCGGCGACCAGACGGTCAAAATCATCCAAGGTGCCGAATTGAGGGGCAATGGCGCAATAGTCGGAAATATCATAGCCATTGTCGCGCATCGGAGAGGCGAATATTGGAGAAAGCCAGATCAGGTCGATGCCGAGCCGCTGGAGATAATCAAGGCGCAAAATAATGCCGTTGATGTCACCAATACCGTCGCCATTGCTGTCCTGAAAACTGGCCGGATAGATCTGATAGACAGATGATTTGTGCCACCATTGAGGATCGGGGTGACCGGGGCGCGGCAAATCTTCTTGTGACTGATCAGGAGGCACTGCTCGCTCCAATATGGTTGCCGGTGATATTTCAAGCGCAAATGCCGGTAGGGCAAGGTCAGGCAGGGCTTGGCTGGCCGTGTTCGTTTTGTTGGGGCTGTGGATTTGATTTTCTCAAATCCTTGCCCAGAATGATCATGGAAAGCAGGTCTTCGTCGGTGACATCGGCAATGTTGACGGTGCCGACCAGCTTGCCGTTTTTCATCACGCTGGCGCGGTCGCACAGCTCCATGACCTCATGTATGTCGTGGGAAATCAGGAAAATGCCGATCCCTTCGGACTTGAGCTGGCGGATCAGTTCGGAAACCATCTCGGTTTCTTGCGGGCCAAGGGCGGCGGTCGGCTCGTCCATGATCAGGATTTTGGCGTCAAAATAGACCGCGCGCGCAATGGCGACCGATTGGCGCTGGCCGCCGGAAAGCGAGGCAACAGGGTCGGAGAAATTGTGAAAGTTGCGGTTGAGCCGCGCCATGATCTTGCGCGTTTCCGCTTCCATTTGCGCATCGTCGACAAAGCCGAGCGGGGTGGTCAGCTCGCGGCCCAAAAACAGGTTTGAAGGGCTGTCCAGATTGTCGGCAAGGGCCAGGGTCTGGTAGATGGTTTCAATATTATAGGCGCGCGCGTCGCGGGGGTTTTCGATGCGCGCTTTTTCGCCATTGATATAAATTTCGCCCGAATCGGACTGATAAGCGCCCGATAAAACCTTGATCAGGGTGGTCTTGCCGGCGCCATTATGGCCCAAAAGCCCGACCACCTCGCCGGGGTAAAGATCAACGCTTACATGATCGACTGCCTTGACGCCGCCGAAGGCGACATTGATATCGCGCATTTCAACCAAGGGGGTGACCATCATTTTGCTCCCGTGCGTTTGCGGTACAATATATCAATATAAACGGCCAGCACCAAAACCGCGCCGACAACGATATTTTGCAGCGGCGAATCCACCCCGACCATGCCCATGCCTGATTGCAGCGATTGCATGATCAAAGCGCCTAAAATGGCGCCGTAAATGGTACCGACCCCGCCGGAAAGCGCGGTGCCACCAATTACCGCGGCGGCAATGACGCGCAATTCGTCAAGGGTGCCGATGTCATTGGAATGAAAGCCGAGCCGGGCCGAGGCAACCACGGCGGAAAGCGCGGTAAGAAACCCCATCAGCGCGAAAACCTTGACGGTTAGAAAGCGGGTGTTGATGCCGGAAAGTTCGGCGGCGTCGGGGTTGCCGCCCATGGCGAAAATATAACGGCCAAGCCGGGTGCGACGGGCCAAAAGAGTGGTGGCAATGGCGATAACGATCAAAACCAACACCGAGATCGGCAGCCCATACCCGACGCTATAGCCATCCGGGAGCACTTCGCCGGCGGCGGCAAATATGCGGCGCAAACGGGCAACCGGTATTTGATAGGAGTTGAGGATCTGGACAAAACCGAGAATGGTGGTGGTAACGATTGCCCCCATTACCAGTTCCGCCCATACCGGCTTGACCAGAAAATCATGTTTGATCTTGTTGCGTCGCGCCTGCCAGATGCCATACCAGGCGGCCAGGGTCGCCAGCGCTCCGGCGATCCAGGACAAGGTCGGGCCCAGCGTGCCGTCGATGCCGCCAAACAGAACGAAAGTGGGGTCAAGCGGGCCGATGGTCTGGCCGTTGGTGAGATACCAGGCGGCATTACGCCAGACGAGAAATCCACCAAGGGTGACAATAAATGAGGGAATGGTGAGATAGCCGATAAGATAGCCCTGAAACGCCCCGATCAACGCTCCAACCAGCATGCCCGAAACGATCGAGATGATCCAGATCGAGGGATTGCCAAGCCCGAGCCCGAGCCATTGCGGCAGGATTACGGTTTGCATCATGGCCATTACCGCCGAGGAGGTGGCGAGCAGGGCGCCAACGGACAGGTCGATGTTGCGAGTAACGATTACAAACACCATGCCGGTGGCCATGATGGCGACGGAAACGGTCTGGATCGTCAAGTTGAAAATATTGCGCGGCGTCAAAAAACGCCCGTCGGTCAAAACGTTGAACACGAGGGTGACAACAATGAAGGCGCCTATCATGCCGAGCAGGCGGGTATCGAGTTCAAGCGATTGAAAGAAATTCTGTCCCCGGGAAGGGGTGGCCTGGTTCTTGGTCGTATCGGTCATTGCAACGTTCCGTCTTTCAGGGCCCCGCGCCGCAGCAGTCTTGTCAAACCGGTTTTAAAACCGGGCGCGTCCTGTGAGAAAATCACCCCGGCCAGCAGGCCGGGGCTCGTTGGTCGTCTTGGCCTGAAAAAGGCTTAGTTACACGGCGCCGGACCGTTGGTTACGCCCTGGCAAAGCGCGTCCTTGGTAATCCAGCCGGCGTCAACCACCACCGAAAGATTATCCTTGGTAATCGGAACGGGCTTGAGGAACATGGACCATAATTGGGTGCCGGAAGGGGAAGTCCATAATGTGGCTCCCTTGATGTCGGACATCTTGGCGCCATTGGCCAGCTCGACGGCGATCTCGCCGGCGGCCTTGCCCAAAAGACGCGAGTCTTTCCAGACGGAAACGGTCTGAATGCCCTTGGCGATCCGGTTCAGCGCGGCGTGGTCGCCATCCTGGCCGGAGACCGGAATACCTTGCATGCCCTGAGCGGTCAGCGCGGCGACAACCCCGCCGGCGGTGCCGTCGTTCGAGGCCACAACCGCGTCAACCTTGTTGTCGTTGGCGGTCAGGATCTGTTCCATGTTGCGCTGGGCATTGGCGGGAAGCCAGCCGTCGGTATATGCTTCGGCAACGATTTTGATCGCACCGGAGTCAATGGCGGATTGCAGCACTTCCTGCTGGCCGCCACGCAAGAAGTCAGCGTTGGGATCGGTCGGGGAACCTTTGATCATTACATAATTGCCGGTGGGGGCAGCGGCGAGAACGGCGCGGGCCTGCATCCGGCCAACCTCGACATTGTCAAAGGTGAGATAAAAGGCGCGGTTGTCGTCAATCAGGCGGTCATAACCGATCACGGGAATGCCGTTATCAGCGGCGGCCTGCACCGCCGGGGTGATTGCCTTGGAGTCCTGGGCCAGAATGATCAGCGCGTTGGCGCCCTGGGCAATCAGGCTTTCGACATCGGAAAGCTGCTTGGAAGACGAGCTTTGTGCGTCGGCTGAAATATATTTGGCGCCTGCGGCATCAAGTGCGCTCTTGATTGCGGCTTCGTCGGTTTTCCAGCGCTCTTCCTGAAAATTAGACCAACTCACACCGACCACAAGCTGGCCGGCATATGACATGGTGGCAGCGCCCATACTGAGGGCAAGCGACGCCAGAATAAGTAATTTCTTCATTTTTTCCTCCAATGAGCCAGTGAGCGAAAAGCTCAAGACCCAAGTTAATTTTTGACGATTCAGGATCGCCAGAAGAAACTATGCTTCATTTTATTTTTCAAATCAAATTAAATAATATATCGTTGTGCCACGGGCTTTGCGCTATGTTGGCTTACTGAATGATCCGGGGATGGGGCGCTTGATTACAAGTGTTTGGGATCAGGGATATGGGGTAATGGAGGGGCACAGTGCTTAACGAGAAATCGGTAAAACCGGCGTCGATACGCAAATCGGCCGCCGATATCGTGTTGGCGGTAATTCGCAACCATTCGCCAACGGCCAGGATAGATATCGCTAAAAATACCGGTCTCAGTCCGGCAACGATTACCAGCATCACAGCGGATTTATTGTCAAAGGGTTTGATCTCGGAGGTGGCGTTTGATCAAGCCGGCGGCGGGGCGAAACGCGGCCGCCCGCGGGTCGGGCTTAAAATAAGGGGGGCTGCGCATCTGGTGGTGGGAATAAAACTGGCGGACAAGTCGGCAAGTGTCGTCATTGTTGATTTTGACGGCGAGCAGGTCGGGCAATTTTTTATTGCCACCCCCAGCGCCTGTCAGGCGCCGGACGCAATGGTGGAATTTCTTACCGCTATTCTTGATCTTGCTCTTGAGGAAGCCGGGTTGGGGCGCTCGGATATTTCAGCGGTTGGCATCGGCATATCCGGTTTTGTTGATGTGGAAGCGGGAATTGTGCGCTGGTCGCCCTCGTTGAACATGCATGATGTTGCCTTGCAGGCGGCTTTGTCCGGGGCAATGGGGATGCCGATATTTCTTGACAATGACACCAATCTGGCCGCCAGGGCTGAACAGCGTTTTGGGCTGGGCCAGAATGTGCGCAATTTTATTGTGGTCAGTGTCGAGCAGGGCGTTGGCATGGGAATTGTCATTGACGGCAAGATATATCGCGGCAACCGGGGGGCGGGGGCGGAATTGGGCCATACCAAGGTGCAATTGGGCGGGGCCCTGTGCCGCTGCGGCCAGCGCGGGTGTCTTGAAGCCTATGTGGGCGATTATGCGCTTTTGCGTGAAGCAGGTACGGTAATCGGGGCCAGTCAAGGGGCGGGGCCGGAACAGCAAATGGAGTTGTTGTTGCAGGCGAGCGAAGCGGGAAACAAGGTGGCGTGCTCCATTCTTGAACGGGCCGGGCGGATGTTTTCCATGGGGCTGGCCAATGTGGTGAATATCTTTGCTCCCGAACTGATTATTTTGTCGGGCTCTAGCATGCGTTTGCTTTGTACCCAAAAAGTTATTGGCGACACAAAGAAAATGTGCATCCAGTTTGGCGCGTCCCAGCCCGATATCTGTATTCATGACTGGGGCGATTTGATGTGGGCGATGGGGGCTGCCGCCTATGCCATCGATGGGGTTTCGGAAATGACTTTAAGGGAGATGGAGTGATGCGGGTTGAACTGGTTGTTGTTGTTGTTGTTGCCATGTTGCTGACCCCTTACCCGGCGCAGGCCGCCCAGGATCAGGCAGGGCCACAGGCAACGCCATTGTTTGTCGACCGGGCCAAAGAGCTTGATTTGAGTGAACAATATACCGGGGGCTGGGAATTTTTCGTTGGCGGCGGGGTTGCCGCCTTTGATTGTAATGGCGATTTGTTGCCTGAACTATATCTGGCCGGCGGCTCCGCTGAGGCAACCCTGTTGCGCAACACCACCAAAGCGCGCGGCAATGATATTTCAATGGTGGCGGCAACGCCTGATATTTTGCGCCAAACCGGGGTGATCGGGGCCTATCCGCTTGATATCAACAGCGACGGAATTCTTGATCTGTTCATATTGCGGGTTGGCGAAAATCTTTTGCTGAAAGGCGGGGCTGATTGTTCGTTTACCCCTTTTGACGGGCTCGGGTTTGATGGCGGCAATAGCTGGACGACGGCGTTTTCGGCCAGTTGGGAAAAAGGCAATATTCTGCCAACCCTGGCGGTGGGAAATTATGTCGACAGGAGCGACCCCAAGGGGCCGTTCGAGGCGTGTGATAATAATTATCTGTTTCGGCCCCGGGGTGACAAATATCCGGCTCCGATTGTTTTGAAGCCGGGCTATTGTGCGCTTTCGATGCTGTTTTCCGATTGGGGACGCAATGGGCGTCAGGATCTGCGGGTCAGCAATGACCGCCATTATTATGTGCGCGGCGGCTTGGAGCAGATGTGGGCGATGGAAGCCAAACCGCGGCTTTTTACCGCCGCGGATGGCTGGAAGGAATATTCGATCTGGGGCATGGGCATTGCTAGTCGCGATATTGACGGGGACGGTTTTGCCGAAGTGTTTTTGTCCAGCATGGGCGACCAGAAACTGCAAAGATATGACCCGTCACAAAAGGGCCCGGCCTTTGTCGATATGACTTATGAGGTCGGGGCGACCGCGCAGCGGCCTTATAAGGGCGATGATGGACGGCCATCGACGGGTTGGCAGATTTCGTTCGGGGACGTTGATAATGACGGGCTTGACGATGTGTTTATCGCCAAGGGAAATGTCGAAGAGATGCCGTCGACCGCCATGAAGGACCCCAATAATTTACTGATGCAACAAAAGGACGGAACTTTTACGGAAGCGGGCGGGGTATCCGGTCTCGGAACCACAGAACGTAGCCGCGGGGCGGCGCTGATCGATCTCAATCTTGACGGAAAACTGGATGTGGTGGTGGTTAACCGCAATGCGCCGGTTGAGATCAACCAGAATGTTTCGGCCAATGTTGGCAATTGGCTGGCGCTTGATCTCAGTGAGGATGGGGCCAACCGTGATGCGGTCGGGGCCTGGATCGAGGTCAAGGGCAAGGTGAGTAGCAAAGAGCGGCGCTGGTCGCGCGAAATTACTGTCGGCGGCGGTGATGCCAGCGGGGTGGCGGCGCCGGAACATTTTGGCCTCGGGGCGCTTGATAAAGTGTCAGTGCGAGTGATCTGGCCGGACGGGGTCAAAAGCCGCTGGTATCAGGTCAAGGCCAACCAGATATTGCGTCTTGAACGCCGGGGCGCGGGACTGGATATTTCGGTGCTTTAGGGGAGGCTTTTATTCGCGCCGCCGTCGGCCCTTTCCTTCTCCCCTTGTAGGAGAAGGTGGCGCGTAGCGCCGGGTGAGGGGGGGGCGCTGCCGGCACGCTTTTATTCTTGCCGCCGTTGGTCGCTATGCTCCCTCTTTTTTACGCGCCGCCGTTGCGGGTTGCACCCGCTTCCCCGGCACCCCCGCCGAGGAACGTGCCCATATAAAAATGGGAAGAAGTTAAGCGCAACAAAAACTGAGCGTCACCCTCGGGCTTGACCCGAGGGGCCATGAAAGCCGCAAAACATAGTTGCTTTTAAAGGGGGATGCTCGGGTCAAGCCCGAGCATGACGAACGGTGTGTGCATTAAAGACCTTGCCTCATCCTGAGCTTGTCGAAGGACGAGGCAATGATCGCATAACATTTCCTCCGTTATTGCGAGAAGCAATGCGACGAAACAATCCAGAGCGGTTTTATGAGACGCAAAAAACTGGATTGCCGCGCGCCCATCCTTCGACAAGCTCAGGATGAGTGAGGGCGCTCGCAATGACGGATGAGGGTTCAGGACAAGGCGGAATAACAGACATAAACACAGAGCGTCACCCTCGGGCTTGACCCGAGGGTCCATGAAAGCCGCAAAACATAGTTGCTTTTAAAAATGGATGCTCGGGTCAAGCCCGAGCATGACGAGCGCGGAGATTGTATGCGCCCCGCGAGGCAAAAGGACTCCATCCCCACCATTGGTGGTACCCATACTGGTATCCATACATAGAATAAAAACTGAGCGTCACCCCGGCGAAGGCCGGGGTCCATCTTTTTTGTTGATAGATGGCATGAACAAGAATGGATTGAGGCCTGCGCCGGAATGACGAAAGAGAAGCTGGAATGATGAAAGAGAAAAGGTAATTTGCAGCTTCCTCATGTTAAGCCTCATCCTGAGCTTGTCGAAGGACGAGGCAAATAAGGCACAATATTTTTCTCGTCATTGCGAGAAGCAATGCGACGAAACAATCCAGAGTGGTTTGCCGTGGGGCTTGAAAAAACTGGATTGCCGCGCGCCCATCCTTCGACAGGCTCAGGATGAGGGCGCTCGCAATGACTTATGGCAAGAGGTTTTATAGAAACGCCCCGCAAGGCATATAAACTCGCGCCGCCGCCGGCCCTTTCCTTCTCCCCTTGTGGGAGAAGGTGGCGCGTAGCGCCGGATGAGGGGGGGCGCTGCCGGCACCCGCAAGCGGGGGAGGGCTTAAGGGATTAACGCCCGACCGGCAAACCGCTGGGTACCTTGTCGGGGATGCCGAGGCGGCCGTTTTGACTTCCCTTCTCGGTAAGTGAA
>UOEO01000217.1_pt1 | contig 16006 bp, 11 predicted proteins | sample 1989881 | NCBI WGS metagenome assembly UOEO01 (sample SAMEA4712198, study PRJEB27164) | hydrothermal vent metagenome | biome: marine basaltic hydrothermal vent biome; feature: marine hydrothermal vent; material: mineral | place: Pacific Ocean | collected 2011-06-14/2011-07-23 | depth 1691 m
CGGGATCATCAAAACAACCGCCGTCGCCGCAGTTTTTGCCGCAGCGGCAATATCCGCACCTGCCGTTATGGCGCAAACTTCGCAACCAGAGACAATGGACGCTCAAGGCTCCATGGCGGGCCAGGACAATATGGATGGGCAGACCTGCCCCTCAGGCCAGGACGGGATGGGCGACCAGAATGCCATGGGGCAGAGTAATATGGGTCAGGGTAATATGGGTCAGGGCAATATGGGCCAGGGTAATATGGGTCAGGATAATCCTGCCTGGCAGGATGGCATGAGCGAGCAAAACACGATGGCTGGCCAGAATGGCATGGGCGGCCAGAACGGCATGGCTGGTCAGAACGCCATGTCCGGCATGGGCAAAGGCAGCATGGGTCAGGGCAATATGGGTCAGGGCGGCATGATGAAAATGATGGGCATGATGCAAAACATGAACATGACGCAAATGATGCAGATGATGCAAAAAATGCAGACCATGATGGGTCAGATAACTACCGTGCAGATGCAAAATCTGGTCAACAATATGAGCGCCGAACAACGCCAGCAGATGATGGGCCTGTTACAGGACATGGGCGCAAGCGCGGCGACTAAAACCGAATAGCGCAACGGAGCAAAGCCCGCCCGCGCATGGGCGCGGGCGGGCTTTTTTGTGCGCCGCCGTTGGTCGCTACGCTCGCTCTTTTATGCACGCCGCCGTTGGTCGCTTGCGCTCCCGTCCCCGGCACCCCCGCCATGGGTGGTATCCATACAAAGTATGGGAAAACAATTAAGCGCAATGGAAACGGAGCGTCACCCCGGTGAAGACCGGGGTCCATCTTTTTTGTCGATACATGGCATAAACAAGAAGAATGGATTCCGGCCTTCGCCGGAATGACGAAAGAGAAGTTGAATGGGAAAAGAATAACGAGGCGTTAGCCGAGTAGCGAGCGAACAGCGAGCCGCCGGTAGCCCGGCGCCCAGCCGGAGCGCCAGCAATCAACATAGGGCGGAATTAGCCCGTCATGTTGATTGTGGTATGGCGCGCGAGGCAAAAAGAAACCTGCCGCCGTTGGTCGCTGCGCTCCCGTCCCCGGCACCCCCGCCATGGAACGTACCCATATAAAAATGGGAAAAGAAATGAGGCGAAGCCTCAGCGAGTTTCAACGCGAGCCGGCCAATTTCTTGGCCGCGCCGCCGCAGGGGCAGATAAAACCATAGGGCGGTTTTAGAGCTTGGCGTTTTGATTCAACCTAAATGCATCGTGCTCTAGCCCGTCATGGTTTTAGCGGTACGCCCCGCGAGGCGAAACAACTGAGCGTTACCCTCGGGCTTGATCCGAGAGTCCATGAAAGTCCCTAAAACAGTTGATTTTAAAAATGGATGCTCGGGGGGTTTGTTCTCACGACGAAGGGCTGCCCGAGCATGACGAACTGAGTGTGAGGGATTAAATATCTTGCCTCATCCTGAGCTTGTCGAAGGACGAGGCAAGAATGGCATAATATTTCCTCCGCCATTGCGAGAAGCAACGCGACGAAGCAATCCAGGACGGTTTGCCGTGGGCTTGAAAAACTGGATTGCCGCGCGCCCTCCTTTATGGTTCGCAGTTCGACAAGCTCACTGTGAGGGCTCACCATGAAGTAGGGCGCTCGCAATGACGGATGTTTTATCGGTACGCCCCGCGAGGCATATAGAGCGCAAACAACGAGCCGCTGGCAATCCAGGGCGCTTTAGCGAAGTTTTTTCAAGCCTAACTTGATCCTCTTGGAACCATTTTGACCGGGAAACGGACCATGGGTTGCGGGCGCACATTATTCTCGAGCCAGTTCAACAGGATTTCAGCGGTATCAGAGCCAAATTTGTTTACGTCGCACCTGACGGAACTAAGCTTGGGGAAACTCTGGGCCGCCTCCTTGATGTCATCAAACCCGACCAGACGGAAATCCCTGCCGACAACAATACCGGCTTCGGCAAACCCGGCCAGCATTCCCAAAGCGATCAAATCGTTAAAGGTTATCGCTGCGTCCAGATCGGGATAATTGCGGGCAATATCAAGGGCTTTAGTATAGCCGAACTCCCGGTCGACCGCACCGTGAAAAACGGTATGGGTCCTGCCGATTTCCTTCATTTTGCGCAAATAACCGCTCTGGCGTTCCTGGGTGATTTCCAGCTTCTTGATGCCGCCGACAAAGGCGATGTTTTTTGCGCCGCGCTCAACAAGATGTTGGGCGGCCAGAAAACTGCCCCGCTCATAATCCATTGAGAAAAACGGAAACAGTTCGGTGCGCTGATCAACCTTGCGCAGCACCTGAAGGGTTGGAATTGCCGCCCGGACAATATCATCGAACAATCCAATGTCGCCGCCATAGCTGGGAGCAATCATTAGGGCGCTGATGCCATGTTCAAGCATCGAGATAACAACTTGCGCCTGAATTTTCGGGTCCTCATTCGAGTTTGCAATGACAGTGGCATAGCCGCGCTTTGAAAAAGCCATCTGGGTGGTTGCCGCCAATTCGGTATAATAGGGGTTTCGTAAATCATTGATGACCAGACCAATCAGACCGGCGCCAGCGCCGCGCAAATTGGCCGCCGCGCGATTATAGACATAATTGGTTTCTTCAATCGCCAAGAGAACCTGGGCGCGGGTTTGTTTTTTAACCAGCGGAGAGTTCTGCAATACCAGCGAAACCGTGGATTTGGAAACTCCGGCTTTTTTGGCGACATCAATGATGGTCGGGCGCTTGTTCATGAAATATTTTCCAGAGCTCAGGGTCACGACCTAACTTATTCCATGCAGTTTCAACAGCAGGTTCATGCGATATTGCGCCAGTTCAGGGTCGGCCAGCAGGCGCGCTTGATCGGCGAGGCGAAACACTTCGGCATAATGGGTGATTTCGCGCGCTGACTGGAAACCGGCAGGCATGATGAAATGATCCTGAGTGCCATTGAGCCACGACAAAAAGGCAATTCCCGCCTTGTAATATTGCGTCGGAGACTTGAATATTTCGCGCGACAAGGGAACTGTCGGCGCCAGCAAATCATGGTAGGTTTTTGTGTCCCCCCTGGCCAGCGCCTCCAGGGCCTGACTGGCCGCCGGGGCAATGGCGGCGAATATTCCTAAAAGAGCGTGGGAAAAGTGGGTGCCATCCCCTGCTATCAGGGCGGCATAATTAAAATCATCCCCGGTATAAAGCCGCACCCCTTTAGGTAAACGCGTCCGGAACGCTTCTTCGCGTTTTTGCTCAAGCAGGGAAATCTTGATGCCGTCGATTTTTTCCTTATGCGCGTCAATTATCGCCAAAACGGCGTCTTCGGCCGCATCCAGCGTATCGGCGCCCCAATATCCCTTTAGTGCCGGGTCAAACATATCGCCCAGCCAGTGCAAAATGACCGGTTCGGCCGCCTGTTCGATTAATTTTTCATATATATGGGCGTAGCTGGCGGGCCCGCCGCCAAGCCGTGTCATGGCCCGGCTGGCCATGATAATGATTTGTCCGCCGGCGGCTTCAATCGCCTCCATCTGTTCGCTATAGGCGCCAATGATTGCCTCTTGGGAGTTCAGCTTATTGATCGCCACCTGATCGGTTCCCGCCCCGCAGGCCACCCGCGGTTTAAGCTTGTGCGCCCGGGCTTCAACCATGGTGCGCTCGATCAGTTCCTTGGCGCTAAGCCAGTCAACCCCCATGCCGCGCTGGGCGGTATCCATGGCTTCGGCCAGGTCAAGACCCTGATCCCAAAGCGAACGGCGAAAAGACAAAGTTGCTTCCCAATCGATCGCCGGACGCCCCCCGGCCCACGGATCGCGCTCGGCCAACGGGTCGGAAACGACATGGGCGGCGGCAAAGGCGGTCCGGGTCAGAGCAATTTCAGGGGCGCGGGCAACCAGCGGCGCGCCAACAAGTTTATAGTTTTCAATGGTTCCAAGATATGTCGGCAGGCGCATTTACAGCCTCAAAGCTTATGGTCGGCGCAAATCATGTCGGCGGCTTTTTCGGCGATCATGATCGTAGGCGCACAGGTGTTTGACGAATTGATGAACGGCATCACCGAGCTGTCGCAAACCCTTAGGCCGTCAATGCCCTTGAACTTCAAATCAGGGGTGACCACGGCGGTTTTATCGTCATCTGCCCCCATTTTGCACGTTCCGACCGGGTGATAATCGGTCTTGGCGTGCTTGAAGGCGTATTGCTCGATATCCTCGTCGCTGATCACGGACGAGCCGGGAGTAGACTCGCTTTTGATAAAAGGTTTGAAGGCGTCCTGAGCCATGATGCGCCGGCCCAGTTTGAAGCCCTTGATCGACATTTCAACATCGCGCCGGTCGCCCCAATAATTGGGGTCAATATGAACCTTGGCCAACGGGTCGTTTGATTTCAAACGCACCCTGCCTCTTGATAGCGGCCTTAACCAGGCGGTATTCAGCGTTACCCCGTTACTGATCGGCTTGAGGCCGTGTTCAAGCCCGGAGCCGGGCAAAAAGTGAAACTGGGTATCGGGGATGGCCTCGCTGGCGTCACTGTTCCAAAAGCCGCCACCGTCGCAAATGTTGGAGGCAATGATCCCGGTGCCAAAGGCCAGATATTGAATTCCGGCAATCGCTGACATGTACCACGGCTTATAGCGGTCAAACGAAAAATTGCCCGAGCATTCCGAAACGATGAACACATCCATATGGTCGTGCAGATTTTCCCCGACATAGGGAGCATCAATAACGACATCGACGCCAACCTCGTTTAAGTGTTGGCTTGGGCCAATGCCGGAATGGAGCAAAATCCTTGGGCTGCCAATGGCCCCGGCGGCAAGCAGCACCTCGCGCTTGGCCTTGATGCGCTGGCCCCCGACATGAACCGCCACCACGCGCGAATTTTTTACTTCGATTTTTTCAACATAGGCCCTGGTTTTCACCGTCAAACGCTCATTTTTAATCACCGGTCTGAGGTAGCAAACCGAGGCCGAAGAGCGTTTGCCGTCGCGGTTGGTAACCTGATAATAACCCAGCCCCTTTTGTTCGGCTCCATTGAAATCGGGGTTGAAATTCATGCCCGCCTGTTGCGCCGCCCGGACAAAGGCAGCTGTCAGCTTGTGCGGGATAACATCGGACACCTTTAAGGGGCCGCCCTGGCCATGATACTGATTGGCATAGCGATTATTATCTTCGGATTTGATGAAATAGGGCAGCACCTGATCATAGGACCAGCCCTCACACCCGTTGGCGGCCCAATTGTCATAATCCCATTTGTTGCCGCGCGTATAAAGCTGGGCGTTGATCGAGGAGCCGCCGCCAAGCACCCGCCCCTGCGGATACCACACCTGTTTGCCGCCCAGCCCCTTTTGCGCGGTGGTTTCATAGCCCCAAGAGTGGGACGATCCGGTAAGTTTGGTAAACCCGGCCGGCATGTGAAGCAAAGGGTTCCAGTCCGAAGGGCCCGCCTCCAAAAGCAAAACCGAAACCTTGCCGGTGTCAACAAGCCGGCGCGCCAGAACGCAACCGGCGGGACCACCGCCAACAATTATAAAGTCATATGCGTCCGCCATGATCTTCTCTTACAGTCTGTGAATGGAAAGCCCGCCATCAACCGGAATGATGGCCCCGGTGGCGAAATTCATCTGGCCGGTGGCCAGCGGCACCACGATATCGCCAATGTCGGACGGTTGGCCCCAGCGTTTTGCCGGAACCAGGCCGTCTTTTATTTTGGCAGTATATTTGTCCTTGACCCCTTCGGTCATGCCGGTGGCGATAATGCCGGGCCTGAGTTCAAAAACCCCGATCCCGTCCGCGGCCAGCCGCGCCGCAAACAATTGCGCCATCATTGCCGCCCCGGCCTTGGAGATACAATATTCAGCCCGCTCGATTGAAACCATTGTCGCGCTGATAGAGGTGACAAAGATAATCGAACGGTAATCACTCGCGTCCCCGTCCCCGCCCACGCCACGTTCAAGCATTTTTTTGGCCACCGCCTGAGCGAGAAAAAACGCTCCTCTAAGATTTATATCGAGCACGAAATCAAAGTTTTCAGGCGTCATTTCCAGCATATCGCCGCGCACCGGCGCCGGAACCCCGGCATTGGAAACCAGCGAGATAATCGCGCCCTGTTCGGCCTCAATCCTGGCCAAAAGGGCGGCAATGGCCTTGGTGTCCAAAAGATTATGCTGATAATAACGCGCGCCGGGTCCAAGGGCCTCAAGAGCCGCAACAACCGCTTCGCTGTTCACATCCGAGGAAGAAGCCAGCGCCACCTGCCAGCCTTCCTTGACCATAGAGCGGGCAATGCCAAAACCAATGCCCTTTTGCCCGCCGGTTATCAGGGCCAATTTGCTCATGCTGCCAGATCCTTTTCGATAATATGGGCCCCGACGCGCAACGCCTGGGCGGCAATGGTCAGGGCCGGGTTTACCGCCGCCGAATTGGGTAAAAAGCTGGCGTCGACCACAAACAGATTTTTGTGGTCATGGGCGCGGCAATAAATATCCAGAACACTATTTGCCGGATCAGCGCCAAAACGGGCGGTGCCACACTGGTGCGATGGTGTATTGCGATCAAAGGCTTTTGACAAAACAATCGGAAATCGAGCCTTGTGCAACACCGATTTTACCTTAGCGACCAGCGCCAGATGAGTGTCCCAGTTGGAGCGTTTCCAGTCGAGCGTAATCACATCATTGACCAATTTCACCCGGCTTTCAGGGTTGGGCAAATCCTCGCTCATTGCATAAAAATCGACCCCGTGGCCGGCGATCCAGTTGGCCCCAAAGCCGGGCAGACCCGATTGGCAAGCGAGAATTGTGCCCGATATCTTTCCCAGCAACTGAACATTGCCCAGCGGCATGTCTTTGGGGCCGCCCTTGAGATAAAAATCGTTGAATTGCAGGGTTTTTTGATAGATCGCAGTATTTTTTCGCCATGGGTCAATCGCAATAAGGGCGCTGGAATTGTGGTTCATGAAATTGCGCCCGACCATATCCGAACGGTTGGCCAGCCCGTTGGGGAATTGCTCACTGGCCGACTTTAGCAAAAGAGCCGCCGAATTGACCGCTCCGGCCGCCAGCGCCACCAGCTTTGGGCTTAGACGTTTTTTCGTTTCATTTTGAACATAGTCAACCGAATTAATACGCCCGGCTTTATCCGCGTTAAGGCGCACAACCCTGGCCCCGGTTTCAAGCTTCACATTGGCGAACTCAAGCGCCCGGGCAAGGGACGTGGTTTGAGCGTCGTTCTTGGCCCCGGTAGTGTCGGGAAAAGCGTCCCATGGGGTTTTTGCCCGCTTGAGCCATTTTTCTATGTCAATGGCCAATGGCAATGCCGAGGGGACAACCCCCGCCCTGACGAGCCTGTGGCGCAACAAGGAAATGGTCGGCTCGTCAGGAACCGGAGGAAAAGGGTAAGCGCCGGAATGAAACGGCTCGCTCAAATCATCAGAGGCGTTGCCGCGTACCTTAAACATTTCCTCGGCGGCCTGATACCATGGCTCCAGCGTCTCATAAGGAAACGGCCAGGCCGGGGACACTCCACCCAGATGAGCCAGCTCGCCAAAATCCTCGGCCCGGTAGCGCAACATGACAGCGCCATAGAATTTGGAATTGCCGCCGACATAATAATAATTGCCCGGGTTGAACGGGGTGCCTTTTGCGTCAAGCCATTGCTCATCGGGCCGGAACACGCCATCACGGAAAATGGCGATTTCATCGCGGGCCTGCGGGGTATCCTTTAGCTGCTCTCCTCGCTCCAGAATAATAATCTGGCACCCAGAGGGGGCAAGCGCCGCCGCCAGCGTCGCCCCTCCCATGCCGGAGCCGACAATAAGAATGTCTGGAGAGGCGCACATCAAACGATCCGGTTTTTTGTTTCGGGATCAAACGGGATGGCCTTGTCCATATTTATGGTAAATATCACTTCCTGGCCCACCTTTACCTCGGCGTCGGCGCGCATGCGGGCATTGCAATTGTTGCCGCCGATCTGGCTCATGACAAAAGTATCCGAGCCCGCCGGCTCGATCACAATCACCCGGTTGCTTATCTCCTCGAGATGGCGCGCGTTGCGGTCCGCCCCTTCCGGGTCGGTAATCGCTTCGGGGCGAATGCCAAGAGTAATAGTGCGCCCGGCAAAGGATTTGAGCGCCGCTGTGGCTTTGGGAAATTGCAGCCGGACGGTTTTTCCCAGTCCGGTTGTGGTTTGTGCATAAAGTTTTTCGCCATCAGCGACCACTTTAACCGGTATCAAATTCATCGAGGGCGAACCCATGAAGGTTGCGACAAACAGATTGACCGGGGTGTCATAAATTTGTTTTGGCGTGCCCAATTGCTGGACAATGCCATCATTCATCACCGCGATGCGGGTTGAAAGGGTCAAAGCCTCGATCTGGTCGTGGGTCACATAAACAATGGTCGTGCCCAATTGCTGGTGCAATTTTTTGATCTCGGTACGCATGTCAACGCGCAGTTTGGCATCCAGATTAGACAGCGGCTCGTCGAACAAAAACACATCCGGGTCGCGCACCAATGCCCGCCCCATGGCGACACGCTGGCGCTGGCCGCCCGATAGCTGGCCGGGTTTGCGCTTGAGCAATTCCTCGATTTGCAGCATCTTGGCGACCCGGGCCAATGCCGCCGCGCGATCCGGTTTGGGGATGCCGTGCATTTCCAGCCCGAAAGTTATGTTCTGGGCCACGCTCATATTGGGATAAAGCGCATAGGACTGGAACACCATGGCAATATTGCGCATCGAGGGGTGAACCCCGTTCATCGAGCGGGAGCGGATTGAAATATCCCCCGAGCTGATGTCCTCGAGCCCGGCAATCATGTTCAAAAGGGTCGATTTTCCACAACCGGAAGGCCCGACCAGAACCAGAAATTCCCCCTCTTCAACCGAAATATCAATGTCGCGCAGAACATGAACAGAGCCATAGGATTTGTTCACTTTGTTGATACCAAGAAAACCCATGATGTTATCCCTTGACCGAGCCGGCCATCAGGCCGCGCACGAAATAGCGCCCGGCCACGATGTAAACGAGCAATGTCGGCATGGCGGCCAGAATTGCCCCGGCGAAATGGACATTATATTCCTTAACCCCGGTCGATGAGTTGACCAGATTATTCAAGGCGACCGTCATGGGCTGGCTGTCGAGATCGGCGAACGAGGCGCCAAACAAAAAATCGTTCCAGATATTGGTGAATTGCCAGATCACCGACACCACAATGATCGGGCCGGAACTGGGCAGCATGATCCGCCAGAAAATGCGGAAAAACCCCGCCCCGTCAATCTGGGCCGCCTTGACCAGCTCGGTTGGAAACGCCTGATAATAATTGCGGAAATAAAGCGTGGTGAAGCCAAGCCCATATACCACATGCACCAGCACCAGCCCGGAAGTCGTTCCCGCCAGCCCGAAGATGCCCAAAACCCGCGCCATCGGAATCAAAACGATCTGGAAGGGAATGAAATTGGCGAACAACAGCAAGCCGAATATGATGGTGGCGCCGCGAAAGCGCCATTTGGTCAGCACATAGCCGTTAAGCGCCCCCAACACCGTTGAAATGACAACCGCCGGCACCACCATCTTGATCGAATTCCAGAAATATGGCTTCAGGCCGGTGGGCTCGATGCCGATCTGGGCGGTTGACCAGGCGGAAAGCCACGGCGCAATCGTCCATTGTTTGGGTAGCGCCATCATGCCGCCGCCGCGAATTTCCGATAATGGCTTGAGCGAGTTGATAAGCATGACGACAAAAGGCAACAAGTAGAACAGGGCGAACAGCAGCAGAAACAGATAGATAAACACTCTTGTTACCCTGCCGGTCCTGACCGCTATGGCCGTTGAAGGGGCGCTCATGATTTTTTCTCCCGCAATTCGGCATAAAGATAGGGCACCATGATTGCGGCAATGGTCATCAGCATGATCACCGCCGAAGAAGCCCCGATACCCATCTGGTTGCGGGTAAATGTATAGGAATACATAAATGTTGAAGGCAATTCGGTTGCCCGGCCCGGCCCGCCACCGGTCAGCGCGATAACCAGATCGTAGGATTTGATCGCCAGGTGGGCCAGAATGACAAAGGCCGATAAAAACGCCGGGCGAAGCTGGGGAATGATAATGCGCCGGTATAGTTGAAAATTGCTGGCGCCATCAATTTGCGCCGCCTTGAGAATTTCATTGTCGATACCGCGAAGTCCGGCCAGAAACATCGCCATGACAAAGCCCGAAGTCTGCCACACCGCGGCCAGCACTACCGTATAGATGGCAAAATTGCGGTCTTTGATCCAGTTGAAGGAAAAGCTCTGCCAGCCCCATAATTGCATGGTCGCTTCCAGCCCGATCCCGGGATCAAGAAACCATTTCCAGGCGGTGCCGGTGACAATGAAGCTTAGTGCCATCGGATAAAGATAAATCGGGCGCAATATGCCTTCGCCACGAATTTTCTGGTCGAGAAATATCGCCAGGGACAGACCGATGACAGTACAGATCGAAATATAAAGCACGCCAAAGATCACCAGGTTCTTGACGGCGGTTGACCAATGGCGCAGCCGGAACAGTTTTTCGTAGTTTTCCAGCCCGACGAACCCGAAACTGGGCAACATGCGCGAGTCGGTAAATGAGAGATAAACGGTAAAGATGATAAAGCCGTAGACAAACACCAGGATCAGCGCCAGCGATGGCGACAGAACCAGTTTTGGCAAAATCTGCTGGAGCCTGGTTTTGAAATCAGCTCGTGCGTAGGAATTTGACACCTGTTTTCTTCTCTTTATCGGGCTGGATCGGACTGGTTCAGCGGGATTGCGTTCAGCGGGGGCCGGTGCCCAAAGACAAGGGTCCCCGCTATTTTATCCAAGGCTTGAAAATGCCGGCCCTATTGGGCGATGGCTACAGCATCAACCAGTTCCTGGACGGCGGTAGCCGCATCATATTCACCGTTGAATTCAGCGGTAACCACGTCATAAATGGCGTTTTTGACCGCAGTCCGGTTGGCGTGGCCATGGGCCATGGAGCCAAGCAGATTGCCACTGGCGGCAGCGGCTGCCAGTTGCGCCATGCCTTTTTTGCCGCAATCATCAAACGCGGCGTCGGAAACATCGGTGCGGGCAGGCACCGAACCCTTGACCACGTTGAACGCCGACTGGAATTTGGGCGACATTACTGATTTGGCCATTTCCGCCTGGGCGGCCTGGGCGACGGGATCATCGACCTTGAACATGGCAAACTGGTCGGCATTGAAAGTTACGGTTCCTTCGGTTCCCGGCACGCGGAAGCACAGGAAATCCTCGCCCGGCACCTTGCCGGCATTAAGGAACTCACCCTTGGCCCAGTCGCCCATGATCTGGAAGGCGGCGTCGCCATTGATCACCATTGCCGAGGCCAGGTTCCAGTCGCGCCCGGAGAAGTTATCATCGACAAAAGAACGCAAAACCGTCATGCGCTCAAAGGCTTTTTCCATGGTCGGGGAACCCAAGGCTTCGGGGTCCAGATCAATAAAAGCGGCCTTATAAAAGTCCGGACCGCCGGTTGACATGACCACACCATCAAAAATGGTTGCTTCCTGCCAGGCCTGGCCGCCATGGGCCAGCGCCACAAGTCCGGCGTCCTTTACCTTTTGCATGGCGGCGATAAACTCGTCCCATGTCTTGGGCTGGGCTATGCCGAGCTTATCGAGAATGGCCTTGTTGGCCCACACCCAGTTGGTCGAGTGCACATTGACCGGAACGGCGACCCATTTACCGTCATATTTGGAAAAACGCTGTAATGCGGCAGGCACCACCGCGTCCCAGCCGCCTTCCTTGGCCACGGCGCTAAGGTCGGCCAGGGCCCCTTCTTCAGCCCAGTCCTGAATATCAAACCCGAGCATCTGGACCGCTGTTGGCGGGTTGCCCGCGGTAACCCGGGCCCTGAGAACAGTCATGGCGCTCTCCCCGCCACCACCGGCCACCGGCATGTCTTTCCAGGTTATGCCCTTGCTTTCCAGATCGTCTTTAAGAACGGTCAGGGCCGCGGCCTCGCCACCGGATGTCCACCAGTGCAGCACTTCCACTTCCTGAGCCAGAGTATAGGACGATGTGGCCATCAGGGCCGCAAACGCCGTAATCGTCAGCTTGGTAATCTTACGCATTTAGTCCTCCTTGAGTTGCGTTATTTTTCCTGGCGCGCTCTGGTTTTTTTTATGCGCAACAGGCAGTCCCGTGTCTCAAATCCAGTTCGGGCGCGTTTTGCCGATACGCATCTGAACCGTTTTGATTTCCATAAATTCCTCAATCCCCAGCCGGCCAAGCTCGCGCCCCTGCCCGCTCTGCTTCACCCCGCCAAACGGCAATTCGGCAAAGCCGTCCATAAAAGTATTGGTCCATACCGTGCCCGCCTCAGCCCGGCGCGCAAACTCAAGACAGGTATGGACATTCTCACTCCACACCCCGGCTGAAAGTCCATAAGTGGCGTCATTGACCAGCGAAATCGCATCATCCATCGTCGTAAATGTCAATACCGCCAAAACCGGCCCAAACACTTCCTCGCGCGAGATCGCCATTTCGGGGGTCACACCGGATATGATTGTCGGCTGATAAAATTCGCCGTCAAGGCCGCTAACTTTAAGAGCCGCGCCACCTATTTCTATCTTGGCCCCGGCCTCAAGCGCCTCCTGGACAAAACCATCGATCTTGTCCTGATGCTGGCTGGAAATGATGGCGCCAACCTTGGTTGCCGGGTTCAAGGGGTCGCCAAAAGCAACTTTTTTACTTAGCTGGACAATACGGGCGACAACATCGTTGGCGATATCTTTATGAACGATAATGCGTGAGCCGGAATTGCAGCACTCCCCGGCATTGAAATATACCCCGAACACAATGGCGTCGACGGCACTTTCAATATCGGCGTCAGCAAACAAAACCTGCGGGTTTTTGCCACCCAGCTCGCTTGAAACCTTTTTCAAACTGTCAGCGGCCGCTTTTGTGATTGCCTTGCCGACAATGGTTGAGCCGGTAAAGGAGACCATGTTGACATCCGGATGGCTGGCCATCAGCTCGCCCACCGGCCGGCCAAAGCCATGAACGATATTGACCACTCCGGCAGGCAGGGCTGCCTCAATCAGCAATTCACCCAAAATGGTGGCGCTTGACGGGGTCAACTCGGAAGGCTTGACCACGCAGGTGCAGCCGGCGGCCAGGGCAAATGGCAGCTTTTGACAAAGGATCAAAAACGGAAAATTCCACGGCGTGATGATCGAAACAACCCCGATGGGCTGTTTGAGAACCAGCCCCATCATATCCGGGCCCAGCGAATTATAGCTGTCTCCATGCAGGGTGCGCGCCAGCGCCGCCGCATAGCGCCATAAATCGGCGGCCCCCTCTATTTCGTCCATTGCCTGGCTGATCGGTTTGCCGGTCTCCAAAACCTCAATGCGGGCGATGCGGGCACGATTTTTATCGATCAGGTCGGCAACCCTGAGCAATAATTGCGCCCGCTCCTTGCCACTGGCGCCGGGCCAGCCCCCTTCATCAAAGGTTTGCCGCGCCGCCGCGATCGCCAACAGCGCTTCTGTTTTACCGCCCTTGCTGGTTTTTGAAACCAGAATTGCGTGCGCCGGGGAAAATCGCTCAAAGAGCTCCCCTGAAGCGCTTGGCCTCCATTGCCCGTCAATCAGGTGCCGGGCCAGAAAAACCCCGTCTTTGGGTTTTGGGCCTCCGGCAATCAGGGTGAGATTTTGTTCTATCATGTTTCAGGTGCCCGGAAATTCAGGTTTGCGTTTTTGTTTGAAGGCATTAACGCCTTCGTGCTTGTCATTGCTGGCCGCTATCATGCCGCCGCCAAGCGCTTCGATCAGGGCGGCGCTGTCTTCGCCCGCCCCGGCATTGAGCATATATTTGCTGATTTCCAGGGCACGCGGGGATTGCTTGAGCACCGCTTCAACCCGCTCCTGGGCTGCTGTCCGGGGATCGTTAGAAATTTGGGCGGCAAAGCCGAGTTGACAAGCGCGCTTGGCGCCAAGCCGATGGCCAAAAAGCGCCATTTCCCTGATGACCGGCTCCGGCAATAATCTTTGTAAACGCTGGGTTCCTGACCAGCCAGGGGCGATGCCTATCGATGGCTCGGGCAGGGCGAAAGACGCGTGGGGCGCCAAAATCCTGATGTCACAGGCCGCCGCCAGCTCCAGCCCACCGCCAAAGGCAAACCCGTTGACAAGGGCTATTGTCGGCTGAAAAAGGCGTGCTAGACGGTCAAATATCCTGTGGCCCTCGCGCACCCAGTTGCGGGCAAAACGGGCAGCAGGAAGGTCGGCCCAGGCGTCAATGTCGGCGCCAACGCAAAATGCGCGGTCCCCTTGAGCACTCAACAGAACAACGCGAACGCCATCCTCTTGTTCCAATTGTGCGCAATGGTCATCGAGCTCGTTGAGCATTGAGATGCTAAGCGCGTTCAGTTTGGCTGGATTATCCAGCCTGAGTTCGGCAACCGGGCCATTTATATCAAGGTGCAGCGCGCTCACAACACCAACCCCATCGGACGATCCTGAAGCAGAGAAAGCGGCATTGTGGTGGCGTTTTGGGCCACCCGCACCCGGCCATCGGAAGCGGCGATTATATCGCGCTTTATATCTATGCCGGGCATGATTTCGTGAGCAACAAGGCCCTGTTCATCAACGCGCATCACACAACGTTCAGTAATATAAATCACGTCCTGGCCGGTTTTACGGGCTCTTGGGCCAGAAAATGTCACATGTTCCACCGCCTCGACCATTTTGGTGAATTTGCCCGGCGCGGCGATATTGAGGCCGTCTTCTTGTATTTCGATTTTTGCCCCGGCCTCGAAAAATCCGACAAAGACAATCTTTTTGGCATGGGCGACAATATCGACAAAACCGCCGCAGCCGGCGGTCAGATAGGGCTTCTTGGCCAGTTTTGAAACATTGACGTTGCCTTCAACATCAACCTCGAGGAACGAGAGCAGCGTAACGTCAAAACCACCACCCTGAAAATAGGTGAATTGTTGCGGGGAAGGCACGAAACCATCGGCATTGGACGAACAACCAAAGGCGAACCCGGTCAATGGCATGCCGCCCACCGCCCCTTGCTCGATGGCCCAGGTAACCGCCTTTTGGCGTCCCTCTTCAAGCAGGATGCGCGGCACCAGCGCCGAAATGCCAAACCCGAGATTGGCGGTCTGGCCAGCGGAGAGTTCCATTGCCGCGCGGCGCGCGATAATTTTTTCAACCGACAATTCCGGAATGGTGAAACTATCCCAGGGCCGCATGATTTCCCCGGAAATGGCCGGGTCATAGTCGGTTTGAGTGGTTTGTTTCTGATCCGGGTCAACAACAACCAGATCAACCAGATTGCCTGGAACCCGCACATTATGGGGGCGCAGCGAACCGCTGGCGGTCACCTGCTTGACCTGGGCAATAACCAGTCCGCCATGATTGCGTACCGCGATTGCCTGCTCGAGCCCACCCAAAAGCGCCCCTTCGTGCTCATAGGTCAGATTACCCCGTTCATCGGCGCTGGTGGCCCGGATAATGGCGACATCGGGCACAATATTGAAAAAATGGAGCCAGGTCTCCCCCGCCATTTGATAACGGGCAACAATCGGGTTTGCCGCCGCGCTTTTGTTCATGGCGCAGCCGTCAAGCTGCGGGTCGACAAAAGTATCAAGGCCAATTTTGGTCAAAACGCCGGGCCGGCGCGCCGCCACATCGCGATGCATGTCAAACAAAATGCCCGAAGGCACATTATAGGCGGCAACCCGGTTCTCGGTGATCATCTTCCATATTTCAGGCATTTGTTTTGACGATGGTCCCGAGGGATAGCTTCCGGCCAGAATTCGTTTGAGCAAACCGTCTTTTGCTATGTGGTCAATGCCCTTGACGCCATACATGTCACCGGCTGCAATCGGGTTCAAACTGGTCAGATCCCTCGGGTGGCCTTCCTTGTCAAAGCGCTCACCAATTGCCTTTAGCACCAGGTCCGGACAGCCAAGGGCGGAGGAAGAAGAAATGGAAATTACCGAAGCGTCCCTGATCCGGGCAACCGCATCCTGAGCGGAAACAATCTTGGACACGG
>UOEO01000222.1_pt1 | contig 15858 bp, 10 predicted proteins | sample 1989881 | NCBI WGS metagenome assembly UOEO01 (sample SAMEA4712198, study PRJEB27164) | hydrothermal vent metagenome | biome: marine basaltic hydrothermal vent biome; feature: marine hydrothermal vent; material: mineral | place: Pacific Ocean | collected 2011-06-14/2011-07-23 | depth 1691 m
ACCCGAAGCCTGCACATTGCGCCAGAACACTTCCGCATAACCACCAAGCGAGGCCACCCCCTCCTGAATGCGCGCGCCGCCGCTGTCATTAAGCCCGATTACCGGCACCCCGTTCTGGACCGCCAGATCAAGGATCTTGCAGATTTTTTGGGCATGGGTTTCGCTCAGCGAGCCGCCAAAAACGGTAAAATCCTGCGAGAACACATAGACCATGCGCCCATCGATAGTGCCCCAGCCGGTAACGACCCCGTCGCCGGGAATTTCCTGATCCGTCATGCCGAAATCGGTGCAGCGCTGGGTGACGAACATGTCATATTCTTCAAAACTGTTCGCATCTAGCAACACATCAAGCCGCTCTCTTGCGGTCAGTTTGCCCTTGGCGTGCTGGGTGTCGATGCGGCGTTGCCCGCCACCAAGCCGCGCTTCGCTGCGCCGTTTTTCCAATGCCGTGATTATTTCCTGCATATCCATCCCCGCACCAAAATTTCCGCTGCCATGTTAAGCACCTTTTCGTGCCTGGGCGAGACAGGAAAGTGCGGACATGTTATATTTGCTAACAGTGCAAACTGTAAACTTGTGGAATTTGTTATATGCGCCATCGCAAAATCTTTGCCGGGGCCAAATTGCGCACCCTGCGCGAGCAACATAATCTAACCCAGGGCCAACTGGCAGTGCGTCTTGAAGTCTCAACCTCTTATATCAACCAGATCGAAAACAACCAGCGCCCGCTCACCGCTTCGCTGATGCTGGGGCTGGCGGAAAAATTCAATCTCGATCTTGGTGATTTGATGAGCGACAAGAGCGATCGTATTCTTGCCGATCTGCGCGAGGCGCTGGCCGACCCGGTTTTTGGCGAAACCGTACCTGGCCTGCTCGAAATCAAATCAATAACCGCCAATTACCCCGCTTTTGCCCACGCCTTGCTGCGCCTTTATGGGGCATACCGCAAAACCAGCGAACGTTTATCCGGGTTTGACGCCGCCATCACCAGCTCCGCCAGTCAGGGCATGCCCAGCGCCTATGAAGAAGTACGCGATTTTTTCCATTATTCCGACAATTATATTGATCCGCTCGACCGGGCCGGCGAAACACTGGCCCAGGAGCTTGACGGCCCGGGCCATGATTATCGGCAAAAAACCAACCGTCTGGACCGCTTGAGCGACTATTTAGAGCGCACCCATGACGCGAGCATCAAATATGAACAGCCAAGCCGCCCCGATATGTTGCGCGCCTTTGATCGCGCCAGCCGCATTCTTTATCTTAATGCCCACCTTGACCCGGCAAGCTGGTTTTTCCAGATCGCCAGCCAACTGGCCCTGATGGAGCAAACAACTCAGATTGCCAACATTATTGAGGCTGCCAACTTTAAAACCGATGAGGCGCGCCAGATCTGCCGTATCGGACTAGCCAATTATTTCGCCGGCGCCCTGTTGTTGCCCTATGGCGCCTTTGCCAGGGCCGCCGAAAAGCAAAATTATGATCTTGAAGAGCTTGCCCGCCAGTTTGGAGCCTCGCTAGAACAGGTCGCCCACCGTCTTTCAACCATGCAGCGCCCCGGCCAACGCGGGGTGCCGTTCTTTTTTGCCCGCATTGACGCCGCCGGAACCATCACCAAGCGCCACTCGGCCACCCCGTTGCAATTTGCCCGCTTTGGCGGCGCTTGCCCCTTGTGGAATGTGCACCGCGCTTTTGAAGCCCATGGTGCAATTATCCGGCAACTGGCCCAGACCCCGGACAACAACCGTTATTTATGCCTCGCCTGGTCGAGCGAAAAACGTCTCGGAGGTTTCAACAGTCCGACCCGGCGCTACGCCTATGCCTTGGGATGCGAAATCAGCCACGCCGCAAAACTGGTTTACGCCTTTGACCTCAACCTTGACAACGAGGCCAAATTTGACCCGATCGGGGTTAGTTGCCGCACCTGCGAAAGACGTAACTGCCTTCAGCGCTCGCTTCCCCCGATCGCCGCCGCCATCGCCATCACTCCCAATGAGCGCGCCATCGTGCCCTATAAGATCGTTTGAAAAACCGGAGCACGCCCCGCGAGGCAAAACAACAAGCTCCTTCCCCATAAAGCCCTCCCCCCTTGTGGAGGAGTTCCCTTTAAAGCCCTCCCCCCTTGTGGGGGAGGGTTGGGTGGGGGTGTTTTTATGCGCGCCGCCGTTGGTCGCTGCGCTCCCGTCCCCGGCACCCGCTCTTTTTACGCGCCGCCGTCGCGGGCTATGCCCGCTTCCCCGGCACCCCCGCCATGGGTGGTATCCATACAGATAATGGGAAAAGACATGAGGCGAAGCCTCAGCGAGCGAAGAGCGAGCCGCCGGTAGCCCGGCGCGCCGCCGCAGGGGCAGATAAAACCATAGGGCGGTTTTAGCCCGTCATGGTTTTATCGAAACGCCCCGCGAGGCATATAAACTTTTACGCCCCGCAAGACAAAACAACTGAGCGTCACCCCGGTGAAGACCGGGGTTCATCTTTTTTTGCCTATAAAATAACATGAACAAGAATGGATTGAGGCCTGCGCCGGAATGACGAAAGAGGACAGAGGACAGAGGGCAGAGGGCAGAGGGCATTTGCGGCTTGCCTAGCAGTGCGCCTCATCCTGAGCCTTCGTGGTAAGCTTGTCGAACCACGAAGGACGGGGCAAATACTTCCTGCGAGGCAAAACAACTGCGAACAGCGAACCCCTCATCCGGCGCTACGCGCCACCTTCTCCCACAAGGGGAGAAGGAAAGGGCGAAGCCAAAGAGAAGCGGCAATACACTCTTTCCTTCTTTTCCCTCCGCACCGTCCCGGGCTTGACCCGGGACCTCGTTCCCCAAACCACGCCACCACCAGACCCCGGATCAAGTCCGGGGAGGTGCAGGCACTTGGGTTCTCGGCAAGCTCATGGTTCGCAGTTCGACAAGCTCACTGTGAGGGCACACCATGAGGACCTGAAAATTCTAAATTGCCGCCGAATGGCGTCCCTTACCCTTATTGAGGTAAGTGTCGAAATGCGCCGCCAGAACCCTTACAAACGGGCGACCGGTTTCCGTTACCCGAAAGCCATCATCCTCGGCCACGAACAGTCCATCTTCGTCCCTTTCGGCCAATTGCGCCGCCTCTGCCAATAGCCCGGCCGCCTCATCGCCCAAATGCTTTATCGCCTCGGCGCGCGCCAATACCATGTCGCACATCAAACTCTCGATCACCCAGCGCCGCGCAATATCCTCCTGGCTAAGTTCAACTCCGCGCGCCACCGGAATTTTACCAGCCTTGACCTCTTCCATATAGCGGCCAGTACCAACGATATTTTGTACATAACCCTGCTTCGTCTCTCCGATTGAAGATGCACCCAACCCGATCAATGCCGAGGCAGGATCATCGGTATAGCCCTGAAAATTGCGCCTTAGCCGCCCAGTGCGCGCCGCCACCGCCAGCGTATCGTCAAAGCGGGCGAAATGATCAAGCCCAATGCGGACAAAACCGGCATTGACCAGCAATTGCGCCGCCAACTGCGCCTGGGAAAACCGGCCATTGATATCGGCCAATTTGTCCTCTTCAATCAGGTTTTGGTGTTTTTTCATCCACGGCACATGCGCATAGCCAAAAAGCGCCACCCGATCCGGCTTTAACAAAACCACCTGCTCGATGGTTTTGCGCAATGTGTCCTCGGTTTGATAGGGCAGGCCATAAAGCACATCCAGATTGAGCGAATGCACCCCGGCCCCGCGCATCTGTTCAACCACATTGCGCGTCAGCTCAAAACTTTGCGGCCGGTTGATCGCCTCTTGCACCTTTTCATCAAAATCCTGCACCCCGATGCTGACCCGGCTCAGCCCGGCCTTAACCATCCCCTCAACCCGCTCCGGGGTGACGTCGCCGGGGTCGACCTCGATCGAAATTTCCGGCCTGTCGCCAAATGAGAATTTTTCGCGCAAGCGCGCAACCAGGCGCCCCAGATCATCAGGCGTCAACATTGAGGGAGAACCGCCGCCAAAATGCACCCCGGTTACTTTTGGCTTGTTCTCAATCGCCGCCGCCACCAGATCAATCTCGGCCAGCAATTGCTCGATATAGGTAGTGATCGGGGCGTATTTCAGCGTTTGCTTGGTATGACAGCCGCAAAACCAGCATAATCGGTCGCAAAACGGCACATGCAGATAAAGCGAGAGCGTATCAGTGCCCTTCAAGCCCTTGAGCCACTGACGATATTTCTCTTCATCAACACCCTCATGAAAATGTGGCGCTGTTGGATAGCTGGTATAGCGGGGCACCGGGCTCCCGTATTTTTCGGCCAGACTTTGTTGCATCAGGCAAGCGCCTCAATCTCGTTGAAATCACAAAACATATAGATCATGGACCCGTTCAGCTAACAAATACCGGCTCATCCTGACAATGATCAACCGGCAAAAGTGCGACAGGGCCGCACACCCGCGCGCGCTCCCCTCCGTGCGATTTTTTTCAAAACCTATTGCTGAACCGGAACATTACAACACCCGCTAAAAGCGCTGGTACCACCTGGACCGGAAATCAGCAAATCAATACGGCGTCCATAATCAATATCGCTCATGCCGTCCGAACATATCTGATTGGAAACAATACCCGTTAACGGGCGGCCATTATTTTGCCCGATGACAAAACTTGTCGTCCCGCCGCTGTTTTGCGCGACCCCGCTTTCAACCAGTGAATAAGTACTGTTAGCCTGACCCAAGGCCGAATAGGCAATTTTATCCCCGGCCATCACCAGAGACCAGAACGGCTCGGTGCCGCCGCAGTTCAAACCTTCCGGCAAATTTGTTTGGGCGAATTTGGCAAATGATATTTGTTGCAAAAAGTGCAACGATACCCAGCCCATACCCTCACTGGAAGCGACATAGCCCCAGCCATCACTGGTTTTGATCACTTCAACCGGAAAGGCGCCTGGGGCCAGCGACCCGACAACAGGTGAACCAGCGCTTGCCGTTTGCCTGATATTGAGCACATCATTGGCCGCAACCCCGGCCACCCGGTAATAGGCCGGCTGGACTATGTTTTCCTGAGCCAGAGCCGCAAACACCGCCAGAAAGGAAAATGTTGCAACCCCGATAATTCGTAAATACAAATGTTTGTTAATCATCGCCGTTCCTTTCAAAACCCAACTCGCGCTTGCACAATTGCCTGCAAGCAGCCATGCTGAATGATCTCAGCCTGTCGCCGGTTATATAAACCATGGTGACAGGCTGTAATATAAAAATAATATCAAAATCCATTTATACTGAGCCAGTCAATGACAGATAAAACCACCCTGACCAGAATGATAAAGGCCGCAAGAGGCAATGAGCCCGCCGATCTGGTGATCAAGAACGTGCAAACCCTGGATGTGATTTCCGGCCAGATAACCTTTGGTGATATTGCCATTGTCGCCGACCGGATTGTCGGAATTCATGCCAGCTATGATGGCAAAATCGAAATTGACGGAGCCGGAAGATGGGCAACCCCCGGCTTTATCGACACCCATTTGCATATTGAAAGCTCGCTGGTCACCCCGTTTGAGTTTGACCGTTGCGTTTTGCCTCACGGGGTAACCAGCGTTATTTGCGACCCGCACGAAATCGCCAATGTTCTCGGGGGGGAGGGGCTGCAATATTTTCTTGATTGTGCCGAGCGCACCATCATGGACATCAGGATCAACCTGGCTTCCTGCGTTCCCGCCACCCGGTTTGAAACTTCTGGCGCCCGGCTTGAAATCGACGATCTGCTGCCTTTTGCCGGCCATGACAAAGTAATCGGGCTGGCCGAAATGATGAATTTTCCCGGCGTGCTTGATGCCGATCCTGATATTATCGCCAAACTGGTCGCCTTTCAGGATACTCATATCGACGGCCACGCCCCCCTGTTGCGCTCAAGAGATCTCAATGCCTATCTGGCCGCCGGCATTCGTACCGACCATGAAACAACCTCAGCCCCCGAAGCCCTGGAAAAGCTGGCCAAGGGCATGTCCGTTCTGATCCGTGAGGGCTCGGTTTCCAAGGATCTGGACGCCCTGGCCCCAATCGTTAATGCCGACACCGCGAGCTTTCTTGCCCTGTGCACCGACGATCGCAACCCGCTTGATATCGCCGAAGAGGGGCACATGGACGCCCTTGTTCGCGCCCTGATCAAAAAGGGCACAAAACCCCATCACGCTTTTCGCATGGCCTCGATTTCCGCCGCCCGCATTTTTTCCCTCAGGGATCGCGGACTGATCGCCCCCGGCTGGCGCGCTGATATTACCCTGCTTGACAATCTTGAGGAATGCCGCGTCTCCGACGTTATCAGCGCCGGCCGCCTGGTCAATGACGCTTTGTTTTCCACGCGCCAAACTGTTGCCCCGGTCGGGCTTAACTCGATGAAGGCCAAAAAAGTTACCCCCGCCGATTTTGAGATGAAACCACTGCACGGCAAAAACCGGATGCCGGTTATCGGCGTCAAACCGGGCTTGTTGATAACTTTCCCCAATGAGGCAACCCTTGCCGTTAACGAAAAAGGCGTGCAGCCGGACCTGAAACAGGACGTGATCAAGGTGGCGGTGGTTGAGCGCCACGGCATAAATGGCAATATCGGACACGGTTTTGTCACCGGATTTTCCTTGAAATCAGGGGCCATTGCCTCTTCGGTCGGCCATGACAGCCACAACATCACCGTCATCGGAACCAATGACACCGATATGGCGGCGGCGGTAAACCGGCTGATCGATCTCAAGGGCGGGTTTGCCGTTGCCAAAAATGGCCAAATCATCGCCGAACTGGCGCTGCCGCTTGCCGGGCTGATGAGTCTTGAGCCGTTTGAAAAAGTTTCCCAAACCCTTGAAACCCTGCGTGAGGCCGCCCATGAGCTTGGCTGCACCCTGCCCGAGCCGTTTTTACAGGTGGCGTTTTTGGCCCTGCCGGTGATCCCGCACCTCAAAATGACCGACAGGGGCTTGTTTGATGTCGACAAGTTTGATTTCGTGACCTGAGCGAAAAGGCTTATTGGCCAAGGAGATAGCGCTTATGAGCATTGCCAGCCACATGATGGCGCTGATGTATCATTTGCCACCCGTCAAATACAGCGTTGACATAAAACGCGATGTTTCTGTTATTGCCGATGATGGCGTGGCGCTTAAAACCGATATTTATACCCCGCGCGCCAAGGGAAACCACCCCACGATCATGATGCGTACCCCCTATGGCCGCCTTGGCTTTGGCATTGTCGCCGAAGCATATTCCGAACGCGGTTTCATCACCGTTTTGCAAGCATGCCGGGGCACTGACGGGTCGGGAGGAGACTTTGATCCCTTGATCAACGAACGCACCGACGGCCTGGCAATGCTTAAATGGATCAAGCAACAAAACTGGTTTGACGGCCGACTTGGCCTTAGCGGCCCTTCCTATCTTGGTTATGTTCAATGGGCTATTTGCGACGAGTTGCCCGCCAACAGCGCCCTTTCAGCCAAGGTCACCAGTTCTGATTTTGAAAGTGTGGTTTTCCCCGGCGGCGCTTTTCATCTGCAATTATGGCTAAGCTGGATGCAAACCATTTATGGGCTGGAAAAAGAATTGTTCGGCATGACCTTGCGCATCGTTACCGGCGACATCGAACGACGAACGAACGCAATAGCCAACTCCCTGCCCCTGGCCGAAGCGGACGTGGCGGCGGTTGGCGAAGTGGTGCCATTTTGGCGCAACTGGCTGGACCATGCCATAAACAATCCGCAATTCTGGGAAAAACGCGATCACAAACACCGCCTCGATGAAAACACCCCGCCCAATTGCTTTGTTTCCGGCTGGTACGACATCATGGTCGACCAGCATATCGCCGACTATCTCCGGCTGGTAAAGGCGGGCAACACCCCGCACCTGACCATCGGCCCCTGGTTTCATACCGACAACGAGATGCAGGGGGAATGTTTGCGCCAGACCATTTCCTGGATGAGAGCCCATTTGATGGAGGAGCGCGATGTCTTGCGCAAAAAGCCGGTGCGGCTTTTTGTTTCCGGCATAAATCAGTGGCGCGATTATCAATCCTACCCCGTTGCGATAACAGAAAACCGCCCGCTTTATCTTGTTGCCAACGGCGCGCTTGTTCCAAAGTTCGCCGCCGCCCCCGATTGCGCATCCGACACTTTCACCTATGACCCTTACGACCCTACCCCCAATGTTGGCGGGGCAATTTTTGCCTTTATCGGCGCCGGGGCCAAGGACAACCGCGAACTAGAAGCACGCCCGGATGTCTTGACCTATACCAGCTCACCCCTTGCAAACGATCTGACCATTATCGGCAACGCCCGGGTGCGCCTTTATGTGCGCTCTTCAAACTCTTATACCGACTTTTTCGCCCGGCTGTGCGACGTCGATAAAAAAGGCGTCTCGATCAATGTTTCAGACGCCATTATCCGCCTGATCCCAGGCAGGTTCAAGCCTGACGCCACCGGCATTATCGCGCTTGATATCAAACTGCACGCCACAGCCCACTCCTTTCTTAAAGGCCATTCAATCCGCCTTCAGGTATCAAGCGGCGCCCACCCGCGCTTTGCCCGCAATCTGGGCACAAATGAGCCGATCGGGTCGGCCACAACGATGGTCAAGGCCAACCAGGAGGTTTTTTTTAATCCCGATCACCAAAGCGCGCTCATCCTGCCGATTGTTGAAATATCATGATGCCCGCCTCAACTATCACTATCATTGCCACCCTATCGCCAGACGCGCTGACAACAGGACCAGTTCAGCTTTTTTCCTCTCGCCTCAACAACACAGCGAGGGCTTTTTGAACAACACCAAGAACATAAGCGGCATGGATCCGGCCAGCGGCAACGGGGTGCGCATTGATATTGATGACGGGTTGATTTTTGCTGTTACTGAAGAAAAAAATCCCGATGCCGGATATCTGTCTGCCGGCCTGATTGACCTGCAAGTCAACGGCTATGGCGGTCTGGATTTCAATGCGCCGGACCTCAAGGTAAAAACAGTGCTTGCCATTTGCCAAAAACTGGCAGGGCTCGGGGTTACCAGATTTTTACCGACCATTATCACCGCCTCTGAAAACAATATTATCAAGGCATTAAAAACCATCGCGCGCGCCCGTAATGTCCACCCGCTAATTGGCCAAATGGTGGCGGGCGTACATATGGAGGGCCCGTCGATTTCTCCGCTTGACGGGCCGCGCGGCGCTCACCCGCTCAGCCATGTGCGCGCGCCATCGACTGAGGAATTCGCCCGCTGGCAAGAGGCGGCCCAGGGTTTGGTGAAACTGGTTACCCTGGCCCCCGAACATGTTGGTGCGCAAAACTATATCAAAGAGCTTGCAAACCAGAATGTTCACGTCTCGCTCGGCCACACCAACGCCAGCCCCGACCAAATCGCAATGGCCGCTGCCGCCGGCGCGTCCCTGTCGACCCATTTGGGCAATGGGGCGGCGGCCATGCTGCCCCGGCACCCCAATTTCATCTGGGCGCAATTGGCCCATCCTGATTTGAGCGCCATGTTCATTTCCGACGGCCATCATCTGCCCGCCGACACATTTGCGGCAATGGTGCGGGCAAAGGGGCTGGATAATTCCATTCTGGTTTCCGACAGCGTGGCACTGGCTGGCATGCCCCCCGGAATTTACCAACAAGCGATCGGGGGCAAGGTTGAACTTTCCCCCGATGGCCGGATCAGCATGGCAGGCACCCCTTTTCTTGCCGGGGCCGCAATGCCGCTTGGCGCAAATATCGCCATGGCAATAAGAATGGCAAACCTTACCCTTTCCGGCGCACTAAAAATGGCCAGCGAAAATCCGGGCCGTTTTATTGGCGGGGCGGGGCGGCTTGCGGTTGGCCAGCGCGCCGATATTATAAGGTTTGACTGGTCAAAAGGCGCCCAAAACCTTGATATTCGGCAGGTATGGCTGGCCGGGCGGCAAATGATATAAAAATGGCCGGCCCTGAAGCGTTTCTTTTAATTGAAGAGCTCTATAGCTGAGCTTTTCTTTCCCGCCGCCGCCGGTGCAAAATCGGCTCGGTATAGCCAGAAGGCTGGTTTGCCCCTTCAAGCGCCAGCTCCAACGCTGCCTGAAAAGCAATCGAGTTATCAAAATCATCCGCCATTGGCTCATAGAGCGGATCAGCGGCGTTTTGCCCATCGACCACTTTGGCCATCCGCTTGAAACAGGCCACAACCTGATCGCGCGAAACCACCTCATGCAGCAACCAGTTGGCGATATGCTGGGAGGATATGCGCAAGGTGGCGCGGTCTTCCATCAGCCCGACATTATTGATATCGGGCACCTTGGAGCACCCCACCCCCTGATTGATCCAACGCACCACATAGCCCAATATCCCTTGCGCATTATTATCCAGCTCACGCATGATCTGCTCTTCGCTTAACGAGGTTGGATCGATCACTGACAGGGAAAACAACTGATCAAGCCCCGGCGTCTTTTCATTGTGGCGGCGTTTCTGGGCGGCAAAAACATCTGTCTGATGATAGTGCAGCATATGCAGGGTGGCCGCGGTTGGCGAGGGCACCCAGGCACAATTGGCCCCCTGAGCGGGCTGTGCGCCTTTTTGCGCCAGCATATCGGCCATATCATCGGGCATCGCCCACATGCCCTTGCCGATTTGCGCCTTGCCCGAAAGAGCGCATGAAAGACCGATCAAAACATTGCGGTCCTCATAGGCCATAAGCCAGGGTTGCGCCTTGATATCCGCCTTGGGCGGCACCGGCCCGGCATATAGGCTGGTGTGGATTTCATCTCCAGTACGATCCAAAAATCCGGTATTGATAAAAAACAATCGCTCACGCGCTTGATATATAGCCGCCTTGAGATTGGCCGAGGTGCGCCGCTCTTCGTCCATAATGCCGATTTTTATCGTTTTATCCCTGAGCCCGAGCATTTTCTCCACTCCGGCAAAAATATCACAAGCCAGACCAACCTCGTCCGGCCCATGCATCTTGGGCTTGACGATATAAATCGAACCATTTGTCGAATTGCGTATTCCGGAGGTTTTGCGCAAATCATGCAAGGCGCACAGGCTGGTGATTGCCGCGTCGATTATCCCCTCGCCAACCTCTTTTCCTTCACCATCAAGCACCATGTCGCTAGTCATCAAATGCCCGACATTGCGCACCAGTTGCAACGCCCGCCCCTTTAATTTCAGCGGAGAACCATCAGGAGCGCTAAAGCTGCGATCCGGGTTCAAACGCCGCTCGATATGTTTGCCGTTTTTTTCAAAACTGTCAGCCAGATCGCCCTTCATCAGCCCCAGCCAATTGCGATAAACCCCGATTTTATCCGTTACATCGACCGCGGCCACCGAATCCTCGCAGTCCTGAATTGTGGTCAGCGCCGCCTCAACAATAATGTCAGCCAGGCCCGCCTTGTGGCTGGCCCCGATTGCCCCAGACGGATCGACAATCAGTTCCATATGGACGCCATGATGAGACAGCAAGATCACCAGTTTTTCACCATCGACCCTGAAGCCGGCAAAAGCTGCTGGCTCAACCAGATGCGCCGCCTTGGCGTCCTCGGTTTCCATGCTCAAACGGGCAACGCCATCAACCCTGTCAACGCTATATTTCACTATATCCGCGTGACTGGTTGAAATAAGAGGAAACGCCTGATCCAAATAGGCGGCGGCGCGGGCAAAAACCTCTTTGCCGCGCTTGGGGTTATATTCTTTACCCGGCGCCAGATCACCGGCACGATCAATGGCATCGGTGCCATAAAGGGCGTCAAACAAAGAGCCCCAGCGCGCATTGGCCGCATTAAGCGCATAACGGGCGTTGGAAACCGGCACCACTAATTGCGGGCCGCACAGGGTGGAAATTTCCTCGTCCATCGGCCCGGTATTTATGGTAAAATCTTCCGGCTCGGCCACCAGATAACCAATCTCGTCAAGAAACACCCGATACCCATCCGGATCGGACGCCACCGGGCCGTTTTCCTTGTGCCAGGCGTCTATTTTTTTCTGCAAATCATCGCGCCTTGCCAATAGCTCGCGATTGCGTGGTCCCGCTTCACCAACAAGCGCTGCCAACCCATCCCAGAACTGGTCAACACCGACCCCGGTACATGGCAATGCCTCGTTTTCAATAAAATCGGCAAGCTGCGTTTTGACCTTGAGAGCTGAGCGGGAACAATATGGCATAATAAATTCCTTGATATAAATGCGACCGGCAACAAGTGCCGGTCGTGTTCTTTGTTTCAGCCAGATTAACCCGGCTTTACCCTTTACGCCAATACCTAGGGTCAGGACCTATTAATTTCATCCATTCTGCGCCAGTTGATTTTGTTCCTGAACAGGCGCAGATATGCTGGAAACCAAATGGTTTTCAAGTGTTTGCAACGCATTCAGGGGCAAAATCAACCGCGCCCCAAGGGTTTGAAATAGAGCGCCCAACTCAAGCAAATCGGTGCTCGAAAAGGTAAAACACATTTCCTTGCGCCCGCTTTGCTTCATTTGAACACCTCTTTCAAACAGAATTGAACGAAATTAATAGGTCCTGACCCTAGTTTTGCCTCATCCCGAGCTTGTCGTGCCTCATCCTGAGCCTGTCGAAGGAGAAGGCACGACCATTAATGGTTCGCAGTTCATCCTTCGACAAGCTCAGGATAAAGCTCACTGTGAGGCTCACCATGAGGATATGAACGCTCCTAAAACTGCGCCGCTTCGGTCGAGCCGGCCATCGCCACCGTTGACGATTTACCCTCACTCAGCGCCATGCTCACGGCGTCAAAATAGGATGTACCCACTTCGCGCTGGTGCCTGGTGGCGCTAAAGCCATATTTTTCGGCGGCGAATTCGTGCTGTTGCAATTGGCTATATGCCTTCATCCCCTCGGCGGCATAATTTTGCGCCAGATTAAAAGTGCTCAACGAAAGATTGTGGAACCCGGCGAGAGTAATGAATTGATATTTATAACCCATTGCCCCCAGCTCGTGCTGGAATTTTGCCATTTCCCCTTCGCTCATATGTTTGGCCCAGTTGAACGATGGCGAACAATTATAGGCCAGCATCTGGTCGGGGAATTTACCCTTGATCGCTTCGGCGAACCGGGCCGCGTCCTTAAGAGACGGGGTCGAGGTTTCGCACCAGATCAAGTCGGCATAAGGCGCATAGGCCAGGCCGCGCGCTATGGCGCATTCAAAACCACCCTTTAGCTTGTAAAACCCCTCATCCGTACGTTCCCCGGTGATAAAGGGAGCATCATATTCATCAACATCCGAGGTGATCAGGCGCGCCGCCTCAGCGTCGGTGCGCGCCATGATCAGGGTTGGCACGCCAAGCACATCGGCCGCCAGACGGGCTGCATTAAGGGTTTTGACAAAGCTGCGCGTCGGCACCAAAACCTTGCCCCCAAGGTGGCCGCACTTTTTTTCCGAAGCCAACTGGTCCTCGAAATGAACCGCCGCCGCCCCCGCTTCAATCATCGCCTTCATCAATTCAAACACATTGAGCGCACCACCAAACCCGGCCTCGGCATCGGCAATGATGGGCACGAAATAATCCAGATCACTTGTCTCAATCCCGTCGAATTTCTCCATGGTCTGGATCTGGTCGGCCCGCTGGAGCGCCTTGTTGATCCGCTTGACCACCGCCGGAACGCTGTCAACCGGATAAAGGCTCTGGTCGGGATACATGTTGCCCGACGAATTGGCGTCCGCCGCCACCTGCCAGCCCGAGAGATAAATCGCCTTTAGGCCCGCCTTGACCTGCTGCACCGCCTGATTGCCGGTAAAGGTGCCAAGGGTCGGCACGAAATCCTCGCTATGGAGCAATTCCCAGAGTTTTTTTGCCCCGTTTTGCGCCAGGGTAAAATCCATCGGCAGCGAGCCGGCAAGCCGCTCTACATCATCAGGGGTAAAATTGCGCGCAATATTGGCCCAGCGCTCAGGAGCCCAGTCCGGGGCGGCAAACTGGAAGGCAGACGATTGGTTGGCGCGTTCAAGCATAATGAAGTCTCCAAAAAAACATTTAAAACTTAGGATTTGATAGCGCTCAGAGCCTGTCCGGTTTTGAATGAACCAAAACCCTGGCTCTGGCGTTTTGTTTTGTCGCGTTGATAGGGGGTGTTTCCCGCGTCGCCTTGTCCAAAACCTGTTAGCGCTTTTGGGGGCTCAGCCGAACCGGATAACCGGTGTCCACTTTCTTGAAAGAAACGCTCAATGCGCTGCAATCACGCGGCGAAAGGTTGCGGCAACCATGGCCACCCCGCCAAACATTTCCAAACCAGCCATGCTTTCGTCTTTTCCGGCAAAAGCGAACTGATGGCGCGCCGCCGGCCCGGTTATGGCAAAACCCTTGGCCCCCAGACCGCGCGCCCGGAACTGTCCCATGACCGCTGCAAGCGAAGGGGCAATAATGGTGACATATTCATCCTGGCGCTGCGTTGAAAGCTGTTTGGTGTGTTCGGTCATTTTTCCCTCCCGGAATGTTTACTTGTTTCCCTTGATGTAAATATTTGACAAACGGCAAAAATATGCAACATAAATCAACTTGACGCCTTGTCAGGCTGTAAAGTTTGGCAAATTCATTATTGTAATTTTGTAAAACTTGTAAATTTCGGAGAAGATGATGCACAAGCCCGACACCCCGCAAATTGGCGGCAAAATCAGGCGACTGCGCCGTCAGCGCCGGATCAGCCAGGCCGATCTGGCGGCGTCGCTTGCCATTTCCCCCTCCTATCTCAATCTGATCGAGCACAACCGGCGCAAGATCACCGTTACGCTTTTATTCAAGTTCGCCGGCTATTTCGGCATCGAGGCCGGTGAATTGGCGCAAAGCGATGACAGCCAGTTGCTTGGTGATCTGATGGAATTGTTTGGCGATGATATTTTTGCCGATTGCGATCTGACCAATCTTGATATCCGCGATCTGGCTTTTTCCAACCCGCTGGCCGCGCGCGCCGTGCTGCGCCTTTTCGATAAATATCGCGCTCTTGGCGCCCGCCATGCGCCCGCCAGCAACAATGGCGACGACAAGGAGCACGAGAGGCATAAATTTCACCATGCCACCGACGCCATTTCCGATTTTATCCAGGAAAACGTCAATCATTTTGCGGAACTGGAAAGCGCCGCCGGGCGCGTTCGAGCCGACATCGATAATGCCTCGGACAATTTCGAGATTGGTTTACACACCTATCTGTCCAATGTATTTGGCATCAACTGGCGTCTGGCTTCGCTGCCCCAGGGGATTGCCAGCCGGGTTTCCAGCGACGCGCGCATATTGGAAATATCCGATATATTGCCGCCGGAAACCGCCATATTTTCGATCGCCCGTCATTTGGGTCTGCTGGCGGCCAAAGGCCAGATCGAAGACATCATCAGCCAAAGCAGTCTACCTGAAGACGACGCCCCGGCCCTGGCGCGCAACGTTCTTGCCTCTTATTTCGCCGCCGCCCTGATCATGCCCTATCATCCGTTTCTCAAGGCATCAGAGCAATATCGTTATGATATCGACCGTATTTCGCGCCATTTCGGCGCCAGTTTCGAGCAGGTTTGCCACCGTATGACCACCCTGCAAAGCCCCGGTGCCCAAGGCATTCCGCTCCATTTGATCCGTACCGATATCGCGGGCAATATTTCCAAGCGCTTTTCCCTTTCCGGCATTCACATTCCGCGCCATTCCGGCGCCTGCCCGCGCTGGAACGTTTATTCGGCCTTTTTGCAGCCCGGCCGCATCAATGTGCAGCTTTCCCAAATGCCCGATGGCGAAATTTATTTTTGCATTGCCCGCGCGTTTGAAAAGGGCGGACACCGCCATAACGCCCAGCGGCGTTATTTCTCGCTTGGTCTGGGGTGCCATATTTCCCAGGCCAAACGGATGATTTATTCCGACGGCATCGATTTGAGCAACAGCGCCCAGATCGTGCCGATCGGGGTTGGCTGCCGCATTTG
>UOEO01000037.1_pt1 | contig 15778 bp, 13 predicted proteins | sample 1989881 | NCBI WGS metagenome assembly UOEO01 (sample SAMEA4712198, study PRJEB27164) | hydrothermal vent metagenome | biome: marine basaltic hydrothermal vent biome; feature: marine hydrothermal vent; material: mineral | place: Pacific Ocean | collected 2011-06-14/2011-07-23 | depth 1691 m
CGCCAGTTGTGCCCGCGAGAACTGAAATAGCGCATGGCCGCGATAGGCGGGGTCGACCTTGTCAAGCAGACGCGCGGCGTTGGCCTGCCGGCGCGACACCGCGATCCGGGCCAGGGCCAGCGATTTTTGTGCCGGCGACAAGAATTTCAGGATGCGCTGGGCGCTCTGGCTTTGATTGTTCATCAACAGATAAACCGCCCGCTTCCAGTGATCCTGACGGCTTAGAAGCGGTGAAAGCGCCTTGAGAGCCACCGCTTCCTGCTCGGGTTTGAGAAAATTTCTGGTCCAGATCTGGCGCGCGATCCGGGCGGCGCGCTCTGTTTGCCCGTCCGCGATATATGCCTTGGCCAAAATTATCTGGCCGTCAACGGTCAGCGGCATTTTGCCGCCAAGGGTAGCAATCACCACGTCTTTGTTTGCATTTGTTTTTGCCAGCGCCTGTTCAATACGGGTTTTATAAAGCCGGGCGGAGGAAAATTCCGGAGCGTCGGCGGCAAAGCGAACAACCGAATTATAATCAACTTCACCCTTGCCAAAATAAATTGCCGCCCATTGAATGGTGCGCCGCTCAAGCGCATTGGAAAACTGGCGTGCCTGGGCGTAGGCTGCGGCGTATTTTTGCTCATTAAGCAAAGAAAGAGCAGAGCGGAAAGCGGCCGAGCCGCGCTTGTTGCTGGCGCTGGGATTGGGGTTGATGGCGCCAACGATTATCGAGTCGATGGTGTCGCCGGCCAGCGCTGAAGGAGAAACGGCCACCAGGGCGGCCAGGCCAAAAGCGCCGATCAATATTATTTTGTGCAATTTATCAAGGCGCAATTGTAAATAATCAAACATCAAACGGTCCTGCAAATAGGAGACTGATTAATAGGTCCCGACCCTAGATGCCAGAGCGTTGCAACCCTGTAAAACACCCCGGAAAAATCACAATAATGGCGCATGGTGAATATTGTGTTGCCTTTGCTTTTCCCTTCTATGCCAGCATGCTTATTCAGCCCTTGTGATAAGCATTATGTGCAACTATGCTGGCCAACTCAGGCGCCAATGTGCCAAAAAAATGAAACCATTCAGACCATTTCAGGGCGAAATGGGCTTAAAAAGCCGCCGCTGGCCGTATTCTGGCCTGGCTTGTTTTTTAGCTTTGCCGCAAAGGAAGAAAAATGTTCAACGGATCCATCACCGCACTCATCACCCCCTTTCGCGATGGTGGCGTCGATAAAAAGGCTCTGGGTGATCTGGTCGAATGGCAGATAAAAGAGGGCACTAACGGTTTGGTTCCGGTTGGCACCACCGGGGAAAGCCCCACGGTTTCCCATGACGAACACCGCCAGATTGTCTCTTTGGTCATTGAAATTGCCGCCGGACGGGTGCCGGTAATCGCCGGGGCTGGCTCCAACTCGACCAGCGAAGCGGTGGCGTTGGCAAAATTCGCCCGGGACGCCGGGGCCGACGCCATTCTGACCGTTTCTCCCTATTATAACAAACCCAATCAGGAGGGGCTTTTTCAGCACTTCAAGGCGGTCGCCCAGGCAATTGATATTCCGGTTATTCTTTATAATATTCCGGGGCGCTCGATTGTCGAGATTTCCGTTGAAACGATGGTGCGCCTGCGCGAAGCCTGCCCCAATATTGTCGGGGTCAAGGACGCGACCGCCAGCATGTCGCGCGCCAGTTTGGACCGGCACCATCTGGGCGCTGATTTCATCCAGCTTTCCGGCGAGGACATAACCGCGCTTGGCTATAACGCCCATGGGGGCAGGGGGTGCATTTCGGTTACCGCCAATGTCGCCCCGGCGCTTTGTTCGCGCTTTCAGGGCGCAATGGCCGCCGGGGATTTTGCCAAGGCGCTGCAAATTCAGGAAAAACTGGTGCCACTTCATACAGCCTTGTTTATCGAACCTAATCCGTGCGGGGTCAAATACGCCGCCGAAAAGCTCGGGCTTTGTTCCTCTGAAGTGCGCCTGCCGCTGGTTGCCATAACCGAACAGACCAAAACGGCGATCGACAAGGCGCTGGCTCACGCCGGACTGATTTAGAGTAAGTTTGTGACTTCGAGAAAAAAAAGCAAAAACAAAAAAGGCGTGGCAACCGGGTTGATTGCTGAAAATCGCCGCGCCCGCTTTGATTATGAGATTATTGACACCCTGGAGGCAGGCATTGTCCTGACCGGCACCGAAGTGCGCTCGTTGCGCAATGGCAAGGCCCAGATTACCGAAAGCTATGCCTCCCCGGAAAAGGGGGAATTGTGGCTGATCAATTCCTATATCCCGGAATATGTTCAGGCCAACCAGTTCAACCACAAGGAGCGCCGGGCGCGTAAACTTCTGGTTTCAAAGCGTGAGCTTTCCCGCCTGATCGGCGAGGTTCAACGCGCCGGCAACACTATTGTACCGCTAAAAATTTATTTCAACGATCGCGGGCTGGTAAAATTGCTGCTGGGTCTGGGCAAGGGCAAGCGCAATGTCGATAAACGCGAAACGCAAAAAAAGCGCGACTGGCAGCGCGAAAAATCCCGGCTGATGAAATCCCATTATCAATAGGCTGAATTTCGGCTTTCCCTGTTTTTATAAGCGCCGCCTCTCTTCCCTTTCCTTCTCCCCTTGTGGGAGAAGGTGGCGCGTAGCGCCGGATGAGGGGGTTGCCTTGCGGGGCGTATTTGCGGCGGGTCGCTCTTCGCTCGGCTGACGCCAGTTTGTTTTGTCTCGCGGCTCGTTACGCAACCGGCATGACGGTGCTAACACCGCACCTATGCCGGTTGCTGAGCCTGCGACGGCGCGGCCAAGAAATTGGCCGGCTCGCTCTTCGCTCGCTGAGGCTTTGCCTCATTTCTTTTTCCATTCCGGCTTCTCTTTCGTCATTCCGGTGCAGGCCTCAATACATTCTTGCTTGTGCGATGTATCGATAAAAAAAGATAGACCCCGTTCTTCAACGGGGTGACGCTCAGGGGTCTTGTCTATTATTTTGCCTTACCCCAAGCCTTCATGGTGAGCCCTCACAGTGAGCTTGTCGAACTGCGAACCATGAAGGTTTGCGCGCGGCAATCCAGTTTTTTCAATCCCCACGGCAAACCGCTCTGGATTGCTTCGTCACTGCGTTCCTCGCAATGACGAAAAAGAGCGAGCCGCACTTGCCTCGTTATTCTTTTCCCATTCTCTGTATGGATACCACCCATGGCGGGGGTGCCGGGGACGGGAGCGCAAGCGACCAACGGCGGCGCGAATAAAGAGCGAGCGCAAGCGACCAACGGCGCAAGGCAAAACAAAACTACCGCCAGCGCCCGATTTTTGCCTGTTGTGCCGCGGCAAATACCACCTCTTCAAACATTTTTGCGGTCAAGCGGCGCGTGTTGGTGTTGTAGCGCGAGCAATGATAGCTGTCGAACAGCACCCGGTTTTCGCCCAGATCATGGCGGGCGCCATGGCCAAAGGGAAAAGAGGCGCGCCTCAGCCCAAAACTGGTAATAAAACTCTCGTGCGCAATCCGTCCCAGCGCCAGAAAGGTCTTTGCCTTTGGGTGCGCCGCCAGCGCCGCCAGCAAAAAGGGCCGGCAATTGGCGATTTCCGCACCCGTGGGCTTGTTTTGCGGTGGCACGCAGCGCACCGCATTGGCAATCAACACCCCGTGCAGCAAAAATCCGTCATCGGGGCGCTGGTCATAGGTGCCGCTGCTCAAACCAGCCCTGGTCAGGGTTTCAAACAATAAATTTCCGGCAAAATCGCCGGTAAACGGCCGTCCGGTACGGTTGGCCCCCTTCATGCCCGGCGCCAGCCCGATGATAAACAGCCGCCCCGCACTATCCCCCCATACCGGCACCGGCCCATTGTGCCAGTCAGGGTGATTTTGCCGCGCCTCAGCGCGAAATTCAGCCAGGCGCGGACATATCTGGCAGTTTTTATCGGCGTTGACCAAAAGATTTTGCTGTTGCGTCACCGGCAATCTTTACCCGCCCTTGTCGCTGTATTGTAACTGCCCCAAAAACCGTTCAACTGGTTTCGTCATGGACCGGTCTGACCTGCGGACGGCCAAAATCCTTGACCAGATCGACCACATCGACAAAGAAATCGGCCTGGCGGCGCAATTCATCGGCAATCATCGGGGTCGGGGTCGACAGGGTAGAAACCACCGTCACCTTTTTCCCCTGGCGCTGCAATGCGCCGACCAGCGAGGTAAAATCGCCGTCCCCGGAAAAAAGGATCATATGATCATAATATGGTGCGAGTTCCAGGGCATCCACGGCAATTTCAATATCCATATTGCCCTTGATCTTGCGTCGTCCGGCGGGGTCGGTGAACTCCTTGGCCGGCTTGGTGATCATGGTATAGCCATTATAGTCGAGCCAGTCGATCAGCGGCCGGATCGAGGAATATTCCTGATCTTCCAGATAGGCGGTATAATAATATGCCCTGAGAAACCGGCAGCGTTTTTGAAAATCGGCCAACAGGGACCGATAATCAATATCAATGCCAATTGCCTTGGAAGTTGCGTAAAGGTTGGCGCCGTCAATAAATGCGACGACTTTGTCCCGTGCATCCAGTATCATTATAAATTACTCCCAGCCTACCGTTGAAACCGGTAGTGCGAAGCGACAAGAAAAATATTCGGAACACCAATAACAACTGAAAAGCGGGGGAGCCCGTTAACAAAATGCTGCATTGGTGTGTTCATGGCGAGTTGGTCACGCTAGGGTCTGTTGAGTATCAGGTTTCGGGCGTGACGCGAAACGGATTTTTGCTCTGAACAGGCAAAGCGGACGCCGTGGTGCCAATCACCACAAGCACGCTTTAACGCATTCAGGGAAAAAATCCGCCGCGTCCGTACCGGATATGGCACAAACCACCCATTTTTACGTCGCAAACGCTCAAAGGGGGATAACCCCTCCTTCGCATTCGCTCCTGAAACTGAACGATTTGCGCTCATATCACGCTCCAAATCCTGATACTCAACAGCCCCTAGGTTGTATAGGCGTTGGCCCGTCATAGGAATGCAAAACCGGCATATTCACGCCGCCTGCTTAACCGTTTGTTGCACGGGTTAGCCTCTGGTGCAAACCTTGTTTTGCCATAAAAGCAAAGCTTAATGGCAAAGGAATGAGGTTTTAATAAGTTTGAGTAGTTTGAAAGCTTGTAAGTGCGCCCTTCCTGGTGTATTAGCTGCCAAATCTTCCAGAAATCCAAAATTAATCTATCCAGGAGAAGCCCGTGGCACGCGTCACCGTAGAGGATTGCATCAAAAGGGTTGATAATCGCTTTGATCTTGTCTTGATGGCCGCTCATCGCGCCCGTTTGATCGCCAATGGCGCCGAAATTACCGTTGATCGTGACAATGACAAAAATCCCGTCATTGCCTTGCGCGAAATTGGCGATGGCACCATTTCCACCGAAGACCTCAAAGAGGATGTCATCCATTCTCTCCAGCGCTATGTCGAAGTTGATGAGCCCGAGGAAGCCCCGGCAGCGATTGAGGGTATCACCACTCCCGGTTCCGACCGGCAGATTACCTTTGATTCAATGAGCGAAGAAGAATTGCTGCGCGGAATTGAAAGTCTTTCCCCCCCCGATCGCCGGGATGATTGAATAGATCAGGTTCTCACTTATATTAAATGCCAAAGGGCGCCGGTTCGTGAGCCGGCGCTTTTTTTTTGGAGCGTTGCCAGCAAAAGTGGACACCACTTATCTGTTTCGATAAACGCGACAAAACTAAAGAGGCAAGAGCTTGGCGTTCTGATTCAACAGAGGCGCCGCTTGCTCTGGTGATATGTCGGCTTGTTGAAAAGGAAGTTTGACTTTGGGTCAACGTCCCAAACAATTGATGCGTCAGTTCGAGCTTGTCGAGCGTGTGCTTGCCTATAATCCGCACGCCAACGAAGCCCTGCTCAACCGCGCCTATGTTTACGGGATGCAAAAGCACGGCTCCCAGTTGCGTGCCTCGGGTGACCCCTATTTTGCCCACCCGCTTGAAGTTGCGGCCATTTTGACCGAACTCAAGCTTGATGACGCAACCATTGCGGTTGCCCTTCTTCACGACACCATTGAAGATACCGACGCCACCCGCGCTGAAATCGACCAGTTGTTTGGCGAGGATATCGGGGCGATCGTTGACGGGTTGACCAAGATCGAACGGCTTAATCTGGTTACCCGTGAGGAAGCGCAGGCGGAAAATCTGCGCAAACTGCTGCTGGCGATCTCGCAGGATGTCAGGGTTTTGCTGGTCAAACTCGCCGACCGTTTGCACAACATGCGCACGATCGAGTTTGTCCTTCCTGAAAAGCGCCAGCGCATAGCCCAGGAAACAATGGACATTTATGCCCCCCTGGCCGGCCGCATGGGCATGCAGGACATGCGAAGTGAACTCGAAGATATAGCCTTTTCGGTTCTCCAGCCCGAGCATTGCGCCGCCATCACCGACCGCCTTCACCATATGGAAGACGAAAACCGCGAGGTGATCAAAAGGATCACCACGCAACTGGCCGGACGTTTAAAGGAAAAAGGCATCAAGGCGCAGGTTTCAGCGCGGCTCAAGCATCCATGGTCGATTTTCAAGAAAATCGAGCAAAAGGACATCGCCCTTGAGCAATTGTCCGACATTATCGGTTTTAGGGTTATCGTTGACAGCGAAGATGATTGTTATCGCACCCTGGGGGTGGTTCATTCAGGCTGGAAAATGGTCCCCGGGCGCTTCAAGGACTATATATCGGTTCCAAAATACAATGATTATCGTTCGATCCACACCACGATTGTCGGCCCGGGCAGCCAGCGCGCCGAACTGCAAATCCGCACTTGCGAGATGCACAACGTCGCCGAATATGGGGTTGCCGCCCACGCGCTTTATAAGGACAATGTTACGGCCAATTTCAAAAGGCTGGAAAAGGAAAGTCAGGCCTATGCCTGGCTGCGCACCACCATTCAGCACCTTACCCAGGGCAGTGATACCGAGGAATTTCTTGAATATACCAAGCTTGAATTGTTTCAGGACCAGGTTTTTTGTTTTTCCCCCCGTGGTCGTCTGATTGCCCTGCCGCGCGGCGCCACCCCGATAGATTTTGCCTATGCGGTCCACACCGACATTGGCGACACTTGCGTTGGCGCCAAAATCAACGGGATCATTTCCCCGATCACCAGCCAGTTGCGCAATGGCGATGAAGTCGAAATCATCCGTGATCACAATCATACCCCCCCCGCCAACTGGCAGTCGATCGCCGCCACCGGCAAGGCGCGCGCCGCAATAAGACGCGCGGTTCGTCTTAACGAACAAAAACGCCACCAGGTGCTTGGCGAACAGGTGCTTGGCACTCTTTTGCAGCGCGAGGGAATTGAAAATGAGCTTGAAACCGGAGAAAAGCTCGCTTCTGAACTCGGATTTGTTTCCCTTAATGAGTTGATCGCGGCCATCGGACGTGGCGAGATTGACGCCAAACAATTGCAAAAGAGCGCCGCCGCATTTAGCGGCAAGCGCCGCTCGATTTTTCGCCGCCGCCGTCAGATTTCCCTGCCCGTTCCAAGCGAGAGGGATGGCTGGTTTTCCCTGCGCCAGAGTGCTGATTTCAAATTCCGGGTTCCTGGCGGTCAAAAGCTTGGCTCAAAGGGCAAAAGGGCGCTTTCCAAACTGGATTTCAATACCCCGGTTACAATATCGCCCGAAGGGGTGGTTCCCGGCGACCGGATGGTCGGTATATTGTCGACCGCCGGCTCGCTTGGCATCTATCCAATTCATTCCGACGCATTGATCAAGAAATATGATGAGGATGTTGCCTGGATTGATGTTTTGTGGGATGCCTCGAGCACGCAGGAGCGTGGTTTTTCCGCCGCCATTTCAATGCTGGCTGTCAACAAGCCCGGCATGCTGGCTCAGGCGACCGCAACCATCGCCTCGTGCGACGCCAACATTCGTAATCTGGTTTTGCGCATGATTTCGCCCGATTTTCATCAATTGATCTTTCAGCTTGAGGTGCGCGATCTGGTGCAACTGACCGATGCGCTGACCACACTGAAACAAAGCGCCGGACTATCCAGGGTCCAGCGCGCTTTGTTTGCCGAGGCCGCAGCAATATCCAACATTGACTGGCAACCCAGAGAAAGTTGAACGGAGTTTTTTGTGAGCAAACAAACCGACCAGAGCGGTAATAGCCAACCAGAGATGAGCCGCGAACAGGTGCTCGATATTTTCCGCTCGTGCAACGCCATTCTTGACGGCCATTTCATTTTGTCTTCCGGCCTGCACTCCCCGGTTTTCCTGCAAAAATCGCTGGTGTTTCGTCAACCGGAAAAAGCGGCGCTTTTATGCTCGGCCCTGGCCACGAAAATTCGCCATGCCGGATATGCAAACGTGTCACAAGTGGTTTCCCCGGCGCTGGGCGGGGTGATCCCGGGCTATGAAACCGCCCGCCATCTCGCTCTTCCGGCAATTTATGCCGAACGTGTCGGGGGTAAATTCCAGTTGCGGCGCGGCTTTGAAGTTTCCAAAAACGAAAAAGTGATCGTGGTCGAGGATATAGTTTCCACCGGCCTTTCGATCCGCGAAACCATTGACTGCCTCAAGGGTTTGGGCGCGAACGTGGTTGCCGCCGCCTGTCTGGTCGACCGTTCGGCCGGTGAAGCCGAGATCGGAGTGCCGCTGGTTTCCCTGATTGAATATAAGGTTCCCGCCTATCATGCCGATAGCCTGCCCCCCGAGTTGGCGGCCATTGCGGCGCAAAAGCCAGGCAGCCGGGGGCTGCAATAAGATGAGTAGCCGGGGGCTGCAATAATATGATTATCGGTCTTGGTAATGATCTGAGTGATATTTCGCGCGTTTCCGCGGTGCTGGACAAATATGGCGAGCGCTTTACCCAGCGTTGTTTTACCGAAATTGAACGGCAAAAATCCGACGCCCGCTCGGCCCGCGCCGCCTCTTATGCCAAAAGATTTGCCGCCAAGGAGGCCTGCGCCAAGGCGCTGGGCACCGGAATAAGAAATGGCGTTTTCTGGCGCGACATGGGGGTGGTCAACCTCAAATCGGGAAAACCAACCATGCATTTGACCAATGGCGCAGCAAAAGCGCTGGCGCATATTGTCCCGAGCGGCTATCAGGCCCATATACATCTCTCGATTACCGATGACGCCAATCTGGCCCAGGCTTTCGTGATTATCGAAGCCCGTCTTGTTTTGTCTGAATATCGCCGGATTTGAGAGCTTTTCTGGCGGTTGACCCACCGCGTGCCGTCCCGTAACCCTTTATTACTGCCAAACCCGAAAAAAAAGAGCATCCTTCATGCCGGACACCGCCAAAACCGCAGGCAATAAATCTGAATTGCGCGAAACCATAATCGTTATTGTCGAGGCGCTGCTGATCGCGCTTGTGTTTCGCTCTTTTCTTTATCAGCCCTTTTCCATCCCCACCGCCTCCTTGCAGCCGACAATGATGATCGGGGATTATTTTGTTGCCTCCAAATTCACCTGGGGTTATGGCCGCTATTCCTTTCCCTTTGGTATTGTGCCCATTCAGGGGCGCATATTCGGGCGCGAGCCCAATCGCGGCGACATTGCGGTTTTCCGTCCGGTGCCCCAGAAGGAAGATTATGTCAAACGCGTCATCGGGCTTCCCGGCGACACCATTCAAATGAAAAGCGGGCGCCTGTTTATCAACGGCACCATGGTCAAACGCGAATTTTTGCGCCGTACGACCGACAAGGACAGTTACGGGACAATATTGCCGGTGCTCCAATATAAGGAAACCCTGCCCAACGGGCTTTCCTATACGATCAACGAGATTTCCGACACCGGCCCCTTGGACAATACCGCCAAATATGTTGTGCCCGCCGGCCACTATTTCATGATGGGGGACAATCGAGACCGTTCCCAGGACAGCCGGGTTCTTTCCGCGGTTGGCTATGTTCCGGCTTCAAACCTGATCGGCAAGGCCGAGGCGCGCTTCTTTTCGATCAAGGACAATATTGCCCCCTGGCAGATTTGGCAGTGGCCGGCAAATGTACGTTGGGATCGCATGTTTCAATCGGTTTACTGATCATGGCTGACAACAGCTCAAGCTCAAAACTGGAAAAGCGTCTGGGGTATGTTTTTTCCGACAAGGAATTGCTCAAACGCGCCCTGACCCATTCCAGCGCCATTTCGCCAGGCAAAAGGATTGAACATTCCTATCAGCGGCTGGAGTTTTTGGGCGACAGGGTTCTTGGGCTTGTCGTTGCCGATTTGCTGTTCAAGCGCACCCCGCAAGCCAATGAGGGCGAGCTTTCGCGCACCCTTAATTCGGTGGTGCGCAAGGAAAGCTGCGCCCAGGTTGCCCGCGCGCTTGATCTCGGGGCCGCCATCTATCTGGGCACCAGCGAAGCGCGCACGGGGGGGGCTGAAAAAGAAGCGATCCTTGGCGATGTTTGTGAAGCCATTATCGGGGCGATTTATTGCGATGGCGGGCTGGCCAGCGCCTATACTTTTATTGAAAACGCCTTTGCCTCCCATTTGAGTAATTCCGACGCTCACCGCGCCGATGCAAAAACAAGTCTTCAGGAATGGGCCCAGGGAAGAAAGCTTTTGCCTCCCACCTATCGCGAGATTTCGCGCACCGGCCCTGACCATGCCCCGCTTTTTTCAATTGCGGTAAGCGTTGAAGGCTTCGCTGAGGCTGAGGCCGAGGGACCATCGAAAAAAATTGCCGAACATAAAGCGGCCAGCAATTTTCTCAAGCGCGAAAAAATATGGAACCAGGATCAATGAGCTCGAACAAGCAGGAGCAGGACAACAAACAGCCGCCTGAGAACAATAAACGCTGCGGTTTCATCGCTTTGCTCGGCGCGCCAAATGCCGGCAAATCGACCCTGTTGAACGCTGTGGTCGGCGCCAAGATTTCCATCGTCACCCACAAGGCCCAGACCACGCGCTCCCAGATAAGGGGTGTTGTCAACCGCGGCGACAGCCAGATTGTTTTCATTGATACTCCCGGGGTTTTCTCCCCCAAGCGCCGTTTGGACCGCGCCATGGTCAAATCGGCCTGGAGCGGGGCCAGGGAAGCCGATTTTGCTGCCCTGATCATTGATGCCCACAAGGGAATTACCCCGGAAGTGGATCGCTTGCTTGAAGGGCTGAAAAATGCCGGCAATATTTGTTTGCTGGTCCTCAACAAGATCGACAAGATTAACCCTGAAAACCTGCTTTCCCTGTCGGCGCAATTGAACGAAAGAGGAAATTTTGCCAAAACCTTCATGGTTTCGGCTCTCAAGGGCCATGGGCTTGAGGATTTTGTTGAATGGGCAAAAAAAGCTTCTCCTCCCGGCCCATGGCATTTCCCCGAGGACCAGATCACGGATTTGTCGCTGGCCCTCAGTGCTGCCGAAGTCACCCGCGAAAAACTGTTTTTGCGCATACATGAGGAAATCCCTTATAATATCACCGTGGAGACCGAGAGCTTCAAGGTGCAAAAAGACGGCTCGTACCGTATCGAGCAGGTGATTTATGTCACCCGCGATGGCCACAAGAAAATTGTACTCGGCAAAGGCGGCCAGACGATCAAGAATATCGGGGCCGAGGCGCGCCGGGATTTAAGCGAAATGTTTGAAACCAAGGTGCATCTGTTCCTGTTCGTAAAGGTGCGCGCCAGTTGGGCCGATGATCCTTCGCGCTATCGCGAAATGGGCCTTGAGTTCCACGATTAGAGCGCTGGAAGCCTCGTCCTTCGTGGTTCGACAAGCTCACCATGAAGGCTCAGGATGAGGCAAAATCAAGAGTAAAAAACTGAGCGTCACCCCGGTGAAAACCGGGGTCCGTCTTTTTATCGATACATGCTATAAACAAGAATGTATTGAGGCCTTCGCCGGAATGACGACAGAGAAACCGGAATGGCAAAAGAAAAGGCAGAATGATAAAAGAGGAAAAGGTATTTGTACCTTCCTCACAATAGAGCGTTTTCAGAATAAGTGGATACCACTTATTCGGTTCGAAAACGCGATAAAACAAAGACTTAGAGCTTGGCGTTTTGATTCAACCTAAACGCATCTTGCTCTAGCCTCATCCTGAGCCTGTCGAAAGACGAGGCGTTAATGCCTTTTCAGCAAAAGTGGGTACCGGTTTTGCGGTTCTAAAAGGCGACCAGGCAAAGATGCGGGGATAATTATGCAATGGTCTGGTGAGGGGGTTATAACGGAGCGTTTTCAGCAAAAGTGGATACCGGTTTTGCGGTTCGAAAAGGCGACCAGGCAAAGAACCGGGGATAATTATGCAATGGTCTGGTGAGGGGGTTATAATAGGTGTTCGCCGGCATGGGGAAACCAGCGTGATCGTTGAAACCATGACCCCCGATCATGGCCGTCACCTTGGTTTGGTTCGCGGCGGGCGCTCGCGCCGTCATGCCGCCACCCTTCAGGTTGGTAATTCAGTGCAGCTTGATTGGCGCGCCCGACTTTCTGAACATCTGGGCACTTTTACCATTGAACTTGAAAAGGCGCGCGCCGCTGATCTGATTGCCGCCAGAAACCGCCTTTATGCGGCCCAGACTGTGTGCGCCCATTTGCGCCTGCTGCCCGAACGCGACCCCAACAAGCAATTATATCTTTATGCGCTGGAAATTCTTGACGCCGATGCCCCGGTTTGCCAACTGGCCCAGATGGTTTCGCTTTTGGAGTTAAATCTGCTTGACCAATTGGGGTTTGGGCTTGATATGGCCTCTTGCGCACTAAGCGGCGCCACTTGTGGGTTGAGCCATGTTTCGCCAAAAACCGGCCGCGCGGTAACCTCTGAGGCCGCAGCGCCCTATCTCGACCGGCTGCTCAAATTGCCGCCATATTTTTTAAAAAACACCATGGCCTCCCCGGGCGATGTGCTGGATGGATTGCAACTGACCGGGCATTTTTTGCATATGCATATTTGGGGGCCGCGCCAGATCGATCAGCCCCCGATGCGCGATTGCCTGATTGTTGATCTTGAACAACAAAGCGTTGGCAGAAAAAGTGGGGACCGGTTTTTCGGTTCGACAACGCGACCATGAAAAAATCTGGACTGCGGTTTTGAGCTGCATCAAAACAGGACGCAGTCCGGTTATAATCAGGCGCAATGATTCGCCTGAGCGGTGGGGAGCGTGGTTCAGTTAAGCTGAATTTCAGGCAATCCGAGGTTTTTGGCCCCGAGGTTTTGGGCCGTCACTTGAAGATTAAAATATGGAGCCACAATGGCTGAACTGTTACCGCCGGATGAAGAGAAAAATCAGATCGTTGATCTGAAAAAAGCGCTCGAGGAGCGCTATTTGTCCTATGCCCTTTCAACCATCACCCAGCGGGCATTGCCTGATGTGCGCGATGGTTTGAAACCGGTGCACCGCCGTATTTTGCATGTGATGCGCCTGCTCAAGCTTGACCCGTCCCAGGGCTATAAAAAATCAGCCAAGGTGGTTGGCGATGTCATTGGCGGCTTTCACCCCCATGGTGATCAGTCGATTTATGACGCGCTGGTGCGCCTGGCCCAGGATTTTGCCCTGCGCTATCCGCTGGTTGACGGGCAGGGCAATTTTGGCTCGATCGACGGGGATAGCGCCGCCGCCTATCGTTATACCGAAGCGCGCCTGACCGATGTCGCCTCCCGCCTGCTTGAGGGGATCGGCGAGGACGCGGTGGATTTCCGCCCCACCTATGACGGGGATGATCGGGAGCCGGTGGTTTTGCCGGCCAATTTCCCCAATCTTTTGGCCAATGGCTCCTCGGGGATTGCGGTTGGCATGGCCACTTCAATTCCTCCGCACAATGTTGGCGAATTGTGCGATGCGGCGCTATATCTGATCAATAATCCCGACGCGGAACCTGAGGACCTGCTGCGCTTTGTTCCCGGGCCCGATTTTCCCACCGGCGGGATATTGGTTGAAACCCCGGAGGATATCGCCAAGGCCTATAAAACCGGGCGCGGCGGGTTTCGGGTGCGCTCGCGCTGGACCCTTGAGGACGCCGGGCGCGGCACCTGGCAGATTGTTGTCACCGAAATTCCCTATGGGGTGCAGAAATCGCGTCTGGTGGAAAAAATCGCCGAATTGCTTTTGGCCAGAAAACTGCCTCTGCTCAAGGATGTGCGTGACGAATCCGCCGAGGATATAAGATTGGTGCTTGAGCCGAGATCGCGCACTATCGACCCGGTTGTTTTGATGGAATCCCTGTTCAAGTTGAGCGATCTGGAAAACCGTTTTCCCCTTAATATGAACGTTCTTGACCAGGGCCTGGTGCCCAAGGTCATGGGCTTGGCCGAGGTATTGCGCGCCTGGCTGCACCACCGCAAACAGGTTCTGGTCCGCCGTTCCAATTTCCGGCTGGACCAGATTGAAAAACGCCTTGAAGTCCTCTCCGGATATCTGATTGCCTATCTCAACCTTGACGAGGTGATAAAGATAATCCGCTATGAGGATCACCCCAAGGCGGAAATGATGGCGCGCTTTGGCCTCAGCGATGGCCAGGCCGAGGCTATTTTAAACATGCGCCTGCGTTCTTTGCGCAAGCTCGAAGAGGTCGAAATCCGCACTGAACATGACAGTTTAAGTAAGGAAAAAGTTCAGCTTGAATTGTTGGTCGGCTCTGAACGCCGTTTGTGGGGCGCAATCACGACCCAGATTGGCGAGCTCAAGACCGCCTACGGGCCCAAAACCCGGCTTGGCGCCCGTCGCACCGGTTTTGACGCTGTACCAAAAACCGGCGAGATTGATTTTGAAACGGCGTTGATCGAGCGTGAACCGATTACAATTATCCTGTCGGAAAAGGGCTGGCTCAGGGCACTGAAGGGCCACAATCACGACCTTAAAACGCTTGCCTTCAAGGCCGGTGACCAGTTCAAGCTGGCAATCAAGGCCGAGACCATCGACAAATTGTTGCTGTTTACCACTTCTGGCAAGGTTTTCACCCTTGGCGCCGACAAATTGCCCGGCGGGCGCGGTCATGGCGAGCCGGTGCGCCTTATGCTTGATATCAAGGAAGGCCATGATGTTGTTGATTTGTTCGTGCATCAGCCGGGGGCAAAAAGACTGGTTGTTTCCGACGCCGGCAATGGTTTTGTGGTGCTTGAGGACACAATGGTCGCCAATACGCGCAAGGGCAAGCAGATTTTGAACGTTTCCGGGGCGTTTGAAGCGCGTCTTTGCGTGCTGGTTCCCCCCGGCAGTGACCAAGTGGCGGTGATCGGGCAAAACCGCAAGATGCTGATTTTTCCTCTTGATCAACTGCCCCAAATGACAAGAGGCAAGGGGGTGCGCCTGCAAAAATATAAGGACGGAATGATTTCGGACGTCAAAACCTTCAAGGGCGAGGATGGGCTGAGCTGGAGCGATAGCTCGCAGCGAACCTTTACCCGCTCGATGAATGATTTGCGTGAATGGATCGGGGACAGGGCCGGCTCAGGCCGCCTCCGCCCATCCGGCTTTCCGCGCAATAACCGCTTCAAGGGCTAAAATTTTTTCCATCACCTTCCCTTTCGTCATTCCGGCGCAGGCCGGAATCCATTCTTGCTTGTGCCATGTATCAACAAAAAAGATGGACTCCGGTCTTCACCGGGGTGACGCACAGTTTTTTACTTTTAAATTTTCTTCCTCCATTCCCTGTATGGATACCACCCATGGCGGGGGTGCCGGGGAAGCATCCGTAGGATGCGACGGCGGCGCGAATAAAAAAGCGGGTGCCGGGGACGGCGGCGCGCCGTACTTACGGCGGCTCGCTGTTCGCTCGCTACTCGGCTAACGCCTCGTTAATCTATCCGCCCGCCCCGACCGAAAAGCGGGCAATCAGGGGCAGGTGATCGCTGCCCGCGGGCTTGCCGGCAACAACATCATAGAC
>UOEO01000073.1_pt1 | contig 15490 bp, 13 predicted proteins | sample 1989881 | NCBI WGS metagenome assembly UOEO01 (sample SAMEA4712198, study PRJEB27164) | hydrothermal vent metagenome | biome: marine basaltic hydrothermal vent biome; feature: marine hydrothermal vent; material: mineral | place: Pacific Ocean | collected 2011-06-14/2011-07-23 | depth 1691 m
ACGCATCGTAAAGAGAAAGAAAGGAGATAGGGCCATGTACGAGACACTTTGGGGCCTTCCGGTCATCGGTTATCTCTTTCTCGCCGGCGTCGGCGCGGGAGCACTTACTGTTAGCGCCTCGGTACTGCTCAGGGGCGGTGCCGGTGGTTTTTCCAGCAAACATTTCCAGATCGCGCGTTATGGCGCCCTCTTGGCGCCGTTACCTTTGATATTGGGTACCGGCATGATCATTTTCGAGCTTGGAACCTTCAGGGCGGCGATTGAAAACGGCGAATTCTTCAGATTGTTCAAATTCATCAATCTGTTCCTGACCGTAAACATGTCGCCAATGAATATCGGCTCCTGGCTGCTGGGTCTTTGTATCCTGCTCAGCCTTGCCTACGCCTATACTTTTCTGCCCAAGGACGCGGGCCCGAACGACGACAAGTCTGAACTGCGCCGCGCGCTGGCCTGGGCCGGTATACCTTTTGGAATTGCGGTGGCCATTTATACCGGCGTGATGCTGGGTGCGATGCCCGCCAGACCATTCTGGAATACCCCGGTACTGGCGCTGTTGTTTTTGCTCTCGGCCCTTTCGGGCGGAACCGCCGGCATTCTTTTGCTCAAGGCCATTTTCGACCACAATGGCAAAACTACCGGCACGGATGCAAAAGCCGCCGCGGCGTCAAAAAGGCCGGCCGGGCATAGCGAATATCTGCTGGCTACATCCGACATGTTATTCATCGGTTTTGAGATTTTGGCGGTGTTCTTGTTCATTATGTACGCCCAATTGACGGTAGGGGCCCAGGCCCATGCCCTCAATGTCATCCTGCCCGGTGGCGAACTGGCTCTGCTGTTCTGGGGCGGGGTGGTGCTTGTCGGCATGCTGATACCGCTTGCCATCGAACTCAGATATGTCGTGCCAGCCCTGGTTTACCATAAGCCATACATGGCGCCGCGCAGCGTGGACGTTATTGTTGCCGTGATCGTTTTATCCGGCGGGTTCCTGCTACGTTATGTCGTGGTCATTGCCGGCCAGATCACCGGCCCAGTTGGAATATAAGGAGGCGAATATGTTTGATCGTCGTAAGTTTCTCAAGATTGGTGCGGCAATGCCTGTCGCAGCCCTGGGCGCCGGTGCAGCTATAAGCTACGCCAAGGACATCAAGGTCTATCCGGGCAAGGATTTCTCGCCAAAAACCGGATTGGAGCGCAAGGCCATTCCAAGCGCGTGCTGGCAATGTGTCACCCGCTGTCCCAACGTCTCTTATGTCGAGGATGGGCGGCTGGTAAAAATCGAAGGCCAGCCCAACTCGATCCGCACCAACGGGGTCATGTGTGCCAAGGGCCAGGCTGGGATCAACCAGTATTCGGACCCCGACCGCGTGCTTTATCCGATGCGGCGCACCGGGAAACGCGGCGAAGGCAAATGGAAGCGGGTTTCCTGGGACGAAGCCCTGAGCGAAATTGCCGGGCGGCTAAAAACGCTACGCGATGAGGGCACGCCGGAAAAATTCATGTTCCATTACGGGCGCATGAAAGGTAGCCATTCAAAGCTGATCAAGAGCGTGTTTCTGGCAACTTATGGCACCGGCACCATTGGCAATCACACCTCGATTTGCGAGGGTGGCAAATGGGTCGCCCAGGAATTGACCTGGGGCAAGCATTATGACAATTGGGATTTTGACAATGCCAATTACGTGCTCAATTTCGGCTCCAACCTGTTTGAGGCCGGCACCAATCACATCCCGACCTCTCACCGTCTGATTGATCGCATGGCCAGCCGCCAGATCCGTTTGGTAACCTTTGATGTCCGGCTGTCCAATACCGCGGCCAAATCACATGAATGGGTGCCCATCATACCGGGTACCGACCGCGCCGTGGTGCTTGCCATGTGCAACGTCATCATGAATGAGGGCCTTTATAAGGGCGAGGGCGAGCAGTTCCTCAAATTCTGCAAGCTCACTTCGGGGGCTTCGGCGACGCTTGAGGAAAAAGTGGCGGCCCTTAAGGATCATTTGAAGGATTTCACCCCGCAATGGGCCGAAACCGTCAGTGGCGTTGGAGCAGACAAGATTGTTGAGATCGCGCGCGATTTCGCAACCATCAAACCGGCCTGCCTGATCAGCTATCGCGGCGCGGTGGCCAGTCATTATGGCGCGGACACCGAACGCGCGATCCAGATGCTGGCCTCGATCACCGGCAATGTCGATCGTCCGGGTGCGCGCTGCAAGGCGGTTGGCCCCAAATGGAAATACCCAAAGGGCCCATCCAACAAGCCCAAGGCGCGCAAGCTGAAAATTCTCGACGGATTGCCTGGCGCCGCCAAGCTGCCCAACCATCATGTCAGCCACCAGGTGTTGCAAATGATCAAGGATGGTTCCGCCGGGCGTCCTGATGTTTATATGTGGTATTGCTATACCCCGGTTTACGCCAATGGGCAGGTTCAGGAAAATATCGACATCTTAAAGGACGAAACCCTGGTTCCGTTCAGCGTTTGCGTCAATCCGTTCTATGACGAATCGGCGGCGCTGGCCGACATCATCCTGCCCGACACCCCCTATACGGAGCGCTGGACCTGGGAAGACATGGTTTCCCCGACCCAGACCCCGGAATATTATATCCGTCAGCCGGTGGTCAAACCGCTTGGCGAGTGCCGTGATTTTGCCGACGTGTGCATTGATCTGGCCGACAGGATGGGTTTCCCGCTTGGCATCGAGAGCCACGAGGAATTTGTCAAGCAATCGTGCGAGATGACCCCGGAGGTCAAGGATGCCGGTGGCTTTGAGTACATGAAAGCAAACGGGGTTTATCATAATCCTGAGACAAAACCGCGTTTCTTTTCTTATCGTGTCGAGTTGGCGCCTGAGAAATATCTTGGAGACACGATCGTCAAGGATCCTGATACCGGGGTTTACTGGGATTGGAAAAAGGCCAAGCTGGCCAGCGCCGAAGAGGCATTGGCAAAGGGCTACACCGCCACCTCCAAATCCTACAAGGCCTATATCGGCCAGGAGATCGACGGGGTGGTTTATTCGGGGTTCGCGCCAGACAAGGTCAACAAATCGGGCTATATGGAGCTTTATTCCAATATCATGGTTGCCAAGGATTTGCCGGCCATGCCCTCCTGGACCCCGATTCCGGAATATGAAGCCAAAAAGACCGGCGATCTGATCCTGACCACTTACAAGGTTGCGACCCAGATTCACTCACGCTCGGCCAACTGCAAATATCTCACCGAGATTTTCCATGACAATCCTGCCTGGATAAATCCGCAAACGGCAGCGGACAAGGGCATTGGTGAAGGAGACCTCATCAAGCTGGTGTCGAATTTTGGCGAGATAGTCACCAAGGCGCGCGTAACCCCGGTCGTTGTTCCGGGAACCATAGCCATTGCTCACCATTGCGGGCACTGGGAATATGGCCGCTACGCTTCAGGCAAGGGAGTACCCGAAGCTGCTGGCGCGGCCGGTGGTGACAAGCGCGATCTTTCCAGAATATGGTGGGGTGGCGAACGTGGGGTTCATCCCAACTGGCTGATTGGCAACAAGGCCGATCCGATTTCCGGCCAGTTGCGCTTCATGGACACCGTTGTCTCGCTTACAAAGGTTTAAAAGGATGACGCGAACCGATCAAGATAAAGCCTTGTTTCGCCTGGCTGATACGGCGGCCGAGCGCTCCCGGCTCTATCTCCTCCTGGCGGCAATATTCCGCCAGGAGCCGGGCAGCGAGCTGATCGAGCATTTGCGGAGCGAAGATTTTGAACAATTATTGCACCAGGCGGGGTTCGAGCTTGGCGAAGAGTTTTCCGCAAAACCGCTTGAAACGATAAAAGAACAGTTGGCCGAACAATTTACCCGGCTGTTTCTTGGTCCGGGCAAGCATATTTCACCACATGAATCTGTTCAGTTGCCTAACGGGTCCGGTACTCTGTGGGGCAAGGAAAGCGTTTTGGTCAAACGCTTTATCGAGGCGGCGGGGTTCAACTATGACAGTGATTTCAATGGTATCCCGGATCATGTCTCGGTTGAGCTGGACTTTTTGGCCTTGCTCAGCACGGCTGAGGCCAATAACTGGAATTGCAGCGATGTTGATGCCGCCATCAATGTGCTGGAATGGCAACGCGATTTTATTTCCCGGCATGCCGGCAAGTGGATGCCCGGATTTTGCGCCAAGGTAAAAGCTGAGGCTGACTTGCCATTCTATGAGGTTTTTGCCGGTTTGCTGCAAGGATTTCTGGCCGACGAGGACGCGGAAATTCCAGTCCGCCTGCAACAGGCCCGTCAGATTTTGAGCAAAAGCGCACCGGCCCCAAGCGTTACCAGCCCGGCCAATCCATAACAGAATGTCATAACAGCAATGTCGGCACGAATGCCTGCATCATGGGCTGTGATGCGCAGACGGTGTGCGGCGTGCCATGCGGGCAGCAATATGGCGCCGAACATGACAAGCTTGACGAACGGATTGTGGATAAACCCCACCATGCGCTCATAACCGAGCGCTTCAGGCGGCAGGATACCGAATGAAACCGAAAGGCCGCTGACCAGGATCATGACCGGGGTCACAAAAGCGGCAACGGTGCCGCCAGCGGCAAACAGGATCCAGATAACCGGTTTGTTGGAACGTTTCGTCATCATCATAAAGCTCCCGCCAGATAAAAAACCAGCGCCGAAACCAGCGCCCAGACTATATAATGGGCCGCCACTATTATGCCGCCGGGAAGTTGTTTTTGCCCGATTTGCACCGGCATAGCCTTGGGGGTAACGTTGAACCAGGTGATGGAATGATAAAGCGCGAACGCGAACGCCAGCAGATGAAAACTGATGCCCAAAGGGCTTTGCACCGCAGCAAGGAAATTGTTCCATGCCGCTTGCCCTTGGGATAATCGCCACAGTCCGACAGTGATAACAACGCTATAAGCGCCGATAAAAATGCAACTGGCTTCGCGCGCCATGTAACGGATATATCGCGGGTGTTTAAGCCACCAGCCATATCTTGAAACTCGGCGTATATAGGGCCTGGAACTCATTTTTTCCTCCCGGGTAACAGCATATCCAGGAAATAATCGCCGGTGCTGGCGATCTTGGTCTGCTGAATGGCGGCGGCCGGGTCGACCTCATGCGGGCACACCTCGGAACAGGCGCCGACAAAACTGCACTCCCATATTCCCTCATTGCTGGCCACGACATCCTGGCGCGCCTTGCGCCCAACATCGCGGCTGTCCAGATTATAGCGATGCGCCAGCGCCAGCGCTCCGGGCCCGACAAAACTTTCTATATTGGCGTATTGCGGGCAGGCGGCGTAACAAAGGGTGCAGTTGATGCACAGGGTGAATTGCTTGAATTTTTTCAGTTGTGCCGGGGTTTGCAGGAAAACGCCCTCTTCAAGCGGCTTTTCCTCAGCCGGGATCAGATAGGGTTTGACGCTGGCCAACTTGGTCATGAAATCATCCATGACCACCACCAGGTCGCGCTCGATGGGGAAATTGTTTAGGGGCTCGACGCGGATTTTTGCGGGCAGATCGCGCAGGAACGATTTACACGACAGCGCCGGCTCGGAATTGATCATCATGCCGCAAGAACCGCAAACCGCCATATGGCACGACCAGCGGTAACTAAGGGTGCGGTCAATATTGTCCTTGATATAATTTAGCGCATCAAGAACCACCCAGTCTTGTTCGCACGGTACCTCAAAGCTTTCAAATTGCGGCTTTTCATTCACGTCCGGATCATAACGCAGAATTTCAAATTCAATCAGGCGCGTACTCATTTTTGCGCACCTCCATAGACGCGAACGCCGGGTTTGGAGCGGGTAATGATGACATCACGATAGCTGATTTCGGGGTTTTTTCCGGCCGCATAGTGCGCCAGCGAGTGTTTAAGATAGTTCTTGTCGTCGCGCTCGACAAAATCAAGGCGTTGGTGCGATCCGCGCGACTCTTTGCGTTCAAGCGCCGAAACGACAATGGCCTGGGCCACATCGATCATTGCCCCAAGTTCCAGAACCTGCAACAGATCGGTATTGTAAACGTTGCTTTTGTCCTGCAATTCAATATTGGCGTAGCGCTTGCGGATGTCACTTATGATATCGCAGCTTTTTTGCAACGAGGCCTCGGAGCGGTATATGCCGGCCCCCTCCTCCATTGTTGCGTTCATCTCGCTGCGAAGGCCCGACACCGTCTCCCCACCACCGCTGGCGGTGAATAATTTCCTGATCCGGCTTTGGGCGGCTTGCGCCTGCTTGCTGATCGCACCAGGGGAAACCGGCGTGCTGTTATTACGAACAAACCGGGCCGCGCCCATGCCGGCGCGGGCGCCAAAGACCAAGAGTTCGGTCAGCGAGTTGGAGCCGAGCCGGTTGGCCCCGTTAATCGAAACGCAGGCACATTCGCCCGCTACAAACAGGCCCCTGATGGATGTGGTGGCATTTATATTGCTGTCAATTCCGCCCATTGTGTAATGAACCACCGGCCTGACCGGGATCGGCTCATATACCGGATCGACCCCGACATAGCTTTTGGCCAGCTCGCGCACCATCGGCAGTCGTTCGTTGATTTTTTGCTCGCCCAGCTGGCGCAAATCAAGATAAACCACGTCCCCATGCGCGCTCTTGATGGTGCGGCCCTTTTTCTGTTCGTGCCAGAAGGCCTGGGAGAGCCGATCGCGCGGGCCCAACTCCATTGCTTTCTTGCGTGGCCATGGGTCGGGGGGCCCGAGATCATAGTCCTGCAAATATCTGTAGCCGTCCTTGTTGACCAGAATTCCGCCTTCGCCACGCGACCCTTCGGTAATGAGAATTCCGGTGCCCGGCAGCCCGGTCGGGTGATATTGGACGAATTCCATGTCCTTTAGCGCCACCCCGGCCCGGTAGGCCATGGCCATGCCGTCCCCGGTTTTTATCGCCCCATTGGTGGTAAAGGGAAAAATCCGCCCCGCGCCGCCGGTGGCGACAATAGTCGCTTTGGAGCTGAACATATAGATGCGCCCTGTGCGAATTTCAACGGCGGCAACCCCGCCGATCTGTCCATTTTCAACCAGCAGGTCGGTTGAATAAAATTCGTCATAGCGCTTGATCGATGGATATTTCATCGAGGTTTGAAACAGGGTGTGCAGCATATGAAAGCCGGTTTTGTCGGCGGCATACCAGGTTCTCTCGACCTTCATGCCGCCAAACGGGCGCACCGCTACCTGGCCATTGTCCCGCCGGCTCCATGGACAGCCCCAATGCTCCATCTGGGTCAGTTGGCGCGGGGCGTCCTTGACAAACATGTCCACCGCATCCTGATCGCACAACCAGTCGCCGCCGGCGACAGTGTCGTTGAAATGATTGTCAAAACTGTCATCGTCCCTGGCGACCCCGGCTGCTCCGCCTTCAGCGGCAACCGTATGGCTGCGCATCGGGTAGACCTTGGAGATAAGGGCTATTTCCAGATCGGGGTCAGCGCGGGCGATTTCTATTGCCGCTCTGAGGCCGGCGCCGCCGGCCCCGATGATGACAATATCAGTTGTTATCTGCTCCATTTATCCGCTCCGCGACCACTTTTTGGAAAAGTCCGCCAAAATAAGTTTGCTTGCGCCAGGAAAACCCGTTCTCATCATCGGCAAAATCCTTGATTTCATGACGCCACAGGCTTTTGGCGAACGGCTCAAGCGTATCAAATACAATACTGGTGATCGGCTTGATCGGATGCGCCCAGTGCGGCTTGTGATAATCGACAAAAACCAGTTTGCCGCCCGGGGCAACGCTGGCCAAAAGCGAATTCATGACATCGCGCTTATAGTCATCGGGCAATTCATGCATCAGGAAATAGCAGCACACCACATCATAAACCCCGCCGCCGGGATTGCGCGCATCGGCCAGGCGCACCGAGGCCTGGGGCAGGCCTGCCAGTTTGCGCCGGCAACCACTGACCTGAATCGGGTTGATGTCGATAACATCAAGCTTGCCATCCCGGCCAATGTGCCGGGCGAGATTGGGAACGAAATTGCCATAGACCGAGGCTGGTTGCAAAACCTTCTGGCCCGGTTTGATCTCGGCGAAAGCAGCCCGTTGCAGGCGAAGATGCTGGCCCCACAATATGGTGGAAACCACAATCTCACGATCCAGCCACCCTACATTGCGCGGGCTTACATAGGCCCAGTAATAAGTTTCCTTGAGGTAGTAAGGAATGTCCGGCATTTCCTCTTTGACTTCAGGCTGGACGATATCGGAGCCAATGGCAACCGTGGCGCTAGTTGAGGATTTTGAACGCACCACCCGCTGATCTGGCAATTTGGAATAAGCAAAATTTGTTTCCACAATAAACGACCTTTCCATCAGACGCTTGGCGCCGATCGCAATTCATGCAATCTGACTATGCGGCAATCCGCGTCAGGTTTTCAAGTTGAATGGTCCCAACCCAAGAGCGCCATTTTAAGCACACGCGTCAGATATTAGACAGGTTCTTGGAGAATTAAGATGACATATGTCAATTTACCGGCATTGGGCAGCAATTACTTTATTTATCCTGCCATATCTGCTGGTAAAGGTCCGCGCCAAAACTGGTTGCCAAAGGCTTGGCGACCCGCAGGCTGAAACTTCTACTTCCATCATCTGCCCGTTCGGCCCGTAGCGACAAGGTTTGCCGCTCCCCGGCTTCATAAAAGGCGTTGGCCAAGGTAAACATATGGGTGACAAAAAATACCCTGGCGTGGTTTTCCATCAGCGCCTGCACAATCTGACGGGCAATTTCAGCGCCCTCACGTTCATTGGTGGCGGCAAACGACTCATTGAACAAAACCATCGCTGATGGACCAATATTGTCGGCGAGCCTGTCCATGCGGGCAAGTTCCTCGTCAAACTTGCCGCTGACCATTTCGCGGTCCTCCTCGCGCTTGAAATGAGTAAAAATCCCGTCGCATAAGCTGGCGGAAAACTCATTGGCGGCAACAAACATTCCCGCCTGCATCATCAATTGCGCCAGCCCGGCACTGCGCAAGAAAGTCGATTTGCCGCCGCGATTGGCCCCGGTAATCAAGACCAGCATCTGCCCATTGGCGTCAACATTGTTGCCCACCACCGGTTTTTTCAGACTAAGCGCCAGGGACGGGTCGCACAGGCCCTGACAGCGCCACAGCGGCTCTTTGGCCGGATGCGGCGATGGAAAGGAGCAAGCAACCTCAAATTCGCCCAACGCCTGGTAAAGATTGACACAGCCAAGATAAAACGCCAGCTCGGCGCGCAGCATCTTGAAGAAACCAAGGATATGATCGTTTGACTGCGCCAGCGCGTTGGCGCTCGAATTAAGGCCGCGATCACGCAATTCACCAAGGGCGCGCGCTCCTGCTTCATCGCGCGGATTAAGGGTAAGGGTGAAATGGGGCGACCGGGGCGAAAAGATGGAGTGCAGCCAGTTTTGCTTGTGCTTGCCCGGTATGCGCAATTTGTAGTTTTTGCCCTTGCCGGCAACACCCAACTCGGCGCTGACCAGTGTACCATTACGAAATTGCAGCGTCTTGAGATGAGAGTTGATCTCGGCGAAATAGTCCTGATCAAGCTCGCTTTGCAATTGAGAAAAAAGCCTGATGAAGCCAGGCGCGGCAAACTTATTTGCATTGACCCCGCTTAGAGCGCGCAGGCTCTTGAGCTTTTGGGCAAACATTTCAAGCACCTCGAGCGAGCGATGCAGCATCGAGCCTGGAGAACGGGCAAAAATGCCGAAATAACTTTTTCTCTCGCGCTCGATTGCCTCAACGCAAAGCTGGTAAATCGCTTTGACCGTTGCGTGATTTTTCAGGCAATCCTTGAGGATTTCCTGACGATAAAGAATTGTTTCAACATCACTTTTTGTCGCCGAAAGCAAAATTTTCCTGATCACATCATCAAAGAAATCATCGCCGGCCGCCATTGCTTGAAAAATGCCTTCAAGCCCGAGATCGTCATGCAGATCACCGGCAAAAGCGAGAGGTTTCTGGTCAAGATCAAAATCATGGGTTTGGAACAAAAGCAAAGATTTCATTGGCCCAGCCTTTTATTCAACTGCTGGTAAGTCAGATGGTATTTTTTCGCAACGGCCAGCGCATAGGCAAGCCCGTTTGCCGGACGGCGCTCGATTTTAAAGGTACGCTGTGAAGGGTCGTCAGCAACGATGGTTGAGACCATGCTGACGGTTTTTTTGTCCATGTGCGACAGCTCATCCAGAAAGGTTACCGACAGGCAAAGCGCATCAAGAGCGATAATCTGCTCGAACACTTTTGCACTCAAAAAACGCTGATCGTTCAAGGTGGTTGAGCTGAATATCTCGTTGAGAACGATCACGCTTTGCCCACTCGCTCGCTGTAAAATGGCGTGAATGCGCTTGAGATCATCCTCGAGCTTGCTACGTAGATTGGTTACATCCTCGGCCCGTTCAAACTGGGTGAACATTTGGTCAAAAAGAAAAATATGCGCCCCTGTGCCGGGAACGGGCAGACCAAGGGAGGCCAGAAAGCAAAGCTGGCCAAAGCTGCGCGCAAAAGTGGTCTTGCCGCCCTGGTTGGGCCCTGAAACCACAATGATGCGTTCAGCTCCCTTGAGGAAAAAATCATTGCACACCAGTGGTTTTTCTTCGCCCGCCAGCTTGATTGCCAGCGCCAGATCAAACCCGGACTGATTGTTGATCGCCTTGTCGGTGGCTGAAACCCGCGGATGGCAAAAACTCAAGCCGGCAGTGCGTTTCAAATACGCCATTTGTTCAATCATGGCTAAATAGAACTGGATTTCGCGGTCATAACGGGCAATGAACGGGGCGATGAACTGGTCATATCTGGCGCGAAAACCATCAAGGCGAGCAAAGGTTTCAGGATAAAGTTTTCCCACCAGCACCAGTACGCGCTCCTCAAGCGAATTCATCCTGATGTCCTGGGGAAAGCTTACCAGATAGTTTTGTGAGGCATGGCGCTTGAAGCGCGCAAAGGTTTTTTCAATCCTGGCCCCGTAATCGATCTCGTCGGCGGGTTTGCGAATGATCACCTTGCCCGCCCTGATCTGCATGGTATATTTTACTTTTGCCAGAGCGGCCTTTAGAGCGGCTATTTCGGCCACCAATTGCCTGAAATCCTGGCTTTTAACGCTCCTTTCAAGCGCTATGCGCAGCCCTTTGAGACCCGCTGACTTAAGGGGCAGAAAGCTTAAAGCGGCACTAAAGGCCAACAGCGCTTCGGTATATATTTCAACGCCATCAACAAACAATATTTCCTTTTGATAGCGTTGGTAAAGCTCGTTGGCCTCGGTGTGGGTGCGTCGCTGCAGGCGCATCGCGGCACAAAAATCATTGACCGCTGCCAGCACATCCTTGTTTTCAAGATCGCCAAACACCTCCAGGCGATAATCAATGGCCTCAACACTTGTCAGCGGGGTATAAAAAAACTCGGCCAGATCATATTCATCACGGCCCGAAATAAGCGCCAAAACAATCTGGTCAAGGTTAAGATCTTCAAAATACTCGGGCTGGGTTGTGCTGGCGCGCCAGTTTTCAGCGGCCTCCGGTGCGCCCAGAATGCTTATAAATTGCGGCTTTTTTGCTCTGGGTTGCCCGCTCAAAGGGGCTTTTTGCGCTGGACCCGTTTGGCCGCGATCAGCGTTGGCCATGTTGGCGCTCGCATTAAATGGGGAAAATTCCACAACAACACCTCCTTTGCCGGCAAAACGCCGCAACAGGAGTCATCAGCATCCAAATCCAATTAACTTTGCCCGGATGCATTTGAAGGCGAACTCCATCGCCTGTCATCTATTTTAGATAGGAAGAGCGGGTGTTTTCGTCAACCATCAGCCTTTATAAAGAGATTGGCATGATCGCATGATTTTTCAGGGTCAGGATTTTGTCGGCGCGCCGGGCCAGATCATGGTCGTGGGTTGCTATCAGGGCCGAGCTTTTGTGGTTCTTGATCAGGTTTACCAGCGCCTCAAACACCAGATTTGAGGTTTCAGGGTCAAGATTTCCCGTTGGTTCATCAGCCAGAATGACTTTTGGATTGTTGGCCGCCGCCCGGGCAATGGCTATCCGTTGCTGTTCGCCTCCCGAAAGTTCGCTTGGCCGGTGGCCGGCTCTTGGAGCCACGCCAAGACTGTCAAGCAGCTCCAGCGCGTGTTTTTGCGCCTCACTTTGGCTTTTCCCGGCAATCATTTGCGGAATGGCCACATTTTCAAGGGCGGTGAATTCAGGCAGCAAATGATGAAACTGGTAGACAAAACCGACCGAGGAGCGCCGCATATGGGTGCGGGCCCTGTCCGTCAGAGCAGAGGTGGGCTGGCCGCAAATTTCGATTTCCCCCGCCTGGGGCCGCTCCAGCAATCCCCCGAGATGGAGCAAGGTGGATTTGCCGGCCCCCGAGGGGGCAACCAGGGCCACCAGTTGGCCTGCCTTGACTTCAAGATCGGCCTTTTCCAGAATTTGCAATCGGGAGCCGCGCTCGTCATAGGCATAGCTGACCCCGCGCAAAACCAGATGAGCATTGTTCTCACCAGAGCGGCTATTCATAGCGCAACGCCTCCACCGGGTCATATTGGGCCGCCCTCAAAGCCGGATAAATCGTTGCCAGAAAGGTCAGCAACAGCGACAATCCAATAACAAAGCCGACCTCGAACGGATCAATTTTTGTCGGCAGGGCCGAGAGGAAAAACACGTCAGGGGGAAAAATGGTCACCCCAAACACCTCGGAAATCCAGGCGCGGATAGTTTCGGCGTTAACCGCCAATATCAACCCCAAAACAGCGCCGACCAGTGTTCCAAGCAGCCCGATTGCCGCCCCGGTAATAAAAAATATCCGCATGATCGAGCCGCGGGTTGCCCCCATGGTGCGCAAAATCGCAATATCGGCCCCCTTGTCCTTGACCAGCATCACCAGCGAGGAAATGATGTTGAAGGCGGCAACCAGAACGATCATTGACAGGATGACGAACATCACCACCCGCTCCACCTGAAGGGCGGAAAAAAAGGTGGCGTTGCGCTCCTTCCAGTCAGTGAGAATTATCGGCCGGTCGATGGCGGCATAAATACGCTCGGCCATCATGCTGGTAGCGTCCGGGTCCTTGATGAACACCTCAAACCCGGAGGCGCTGAAAACCCGGCTGTAGGCCTCATCAATTTGCTTGTCGGTGGCGTCAAGCGGCAGCGGGTCCAGCCCCGGCTTGAGCACATCCTGATATAGTTTGAAATAAATCTGCGCCCTTTCAAGCGGCATGAAGACATAGAAACTGTCAAATTCGACCATGCCAAGTTTAAAAATCACATTGACCGGATAGGAGCGAATCTGCGGGGTGGTGCCAAACGGGGTAACAGACCCGTTCGGGTTGACCAAAGTTATGGTGTCGCCAAGCGAAACCCCCAATTGCTGGGCCAGCCGCACCCCGATTGCCACCCCCTGGCTTTGGTCCCACTGGTCCCAGCCGCCATAAACGGCGCTTTGGGCCAATAAGGGAAGTTTGGAAATGGAGGCAAAGTCCATGCCGCGAACCCGTACCCCGGCCGATTGTCCCTTGCCGGTGGCCAGCGCCTGGCCCTGGGCAAACGCCACCGCGGTTATCACCCCATCGATTTTTTCGATTTTTGTCACCAGTTGATTGTAATCGGTAAATTTGTCTTCCAGCGTATAACCGGTGAAATGGCCGTTAAGTCCCAAAATCTTGGTCAGTAATTCGGCGCGAAACCCGTTCATAACCGACATCACCACAATCAAGGTTGCCACCCCGATCGCCACCCCGGTCAGGGTCAGGCCGGCAATGACCGAAATAAACGTGTCGCGGCGGCGCGAGCGCAAATAGCGCCCGGCGATTATCCATTCAAAGCGCGAAAACGGCCCCGTGCGCTTGTGGGGCTTGCTGTTGGCGCTAAAGGTCAAACTTTGTCCCGCCGTTCCGGTTCAATAAATGATTTGAGCAGTTCGACCGCCCTTTCGATCGGCACGGTTTGCCGCTCGCCGGTTTTGCGATTCTTGATTTCCGCCTCGCCCGATTTGGCCCCGCGCGGCCCGATGATCAACTGGAACGGAATGCCGATCAGATCGGCGCTGGCGAACTTGGCCCCCGCGCCAAAATCACGATCATCATAAAGTACGTCCAGTCCGGCCTTGTTCATCTGATCATATAGATTGTCGCAGATTTCAGAACAAAGCTTGTCGTTTGCCTTCAGGTTGAGGATTATCACCTCGAACGGGGCGACGCTGACCGGCCAGACAATGCCGTTCTCATCATGAAAGGCTTCAATCAGCGCTGGCACGACACGGGTCAGGCCAATGCCGTAAGAACCGGAATGAACCGGCACATCCTTGCCGTCAGGACCAGTGACATACGCTTTCATCTTTTCGGAATATTTGGTGCCGAAATAAAACACCTGGCCGACCTCGATACCGCGCGCCGCGATGCGCTTGTCCTTGGGCACATCGCGCTCAAATTCATCCATGTCGATCATGTCCTCGGTGGCGGCGTAAAGCGAGGTCCAGTCATTTACGATTGAGGAAAGATCGCTGTCATAATCGGTATCAATCGCCGGGATAGGCTTGTCGAGCAGATCGGCATGACAGAAAACCCCGCTTTCCCCGGTATCGGCGAGAACGATGAATTCATGGCTTAAGTCACCGCCGATCGGGCCGGTTTCCGCCTTCATCGGGATGGCGGTCAGCCCCATCCGGTGGTAGGTGCGCAGGTAGGAAACGAACATTTTCTGGTAGGTTTTGCGAGCCTCTTCTTTTGAAAGATCAAACGAATAGGCGTCTTTCATCAAAAACTCGCGCGAACGCATGGTGCCGAATCGCGGCCTGATCTCATCGCGGAATTTCCACTGGATATGATAAAGATTAAGCGGAAGCTCCTTATAGGAGCGCACAGAGGAGCGGAAAATGTCGGTAATCACCTCCTCATTGGTCGGCCCAAACAGCAAATCACGCTCATGGCGGTCGTTGATGCGCAGCATTTCCTTGCCATAGGCTTCGTAGCGCTCGCTCTCGCGCCACAAATCGGCCGACTGAATGGTCGGCATCAGCATTTCGATGGCACCGGCCCGGTTCTGCTCCTGTTCTATGATGTCTTGAACCTTGCGCAACACTTTGTAGCCAAGCGGCAGCCAGCTATAAAGCCCCGCGGCCTGCTGGCGGATCATGCCGGCGCGCAACATCAATATATGGGAGACGATTTCCGCTTCCTTGGGGGCTTCCTTAAGGACGGGGAGAAAATATCTGGAAAGGCGCATATTGGCTAAAAAGCTCCGACTCAAGAATTATTTACTGGCGCCAGTCAAACCGCACCCGGGGTCAGCATGCAAGCTTTTGTGCTCAAATAGCATGATGGAATACAATTCTGTTTCACTTTAGTGTGAAAATTGAGGTGACACCATGATTATGAGTTGCTAGTGTGCGCCCCATAACAAATAAGGCGATGAAATGATCGCTGTACGCAGACAAAGTCCAGGGAGGAGCGTTGGCGGCAAATATTGTTTTGTTTAAGACCAGCGAGTTGTCGCGAAACTTTTTTAACAGGGCCTTGGGGCCCTGTTTTTTTT
>UOEO01000188.1_pt1 | contig 15302 bp, 15 predicted proteins | sample 1989881 | NCBI WGS metagenome assembly UOEO01 (sample SAMEA4712198, study PRJEB27164) | hydrothermal vent metagenome | biome: marine basaltic hydrothermal vent biome; feature: marine hydrothermal vent; material: mineral | place: Pacific Ocean | collected 2011-06-14/2011-07-23 | depth 1691 m
AGGCGACAACATGGGCGCTTTCAAGGGCGGGAATAATCCCTTCCATCGAGGACAGTTTGTAAAACGCGTCCAGAGCCTCCTTGTCGGTGGCGGTGGTGTAGCTGACCCGGCCGGTTTTGTGCAAATAGGCGTGTTCCGGCCCGACGCCGGGGTAATCCAGACCCGAGGCAATGGTATTTACCGGGGCCGGATTGCCCTCCTCGTCCTTTAAGACCAGGGTATGAAAGGCATGAATGTCGCCATCGACCCCATAGGTTATGGTGGCGGCGTGTTCGCCGAGTTTGGTCGAGGTGCCAAGCGGTTCGACCCCGTGCAAACTCACCCCGTCATCATCGATAAAGCCGGAAAACAGCCCCATGGCGTTTGATCCGCCGCCAACGCAGGCAGCAACCATATCCGGCAACTCCCCGTTCATATCCAGAAACTGGTCGCGCGCTTCCATGCCGACAATCTTCTGGAAATCCCTTACCATCATCGGGAAAGGGTGCGGGCCAACAACCGAGCCAATGCAAAACAGGGCCTTGTCGGCCTGGCCAACATAGGAGCCAAAGGCGCTATCCACCGCTTCCTTGAGGGTTTTTGCCCCCTCGCTGACCGCCACCACGGTTGCCCCGAGCAATTTCATGCGCACAACGTTGGGATATTCCTTCTTGATATCCACTTCGCCCATATGAATTTCGCATTCCATGCCAAAATAGGCGGCGGCGGTGGCCAGCGCCACCCCGTGCTGACCAGCCCCGGTTTCAGCGATCAGCTTGGTTTTGCCCATATGCTTGGCCAGCAATGCTTCGGCCATGCAATGGTTGAGTTTGTGGGCCCCGGTGTGGTTGAGATCTTCGCGCTTGGCGTAAATCTGGGCGCCACCTGATTTTTCCGAAAGATTGCGCAGATAGGAAATCGGGGTCGGGCGGCCCTGAAAATGCTTGCGGATATATTTCAGTTCATTGAGATATTCAGCCGATTTAGACAAGCGGTCATAGGCCACGCAAATATCCTTGAAATGCGGGACAAGCGGCGGCGGCAGCATTGCTCCGCCATATTCTCCAAAAAATCCGTCACGGTCCGGGTGTGATTTAAGATATTGCGTCATCGTTTCCCTACTTCCCTCAGTGTTGATTTTAATTGTCCGGGGCAGATATCGCGACAATTCACCCCGGTTTGAACCCTGGCGGCAAATTTGCGCCTGATGGTACTCTGAGGGGTTTTTTCAAGAGAAGCAAGACGCCTGCCAGCCTCCCGCCGGCAGGCTGGGCGGGGCTCACACCGACGAGCTGGACCCGGGCGCGATGCGACGAAACGGTTTTACGGCAAGCTGTCAATTTTACGGCCGGAGGAAAATCAACCCTTTAGCAGCGGCGCCAGATTCAAAATCGAAAACAAGGTATCCTTGTGCTTGGCCATCGCTGAAACCACGCCAGAACCATTGCCGCCATTGGGCGGGGCGGGGCGCATGTCCTTGGCCCCGACGCTGATGATATCGGATACCGCATCAACCAATATGCCGATACTTTTGTCGGCGACCGAAACAATAATGACAACGTGGCTGTCGGTGACCTGGTTCAGATTGCTGCCCAGCAGCAAATTAAGATCGAAAACCTGAACAACCTCGCCCCTTATATCGAGAACCCCGCGTACCGCCTGGGGCTGATCGGGAACCTCGGTTACCGGCGACCACGAGCGAATTTCGCGCACCGCCATGATATCAATGCCAAAATTTCTGGTGGCGCAACTAAAAGTGACAAATTGAGAATTTGCCGAATTGTTGCTTGCATCAGAGAACGGATCATCATCTGCAAATTCAAGTGCTTGCGCTGTTTGAGGTGCCATCAAAACTCACTCCATTTTCTATCCAGCGCCGCCTTATGCCGGATTAATTCATCGATCTTGTGCCCGTCGCCCGTCAATTGAAGCATGTGATCTCCATAGATACACAAACAAGATACGCAAATACGCGGATCAATTGGGTAAGGTTAGGGTAAAGATATTAACGACTTGTAATGGCGCCAGATCATCAGCCCTAGCACAGGGAAATAATGTCCTCGTCGCTAAGTGTGCCGGGAATGATGGTTACCGGAATGGGCAGGGCGTTGGCCCCTCTGGTGGTAAAGGCGGAAACCAGTGGTCCGGGCCCTTCCGAGGAGGTGCCGGCGGCCAAAACCAGAATGGCGATATCCTTGTCCTCGGCGATCAATGCTTCGATTTGTTCGGCCCGTCGGCCCTCGCGAATAATTTTTTCTGTTCTGATATCACCAATCGCGGCAATTCTTTTGGAACGCTGTTCGAGCAGTTGCTCGGCTTTTTCAAAAGCTTCGGCGCGCAGGATATCTTTTACACCAAGCCAGTGTTGAAATTCCTCATTGCCAATAATCGAAAGTAAAACCACCGTGCCGCCGGTGCGTTTTACCCGATAGGCGGCAAAGGTCACCGCGCGATCGCATTCTTCTGTTTCATCAATTATAACAAGGAACTTGCGTTGATAGTCTTTATTCATACCATTGGCGCTTTCATTCATGCCTGCTGCCTCCCACTGGCTTGAATAGTAGAGGGTGTCCCTGAGTTAGGAATTTGTTAAGGCGTTGCATATTTTGTTCGTGGCCAGGAAAAAACCGCAGGGAAGCCTATACGACTTGCGAGGATTTTTGACGCAGCCACGGGCAAAATATGTTTTGTCCTTAAGGGACACCCTCCAGGTCATGCTGGCATTTTTGTGCCCTGAACGGCAAGCGATTTGGCTTAATAATCCAATCCCAAGTGGTTATTGCGTAGCCCGGGGGAGCTGGGTCGCAAAAAGGATTAACTTACGAAACCGACAATCCGGCGAACCTCAGCCATGGTTTTTTCAGCCATGGCCCCGGCGCGCTCGGCCCCATCCTTGAGCACAGCTTCGATCTGGGCCTGATCATCTAAAAGACGGCGCATTTCAGAGGCGATCGGGGCCAGTTTTTCCACCGCCAGTTCGGCCAGCGCCGGCTTGAAGACGCCAAAGCCCTGCCCGCCATATTGATTTAATACATCCTGTTGGCTGATATCGGCCAGGGCGGCATAAATTCCCACCAGATTTGTCGCCTCGAGCCTTCCTTTTAACCCTTCGGGTTCACTGGGCAGCGCTTCGGGGTCGGTTTTGGCTTTCTTGATCTTTTTGGTGATGGTTTGAGCATCATCAAGCATATAGATGGTGGCCATCTCTGAAGCTTCGGATTTGGACATTTTTTTGGTGCCATCACGCAAGGACAAAACCCTTGTCGCCGGTCCGGTTATCACCGGTTCGGGCAGGGGGAAATAGTCGGCGTCGAGATTGTTTTGGGCAATGGAGGCGGCAAAATCATTGTTGAACTTCTGGGCAATATCGCGCGTCAGCTCCAGATGCTGTTTTTGGTCCTCGCCTACCGGCACGTGGGTTGCCTTATAAAGCAGGATATCGGCGGCCATCAGGGACGGATAGGCAAACAGGCCCAGCGATACGTTTTGCGCGTTCTTGCCCGCCTTGTCCTTGAACTGGGTCATGCGCTGCATCCAGCCCATGCGCGCCACACAATTGAAAATCCAGGCCAGTTCGGCATGCTCTTTGACTTGGGACTGATTGAAAATAATATGGGTTTTTGGATCAACCCCGGCAGCGATATAGGCGGCGGCGACTTCAAAGGTTGCCTGTTTGAGGTCGGCGGGGTCCTGCCAGACGGTAATGGCGTGCAGGTCAACCACGCAATAAAGACATTGATGGGTTTCTTGCAACGGCACAAAACGTTTGATCGCCCCGAGATAATTGCCCAGATGCAAATCACCGGAAGGCTTGATGCCGGAAAACACGCGGGGAACAAAATTACTCATTGGTTCAATCCTGATCCTGAAATCTTTAACCGGATTTGCTATTAGAGGCTGGTGGTTGCAAGAGCAAGCGCTATTGGAGCTCCTGTTTTAACTCATGGAGCGGCAAACGGGAGTGGAATGGTATGAATAAAGTTGCGCTCGATATATTTAAACACTAAAAAACAGACAGAAAACCCGGGTTGTGCAGAAGCAATTCCCACTCCTTTGGTATAAACAGGACAAACATGGCAAATCAGTTTTTCCGTCTTCTGCTCAAGCGAACAAGCCTTGTTTTGAGCTTTTTCATCGCGGCCGTAATTATCAGCGCCTGCAGCACGGGAGCGCTGGCGCCGGGGCTGGTGGCGCGCATGGACAAGCCCGGGGCAATTCTTGACCGCGCGGAAGCGCTCAATATCATAAACCAGTATCGGGCGACGCGTGGTGCACCTTTGTTAAGCCAGGACGCCAATTTGAATTCAAGTGCCGAGGCGCTGGCCAAACGATATTCGATCAATGGAACACCGCCGGCAAAACCGGGCGGTGGCATAGTACAAATCCGTTTCAGCGCCGGTTACGCCAATTTTGCTGAAACATTTTCCGGCTGGCGCAACCGGCAGTCAGACGCCGACGCCATTGCCGATCCACGCGCGGTGCGCGCCGGGCTGGCGGTCGTTTACTCCGCCAACTCCGCCTACGGAACCCATTGGGTTTTGCTTTTGGGTGGCCCGACTGGCAGCTCAGAAGCAAAATGATGCCAGCGCCGGACATTATGGTTGTCGATACAAGGGGGTTGCGGTGCCCATTGCCGGTGATAAGGGCAGAAAAACAGGCGCTGCTGTTAAAAAAGGGCGAGGGTTTTGCTCTTTTGGCCAATGATCCGATGTCAAATATCGATATACCGTTGTTTTGTAAAAAAAACGGCTTTGCGCTGACCTGCACCAGGGAGGGCGATGTGTTCAGGTTTGAAATCTTCTATAAATAAAGCGTTTTGGCAGCATTGATATTTCAATAGTCCAACCAAATTGCCTGTTCTCCGAGGCTTTTGACCAGTTCGTCATGGGCTTTTTCCTGTTCTGGCGACAGCGGGCTGACAAGAGGGCGCAAGCGAGAACTGTAACTGGTGTGAACGGTTTTTTGCGCCCGGGTCACTGTTGGTTGTTCATTGGCTGACAGGGACAGGGTTACCTGACGTCCGCCGATCAATTCGAGATAGACTTCGGCCAGAATTTCGCTATCGAGCAAAGCGCCGTGCAATGTGCGATGCGAATTGTCGATATTATAATGTTTGCAAAGCGCATCGAGCCCGACCCTTGCTCCGGGATGCTTCTTGCGCGCCAGTTGGACGGTATCAATCACCGGATTGGCCAATTGTGGCCTGCCCGAACGTTTGAGTTCGGCGTTCAAAAACCCAATATCAAACGGAGCGTTATGAATGATCAGGGTTGAATCGGCGATAAAATCGGCAAATTGCTGGGCAATCGTTGTAAACAAGGGCTTGTCGGCAAGAAATTGTTCAGACAATCCATGCACGCGAAAAGCACCTTCGGGCATGTCGCGTTCGGGATTGACATAGGTATGATAATGATTGCCGCTGGGGATGTGGTTGATCAGTTCAACACAGCCAATTTCAACGATCCGGTCGCCATTTTGCGCGCTCAGCCCGGTGGTTTCGGTATCCAGTACGATTTCGCGGTGCATAATCGGGCTATCTCTTTTTCTGCTGATTTTAATTATTTATCCGACAGGATCTCATTGACGATCCGGACGACCCTGGCCTTTGTTTGTTCAAGTGAATTGCCGGTGTCGATCAGATAATCGGCGCGGGCTTTTTTTTCATGCTGGGGGAGTTGATGGTCAAGAATAAAATCAAGCTTTTTTTCATCCATTCCCGGTCGGTCAAGCGCCCGGGCGCGCAAAAGCTCCTCATTACAAAAAGTAAGGGCAACCGCATCAAAACCATGGTCAAACCCTGTTTCAAACAACAAGGGGATGTCAATAACCGCCAGACGGGCGCCGGATGCTTGCGCCTGGCGTAAAAAATTGCTGATTTCCTCATGCACCAAAGGATGGACAATCGCTTCGAGTTGTTTGATCCGCTCAGGGTTCTTGGCCAGGGTTGAACTTAGAACGTTGCGATCGACATGGCCATTGACAATTGCCTGCGGGAAAAGGGCGGCAAGCGGGCCTACGGCGCGATCCTGATAAAGATCATGCACAGCCTGATCGGCGGAAAATACCGGATAGCCAAGATCAGCAAAGAATTTGAGGACAGTTGATTTTCCGCTGGCAATCGAGCCGGTCAGCCCGAGTTTGAACATTTTTCATTATCCTTTTTCATTATTCTTTTTCATTATTTTTGCATCTGGCGCACAATCATCTGGCGCAACTCATCTGTTACCTTGGGGCGAACGCCAAACCAGAGTTCAAAGCCCGGTACCGCCTGGTGCAACAGCATGCCCAGACCATCAATATTGGCCAGGCCCAGACTTGCCGCGTCTTTTAACAATGGTGTTTGGAGCGGGTTATAAACAATATCGCTAATCAGGGCGGTTTTTTTGATCTTGTCCAATTGCAACCCGTGATGGCTTGTGCCGTTCAGACCAACTGATGTGGTGTTGACCAAAAAATCGGCAATGGGGGCAAAGCGGTTGAATTGGTCTAATGCGGCGGCGCTGATGAGGGTGCTATCTGTTTGGGCGTTGAAATGATCCGCCAGGATTTGCGCCTTTTTTTCGGTGCGGTTGAGAAGGATGATTTTTTTGAACCGGCGCTTGAGCAGCGCCAACAAGATGGCGCGCGCCGCCCCGCCCGCGCCCAAAACCAGTGCAATATCGTTTTTGTCGCTCCAGCCGGGCTGTTTCTGGTCGAGATTGGCCAAAAAACCATACGCATCGGTATTGGTGGCGCAAATTTTTCCATTGCGCAAATAGATGGTATTGACGGCGCCGATCGTTTTTGCCTCATCGCTGACAATTTCGCATAATTTCAGCGCCTGCTCCTTATGGGGCAGGGTGATGTTGGCGCCAACAAAAACGCCTGATTTGAGCTGGTTGAAAAATTCTTCAAGCCGGTCGGGCAAAATATCATGGGCGCAATAAGAGCCGGCAAGCGAATAATGTTTAAGCCAATAGCCATGAATTAACGGGGAAAGCGAATGAGCGATAGGGTGACCGATAACAAAGGCCTGGCGCTCCTGGCCGGAGGGATACGCTTGTCCGGGCGGGGTTTTTGCTGAATTATTCATTATCAGGAATTTTATGCTCCACTTTGGTGCTGGCGCAAGGCGCCAAGCAATGGCAGCAATGGCAAGCCAAGAACAGCAAAATAGTCGCCACTGATGGTTTCGAACAGATTTACCCCGGCCCCTTCAAGCCGATAGGCGCCAACACTGTCAAGAATGCGTGTTCCCTCGCATTTCATGACATGGTTTAGCTCGACCGCGCTAAAATCACGCATGGTCAGATCTATGGTGCTGATATGCTGAAAAAGAACTTCTTGCCGGCGCACAAGAGCAACAGCGCAATGCAAATGATGGGTTTTTCCCCTGAGGGAAAGCAATTGTTTTCGTGCCTGATCCAGGTCATGCGGCTTATGCAGGCTTTTTCCGTTCAACTCCAAAATCTGGTCTGCCGCTATTATTAGACTGTCCGGGTGGGCCATGGCCACAGCAAGGGCTTTTTTTTGCGCCAGCAGAAGCGCAATTTCTGGTAGCGCCATATTGCGTTTTTGTGCATCCAGCTCGATCTGGCGTTCGTTGATTTCAGGCTTGTGTATGACAATATCAAACCCGGCCTGAACCAGCATTTGACGGCGCGTATTGCTGGAGGAGGCCAGAACCAAAGATGGCAAAACGGCTTCTTGCTGGTCTGGCATCTTTGGTTTCATCTCATTTTGTCAAAGCGGGTGCACAAAAATGTATAAAAATGAACAAATCGGCGTAAAGGCGTTTTTAATGCCCGCTGGCCGATATAATTTGCACCGGTTCGGCTGTGGTGATAATTTTATACACGCTTGTTGGTTATGCGCATATTGGTAAATCTAACACTTGATTGCCATGGCATTGGTATGGCGGATATCCACAGGCAAAAAGCAAACAAGCAGCGGTTAACGCTTTGTTAACTTACTGGTTTTTTGGTTTTCCGCCATCTTAGGGTTTTCATCTTTTGTTAACTATTTTTTAGCCGGCAAATTTATCGGCGATTGGGGACAATTTGCCACTCTGGCTGAATTGGAGTTTTCCACTGTTATAATAATGATAATAAAGAATCTAAAGAATCTAATTAGAGTGCCGCCTGTCGGCAGAAAACGGAGTTTTGCGTGAAAACCGCCCTTGCCGACAAGAAGCTGCTTAATGCGGTTTTAGGCCATAAACAACAAAGACCACCAATCTGGATAATGCGCCAGGCTGGACGCTATTTGCCGGAATACCGGCAATTGCGGGCAACAACCAGCGGGTTTCTGGAACTGTGTTATTCGCCCAAACTGGCGTGCGAAGTCAGTTTGCAGCCACTAAGACGTTTTGACCTGGATGCGGCGATCCTGTTTTCCGATATTTTGGTGATCCCGGACGCTTTGGGACAAAAAGTGCGCTTTGAAGAAGGGGAAGGGCCGGTTCTTGAGGCGATAACTGAAGAGCATATTAAAAAACTGAACCCGGAAACAGTTGTTGAGCGGCTGGCGCCGGTGCTGGAGACGCTGGAGCTGATAGGAGGCTCGCTGGGTGCGGACAAGACGCTTATCGGGTTTTGCGGCGCTCCATGGACGGTTGCGACCTATATGATTGGCGGCAGGGGGTCGCCGGATCAGGCGAAGGCGCGCCTGTTTGCCTTGCAAAAGCCGGCAGCGTTTAAAATGCTGATCGATATTTTGGTCAAGGCGAGCATCAATTATCTGGTGGCCCAGTTTAAGGCTGGAGCTGACGTGGTGCAGATATTTGAAAGCTGGGCGCTTAATCTTGATGATATCAATTTTCATGATTATGTGATCGAGCCGAACCGGCGGATTGTCGCCGGGGTGCGCGCGCAAGTGCCGGATGCCCCGATAATAGGATTTCCGCGCGGTGCGGCGGGAAATCTTGATCGATATGGGCAATTGACAGGTTTGAAAATGCTCGGGCTTGATTATGCGGTGCCGCTGGATTTCGTCAAATCGAACATTGACGCAAAATTTGGGGTACAGGGAAATCTTGATCCGCTGCGCCTGGTGGCCGGCGGCAAGCAGATGCATCAGCGGATCGAGGAAATTATCGAGGCTTTTTCCGACAGGGTGCATATATTCAATCTTGGACATGGCATTGTGCCACAAACTCCGATTGAAAATGTCACCGAGTTGGTCAATCGGGTAAAGGGAAGTTAGAATTGTGGAGTGGGTAAAGGCGTTTCACGTCATATCGGTAATCGCATGGATGGCCGGGCTGTTATATCTGCCTAGATTGTTTGTATATCATTGCGATAGTGAGAAGGGCTCCAAACAATCGCAAACTTTTAAAATAATGGAAAGAAGATTATTCTTTGCAATAATGACCCCGGCAATGATATCGAGCTGGTTATTTGGGTTGTGGTTGATTTTTGGCTTTAATGTTGTTGATTTTTCTGATTTTTGGATTTGGATTAAAATGGGCGGAGTGTTGGGATTAACCGCGGTACATGGGTTGCTGTGGATCTCGCTAAAGGAATTTTCTCTGGACCAAAATTTACATTCAAGAAATTATTTTCGTATTTTCAATGAGATACCTACATTATTGATGATTTTGATCGTTATCATGGTTATCGTTAAGCCGTTTTAGATATTTGACCATGACGTATTGAGCGTTATGTGACTTGCAAAAGCTTTGTTATCGGTCTAAGCAGGCAAAACATTCCCTGGCGACAATGTTCGCTTATGGCAGCAACGCTGCCTATTTCCCAAATTTTCCTTTCAATTATGCCAAGGGTCATCCCTTTAATGCAAAGTCTAAAGCTAAAAGAGCTCAAGGCCAAAACACCAGCAGAATTACTTTCGTTTGCTGAAAAACACGAAATTGAAAACGCATCAACATTGCGCAAACAGGAATTGATGTTTGCGATTTTAAAGAAACTGGCCGAAGATGATATTGATATCACCGGCGAGGGTGTTGTTGAGGTACTTTCGGACGGGTTTGGCTTTTTGCGCTCCCCGGACGCCAATTATTTGCCGGGTCCGGATGATATTTATGTAAGCCCTTCGCAAATCCGGCGCTTTTCATTGCGTACCGGTGATACGGTTGAAGGCCAGATCAGATCACCCAAGGATGGCGAACGCTATTTTGCCCTGCTCAAGGTCAATTCGATCAATTTCGAGGATCCGGAACGGGCGCGCCATACGATCAATTTTGACAATCTGACACCGCTTTATCCGGACGAACGACTTCGAATGGAAGTTCTGGATCAAAGTATCAAGGACAAGAGCGCCCGGGTTATTGATCTGGTTGCACCATTGGGCAAAGGACAGCGCGCGTTAATTGTTGCGCCGCCGCGAACCGGCAAGACTATGTTGTTGCAGAATATTGCACAATCGGTGGCTATCAATCATCCAGAATGTTATTTGATTGTATTATTGATTGATGAGCGGCCGGAAGAAGTAACAGATATGCAGCGCTCGGTAAAGGGGGAAGTAATATCTTCAACTTTTGATGAGCCTGCAAGTAGGCATGTACAAGTAACCGAAATGGTACTTGAAAAGGCAAAAAGACTTGTTGAACATGGCCGAGATGTAGTTATTCTTCTTGATTCCATCACAAGATTGGGCCGCGCTTATAATACTGTTGTTCCTTCCTCGGGCAAGGTTTTAACCGGCGGGGTTGACGCTAATGCCCTGCAACGGCCAAAAAGATTTTTTGGCGCCGCGCGCAATATCGAAGAAGGCGGATCGCTTTCAATCATTGCCACCGCGCTTGTTGATACCGGTAGCCGGATGGACGAGGTGATCTTTGAAGAGTTCAAGGGTACTGGCAATTCGGAGCTGGTACTTGATCGCAAGGTATCGGACAAGCGCGTGTTCCCGGCCATGGATATCACCCGTTCCGGGACCCGTAAGGAAGAGCTGCTTATTTCTCCGGAAATTTTGAAGAAGATGTATGTGCTGCGCCGGATTTTGAATCCCATGGGTACGGTGGACGCAATGGAATTCCTGCTTGATAAATTGCGTCAGACAAAAACCAACAGCGAATTTTTTGATTCAATGAATACCTGAAAACCTGATGGTTCAATGAACGATCGGAAAACCATTATTGCCCTGGCCTCGGGTGCCTTGCCTTCTGGCATTGCTGTTGTCAGGATATCCGGGCCGCAATGTTCTTATATTATGGAGCAATTCTTAGCGAAGGCGGTGCCGGCGCGCCAATTGGTTGTGCGCAGAATAATCGATCCGGTATCCAGGGATATAATTGATAAAGCGATGGTGGCCAATTTTCCTGGACCGGCGAGTTTTACCGGTGAGGATTGCCTTGAGTTTCATGTGCATGGCTCACGCGCTATTATAAATAAGCTATTGAAAAGATTACAGGAAATCCCAATGGTTCGTATTGGCGAGCCGGGGGAATTCACCAGACGCGCTTTTGAGAATGCTCGTTTGCAGCTAACTGAAATTGAAGGTTTGAGTGACCTTATAAATGCCGAAACGGAAAGCCAGCGGGTTTTGGCGATTGCCAGAATGGATGGCGGGTTCAGCGAAAGAATCAATGGATGGCGGCGGCAATTGGTGGTTTGTCTGGCTAATATTGAAGCCTATCTCGATTTTTCCGATGAGGAGGATGTCGGAACGCCGGACATAGATGGGCTGGTAATAGCGATCAACAGCATTGCCGCGGAGTTTCGTGCGGCATTGGCCGGTTTTGCGCAGGGGCGGATAATTCGTGAGGGGTTTCGGGTTGGAATTGGCGGGGCGCCCAATGTTGGTAAATCAAGCCTGCTTAACCATCTGGTGGGCTCTGAAGTTGCCATTGTTACAGATGAAGCCGGAACGACACGTGACATAAAGGAAGTTGCGGTTGATCTGGGCGGACAATTGGTCGTTTTCTTTGATAGCGCTGGTATTCGCGATGCCACCAGCAAGGCGGAAATAGAGGGTGTGCGCCGCGCCAGGGAGATGCTGGAGCACTCCAACCTTATTATCTGGTTGCGCTCTGCCCTGGATCTGAAAGATCAATGGCGACCGGGTGCAGAGGCCAATGTGCTTGAAGTAGTCAACAAATGTGATTTAGCTGCATATGATGGCCCAGGCTTGGCAGTCTCAGCAAAAACCGGGATGGGTGTCCAGCAATTGCTGGAAGAAATCAAGCAATTAGCAATTAATAACAATGAGTTAGGAAGCTCGATATTGCTCAGCCGCTCCAGGGACCGGCAAGCGATTAGTGATGGTCTCATGGCGCTGGAGGCTGCTCTGACCATTCTTGAGACAAAACAAGCGCCAGATATGCTTGAATTGATTGCCCAGGACCTCAGATCGGCGGTTTTTGCATTGCAGCGTCTGCTTGGAATTATTGATGCGGAAAATGTACTGGATGAGTTGTTTTCGGGGTTTTGTATTGGAAAATGATTCACGTGAAACATTATGGAGTATGATGCGTTCGGGTTAAATCGGAACGCCAAGTTCTAAGTTTTTGTTTGATCGCGTTTTTCAAACCGGAAAGTGATATCCACTTACCCTGAAACGCTCTAGTGGAGCCGATGTTCTTGACTGATTTTGGCGTTATAATTGTAGGCGGCGGCCATGCTGGTTGCGAGGCGGCGGCGGCGTCAGCGCGCCTGGGCGTCTCGACGGCTTTGATCACCCATAAGTTTGCAACCATCGGGGAGTTGAGTTGTAATCCGGCGATTGGCGGTCTTGGCAAGGGTCATCTGGTGCGCGAAATTGATGCGTTGGATGGTCTTATGGCGCTGGTTGCCGATGCGTCTGGAATTCAGTTTCGGGTGCTCAACCGACGAAAAGGCCCGGCGGTACAGGGTCCGCGCGCCCAGGTGGATCGCCTTCTTTATAAAAAACATATGCAATTGGCGATCGCAGCCCAGAAAAATCTTGAGGTTATCGAGGGTGAAGTAGACGATCTGATTGTAGTTGATGAGAAGATAAAGGGCGTTCGCCTGCTTGACGAAAGTGTCGTGCATGCGGATTGCGTTGTCTTGACCACCGGAACTTTTTTGCGCGGCCTGATTCATAGAGGAGAAGAGACCTTTGCCGCGGGCAGGGTCGGTGAAAAGCCGGTATTGGGTCTTTCTGAACGTTTGGAGGCGATGGGTTTAAATCTTGGACGGTTGAAAACCGGAACGCCACCACGCTTAAAGAAGGGCTCAATTGATTTTTCGTTATTGCAGGTCCAGGAGGGAGATAATCCTCCGGTTGCTTTTTCTTCAATGACTTCAGATATTTACAGCGAACAAGTGGTTTGTCATATATCGCGGACAGTACCGGAAACGCATCATATCATTGAAGAAAATTTACGGCGCTCAGCGATATATTCCGGCCGTATCAAGAGCAAGGGGCCGCGCTATTGTCCTTCGATCGAGGATAAAATAGTTCGATTTGCCGAGCGTGAAAGCCATCAGGTTTTTTTGGAACCAGAGGGTTTGGATAGTCAGATAATATATCCTAATGGCCTGTCGACTTCGCTGCCCGAAGATATTCAATTGCAGTTTTTGCAAACGATGCCGGGTCTGGGAAAGGTTGAAATCGATCAGGCGGGCTATGCGATTGAATATGATCATGTTGACCCACGCGAACTCAATCACGCCTTGGAACTCAACTCCCGGCCCGGGCTGTTTCTTGCCGGGCAGATCAATGGCACCACCGGTTATGAGGAAGCAGCGGCGCAGGGGCTGGTCGCCGGGGCTAATGCGGCAGCTAAAAGTCTGGGGCGGCAATGGTTGCGGTTTTCAAGAACAAACAGCTATATCGGGGTGATGATTGATGATTTGGTAACACGGGGAATTTCTGAACCATATCGTATGTTTACCTCGCGGGCTGAGTATCGATTGTTTTTGCGGGCCGATAATGCCGACCAGCGTTTGAGCGAACAAGGTATTGAATGGGGCTTGGTTGGAAAAAAACGGGCCAAACATTATTTACATAAAAAAGGTCTGCTGGAAAATGCGCGTAGCATAATATCTGGTTTGACCATTACCCCAAACAAGGCCCGTTCTGGTGGAATTTCTGTTAATCTGGACGGCAAGCGGCGATCGGCATTCGAATTGCTGTCCTATCCCAATATCGAGCTCGATCAGATTTTGAAATTATGGCCAGAGATTGGAGTTATAGAAAAAACACTGTTGGAACAACTGGTTACCGACGCTAAATATGCCCCCTATCTTGAGCGGCAGCGCGCGGACATAGAAGCGGCACGACGCGATGAGGATAGAACGATCCCGCAATGGCTGGATTATTGTCGCCTGCCTGGATTGTCGTCTGAATTAAGAGAAAAGCTTAATTTGCTGCGGCCGCGTTCGATTGCGCAAGCACAACGACTTGAGGGAATGACGCCGGCCGCTATTTTATTGATATTAGCATCAATCAAGCGCGGCCGCCCAGAAAGTGATCGGGTTGGTAATGCAAGAAAATAGCAGTGATTATGTGCTTGATGGTCTGGAAGACTGTTTGATTGGAGAAAAACGGGGTATTCTTTCTGACTTGCAATTATTTGTGGATTTGCTGAAAAAATGGCAAACAATACAAAATCTTGTTTCACGTGAAACATTGGCCGATTTGTGGATGCGGCATATACGGGACAGTTTGCAGCTTTTACGCTATTTTCCTGTGCAGCAGGGAGTTGTCGTTGACCTGGGAAGTGGCGGCGGGTTTCCGGCAATTCCGTTGGCGATAGCGCTGAGGAAAAGTGATTGGAAGTTTCATCTTATTGAAGCAAATAGGCGGAAATGTTCGTTTTTGCGTACTGTTAGCAGAGAGTTAGCGTTGAATGTTACGGTTCATGATAGCCGTATTGAAAAGCTTGACCGGCAATTGATAGGAAATGCAGATATCATTACTTCGCGCGCCACGGCCCCTTTGGTGCGGCTGCTTGGCCTTTGTGCACCATTTTGGAGCGAAAAAACATCTGCCCTTTTGCATAAAGGGCGAGAATATGGGGAAGAACTCAAGGAAGCGGGTGCCGTATGGCAATTTGATGTGTTATGTCTGGCTAGTGAAACGGATCCGGCTGGTGTAATTGTTAAGATCGACCAATTGTCTGCCAAGCTATCCTGACGTTAATCTTAATGTTTAACTAATAATGGTGGAGGCAGAATTGGGCCCGCGAATTCTCACTTTAGCCAATCAAAAGGGCGGTGTTGGAAAAACCACGACCGCGATAAATCTGGCAACGGCACTGGCGGCTGTTGGCGAACGGGTGCTGATTGTGGATGTTGATCCGCAGGGCAATGCCTCAACAGGTCTGGGGGTTTCCAGGCAGGAGAGAATAATATCGGCCTATGACGTGCTTATGGGCGAGGCGCGAGTGAGTGAGGCGATTATTGAAACCAGGGTGCCCA
>UOEO01000003.1_pt1 | contig 15195 bp, 12 predicted proteins | sample 1989881 | NCBI WGS metagenome assembly UOEO01 (sample SAMEA4712198, study PRJEB27164) | hydrothermal vent metagenome | biome: marine basaltic hydrothermal vent biome; feature: marine hydrothermal vent; material: mineral | place: Pacific Ocean | collected 2011-06-14/2011-07-23 | depth 1691 m
GACGCGGCACACTGGACCCCGTTCTTCAACGGGGTGACGGCTTCAATGAAAATATGAACCGCCCTAAAAGCTGAAATTCCCTTCGATCGCCACATGGTCCGACGGTTTGTCCCATCCGCGCAGATCCTTGTGGACAACCACCCCCTCAAGCCGGTCCGCCGCTTGCGGGGAAAGCAGCAAATGGTCAATGCGGATGCCATTGTTGCGCCGCCATGCCCCACCCTGAAAGTCCCAAAACGTGTAAGAAGGCTCGCTCGAGGTGGCGCGCAAGGCGTCGGTCAATCCGAGATTGATCAGGGCGCGGAATTTTTCCAGGCTTTCCGGCCGGAACAAGGCGTCGCCCCACCAGGCCTTGGGGTCGTGGCAGTCAATTTCGGCCGGGATCAGGTTGAAATCCCCAACCAGGATAAAAGGCTCCTCAAGCTTGAGCCGTTCCTTGACAAAGCCGTCAAGCCGCTCCATCCAGGCCAGCTTATAGGAGAATTTCTCACTTTCTGGAGCCATTTCGGCTTTGGTTGGCACAAAGCCGGGCTCCAGCTCTTTGTCTGGTCGCGTTTTCGAGCTGGATAAATGGGGCCACTTATCCTGAAAACGCTCCACCGGATTGCCGTTGGGCAGATAGATATTGCACACCCTGATGGAGCCCTTGGAAGTTGAAAATACTCCCTCGATCAGGCGCGCCTGCTGGTCATTATCATCCCCCGGCAGTCCGCTATGGACCTCGTCAAACGGCAGGCGCGACAGGATCGCAACCCCGTTAAAGCCCTTTTGCCCGTGCGTTCTCACATTATAGCCAAGATCTTCAAACCGCTGGCGCGGAAAATTTTCATCAACCGATTTGATTTCCTGCAAACAGACAATATCAAGCTTTTGCTGCTCGTCTTGCTCTTGGTTATGCTCTTGGTTTTGCTGTTCAAGCCAAGCGGTAATTGTCTCAAGGCGGGCCTTGATCCCGTTGATGTTCCAGCTGGCGATGCGCATTGTTTTTCTTAACTTTTTATTTTTTCAAACGGTAAAACTGTTACCACACCCGCACGAAGCGAGCGTATTGGGATTGTCGATTTTAAACGCCTGGCCGACCAGATCGTCGACATAATCGATTGTTGACCCGCCCATGAATTCGAGCGAAAGACTGTCGATGAGAACCGTTGCCCCTTCTTTTTTGAGCACCAGATCATCTTTTGTTGCGCTTTGACGCACCAGATTATATTCATAGGAAAAGCCGGAACAGCCACCACCTGTAACTCCGATGCGCAGCACTGTGCCCTCCGGCTCCTTGCTAAGGATTTGAGCAATCCGGCGTCCGGCGCTCCCTGTTAATTCGATCTTGTCTGATGTTAGTGCAGTTTCACCCATGATTTTCGCCTGTTTTTGCCGTCTCTCAAAGATAGTGGGACAAATATATAAATAAAAGGGGTTTTGACTTAAATGAACGATCTTGCTCCTTTTGCCTGTGATCCCCAAGCGAGCAGGGGGCGGATATTTGCCGCCTCGATCAGCGCTACGCGCTCTGAATATCAGCGTGACCGCGACCGGATAATTCACTCGAGCGCCTTTCGCCGTCTGCAACACAAAACCCAGGTGTTTTTGCACCATGAAGGCCAGCATTTCCGCACCCGTCTCACCCACACCCTTGAAGTGTCCCAGATCGCCCGCTCGCTGGCCCGCGCGCTTGATTTGAACGAAGATCTGGCCGAAGCAATCGCTCTTGCCCATGATCTTGGCCATCCCCCGTTTGGCCATGCCGGGGAGCGCGCCTTGAATGGGGCAATGGCTGAGTGGGGCGGGTTTGACCATAATTTGCAGGCGCTTCGTACCGTGTGCATGCTTGAAAATCGCTATGCCGGTCATGACGGCATGAACCTGACCTGGGAAACCCTTGAAGGCCTGCTCAAACATAATGGCCCCTTGCCCGGCATGCCCGATCTTTCGTTTTTGCCGGCTGGTCTTGACCTTGAGATAAAAACCCACGCCTCGCTGGAAGCCCAGGTCGCAGCCATTGCCGACGACATAGCCTATGATGCTCATGATATTGATGATGCGGTCAGGGCCAAAATGATCGAACTTGGCCAGCTTGGTCAAATCCCCCTGCTTGGCTCCATAATTGACGCGATTGCTGGCGACTGGCCAAATCTGGAGCAGGCACGACAAACCCATGAAGTGCAGCGCCGCCTGATCACGGCAATGATCGAAAACGTCATTATATCTTCCAAAGCGAAGCTTGAAAAGCTGGCTCCGGGTAATGTTGACGACATTCGCCACGCCGGGCAAACGCTTGTCGGGTTTTCCCCATCCATGCAGGGCGATGAAATATTGCTGAAAAAATTTTTATACGAGAATGTTTATCGCGCCCCGGCGGTGATGCGCCCGGTCAACGCCGCCCAAAAGCTGGTCGGCGATTTGTTCGAGCGCTATTTTGCAACCGGGGACATGCCCGGCCAATGGGGTGAAAAAGTGCAAAAAGCCGCCAATGAGCACACCCGCGCTCGCATAATTGCCGATTTTATTGCCGGGATGACCGACCCTTATGCGATAAAGCAATATCAGCGCCTGTTTGACGCAACCCCCGATTTGAGCTAACCGCCTGCCAAGCTTAGCGTAACGGGACAGACAATGGATATTTTTGCCGATTTTGCCACACGCCTCTCAACCATGTTGGTTGAGCTTTATCCAGAAGCCGACGGAATGGAAGAATTGGTGGCGCGCGCCACCATGGAGCCGCCGCGCGACCCTTCTCATGGCGATATTTCCTCCAACATCGCCATGCTCAGCGCCGGGGCTCTGGGCGAAAAGCCGCGCGATATCGCGCAAAAACTGGCTGACCGGCTTCAGAGTGATCCCGATATCAAATCTGTTGAAGTGGCCGGGCCGGGGTTTTTGAATTTCCGGCTTGCCGGCAATCTCTGGCGTCGGGTTTTGCTTGCGGTTTTGACCGAAAAGGAAAATTTTGGCCGCTCTGGCATCGGGGCGGGCAAAAAGGTCAATGTCGAATTTGTTTCCACCAACCCGACCGGCCCGATGCATGTCGGGCATACGCGCGGGGCGGTCTTTGGCGATGCTCTGGCTTCCCTGCTTCAGTTTTCTAACTATCAGGTAACCCGCGAATATTATATCAACGACGCCGGCGCCCAGGTTGATGTTTTGGCCCGCTCGGCTTTTTTGCGTTATTGCGAGGCGCTGGGCCAGGAGATTGGTGAAATCCCGGCCGGGCTTTATCCCGGCACCTATCTGGTCCCTGTCGGCAAGGGGTTGGCCGCGGAATTTGGCGACAAGTTTGTTGATCAGCCCGAAAATGTCTGGCTTGCTGTTTTCAAACAGCGCGCTCTTGAAGCGATGATGGATTTGATCCGCGCTGATTTGGCAAGGCTCGGGGTGGTTCATGATTTCTTTTTTTCCGAGACCGCTTTGCATGGCGAAAACGGCAAAATCGCTCAAACACTATTGTGGTTGCGCCAAAAGGGGCTGGTTTATCAAGGCACATTGCCCCCCCCCAAGGGCAAAGTGCCCGAAGATTGGGAAGATCGTGAACAAACCCTGTTCCGGGCCACCGAATTTGGCGACGATACCGACCGGCCGCTGATCAAGTCGGATGGCTCTTATACTTATTTTGCCGCCGATATTGCTTATCACCGCGACAAATATCTGCGCGGTTTTACCGACCAGATCATAGTGCTTGGCGCTGACCATTCCGGCTATTCCAAGCGCCTGAAGGCGGCGGTAAAGGCGGTTTCTCAGGACAAAGCGGCAATTGACGTCAAGATTTGCCAGATCGTGCGCCTGATGCGCGATGGCAAGCCGTTTAAAATGTCCAAGCGTTCCGGCGATCTGATTACGGTGGCCGATCTGGTCAATGAGGTGGGTACGGATGCGGCCCGTTTCATGCTGTTGTTCCGGCGCAATGACGCCATGATGGATTTTGACTTCGCCCGGGTAAAGGAGCAGACCCGCGACAATCCGGTTTTTTATGTGCAATATGCCCATGCCCGCGCCTGTTCGGTGGCCCGCATGGCGCAAAAGGATCTGCCCGATCTTGATATCTCCCTGCCCGCCTTGCGCGGCGCAAATCTGGATTTGCTGGCCAGCGAAGAGGAATTTGCCCTGCTTGGGGTGTTGGCGCAATGGCCGCGCCTGGTGGGTTTGGCGGCGCGTAGCCACGAGCCGCACCGTGTCGCTTTTTATCTTTATGAGCTGGCCGGGGCCTTGCATGCCTTCTGGGCCAAGGGCAAGCAGGATCCTTCGTTACGGTTTGTTAACGATAAAGACCCGAAACTGAGCCTGGCCCGACTCGCTTTGGTTGAAGGGGTGCGTCAGGTTTTGGCGCTGGGTCTGAAACTGCTTGGCGTCAGTGCGCCCAAGGAGCTTTCCTGATAAGTGAGCTTTCATAATAAGGGGGCTTTCATAATTCAGGCGCATTGGTGTGCAGATTGTCGCGTAATTTTAACCAACATCCCGGGCAATGCTCGTTTAGAACAGGAAAGAGCGGGTTATGAACACGGCAAAACCGTCAACACCTTCCAGCAATGGCGGCGCGGCCGATGATCTGATCGAGGAATTGGCGCGCCTGATGGCTGAAAGCGCCCAGGAAAATTCCGCGCCGCCCGCATCAAGCGCTCCGTCCACGCCAGCGGCAAAGCCTGAACTGGCGGCGCTAAATTCTCCCGGGCAAAAAACCAGCCCCCAAAATCCGGAGCCCGCCTCTTATCAGAGCGCAGCCAGATCCACGCTCAAGCCTCAAGCCCAGCGGCAAAGTTCAACGCCGGCAAAAAAATTCACGCCAGCGCGGAATTTTCCGCATGCTGATAATGGTCAGGATCCGGCTTTTGAAGCGGCGGACAAGCCAGTGTCCGCCGGAGTGTCTTTTGCTGGAAGCGCTTCCGGTTTGAGCGCGCCGGCGCCGCTCACCCCCCAAATTGACACCCAGAAAATCCTCCAAGCGTCAAGCGACCCGATTGCCGATCTGATTAATGCGCAACCCGCTCCTGAAAATGATGCCGCCACCGAGCCCAAAACCTTGTCCGGTGCCGCCCCGGTGGTAAAAGATCAGGATGCCGATCCCCAAGATGGCGCTTCCCAAGATGATGCTTACAAGGATGTTAAGCCCCGGGATAGCGGCGTTTCCGATAAAAAAACAGATGTGCAAGGGCGCGACAAGTTCAGGGTGCCGCCGGTTTTTGGCCTTTCCGGCCGGCCCGGCGCCAGCTCCAGTCCGGATTTGGCCTCAACTTCCCCCAAAGCCTCCGCTTTCTCAACCGATCCCGCGTCCAGCGCCGTTCCTGATGTTACCGTTCCTGATGTTGGCGCTCCTGATATTGGTGGTCGGGCTGGTTCCGCTGCTGATCGCGCCAAAACAGACAGCGCCAAAACAGACAGCGCCAAGGTAACATCAAGTCCCGATGCTCTGGACGAAATAGAGAGCCTGATCGGCAACGCCGTGCGTGTTGATTTTTCCGAAGATCCCGCAACCGCCAAATCCAGCGAACAGGACCCGCTCCCCCCTGCGCCAAAAGACAAGATTGACAGCGCCGAAGACGCCATTTTGCAGGCTATGGCCGCAATCGGAAAAACCGCGCAGGAAAATCAGGAGAATCAGGAAAAACTGGAGAGGCAAAAAAATAGTGGCCAGTCACTATCCGGCAATGAATTTCCTGATGTTTTAGTTGCTGAGGATTTAAGCCGCATCTCAGTTGAAAAAGATGACTTGAGCGCAAGTGCACAAGCACTTGGCGCTGATAAAACCGCCAACAGGCGCTTTAGCCGTTTTCTCATTCCCATGGGTGCTGGAATTATTTTGATTGGTGCTGTTTTTGGCGGCTATTGGGTGTTGACTTCCGGCCCCAACAATGGGGATGCGCCGGTTCTTGTCGCCGACAGCGCCCCCAGCAAACAAGCTCCCACGCCCGACCAGCAAAATTCTGGCGGCCAGTCGGGCCAGTTTTCCGATGTTGCGGATAATGCCAACACCGTTGCCAGTGCGGATGCCAACGCCAACGCCAATGAACGCCTTGTTTCGCGCGATCAGAGCACCGATGTTATCGGCAATGAAATCCGGCGCGTGATTACCGCCGATACCACCGAGGCCGGGCTGGCCAACCGGCGCGTGCGTACGGTCACCGTACGTCCCGATGGCACCATCATCAGCGGCGATGCCGCGGTTGCCGGCGGCCAGGTCTTGCCTGTTGCCCGCCCCGATGTCCCCCGATTGCCGGCAAATGCGCTCAATCCCGAATTGTCCAATACCACCGTGGCCGCCCTGCCGTCGCCCGCGTCAGCCAATGATGCCTCAAGCGCCGGCTCTTTGGCCTCTGATGTCGCCCCAGTCGCCATGATAGCGCCTGTTCCGCGTCCGCGCCCGGCAAACCGCGCCGCCCTGGCCGCAACAAGCAATTCCACAGCCCTTGATCTGATTTCCGGAAATTCAGCGCCAGCATCAGCGCCAACTCCGCCCGCGCCAATCGCCAGCACCGCGCCAGCCACCCCAAGTAATGCTCTGGTCAATCCTTCTGCCTGGGTTCAGATGGCCTCACGGCGCTCTCAGGATGCCGCCACCCAGTCTGCCGCCAGCTTGCAGGCCAAATATACTTCGATCTTTGGCAGCTCCAAACTTGAGGTCAAGCGCATCGATCTTGGTGATCGCGGCATATTCTACCGGGTATTGCTGCCAACGGCGACGCTGGATGAAGCCTCTTCGGTATGTAACGCAATCAAGAGCGCCGGCGGCGATTGTTTCACCCGCACCAATTGATCCTTTGGGCCAAAATTCAACTTTATCCCCCTTATCCGGGGGAGAGCGGGCCGGTTTGGCTTGACGTGGGTTGAGCCATTGGGCGAGATTGACGTTTTCAACATTGGCAAAGTCAGAAAACCCCGATGAGTTCGCAGCAAAAGGACTGGTTTGGCGACGATGACGGCCCGGCTGGCGCCAAATCCGATGCTGGGGCCAATGACGAAATCATGTATGTCGATGTAAACGGGTTTGAAGGCCCGCTCGACCTGCTGCTCGAACTTGCCCGCCGCCAAAAGGTTGATCTGGTCAATATCTCGGTTTTGGCGCTGGCCGAGCAATATCTCGGTTTTATCGAAACAGTACGGCAAAAACGCATTGAGGTCGCCGCCGACTATCTGGTGATGGCCGCCTGGCTGGCCTATCTGAAAAGCCGCCTCATGGTGCCCGAATTGCCCGGCGATGAAGAGCCGAGCGGAGAAATGATGGCCGCCATTTTGCAGTTTCGTCTCAAGCGGCTCGAAGCGATGCGCCGCTCGGCGAGCCAGTTGATGGCCCGTCCGCGCCTGGGGCGTCAGATATTTCAGCGCGGCGATCCCGAACCGATCAAGATGAGCCGCCAGCATGTCTGGCAGGTTTCCCTGTTTGAGCTGTTGAAAGCCTATGGGAGCATGCGCGAGCGCACCAGCCATCGCCAATATGCGCCCTTGACCCGCTCTGTGTGGTCGCTCAAGCAGGCGCGTGATATTCTCGAACGCCTGATCGGTGACAACAGCGACTGGCAGGCGCTTGATATTTATCTTGGCCAATATCTGGCGATACCGGAGGAAAGGGCGACAATATTGGCTTCCAGCTTTAGCGCTTCGCTTGAACTGGTGCGCCAGGGCCATCTGGAAATGCGCCAGAGCCTGACTTTCGGCCCGCTTTTGATGCGGCGGCGCAAGAATGATAAAAGATGAACTGGGATGCGACTATGAACGATCAGGACCTTGGATTGGAAATTTCCGATAGTGAGTTGGCAAACGCCGGCAAAACGATATTTGAGCGCAATATAAGGGTGCTCGAAGCGTTGTTGTTTGCCGCAAGCGAGCCAATGGCGAGCGCTGAAATGGCCCCGTTTCTTTCTGATGGTGCGCAAGTGGAGTTGTTGCTTGAAGAATTGGCTCGCCGCTATTCGGGCCATGGGATAAACCTGGTCCGGCGCGGCGACAATTGGGCTTTTCGCACCTGTGAGGAATTGAGTTTCTTGTTGGCCCGCGATCAGGTTGAAACCCGCACTCTTTCGCGCGCCGCCCTGGAAACCATGGCGATCATTGCCTATCATCAGCCGGTCACCCGGGCCGAAATTGAAGAAATTCGCGGAGTCGCGGCGGCAAAGGGAACCCTTGATTTGTTGATGGAGGCGGGCTGGGTGCGCATGCGCGGACGCCGCCGCACCCCGGGCCGGCCGGTGACTTATGGCACCACGGAGCAATTTCTCGATCATTTTTCCCTGCAATCTCTGGGCGATCTGCCAGGACTTGAGGAACTCAAGGGTGCCGGGCTTTTGTCTTCGCTCCTGCCTGCGGACATGCAGGTTCCCCTGCCGTTTGACGGCGGCTTGCGCGACGACGAGGATCCGCTTGAACAAGATGATGATCAACTGTTGAATATGGGTGGATAAAGCGCTTAAAAGCTGACTTTGCCGAATGTTTCAAACCGCCGAATGTTTCAAACCACCGATGGTTCCAAGCCAGATGAGTGCCAGTCAGATGAGCCAATCCAATATCAAGCGCGCCGCCGCCCAGCAGTCATGGGGGCCAAGGGGGACGGCCGGGGTCAGTTTCGCCTCCTCGCTAAGCTTTCAAGATGTGGATGTTCATATCGGGGGGCGTCATGTACTCAAAAACATTGATCTGGAGCTGGCCCCGGGCGAGATTGTTTGTCTGCTTGGCGAGTCCGGGTCTGGAAAGTCGACGGTGTTGCGGGTTGCCGCCGGTATTTTGCCGGTTCAGGGCGGCCAGGTTCTGGTCAACGATACCGTTGTTTCCAGCCCTGATATGCTGATGCCGCCGGAAAAACGCGGCATTGGCCTGATGTTTCAGGATTTTGCCCTGTTTCCGCATTTAAGCGTTTTGGAAAATGTCGCCTTTGGTCTTGACCCACTAGAGCGCAAGGAGGCGCTCAGTCAGGCTCGCAGCGCTCTCAAGCGGGTTGGTCTTGACGACCGGGAAAAAGATTATCCCCATATGCTCTCAGGCGGCCAGCAGCAGCGTTTGGCGCTGGCGCGCACCTTTGCCCCCCGCCCGGGGATATTGATGCTGGATGAGCCGTTTTCCTCCCTTGACGCGCGTTTGCGCGAGAGTGTGCGCTCTGAAACCCTGGCCATTTTACGCGAGACCCGCGCCACCACCCTGATTGTGACCCATGACCCGGAAGAAGCCATGGTGCTTGGGGACCGCATCGCCCTGCTGGCCGCGGGCCGGGTTGTCCAGATTGATACCAGTTCCGCCATCTATCACCACCCGGTTGATTTGGCGGTTGCGCGGTTTTTTTCTCCGTTAACGGAAATTTCCGCGGTGGTTAATCAGGGTAGCGTCATCACCCCCTTGGGGCGGGTGCCAACCCCCGGGCGAAGCGATGGAGAAAAAGTGATCATTGCCTTTCGTCCCGTAGGATGTCTTGATATTACACGGGAAAACCATGGTATAGCTGGGCGAATCATATCCAAGCGCGAAGCATTGGGCGTTGATATTTATGAAATTCAGGTGCAAGGGGTCGAAGCCCCCATACACATCAGGGCGCCCTCAAAGGCGCAAATGCAGCCCGGCAGCGACATAATGCTGACACTCAAACCTGAGCATGTGCTTGTTTTTAGCAAGGATTGACAATATCTATGCATTTGAACGACGGGTCCTGATTGTCTGGACCCGAATTGGAGGTGTAAAATGAATCCAGGACCCTGGGGCATTCTAATTGTTGTAGTTGCAGTTCTGTTGCTTTTTGGGCGCGGGAAAATTGCCGGAATGATGGGCGAAGTGGCGTCCGGCATCAAGGCTTTCCAGCGTGGCTTGAGTGAAGATCCAAAGCCGGTTGAAAAAGTCGAAAAAGAGCGCGAAAAAAGCACCGATGCTTGAGTTCAAATGATGGGTTTTGCCGGAGCCCGGAGAATTTTTCTGACAATTCTCTCTGGGATGGCCTTGTGTCGGCGCTTCTCGGTGTCCGGCGTGAAATCTGTATGTTCGCAAGCCCTGAGTGAGGATGTGCGCCTATGCTGAGTATTGGCTGGACCGAAATGCTGCTTGTTGCGGCGATTGCGCTGATTGTGGTGGGCCCCAAGGACCTGCCGGCGATGCTTCGCCAGATCGGCAAGTTCGTCAGCTCCGCCCGGCGGATGGGCAATGATTTCAAGACGGAACTGAACAAGGTTACCGCCATTGATGAGATTCGCGACATCAAGAAATCATTCACCGAACCGCTTAATGAAACCCGCGCGAAAATTGAAAGCGAATTCAACTCGATCACCCCTGATGGCAAAGTTGTCCCTAGCGGGATTATCCAGCCTGCTGATCCCGACGCCGAAAGCGTGGTTGATGAAATTCGCGCCGCCGCCGGCATGGGCCCTTCGCCGGCCGATAATGCCCAGGCGGCCCAGGCGGCCAGGGATTCTATTGCCTCGGCGGTAACCAAAGCCGCCCAGCAAGACGAGGCCGTCTCCAGCACTAAAACAACTCGCGCCAAGGCGGCGGCAAACAAGCCGAAAGCCAAGAGCACTTCGGCCAAAACTAGCACTTCGGCTAAAACTAGCACTTCGGCCAAAACTGCATCCGACAAGACCCAAGCCGACAAGTCTGAAGCAAAATCTGCGCCCAAACCACGCGCTCGGCGAGCTGCGTCAAAACCAGCGTCAAGCAAAACCGCGCCGCCAAAGCCCGCTGCCAAATCTGCGCCAGCCAAAAGCGCCGCTGCCAAGAGAACCGCTGCCAAGAGCGCCGCCGCAAAACCTGCTGCTGCTGCCAAGCCTGGCGCCGCCAAGAGTGTCGCTCCAAAGCGTTCCCGGCGCAAACCGGCCAAGCCTGGCGCAGCTGCCAACGCCTCTGATGACAAATAATATCAAAGCAAGCAATCTTTTCCAAGAAAAGCACGTAAATGAGCACAACGCCCCCGCCAAACTTGCCGTCAAAAGAAATCAAGAAGCCCGAAGATGAGTTGGCGGGTACCGAAGCCACCCTGTTCGAGCACCTGACCGAATTGCGCCGTCGTTTGATCTATTCGATGGTGGCGATTGCCGTTTTTTTTATCATTGCTTTCTTTTTTTCCGGCTGGATTTACAATTTCCTGTTGCAACCCTATGTAACGGCAGCGGGCGGAGCACAAAATGTTGATCTGATCTATACCGCCCCCCAGGAATTCTTTTTTACCAAGCTGAACCTGGCGCTGTTTGGCGCCGTGTTCATGGCCTTTCCGGTTATTGCCTCCCAGATTTACGCCTTTGTCGCCCCCGGTCTTTACAAGACTGAGCGCGGGGCGTTTTGGCCCTATCTGATAGCCACCCCGATATTTTTTTTATTGGGCGCCGCGGTAATGTTTTACGGCGTATTGCCGCTGGCCTTGCGCTTTTTCCTGTCCATGCAGCAGGCGGGTGGTCCTGACCTGGTCTCCATCAAAATGCAGCCGAGAGTTTCTGAATATCTTTCCTTGATCATGACCCTGGTGCTGGCGTTTGGCATTTGTTTTCAGCTGCCGATCGTTTTGACCTTGCTGGCGCGTATCGGTATCGTTGATACCAAAAAACTCAAGAGCTGGCGCAAATACGCCTTTGTCGCCGTTTTGGCGATTGCCGCTTTTTTGACCCCGCCCGACCCTATTTCCCAACTCGGTCTTGCCCTGCCGATGTTGCTGCTCTACGAACTCTCCATATTGGCTGTGCGTTGGGTCGAGCGTTCGCGGGCGCAAAGGGAAGCTGCGGAAAAAGAAGCTTCCCAGGATAGCGTTTGAGGATAGCTGTCTGATGGCAGCGCTTGATGATAATTTTTTAAGTTGCGATATGTTCGTGCAACAGGGACCAGCCTTTTTGGCGGTAATTTGAGAATATGTTTGATATAAAATGGCTTCGTGAACACGCTCAGGAGTTTGATCGCGCCATGGCCCGGCGTTCCCTTGAGCCACAGGCGGCAAAATTGCTCGCTCTGGACGACGCGCGCCGCGCAACCATTACCGCGCTCAATGAATTGCAGGAACAGCGCAACCGCGCCTCGCGCCAGATCGGCATCGCCAAGTCAAAGGGCGATGAAGAAACGGCAAACAAGCTGATGAGCGAAGTTTCAAAGCTCAAAGGGCAATTGCAGGAGCTTGACGAGCGCCAGCGCGCCCAAAGCGAGCAATTGCACAATTCCTTGCTGATTTTGCCCAATATTCTGGCCGATGATGTGCCAGATGGCGTTGATGAAACCGATAATGTCGAGCGCTCCCGCTTTATGGAGCCGCCCCAATTCGCTTTTGTCCCCAAAGAGCATTATGAGCTGGGCGAAGCGCTTGGTCTGATGGATTTTGAAGCCGCCGCCCGCATGGCCGGCTCGCGCTTTGTCGTTCTTAAAGACCAGTTGGCGCTCCTGGAGCGGGCTCTGGGCCAGTTCATGCTCAATTTGCATATCCTCGAACATGGTTTTAGCGAAATATCCGCCCCGCTTTTGGTGCGCCCCGAGGCGCTGGTCGGCACTGGCCAATTGCCCAAATTTTCCGAAGAGGCATTTGAGACCAAAGACGGGCGCTGGCTGATCCCGACTTCGGAAGTTACCCTGACCAATCTGGTGCGCGAGCAGATTTTGAGCCAAAAGGAGCTGCCAAAGCGCTTTGCCTCCCTGTCCTATTGCTTTCGCTCCGAAGCCGGATCCGCCGGCAAGGACACAAGAGGCATGTTGCGCCAGCACCAGTTTTTAAAGGTCGAAATGGTCGCCATCACTACTCCCGACAAATCGGATGAGGAACATGAACGCCTGTTGACCTGCGCCCAGCAGGTTTTTGAGCGCCTGAAAATACCCTATCGCACCGTGCGCTTGTGCGCCGGGGACATGGGAGCTTCGATGCAGCGCACTTTTGACATAGAAGCCTGGATGCCGGGCCAAAATACTTATCGCGAGGTTTCCTCGGTTTCCAAGGCCGGCGACTGGCAGGCGCGCCGGATGAACGCGCGCTATCGCAATCAGGATGGCGATGTGCAATATGTCCATACCCTTAATGGGTCCGGGGTTGCCGTCGGACGTTTGATGATTGCGCTGATGGAAAACTACCAGAATGCCGATGGCTCGATTGACGTGCCCGAGGCGTTGCGCCCCTATATGGGCGGGCTGGAAATTATCGGCGCCCGGCAATGAGAAAAAATCCGCGTATTCTGATTTCCAACGATGATGGCATCGAGGCGCCCGGCCTGGCCCATCTGATAAAGATTGCTCAAACCATCTCTGATGATGTGTGGGTTGTCGCCCCCGCGACCAATCAAAGCGGGTCCGGCCACCGTTTTACCCTTGGTCATGAGCTGGAATTTGAACAGCACGCCAAGCGTCAGTTTTCGGTCAACGGAACCCCTGCCGATTGTATCGTTGCTGGGTGCACCGATTTGCTCAAGGACCGGCTGCCCGACGTAATCCTGTCCGGGGTCAATCACGGCCAGAATACCGGTGACATAATAAATTGTTCTGGAACCGTTGCCGCGGCTCGCGAAGGGGCGATGCAGGGGGTGCTTTCGATCGCTCTTAGCCAGGGTCTTGATTATGAGCTGCAAAAAGATATTTGCTGGGATTGTACGACAGTTCACGGCGCCACCCTGATTTCCGGCCTGATCGAAATCGCAACCGGCGGCGATTTATATTACAATGTCAATTTTCCGTTTTGTCCGGTTGATCAGGTTTCCGGTGTGCGCTTTGTGCCCCACCAGCGCTTTGAACGTTCCGCTTTTCAGCATTATCCGAGCAAGAATGCGGGTAAATTCTTTGTTTCAATCCCCGATACCCCAAAGCCGATGAGCCCGGAACATGATTTTTATGTTCTGCACGCCGACAATGCGATTACCATTACCCCCTTGTCGCTGCGCCAGTCGGATATCTCGGAAATTCAACGGCTTGAGGGAAAAATCAACCTGAACGGCGCTTGAGGCGTGGTCGAGGCGCACTTCATCGCCGTGGAAATATTGCGCTTGGTTAACACCATATTTGCAGTTTGAATTAAATTAGCGGCATTTTAAGGCGCTATTTACCTAAACGCGCCTATCTTGGCTATGTTGTGTAGTTGAGTATGAGTAATCCCATGAGTGGCCGTGTAACTGGACGTGCTGTAAAGAATATTTTCGCCATTTCGAGCGTTCTTTTGGGCACCACTGCTTTGGCTGGATGTTCGACCCTTGGTCTTGGCGGGGGGCTTCCTTATGCGAAGGGGAATGGAGCAATATCAGGCGGTGAAATAATAACCGGAGCTATTGGAGACACGGCGCAGGGCAATCTCTTGCAGCCGATGCCCGCAGAGCTTGGCTCCGGGCAAAAATCTTCCGGTCCCTATCTTCCGCCGGCAAATGTTGGTGCTGGAACAAATCCCAATCTTGGTGTTGCAACGGTTTCCTCTTTGCCGCCCCTGGCGACTTCTTCGCAAAACAACTCAACAATTGTAACCGCACGCGCCGTTCCCGCCGTGCCTTCATCCAGCAATGTTGGAGTTAAACAAGCCATGCCCGCTCAGCCCAGAACATCTTCGCTTTTCAAGGATAGTTCCGTTCCCAAGCCGGACGCAAACAAGTCTGGCGCCAGCCAGCCTGCTCCCCAGCTTCGCGTTATCGAACAAACCCAGTTCCAGCATACGATTGAGGCCGGAGAATCCCTTTACGCCATAGCCCGGCGTTATGGGGTGACAACGGATGCAATCGCCAAGGTCAATAATATTTCATCTCCCGATCAGATTTCGGTCGGACAAAAACTGATCATTCCCGGTCGTGCTGATCTTTTGGCCGCCCGTTCGGCGCAAACCAGCAACAAAGCGCCGGCCGCCGCCCCGGTAAAGCCCGCTGTGCAAACAACGGCAAAACCCACCAGTGCGGCCACTCCTGTGGCGCCTGTGCGCCAGCAAGTAGCCTCGGTGCCGGCAAACAACGCGCCCCTGGCCATGTCGGGAGCCGGAAATTATCGCTGGCCGGTCAACGGACGGGTGATTATTGATTTTGAAGCCTCGCGGCGCACCGGCATCAATATTGAAGCGCCTGGTGGCGCTCCGGTCGGCTCGGCGGAAAACGGCACGGTCATTTATGTCGGCAACGGGGTTGAGGGCTATGGCAATCTGGTTCTGGTTCGTCACCCCAACGGTTATGTAACCGCCTACGCCCACCTCAAGGCGATCAGTGTGCAAAAGGATCAAGTTGTGCGCCGCGGCCAGAAACTTGGCACCGTTGGCATGACCGGCTCGGTAAACCGTCCGCAATTGCACTTTGAGCTGCGCCAGGGCGCAACCCCTGT
>UOEO01000205.1_pt1 | contig 14541 bp, 11 predicted proteins | sample 1989881 | NCBI WGS metagenome assembly UOEO01 (sample SAMEA4712198, study PRJEB27164) | hydrothermal vent metagenome | biome: marine basaltic hydrothermal vent biome; feature: marine hydrothermal vent; material: mineral | place: Pacific Ocean | collected 2011-06-14/2011-07-23 | depth 1691 m
CGCAGGCGGCAACCGGCAGACAGGCCGCGCCGGTGCAAAAAAAGCCCGCCGCTCCCCGGACGGCGAAAAAGGCCTATCTGAGCGAAGGTAATGCCGCAATAGATAGTGACTGGAACGAATTCTGATCGAGCCGTTAAAACAAGGGAATAACAAAAGGGGCGCAAAATGCGCCCCTTTTGTTTTGTGCCGGTTGCGTTTTGTGATCTGAACGATTATTTCGGGCGCAGCAAAAAGGGGCCATGCTCTAAAGTGACTTCGACAACAACGACAGATAAATCACAAAAAAAACGTACCAAGCGCGATGTTTCCGGCTGGCTGGTGCTTAACAAACCCTATGATGTCGCCTCGACCCAGGCGGTGGGTAAAATCCGCTGGCTGCTTTCGGCAAAAAAGGCCGGTCACGCCGGAACCCTTGATCCGCTGGCCACCGGGATTTTGCCGATTGCCATCGGGGAGGCGACAAAAACCATCCCCTTTGTTCAGGACGGCATGAAAATCTATCGCTTTGCCCTGATCTGGGGGGCGGCGACATCAACCGATGACAGGGAAGGCGAGATCATCGCCACTTCCGATCATCGCCCTGCCGCCAAAGAGGTTGCAACCGCTCTTGGCGATTTTGTCGGCGAAATAGTTCAGGTGCCGCCCGCCTTTTCCGCGATCAGGATCAAGGGTGAGCGCGCCTATGATCTGGCCCGGGCCGGTCATGAGGTCAATGTGCCGCCGCGCCAGGTTTTTATCGAGCGTTTTGATCTGGTTGAGCACGGCCCGGATCAATCCCTGTTTGAGGTTGAATGCGCCAAAGGCACCTATGTGCGCTCATTGGCGCGCGATCTGGCACAGACTCTGGGGACAAAAGGCCATGTCGGCAGTTTGCATCGGGCCCGGGTCGGCGATTTTTCTGATGCCGACTCTATTGATTTAAAGGATTTTGAGGCGGCAACGCTTGATGAGCGCGACAAAATGCTGCTTCCGGTATCAGCCGGTCTCTCGCAATTGCCGGAAATCATTGTCGATGCGGCTCAGGTGGCAACCATTCGCTTTGGCAACCCGGTTCTGCTCACCGGCGCCAACGCCCCGATTGCGCTAGATGACGCCTGGGCTTCCCATAAGGGGCAGGCGGTGGCCATTGGCTATGTCGACAAGGGCCAGTTCAAGCCGACCCGGGTAATTTTACCCCATTGAGCAGGACCAGACATAATTCTGCTTGATATATAATCTTTGCATTATTGGCCCCTTTGCCTTATAGGAGCGCCAGCTTCATTATACTATTGAAGCGCCAATGGCCCCATGCTGGACGACATCCCGGATGAGGGCGGCCCTTACACCTTGTTTTTGAAAGGAATTTTTTCGATGTCGATTACCCCTGAGCGTAAAGCTGAGCTTATCAAACAATATGCCATAAAAGATGGCGATACCGGATCTCCCGAGGTTCAGGTTGCCATTCTTACCGAACGGATCGTTAACCTCACCGAACATTTTAAAACCCACGGCAAGGATAATCACTCCCGGCGCGGTTTGCTTAAAATGGTCTCCCAGCGCCGCCGTTTACTGGATTACACCAAGCGCTGCAATCAGGAACGCTATAAAAGCCTGATCGAGCGTCTCGGTCTGCGTCGCTAATCTGACGCCAAAATTCGGGCCGGCGCCAAACTGTTTTGTTTTGCGCGGGTCCGGCCTGCTTCACTTCCCGTAAAGACTGATATTCAGACCGACCAATAAGGTTCTGGATGGCCGGGGTGAAGTAAAAACAACGAATTATGCCTTGCAAAAAAATGCCGCTCTTGCGCATGGGGCGCTAAGAGACGGTGCAGGCAATGAAAAGAGCACTGGTTGCCGCCATGGCCAAAAATGCCGGGCGGCTTTAAGGAAGAAAGCTCTTTTTCAGGAATGAATGGAAAAGAAAACAAAATGTTTGATCATCATAAAGTAGAATTGAACTGGGGCGGCCAGAAGCTGACCCTTGAGACCGGCAAGATTGCCCGTCAGGCCCACGGCGCTGTTTTGGCGACGCTTGGCGAAACCGTGGTGTTGGCGACCGTCGTCAGCTCGTTTCAACCAAAAACGGGAATTGATTTCTTCCCCCTGACCGTAAATTACCAGGAAAAATTTTACGCCGCCGGCAAAATTCCCGGTGGTTATTTCAAGCGCGAGGGACGCCCCTCGGAAGCTGAGACCCTGATCTGTCGTCTGATCGACAGGCCGATCCGTCCGCTGTTTCCCAAGGGATACAAGAACGAAACCCAAATCATCGTTACCGTTTTGCAGCACGACATGGAAAACCAGCCCGACGTTTTGGCGCTGGTTGCCTCATCCGCTGCCCTGACTATTTCCGGTGTGCCCTTCATGGGCCCGATCGGGGCTGCCCGCGTCGGCTATATCGACGGCGAGTACGTCCTTAACACTCCGATCGACAAGCGCGCTGACAGCCAGCTTGATCTGGTCATGGCCGGCACCAAAGACGCCGTGTTGATGGTTGAAAGTGAAGCGAAGGAACTTTCAGAAGAAGTGATGCTCGGGGCGGTCATGTTTGGCCATGAGCAATCTTCTCAAGTTATCGACGCCATCATCAAGCTGGCTGAAATGGCGGCAAAAGAGCCGCGCGAATTTGCTCGCGAGGATCTTTCAGCTCTTGAGGGCGAAATGATGGGTATCATAGAAGAAGATCTGCGCGCCGCCTATAAGAACACCGAAAAGCAGGCCCGTTACGCCGCCATTGACGCGGCAAAACAAAAAGTGGTTGCAGCGCTTTTGGGCGAGGCCCATGAGCCTTCCTGGACATCCGAGCAGATTTCAACCGCCTTTAAAACCCTGCAATCCAAGATAGTGCGCCGTTCGGTTCTTGATACCGGCACCCGCATTGATGGCCGCGACCTGACAACGGTTCGCCCGATTGTTGCTGAAGCCGGCATTTTGGAGCGCACCCACGGCTCAGCCCTTTTTACCCGCGGCGAAACCCAGGCTTTGGTTGTTGCAACCCTGGGGACCGGGGAAGACGAGCAGTTTGTCGACAGTCTTGAAGGTACCTCCAAGCAGAACTTCATGCTCCATTATAATTTCCCCCCCTATTCGGTTGGTGAGGCGGGCCGCACCGGGTTTACCTCGCGTCGCGAAGTCGGCCATGGCAAGCTGGCCTGGCGCGCCATCAATCCGGTTCGCCCCTCGGTTGAAGAATTCCCCTATACACTGCGCGTTGTTTCCGAAATCACCGAAAGCAACGGCTCTTCCTCAATGGCTACCGTTTGCGGCACTTCGCTGGCGTTGATGGACGCCGGGGTGCCGATGAAAAAGGCGGTGGCCGGTATCGCCATGGGCCTGATCCTTGAGGGTGAGGAATTTGCGGTTTTAAGTGATATTCTTGGCGATGAGGATCATCTTGGCGACATGGATTTCAAGGTTGCCGGCACTCGTGACGGCATTACCTCCCTGCAAATGGACATCAAGATTGCCGGGATCACCGAAGAAATCATGAAAACCGCCCTTGAGCAGGCCAAGGGTGGCCGGGTGCATATTCTTGGCGAAATGGCCAAGGCGCTCGATACTGCCCGCGATGAGGTTGGCGAATTCGCCCCCCGCATCGAAACCCTGCAGATCCCGACCGACAAGATCCGTGAAGTGATCGGCACCGGCGGCAAAATCATTCGTGAAATTGTCGAAAAAACCGGCGCCAAGGTCAATATTGATGATGACGGAACGATCAAGATTGCTTCAGCCGACAGCGCTTCAATCGAGGCGGCGATCAAATGGATCAAATCGATCACCGACGAGCCGGAAGCAGGTGAGATTTATCAGGGCACCGTGGTCAAGACCGTTGATTTTGGCGCTTTCGTCAATTTCTTTGGCCCCAAGGATGGCCTGGTTCATATCTCCCAGCTCGCCGCCTCCCGGGTCGACAAAACCACCGATGTGGTCAAGGAAGGCGACAAGGTATGGGTCAAATTGCTCGGCTTTGATGATCGCGGCAAGGTGCGCCTGTCAATGAAGGTTGTTAATCAGGACAGCGGCGAAGAAATTAATAAAGACGACTGATTCTGGTTTTTAATTGCAAATCATAAAGGCCCCGTTCAGACGGGGCCTTTTTATTTTATACCAAAGGTTACTTCCTTTGCCATTACCTGCTTTGCTATAATTTCAACAAACCCCAGGTTTGAAATATGCCCGCCGCCAAAACATCCCTGCTCTCGTTTGAACGTCAGTTCTTGTGGATGGCGCTGGCTTTGAGCGCTGTCGCTCCGGCTGTTTTGGGCAGTATCACCCCGTTTTTACTGCTGCTGATTTCCATTGTCTATTTCGTGCTGGCCGCTTTTAGGGCCCGGCGTCCGGTTTTTCATGCTGATATGATAAGCTGGACCTTTTTCGCAGTGATCGCGCTGCAACTGATTTTGGCCGCCCTTAGCGCCCGGCAAATTGGTGATGTTGCGTTTGGTCTTAACCTGCTGCCGCTGCTGCTTTACCCTTTTTCTGTTCCGATCATTTCGCGCGCCCGGATCAAAAACCCGCTGGTCTTGTTTGCCTTTGTTGCGCTTTTAGGCGCAGCATTTGCCTTTTTTGTCGCGTTTGTTGCTGTTTTTCTGTTTGGATTTGACCGGGGCAGTTTTGCTCATGTCAACCCCAACGATCTTTCCGGGCTGGCCTTGCTTTTTGGCTTTTTGGCACTTGCCGGTATTGTCGGCCTGACCAGCCGTTGGCGCTTTGTCTTCTTTTTGGGCCCGGTTTTTGCATTGTTGACAATTCTTCTTACCGGGTCGCGTGGCGCTCTTTTGGCCTATTTGGCAATGGCTGTGGTTGCTACATGGTTCATGCTGCCCGCCCGTCGCCGCCTTGGTGTGGCAATTGCAACTATTGGCGTTCTTGGGGTTGGCGTATTTTTGCTGGCCGATATTTTTCAGATCGAGCGGGTTGTTTCCATCTTCAGGATTGCCAGCGCCATTGCCGGTGGCCAGCCGGTGCTTGACGAGGCCTCAAGCCAAAGGCTGATCATGTACGCCGCCGGATGGCGCGCATTTTTGCAAAGCCCGTTCTATGGCCATGGCTGGGCCAATATCATGAACGCGGTTTCTCCCTTCATTCCCCTTGATGTCGCCAACCGCAAGGATATTGTCGGGCTGCCTCAATTGCACAATGATGTGATAAATTTTGCTGTAACCGGGGGCGTTCTGGGCATTGCCTCATATTTTGCTCTTCTCGTGGCCCCGCTTGCTGGCGTCAGAAAGCTGGCCGCTGACCGGTTTTCAAAGCCAAGGAATTTGGCTGTTGCGCTATTGATTACCTGCTATGGCGTGCGCGGACTAAGTGACCTTATGCTCGGGTTTGAATATGGCACCAGTTTTTTTGCCATGACCCTGGCCCTGATCATCGGCCTGCTTGGCACGGGAAACGAGCGGGGGGAGGATGAGAGCCTAAAACCCGCCTCCGGTCTTGAAGCCACCTGATTTGCGGCTGCCGCGCGACCCGCTGCGAGAACTGCTTCTGGGCCGGTTGAATTTGCCGCTTTTTGAACGGGAGGGGCGCGAACCCGGCGCGCCATTTCTTGAACTGCCGCCCGCTGACCATGGTCCGCGTTGCGGCCAGTTGGAGCGGCGTCCCTTGTTGGGCAAACCAACCCCGCCCCCCCAGTCGGTGGTGCCGGCGCGCCAGTTTTGCGAGCGCTGCCATTGCCCCCAATAGGAAGCGGCGGTAATTGCTCCGTGCAGGAACTCGTTGAGCAGGTCGCCGACCAACTCGTCCCGGCGGAACACGGAGCGCGGATCGTCAAACTGGGATTTTTTGAATTCCCAGGCGATATCTTCCAATTCGCGCCGCCGCCGGGCCAGCACTTTAAGCCTTTCGCGCAATTCGCCGGTTTCGTTTTCCTCATCGATCAGGCGCACCCGCGCATCATCAATTTTGGAAATGATTATGTCATCGTCAACGGTGCGTGTTTGGCGCGCCTGGGCCATCAGATCGATGATTTCGCGCCCCTGCATTGCCTTTGCCAGATTTTTGACCGCCTTGGCAAATGCCGGTTCGCGCCCTTCGGCCAGCTGGCGCAGTTTTTTCACCAGCTCGTCGCGCTCATCTTCGGCCTTGACCATTTCCCTGTCGATGGCCTCGATCCGGTTTTGCGTTTCCGCTAGTGCTTTTTTTATTGGATCGCCGCCCGCCTTGGTAACCGCGCGCGCTTCGATTTCATCGAGCGCTTCCTCGGCCTTTTCAGCTGCCTCCATCTGGCGTTCGGCGTGTTCACGCAAACGAAGAGGGATTTCATTGAGCATGGAAAAATTGGTGCGCGCATCCTGATAGCCAATAAAGCGCGCCACCTTGGCGTCGAGCAAGCGCACCAGATTATTAGCTTTGTAATTGGTGGTGCCATAGCCTTTTTCCCACAGATAGCTGAACAACGGGTCCTGCCGGTAGGGACGGCCCTTTTGCTCCTGATCCGCTTCCGCCTGGGTTGTTTTCTTCAGGCTTTCATTGGCTATTGCCTGCAACTGGTTGGCCACCGCACGCTTTTTTTCAAATTCAGGATCATTCGCTATAATGGTGGAAATCTGCTTGGCCAGCGCCTTGAGCTTTTCCTGATGAACATCGATGTTTGTCAGCGCTTTGCGGCGGTCCTCGGCCAGGGCGGCGATCTTTTCATCGAGCAGTTCAATTTGTTGTTCACTGCTGGCAAAACTGGCCGCGTGGCTTTTGAGTACATTGCGCGCCTCGCGCTCGGCCCGGGAAAGCTGGCCTTCGATTTGTTTTTGCATGTCGCTGTCAAGACGCAATGCCGCCAGTTTGCGAAACAGCTCGGCTTCGCTTTCGCGAATTTTTGCCACCCGTTCGGAACTGCGCGACAAACGTTTGCTGACATCGTTTTCCTCGCGCCTTATGTCGCGCACCGCATCATCAAGAGAGCGCATGGCCTGCGGTCCGTTTATCGCCATTTTACCGTCGCCCCGATTTTTGTCGCCACACCCAAGTATTCCATCTTGTAACGTTTACCATCTTGTAACCGTCCCGCCCAGAACCGGAATGGTATAATTGGGGTCGAGATACCCCACCTGTTTCTGTCCCACCATGTTGCGATCGATTATCCCATTATCCAGCTTGTCCTTGCGGATAGAATCATAAACGCTTTTCGGAACCCTGAGCCCCCATAGGGAAACCCGCTCTATCTGGCCGGTTTCCTCATTGACTATCGGCAAGTTCAGCGCTTTGCCGTTCTTGCCGACCGCTTCAACAACTATGTAATAATTGGTGGCGTTCTGGTTGACCTTGGGGAAAGTCCAGAAACCGGATTTGACGCCCTCGCGATTGACCACGCGCAACGAATAGCTCTGGCGCAGCTTGTCGCGAATGTCCCTGAGCTGATTTATTACCTTTTGCGCGTCGTCGCGCCGCCCTTCGCTGGCGGCGGCTTTGCCGCTTTCAAGCAGCGCCTTTGCCTCGACCACGGCGCTTTGCACCTTGGTTTCTTCAAAAATGGTATCGTAAAGCGCCTGCATTTGCTTGGGCATGGTTTCGCTTAGCTCAACCCTGGCGCTTGCCGCCTGATTGGCCTTGTAGGGCAAATAGGCAAGAAAATAGGCGCCCATGACCAGAATTATGGCGGCCCCGATCCCGGCTGCCAGTTTGCCCCAGCGCGCGCGCGAGACATAAAGAAGAGCCATGGTGCGTTTGAAACCAGGTTCGGGCGGTTTGTAAACGAACCTGTTTTGCTCGAGCGCCGCCACCCCTTCTTTCAGAATATTTTCGGGAACCTCAATTCCCTGATCGCGATAAAGTGCGCGCAATCTTTCGATCATGCGGGCTTTGCGCGCGCCTCCCCCAAGTTCACGCTCAACAATGCCCTGCTGATGGCGCAGCGTGTCGACCACATCCATGGCCAACATGACTTCATCAAGAGGCTGCTTACTTTTGTCTGGCCGGACATTCATGGCTAAAAAAACAATCCCCAACTTGTTCTGTTTGGCTCATTGTGCTTGCCGCTTGGCTCGTCATGTCTGGTTGGCGGCCGCTGGCCTTTGCCATGTGCCGCCAACCCATTTTATGGTGATACTAATTTTTTGCCGTTTCAAGCAGCAGTGCATTGCCATCGGCGGCAAGTCTGGCCAGTCGCTGTTTGCCATCCTCGACCGCATCGCGTATTTCGGCTGAGTTTTCGGTTGAAAGCTTGCGCATCTCATTGATTATTCCGCGCGACTTTTCCTGAAAATTGATAACGCTGTCGAGCAGTTTTTTAACCGCATCAGCGCGAATGGTCGGACCATAACCAGCCTTTAAAGCCTCCTCTTGCACCTTGTCGCCAATCTCTGACAATGTTTCAAGGCTCTTGGACATTCCCTCTTTCATTGCGTTCAGTGTCTGGGTGCTTTCATTGAGCCCGAACATGCCGGTAAATGAGGCCGAAAGAGCGGTAAGCACGGTCTCATTGGTCGAGAAAAAAGAGATCGATTGCTGATAGACCCGTTCCTTGGCGTTGGTGGTTTGCATCAGGCGCGCCATCACCACCTCTGAGGTATTATAGGAAATCGTCAGATTGTCACTGAGATCCTTGGCGATCTGATAGCGGCGTTCCTCGTTTTGCAAGTCGCGCACCCTTTCGTCACGCGCCATCTCCAGGCGCGCCCTGTCGGCCGGGGTCCCTTCGTTGAACGCCGCCAGTTCTTCGCCTGCTTTCTTGAGCGCCTCCTTGCGTTCGTTGAGCGCTTCTCCCGCCTTGTCCAAAACCTCAAGCGCCATCACCTCTGATTGTTTCAGCGCGCCGCGAAAATCGCGATAGGCCTCAAGAATGGTGCGTTCGCGGTCCACCTGATCTCTGGTGTCCCTGGAAACATCCAGATAGATGTCGCGTATTTTGTCAAAACGGGTGGCGATATCACCGCGGGTGACTTTCATCCAGATGTTGGAGGTGCGCTCCATGATGTCGATTTTTCCATCGTCGAGCTGGTCAACCAGACCCTTGGCGTCCTTGCGAATCGAATCAAAGCCCTTGGTGATATCCTCATAGCGCTTGCCGATATTCATGGCCGCGATCTGTTCGCGCACCACATCGTTGAAAATAGAGGCCTGGTTCAGCGTTCTGCCGATCAAGATCACCCTTGTTTCGTCCAGCTCGGTAATTTGCGCCAGCAACCCGGTGATCGGAGCTTCCTGGGGATCTTGTGGCCACAGGCCAAGGTCGCGAATTGAGCTCATGGCCCGATCAAGATATTGTAGGGGCTTGTCCATAATTTCATTGGCCATTCGCGTGCTCCTTGCTTTCTTAATTGTGGTGGGTTGAGTTATTATCTCGGTCCTGACCCTAAATAGCCGTCAGGCCCTGTCGCTGACAATTGCATATGAGCGCAGGCACTATCATTTGCACTATATTGGTGCGAAAATGACGCAGTTAAAGGGTATTCAAATTGGATTTTTACGGCTCTTACCTGCTTTTGGCAAACCGGCAAACTATTTGGCGCGCGCTCAATGACACCATGGTGCTCAAAACGGCCATTCCCGGATGTCATCACATCGAGTGGGTGTCTGAAAGCGCGCTCGAATTGAAAATCAAGGTTAATCTGGGAATTGTTCACCCGATATTTTCCGGTCAGCTCGAACTGAGCGATATCGAGCCGGCAAAAAATTACGTTCTCAAAGGCCGTGGACATGGCAGGATTTTGGGATTGGCTCATGGTTCTGCGGCAATTTCGCTCAGCGATGTTGATCAGTTTGTCACCGATCAGGCCATGCGGGACTTTGTGAGCCAGCTGAAAAATGCCGCCGACGCCGGCGCTGAGGCCGAAATTACCTGGTTGAGATTTTCCGCCACCGGTGGCGCTTCGGAGCGAATAATGAAGCTGGGCAAAAAGATTGTCGGGGGCAGTGCCCAGAGAGTTATCGACCGGTTTTTTGTTGGTTTTGCCGCCGCCATCGACACCCATGTGCACGTTTTGCCCGGCGCAACGGGAGCAAATAAAAAAGTGATACGATGAATTTTTGAACGTTTGGTCAAAAAATTTTTTTTTTTGCTTGCGCCTGATCCGTTTGCGGGCTTGAATTCGTTTTTATCGTGACGGGGTTTTTTCCCCGGCAGCCTTTGTTGCCACCCCGGAACGAAGACAGGGAGAAGAACTCAATGAATACTAAAACCCTTTCCAGGAAGCTTACCAAGCGTGCCTCTGTTTTGGCGAGCGGTGTCGCGTTGGCCGCCTTGCTTACCGGCGCGGCGCTGGCGGAGCCGGCGGTCATCTATGATCTGGGTGGCAAATTCGACAAGAGCTTTAACGAAAGCGCCTATAATGGCGCCACCGCCTGGTCCAAGGAGACCGGCCTTCCGTTCCAGGATCTGGAACTGCAAAATGATGCGCAGCGCGAGCAGGCCCTGCGTCAGTTCGCCCGCCGCGGCGCCAACCCGATCGTCGTTCCGGGCTTTTCCTGGGCCGCCGCTCTGGAAAAAGTGGCTGTTGAATTCCCCAAGACCAATTTTGCAATCATCGACATGGTTGTTAATGCCCCCAATGTGCGCTCGATAGTCTTTTCCGAACAGGAAGGCTCCTATCTGGTTGGCGCGCTTGCGGCAATGAAATCCGAAACCGGCAAGGTCGGTTTTGTCGGTGGCATGGATATTCCCCTGATCCACAAATTCTATTGTGGCTATGCCCAGGGCGCCAAGGCGATAAACCCCGATATCGTGTTGTTTGAAAGCTATACCGGCACCACCCCCGCCGCCTGGAATGACCCGGTAACCGCCGGCGAGTTGGCCAAGGCCGATTTTGCCCAGGGCGCTGACGTTGTTTATGCCGCCGCTGGCGCCTCTGGTCTTGGTGTGCTCCAAGCCGCCGCCGACGCTGGTAAATTCTCCATTGGCGTTGACAGTAACCAAAATTATTTGCAACCCGGCTCGGTTCTCACCTCGATGCTCAAGCGCGTCGATGTTGCCGTGGCCAAGGCGTTTTCTGATCAGGCCGATGGCAAATGGACCTCTGGGGTTCAGGTTCTTGGCCTCAAGCAGGGCGGCGTTGGTTGGGCCCTGGACAAATATAATGCCGATCTGATTACACCTGAAATGAAAGCGGCGGTTGAGGAACTTTCCGCCAAGATTCAGTCTGGTGAAATTGTCGTACATGATTACACCACAGACAGTTCCTGTCCGGTCGGTTAAGAGCTGGATTGGCAAAAAACATGACTGAAATCAGTCAGCCGGAAACGCAGCGGCCTGAAAAGGCCGCTGCGTTGGATGTGGCTATTGAGTTGATCGGCATCAACAAGCATTTTGGTCCCGTTCACGCCAACAAGAACATTGATCTGCGCATCATGCGCGGAACAGTGCATGGAATTGTTGGCGAAAACGGCGCCGGCAAAACCACGCTTATGTCGATCCTTTATGGTTTTTATACCGCCGATAGCGGCACCATCAAAATTGATGGGCAAACGGTGGTCATCACCGACTCGAGCCACGCCTTGCGATTGGGTATCGGCATGGTCCACCAGCATTTCATGCTGGTCGACAATTTTACCGTTTTGGAAAACATCATCCTTGGCGCCGAGGACAATATGCTTTTGGGCCCCAGTCTGGCCAAAGCGCGCACCGAGCTGGCGCGGCTGGCCAGGGATTATGGATTGGAAGTCGACCCCGACATGCTGATCGAGGATCTCTCGGTCGGGGGCCAGCAACGGGTTGAAATTTTAAAGGCGCTTTATCGCGGTGCCCAAATTCTTATTCTGGATGAGCCGACCGGCGTTTTGACCCCTTCTGAAGCCGATCATTTGTTCAGGGTGCTTGAAACCTTGCGCGCCCAGGGAAAAACCATTGTCTTGATCACCCACAAATTGCGCGAAATCATGGCGATAACCGATGAGGTTTCCGTGATGCGCCAGGGGGAAATGGTCCAAACGCTGGCGACCAAAGACACCAACCCTGAACATCTGGCCGAACTCATGGTTGGCCGCCGGGTGTTGCTAAGGGTTGAAAAGGGCGCGGCCAATCCCGGCGATGTCAAGCTGGCGGTAAAGGATTTAACGGTCAAGGACGACATTGGCGTTACCCGGGTCAAGGGTATCAATTTTGAGGTGAAGGCAGGCGAAATCGTTGGCATCGCCGGGGTGGCGGGCAATGGCCAGTCCGAACTGCTCGAAGCGGTCAGCGGCATGCGCGGCCCCGCCAGCGGCAATATTTTTGTCAATGGCGAGGAGATTTTTGTGCGCGGCGACGATGGGGCGGCCTTGTTTCGCGATCATGGCGTGGCCCATGTCCCCGAAGACCGCCAGGAAATGGGCCTGGTTATCGAATTTGAGCAATGGGAAAATGCCATTTTAGGCTATCAGGATGACGATAAATATGGCGCCGGCCCGTTCCTTTCGACAAAAGCGTGCCAAAGCGAGGCCAAGCGCCATATTGAAAAATTTGATATCAGGCCAGCCAACAACCGGCTGAAAACCGCGAACTTTTCCGGCGGCAACCAGCAAAAAATCGTTTTGGCTCGTGAAATGAGCCGTAACCCGGATGTGTTGATTGTTGGCCAGCCGACGCGCGGGGTCGATATCGGGGCGATTGAATTCATTCACAATCAGATCATTGCCATGCGCGACGCCGGCAAGGCGGTTTTGCTGATCTCGGTTGAACTGGATGAAATCCGCTCGCTTTCCGACCGCATATTGGTGATGTTTGACGGCCATATTGTTGGGGAGGCCGACCCTGAAACCGCCAATGAAAGCGAGTTGGGCCTGTTGATGGCCGGGGTCAAGAGCGAAGAGAAAAAACCTGCGAAAATGACAAAAGAAAAGACAGCAAAAGAGGCGCTGGCATGATTGTACGTAAACCTTTGCCCCGCTGGGCGGATCTGGTTTTGATCCCGGCGCTTAATCTTACCCTGGCGTTTTTGGTGTCGGGCCTGGTGGTTCTCGCCATCGGGGAAAATCCGCTCAAGGCGGTGGGCATTTTGCTTTACGGCGCTTTTGGCTATGGCGAGGGGCTCGGTTATACCCTCCATTTTGCCACTAATTTTGTCTTTTCCGGCTTGGCGTTTGCGGTCGCCTCTCATGCCGGCCAGTTTAATATTGGCGCTGAGGGGCAGGCCTATGTCGCCGGTCTCGGAGCAATAATGGTTGGTCTGGCGCTTGACCAGACCTCCTGGATGCTGGTGCTGCCGGTCGCAATGCTTGCCGCTGGCGCCATTGGCGGGTTTTGGGGCTTTATTCCAGGTTATCTGGCGGCCAAGCGCGGCTCGCATGTGGTGATCACCACCATAATGTTCAACTTTATTGCCGCCGCCTTTATGGTTTACATGCTCAACCGGGTGCTCAAGCCCGCCGATCAGATGGCTCCGGAAAGCCGCTCGGTGGTTGCAGCTGGCAAATTGCCTCAGTTGCGCGAGTTCTGGGACTTTTTCGGCTATTCACCAGTCAATGTTATGTTGTTTGTCGCCATCGGGGCGTTGATATTTACCTATATCCTGCTCTGGCATACCGAATTTGGCTATAAGGTGCGCGCGCTCGGGCTTAGCCCCAATGCCGCCCATTATGCCGGCATATCCAATTCGCGCATCACCATAATCGCCATGACCATTTCCGGGGCGCTGGCTGGCATGATTGCGGTCAATGAGGTTTTGGGCGTGCAAAACCGTCTGGTGATGGACTTTGTCTTTGGCTATGGGTTTGTCGGCATTGCCGTTGGGTTGATGGGACGAAACCACCCGATAGGGATCGGTCTCGCCGCCATTCTGTTTGGCGCCCTTTATCAGGGTGGTCAGGAGCTGGCCTTTTCCATGCCCGCGGTTACACGCGAAATGATATTGGTCATCCAGGCTTTGGTTATTTTATTTACCGGAGCCATGGAGGGGCTGTTCCGCGCTCCGCTTGAAACCATGTTCACCATGGTTGAACTGAGCCGGAAACCAAAAGCTGCCACCGGTAACGAGAGCTAGGGTACCGCGATCATGGAATTTTTCAATACGGTAATTTTTTTGCTCGACTCCACTATCCGGCTAACCATCCCGTTGCTGCTGGCCTGTCTGGCCGGGCTTTATTCCGAACGCTCCGGTATTTTTGACATTGGCCTTGAGGGCAAGATGCTGGTCGGGGCTTTTGCCGCCGGCGCCACCGCCTTTATTCCGGCGGCGACCTGGCAGGTTTGGGCGACCATGGGCTTTGGCGACTTTTCGATGGTTCAGTTCGGGGCCGGATTTGCCTGGCTTGCTCTCATTCTCAACATCGTTGGCTTTGTCTTGCAAAAACTGGCCTTTCCGTTCTGGCTGATTGCCGCCGCTTTTGGCCCGGTCTGGGTCGGGTTGACCATGGCGGTTCTGGTTTCAATGGCGTTTGCCCTTTTGCACGGCATTGCCTGCATCACCTTGCGCGGTAACCAGATCATTGCCGGGGTGGCGATCAATTTTCTGGCCGCCGGTTTGACCACGCTTTTGGGCCAGACCTGGTTTCGCCAGGGCGGGCGAACTCCGGCCTTGCCCGTCAACGGGCGTTTTCAGGGCATAACCCTGCCCTTTGCCGACCAATTGCGCGATGTTCCCATTGTCGGGGGGATTTATTCCGAGTTGATTTCCGGGCACAATATTCTGGTTTATTTCGCCTTTGTCATGGTTC
>UOEO01000130.1_pt1 | contig 14527 bp, 12 predicted proteins | sample 1989881 | NCBI WGS metagenome assembly UOEO01 (sample SAMEA4712198, study PRJEB27164) | hydrothermal vent metagenome | biome: marine basaltic hydrothermal vent biome; feature: marine hydrothermal vent; material: mineral | place: Pacific Ocean | collected 2011-06-14/2011-07-23 | depth 1691 m
CGCAGGCGGCAACCGGCAGACAGGCCGCGCCGGTGCAAAAAAAGCCCGCCGCTCCCCGGACGGCGAAAAAGGCCTATCTGAGCGAAGGTAATGCCGCAATAGATAGTGACTGGAACGAATTCTGATCCAGTCAAGACAGGGCTGGGTCTGGTTGAATCGGAACGCCAAGCTTCAAGTCTTTGTTTTATCGCGTTTATCGAGACGGATAAGTGGTATCCCGTTCGATCGTTGAACGATCCACTGGATCGTTCAATTATTCGATCTCACTCCTGAAAACGCCCTAATGGTTCGTGATAAATTGACGCTTTGTAAAATAATGGCCGGGCAGTCCGACTATATTTTGCGCGTGGTATGCCGCGATCTCGAGGATTTCGAACGCCTGCACCGCCGCCTGATTGCACGCCTGCCCGGGGTGTCTCAGGTCCATTCCAACATGTCTATCAGAACAGTCAAGGTCAGAACCGGACTGCCTTTGTGAAAGTGGGATAAGGTTAACAACTGGTTCAGTGTTTTCTCATATAGGAAGGTGGAAACTGCGTAAATAAGCGGAGGCTGTCGGAGAATAGCATGGAGCCAGAGGGAAGCGAAAGGATCATGTCGGAGGACGACCTGATCGTGACCAAGACCGATAAAAAGGGCTGGATCACCTATTGTAACAAATTGTGTTCGGATATTGCTGAATATCCGTATGGCGAACTGGTGGGCAAGCCGCATTCCATCATTCGTTCGCGGGCAATGCCGCGCTGTGTGTTCAAGCTGTTGTGGGATAATATCAGCAATGGCCGTGAGGTCTTTGCCTATGTGGTCAACAGAACCAAGAACAATAATCATTATTGGGTATTGGCCCATGTGACGCCGTCTTTTGACGAGAACGGAACGATTGTCGGGTTTCACTCAAACCGGCGCAAGCCTTTTGAAAGCGCTCTTGATGCAGTCAAGCCGCTATACAAGGCGTTGCTGGAAGAAGAAACGCGTCACGGCAATCGTAAGCAGGGTCTGGTTGCATCAACAGCAATGCTAAACAAGGTTCTGAAAGTAAAGGGGGTCGATTATGATGAATTTGTCCTCTCTTTATAAATCATCAATTCTGATCCTGGGGATCGTTGTTGCCGGTGTTGTTGCATTGGTTGTGCGTATCTATGATGCGCCGCTCTGGGTCAGCTTTGTATTTGTGATCGTACAGGTCGGGTTGGGCTATTTTGCCGTAAGGTTCTTGAGCAGAATTCGCGAACTTTTCAAGGAAATTCAAATAGTTAGCGAGCATGTGCGTGGTGGCAGGTTTGAGCATCGGGTTATGAATTCTGTTGAACGCGGTGGAGCCAGCGAGATGATCGACAGTATCAATGGCATGGTGGATGTTGTTGATGCTTTTAGCCGGGAAGTCGTACTTTCCATGGAAGCTTCGCGGGATAGCCGCTATTACAGGAAAATCCACCTTCGGGGGTTGAAGGGCTATTACAGGGTTGGCGCTGAAGGGATCAATGATGCCATTGATGTCATGTCCAGTATCGACAGCAAAACCCGTGATGCGGTTCATGAAACCAAGCAATTGCTGGTATCGGTGGAAAAGGGTGTCGAGGAGGTTGGCGATGTGTTGGCGGCTCTGGCCGGAATGGACCTGTCCAAACGGGTGACCGGCTCTTATGAGGGGGCATTCGAGAAGCTGAAAAACGATACCAACGCTGTTGCTGAAAATCTCAATGAAGTGGTCGGCCAACTCCGGATGACTTCAGGGGAACTCAAGGCGGCAACCGGAGAGATTTTGGTTGGAGCCAATGATTTGAGCGAGCGCACCACCAAGCAGGCGGCAACGGTTGAAGAAACTTCGGCCACAGTGGACCAGCTGTCCCAGACGGTAATACAAAGTGCTGAAAAGGCCGATGCTGCTTCCGAAAAGTCCCGGGAGATGGCTCGTACAGCGGCCCAAACCGGAGAGGTCGTGACCAAGGCAACACAGGCCATGGAACGGATCACCAGTTCGTCGTCCCGGATTTCCAACGTGATTGGCATGATCGATGATATTGCTTTCCAGACCAATCTTTTGGCGCTCAACGCGTCAGTCGAGGCGGCCCGAGCCGGGGAAGCGGGCAAGGGGTTTGCCGTGGTTGCAGTTGAAGTGAGGCGGCTCGCCCAGTCGGCTGCCGAAGCTTCCTCGGAAGTCAAAAAGCTGATCGAGCAGAGCACCAATGAGGTTACTGCGGGGTCCAAACATGTGACGGATGCGGCGGACCGGCTCAAGCAGATGATCAAGGCAATCGAAGAAAATTCGAGCTTGATGCACGCGATTGCGTCGGCCAGCCGCGAACAGGCGTCTTCGATTGACGAGGTCAATATTGCGGTGCGCCAGATGGATGAGATGACCCAGCATAATTCGGCGCTGGTTGAAGAGACCAATGCGGCCATTGCGCAAACGGACAACCAGGTGGATGAGCTGGACCGTATTGTCGATATGTTCACGCTGGACGGGGGTGGTGGGGCAACAAAACCTGCGGCGGCGCCCAGAATGGTAGCGCAAAGGCCTGCGGCGGCGGGCGCAAAGGCCTATCTGAGCGAGGGCAGTGCGGCGCTGGATAGTGATTGGAACGAATTCTGATCGAGCCGTTAAAACAATAGAACAACAAAAGGGACGCAAAAATGCGTCCCTTTTCTTTTGCTTTGGCTTCCCCTACATAGTGGGCAGCAATTTCCCTTTTTATCAGCCAAGAGGTAGCCGGTTCATGGCCCGCCAGTTCATCTATCACATGCACGATTTGAGCAAAGCCTATGCCGGGGGCAAAAAGGTTCTTGATGGGATCAATCTGAGTTTTTACCCGGACGCCAAAATTGGCGTTTTGGGCCCCAATGGTTCTGGAAAATCGACGCTTCTTAAAATAATGGCCGGGCTTGACAGTGAATTTGTTGGCGAGGCCTGGGCGGCTGATGGGGCCAAGGTGGGTTATCTGGCCCAGGAGCCGCAACTGGACGAAAGCCTTGATGTGCGCGCCAATGTCATGATCGGGGTCAAGGAAAAACAGGCCATTCTTGATCGCTATAATGAATTGATGATGAATTATTCCGATGAGACCGCCGACGAGGCGGCGTCCTTGCAGGACCAGATTGACGCCGATGATCTTTGGGATCTGGATTCAAAGGTGGAAATGGCCATGGAGGCGCTGGGGTGCCCGCCGGCGGACGCCGAGGTGGGCCCGCTTTCGGGGGGCGAAAAGCGCCGGGTGGCCTTGTGCCAGCTTTTATTATCCAAGCCCGATCTGTTGTTGCTCGATGAGCCGACCAACCATCTGGACGCGGAAACCACCGCCTGGCTGGAGCGCCATTTGCGCGAGTTTAACGGCGCGGTTTTGATCATTACCCATGATCGCTATTTTCTTGACAATGTAACGGGCTGGATTTTGGAACTCGACCGCGGTCGTGGCATTCCCTATGAGGGCAATTATTCGGCCTATTTGAACCAGAAAGCCAAGCGCTTCAGGCAGGAGCAACGCGAAGATACTGCGCGGATCAAGGTTTTGGAACGTGAGGCGGAATGGATGGGCAAAAGCGCCCAGGCGCGTCAGGCCAAATCCAAGGCGAGGATCAGGGCCTATGATGAATTGGTCAAGATCAACGAGGCGCGCACTCAATCCTCCTCGGCCCAGATAATCATTCCGCCCGGCGAACGGCTGGGTCAGGAGGTGATCAATGTTGCGGGTCTTGCCAAATCTTTTGGCGACAAGCTGCTGATTGATGATCTTTCGTTCAAGTTGCCCGCTGGCGGCATTGTCGGCATTATCGGGCCCAATGGGGCCGGCAAGACCACTTTGTTCAAGATGATTTCGGGCCAGGAAAAACCCGACGCCGGAGAGATCATTATTGGTGATACGGTAAAAATGGGCTTTGTCGACCAGAGCCGGGACACATTGGACGCCAATAAGACGGTGTGGGAAGAAATTTCTGAAGGTAATGAGGTGATTACCCTTGGCAAGCGCGAGATAAATTCGCGCGCCTATACTTCAGGGTTCAACTTCAAGGGCTCTGACCAGCAGCAAAAGGTCGGCAATCTGTCGGGCGGGCAGCGCAACAGGGTGCATTTGGCCAAGATGCTCAAATCGGGGGCCAATGTGTTGCTTTTGGATGAGCCGACCAATGATCTGGACACCGAAACGCTGGCGGCTTTGGAAGAAGCGCTGGAGGAATTCGCCGGGTGCGCGGTTATCATTTCCCATGACCGGATGTTTTTGGACCGGCTGGCGACCCACATGCTGGCCTTTGAAGGGGATAGCCATGTCGAATGGTTTGAAGGCAATTTCGAGGATTATGAAAAAGACAAGATCCGCCGCCTCGGGGCAAATGCGATCAACCCCAAAAGAGTGAGCTATAAACCGCTGACGCGGTGACATCACGCCCAGGCCACAAGGCAGGCCAGCGGGCGCAAAAAGCCGGTCAAATCGACCAAAGATTACTTCCTTTGGTATAAGGCTACTTCTTTTGGCATTATTGGCCAGGGACGCTGCGCAGATCGGCCCATACGTCTTTTACGCTTTGAATATATCCGTCGGCTGAGAGTATTTTTACCGGCAGGTTGAGGTCTCTTGCCGACAGGCGTCCGATGGAAGACAAAAGCGAGAATGTGGCGATGTAGCGAGCGGAGCGGGCGCTGATCAGCCCCTCCTGGGCCCGGGTCAGGTCGGAGCGGGCGTTAAGCACGTCAAGGGTGGTGCGCTGGCCGACCTTTTGCTCTTCAATAACCCCGTTCAGGACCAGTTGCGAAGAACGGGTGGCCGACTGGGCCGAAGTAATCTGGGCATTGGCGTTCTGGACCCCGTTCCAGGCGGAAATTACCGCTTCGCGTATCTGGTCGCGGGTGGCCAGCGCATCAATTTCGGACTTGGTTTGCTCAAGATTGGCCTTGCGCAGGGACGCCCCCATCGCTCCGCCGGAATAGATGGGAATGGAAAGGGTCAGCTTTACGGTTCCTGACATGCCGGTTGTCGAAGTGCCAAAACATTGAACGGCGCAAATCTGGCCGATCAGATCAAGCGTGGGACCAAAGGCGGCGCTGGCGGCGCTGGATGCAAATTGGGCGGCGCGGATCTTGGCCTGGGCCATCAAAATGGCCGGATGACGCTGGTCGGCGATATCAAGGGCCTTGTCAAGAGAGCCAGGCAGGGTGTTGGCAAAATTGAAATCCATTTTCAGATTGCGCGGCTCCTCGCCAACCCAGCGCTTGAAGTTTGCCTGGGAAACCTGAAGCGAGGTGATTGCGTCACGATAGGCGGCAACCCCGGAAGCCAGACGGGCCTCGGCCTGGGCAACTTCAATACGGGTTCCCTCGCCGATATTGAGCCGGTCACGCGCGGATTGAACCTGTGCGGTGAAAAACGAAACATTATCGGCGCGCAACTGAACAAGCTTGGTATCGCGAATTACGTTGAAATAGGCGCGCGCCGCCGACAAAAGCACGTTTTGTTCAGCGTTGCGCAAGGCCTCGGACGCCACGAGAGAAAAAGCACGGGCCTGTTCAATCTGGGCGTCAGTCTTTAAATTGTCAAACAGCCTTTGCCGGTAGGTCATGCCGATATTGAAGCTGTTTGAGCTGTTGGATGAGCCGCCAACCACTGACCAGTTATATGAATAGTCGGCGGCAAGGCCAATGGAGGGGAGTTTGCCTGAACGGCGAATCGCTATATCCTCGGCGGAGGCCTTGATGCTGATCAGGGCCGAGGCGATATTGGGATTATTGGCGTAAGCGCTGGCCAGTGTCTGACGCAGTGTTTCTGCCTGTGATAGGGATGTGGAAAATCCAAGTGAAGCCAGCGTGACGCCGGCCAATGTGATGCTTGTGAGCATCAGGTTTTTCAGTCGCACGGTTACGCCTCCAGCACACACAATATCAAAGCCCATCCACCATTTCAACGCTACACCATTGCCAATCAATGGGAAACAAATATTGCTTGTCGCAAAGTGCGTCGTTGATTGTGTGGCAAGCGGGCAACAGCATTCTCAACATCCATGAGCCAGAGCCATTTTGTTTTTGCTATGCTCAGCACAGTTTTTTTGGCCATTGGGTCCTCAATGTTTCCTTGTAAAAACCAACCGCTTCCGAACCAGACCGGATTGCACGGTTTTTTAGTAATGCCGTTAATAACTGACTAGTCAGTTATTTTCAAGAGAAATGTTTCCCGGAACCATGAATTGTTAATTTTATCAATAATTTTAGTCTGTTACGGTTGCTGTCGTTGCCGATACTCGTTTTTACCCGCCGCCGTTGGTTGCTGCGCTCGCTTTTTTATTCGCGCCGTCGTCGGCCCTTGCAGGGCCTTCCCCGGCACACTTTCATTCTTGCCGCCGTTGGTCGCTGCGCTCCCGTCCCCGGCACCCCCGCCATGGGTGGTGCCCATACAGAGAATGAGAAAAGAAGCTAAGAGTAAAATACTGAGCGTCACCCCGGCGAAGGCCGGGGTCCATCTGTTTTTCTTGCAGCATAGCATGAACAAGAATGGATTGAGGCCTGCGCCGGAATGACAAAAAAAAGTTGAATTGGGAAAGGAAATGAGGCGAAGCCTCAGCGAGCGAAGAGCGAGCCGTCGGTAGCCCGGCGCGCCGCCGCAGGGGCAGGATTTGGAGCAGCGCGGTTTTAGCGCGTCGTGACAAATCCGGTACGCCCCGCGAGGCATATAGACTCCCGCCGCCGTTGGTCGCTGCGCTCCCGGCTCTTTAATTCGCGCCGCCGTCGCATCCTACGGATGCTTCCCCGGCACCCCCGCCGAGGAACGTATCCATATTAAAATGGGAAAAGAATTATGAGGCGTTTGATGTAAATACATGACCTGGCACAAGGCGTCATTCCGGCGAAGGCCTCAATACAGTTGGCGCAAGTCTTTGCGGCCAAAAACTGTTTGCACTAATAATTCTTAAGTGGCGAGTTATAATTTACAGTGCCGCCGACGCGGCACACTGGACCCCGTTCTGCAACGGGGTGACAAGTGAAGCAAAGAGCTCCCCCTCATCCGGCGCTACGCGCCACCTTCTCCCACAAGGGGAGAAGGAAAAGGGAAGAGGCTTGGCGAGTGAACAGCGAGGCAAAATAATTAGCGAAGAGCGAGCCGCTGGCAACCCAGCGCCCCGCCGGAGTGCCAGCAATCAACATAGGGCGGCCTTCGCCCGTCATGTTGATTGTGGTATGGCGCGTGAGGCATAAAATTCCTGCCGCCGTTCAGTTAAGCCAAGGCCACTAAGCCGCAACTTATGACAGCCCATCAGCGACGCGCAAAAGCTGCACTGGCGGCGTTCAAGCCCGGGTTTGAAACGTTCCGGGTGATTGGGTCAATTGCCAGCAACATCCTCTTGATCGCGATTGATTTTATCTGGAAATTAGCGCAAATTACCACCCTTGCCGGAACGTTGTTTTTTGTGTTCATTTCCAGCAGTCGGTTCCATTTGTTTTTTGGCGAAAACGCTTTCAGGCGAGTTTCATTCAACCCCATGCCATCTTTTATCGATCCAGGAATGCTCGGAGCTTTTATTCAGGTTGTGTTGATCGATCTGGTTCTGGCTGGGGATAATGCGGTGGTGATCGGGCTGGCCGCCGCTTCGCTCGAACCATCGATGCGGCGCAAGGCGATTTTATATGGCATAATTGCTGCCACCGTTTTGCGGGTCGTTCTGGCGGTTTTAACCACGCAATTGCTCGATATGATCGGGCTGTTGCTTGCCGGCGGGCTGTTGTTGCTCTGGGTGTGCTGGAAAATGTGGCAGGAATTGCGCAATGCAGCTCATGAGCAAACCATGGCCGATCAAGCCCTGGCGGCCGCGGCGCTGGCGGGTGCGGACTTCAATCAGGACAAAAAAGTAGGGGCGCCGGTTAAAATCGGTAATTTCCGTCAGGCGGTTTTCAACATTCTTATTGCCGACATTTCAATGTCGCTTGATAATGTTTTGGCGGTAGCCGGGGCGGCACGGGAACATCCGGTCATTTTAGCCTTTGGCCTGGTGCTTTCGATCGCTTTGATGGGGGTGGCCGCCGCATTCATTGCCAGGCTGTTGGGCAAGCATCACTGGATTGCCTATATCGGGCTCGGGATTATTCTTTTTGTCGCCGCCAAGATGATTTTCAACGGGGCTGAGGAAGTTTTCGAGCAGTTGGCCGCCCCGGCGATGGCTACTATTTGATGATCTGGCGTCAGTAAAATATTTACAAGGGTTTGGCGGTCATTGTTTCCTTACCATATGCGGGGTTTTCTACATTCTCCGGGGGCGGCGTAAACGCTTTGGCGGCGTTTATGCGGGTAATTTGTCTTTGGAAATGAAAAAATTTGCCAAAGGTTGTAAATGATGGTTGCCAACCTAACCCCACTTGTTCAATCCGGGCGTGTTTTTGATCAGGAGCTAAAACAGCACAGCTCTCAAACACGAGTGCTCGATTTCACCCTGGTCAGCGGGGAGGTCTGGGACAAGAGCGTTGCCGGTTTTGACGGGGTGGCCCAGGAACAATTATATGTTTTCGCCAAAAGCCGCTGGCCCGCGGTAAAGTGCGAGCCAAACCTGTTTTATCAGAATGGAAAAATTGTTGGCGGGGTACTGGTGATGATCCAGCCATTGCCGTTTAACCTGGCCTCATTGGCGGTGGCCAAATGGGGCCCGGTGATGGCCGACAATCAAAGGGCCGACGGCGAAAAAATTTATGCGCTGATGATTGAAACCCTGATTGCCCATTATGCCGATAATCGGGCAATGATGCTTTCCGTATTGCCCCGGGCCAGCATCGGCAAACAGAACCCGGCGTTGAAATATTTGCGCTCGCGCGGATTTTGTTCCGGTTCAACCTTGATGTTTCCCAACCGCTATATTGTAAATCTGAGCCTGTCGGAACAAGAACAGCGCCAGAGCTTTGCCCAGAAATGGCGCTATCATCTCAATAAATCGCTCAAGCAGGGTTTGAGCTTTGAACGGGCGCCCGCAAGCCGGATTGATCAATTCAAGGCGCTTTATGACGCCATGAGTGAGCGCAAGAAATTTGCCGACCATTCCGCCTATGCCACCATTGGCGATCTGATGGCGGTTGAAGAGGAAAAACTGCGCCCCGAGCTGTTTTTTGTTCTTAAGGGCAAGGAAATTGTCGCCGGGGCAATTGTTTTTAGCGCCGGGGATACAGCGGTTTATCTTTATGGAGCCACCAATTCCAAGGCGCTGCCGCTCAGGGCGGGGTATTTTTTACAATATAATATTATCCGCTGGCTGTCCGAAAACACCAGAGCGCGCTGGTATGATCTGGGAGGTACTGACGGTTTTCAGGGCTTGCACCAGTTTAAAAAAGGCATGGTGGGCAAGCGCGGTCATATATCACCGGTGCCGCCGGTGATGAATTATGCCTCGCATTTAAGGGCGCAAATTTTTGGTTCATTGGCCTATTGGGCACGCGAGCGGGTGCAGAATTTGCGCCATCTGGTGGAAAGAGCGCGCGCTGATATGGCCACGCCCGACCAAGAGCGTTGACATGGATGAGCGTTGACATGGATGAGCGTTGGAATGGATGAGCGCTGACATGAGCATCAAGAGCCGGCTGTTTTCCCAATCAACGATAATATTTGCGGTGCGGGTTTTCGGGGCGGCAATCATTGTTCTGGCCCAGGCGGGGATTGCCCGTTTGTGGGGCGGGGCGGTGTTGGGGCAATATCTGCTGGTTATTGCCGTGGTTAATCTGGTGGCGATGTTCATGCCGTTGGGGTTTCATACAATCGGCAGCTATTTTGCCGCCGAATACCGGGCAAAGGGGCGCCGCTCATTATTATGGCGGTTTTTGCTCAGGGCCTATTCGCATGTGGCGCTGGCCACCATTGGCGTTTTGGCGCTGGCTTTGGTGCTGGTGTTTTTTCATGGCAACGGATTGCCAGATATCGCCCGATACTGGATGCAGGCGGCCATATTGGCGGCGGCCACGGCGATTATTTTTGTCAATGGAGCGCTACTGGTCGGTCTAAAGCGCCCGTTCGCCGGATTTTTCGCCGACGGATTATTTCGCCCGATGTTGGTAATCGCAGCTTTTGTGCTGGCGGCGGCGGGCGGGGCCGGGGAAGCGCGGCTGGGGGTAATGCTGTGGATATTTGCTCTTTGTTATTGTCTGGTGGCGCTGGGGCATTTCTTCTTTGTCCTGGCGGCGATGAAAACGGTGCCGGATATTTATGAGGATTTGGTGGCTGATGATTTGATGCCGGGCAAAAGCGAAGTGGCGCGCTGGTGGCGCTTTGCCATGCCGTGGGTTTTGATTGCGGTGGCCAGCGGATTTTTTTTCGATATCGACCTGCTTTTGTTGTCGGGGCTGATGGAGCGGGAAACCCTGGCTGTTTTCGGGGTCAGCGCGCGCATTTTCTCGCTGATGGCGTTCGGGATCAGCGCCGTTTACGCCCTGGTGCTGCCGGATATTTTTGAACAGGCGGCCAATGGAAAAATGGCTGAGTTTCATCGCCAGCTCGGGGAGGCCAATCTGGTTGCAACCGGGCTGTCGCTGATAATGTTTGTCGGGATATTGATTGGCGGGCCGCTGATTTTGATGCTGTTTGGTCCGGCGTTTGCCGTCGGGGCAATTCCGCTGGCTGTTCTGTCGCTGGTTCTGGTGGTGCGCTCTGTTTTGGGCCCGGGGGATCTGGTGCTTTCAATCAACGAAAAGCCGTGGGCCTCGCTTCCGGCAATTGTTTTGGGGCTTGGGGCATTGATTGTAGCCAACGTTGTTCTGGTGCCGGCTCTTTCCTTGCTCGGGGCGGCGCTGGCGGCCCTTATTGCCTTTGCCGTCTGGTCGGGCGTTTTGTGGCTGACGGCGCGGCAAATTGCACAAATCGATGTTTCAATATTTCCCGCAATCGCCCGCTGGCGTCGGGAGCGAAAGTTGATTAACGCCCGATAAGTTTGGCAATACGGCTTTTAAGGCGTCCGGCGAGGCCGGGGCCAACCCCGAAATCATAGCCCTTTTCGGTTTTGGTCAGCGGGCGTTCCCAGTGCATGTAATCCTCACCAAAAATATGCTTTTCCAGCGTACAGACATGGTTGAACTTGAACCGTTTCATCATGGCAATGGCGATGTCATTTTCAGGGCGGGTGTAGGTTGCGATCTTGTGAAAGCGGCCATTGTCCCAATGCTCGATAAATGATCTCAGGGAAGCCATGGCCAGGGTGGCGCGGCGGTTTTCAGGAAAAACATAGGACCAGTACAACCAAAGAGTGCCCAGTTCCGGGCCCGAGATCATGAAACCGGCGGTTTTCGTTTTCGACAGGACGATCATTACATGATGAGGGTCCATGGCAATCAGATTGCGCAGATATCCCTTGGTCAGCCGGGCCTTTTCATAATCCTTGAACAGGGGTGAATAAAAGGGCGAAGTATCAATTGCCTCCATCAAGCGTTGATGGACCAGATCAAGATCAGCAGGGGTGGCGGCCCTTATCGGTGATGGTTTGGCGCTGGGACGGGTTTTCGCCGCCTCCAATGAAGAGGGGGAGGGGTCTGGAATGGGGCCAGGCGTGGCAAGAATGGAAGTATTGCCCATGGCTCTTTTTGCCCTTCATGGCTTGGTTTGGTGGTTTATTTTGCACTTGCTTGCTCAGGATAGCATTTTGCGCTAGCTGAAAAAATCAAAAGCGGGTTAATCAGTTAATCCATTGTGACCTGAGTTTGAGATTGCCGCTCAAAAGGAGCCGGTTTGATGCCAAAGATATTGCTGTTTTCACTGATGCTGATTTTTGTGTCAGGCCCGGTTATGGCGGCAAGTATTGCCCAAATGGCCGGGCAGATGATCATGATCGGCTTCAAGGGAACAAGCGTTGACCAAAGCGGGGTCAAGGCTGTGCGCCGCGATATCGCCGCCGGTCGTATCGGCGGGGTGATTTACCTGCGCTCCAATGTGGCAAGCCTTGCCAGGGTAAAGGCGATCAATGCGGCTTTTATTGCCGCATCTGGTGAGTTGAAGCCCTTTATTGCGCTGGATCAGGAGGGAGGCCGGATCGAGCGGCTAACAAGGGCGGTCGGGTTCAAGGAAATCCCCTCGGCGGCGCGCGTGGCCAAAACACAAAGCCCCGAGCAGGCCGAAAAGACTTATTTCGCCATGGCCAGTGATCTCGCCAATTTGGGGTTCAATGTCAATTTTGGCCCGGTGGTTGATCTTAATATCAACCCTGCCAACCCGATCATAGGGCGATATGGCCGCTCTTTTGGGGTCGATGCAAACCTGGTAAGCCAATATGGGGCCAGCTTTGTCATGGCGCACCGTCGGGCCGGGGTTTTAACCGCACTCAAGCATTTTCCCGGCCATGGCTCTTCGCGTAGCGACAGTCACAAGGGGTTTGTTGATATTTCCGCCACCTGGCAGGCGCGTGAACTGGACCCCTATCGCAATCTGATTGCCGCGGGTCTGGCCGACATGGTGATGGTGGGCCATCTTTATCACGAGCGCTTTTCTTCCCCCGGCGGGCCGCAATTGCCGGCCTCGTTGTCGCAGGATTGGATTGAGGGGGTTTTGCGCGACCAGTTGGGGTTTGACGGGGTGGTTATTTCCGACGATATGGAAATGGGCGCAATCCGTCAGAATTATTCGTTAAAGCAGGCAGTTATTCTTGGCGTGGAGGCGGGGGTTGATATTTTGCTGTTTTCCAATACCGCCGATTACCGGCCTGGACTGGCCAGCGAAATAATTGCCATATTGACACAAGAAGCTGATCATGACCCGGCATTTGCCGCAAGAATCAGAGAAAGCTATGCAAGAATTGTCGCGCTGAAATCCAGACTTTGAAGCGATTTGGCTTGCCCTATGAATTGGTTTTATATAGGTCAGTAATGCTGCCCTAAAATGGATTATCGCCATGGACTTAACAATTGTGGTTGCGTTTTTGCTGTTGACGGTTCCCGCTTTCGTTACGCCGGGGCCCAATAATCTGATGCTGATGGCCTCGAGCGCCAAATTCGGGGCGGTGCGCACGCTGCCGCATATGGCCGGGGTCAATATCGGCTATCCGCTGATGCTGTTTTTGATCGGGTTGGGGCTGGGAGAAATTTTCACCAGTTTTCCGGCATTGCAAAGCGTATTGAAATATTTGGCGGCCGGCTATTTCCTGTGGATGGCCTGGCATCTTTTGGGCCTGAAAATGGGAGTGGATGGCGGGGCGGCACGTCCGATGCGGTTTTTTGAGGCGGTGCTTTTTCAATGGGTCAATCCCAAGGCCTGGGTGATATCGATCAGTTTTATTTCCGCCTTCATGGTTCCGGGCGACAACAGGATGGTTTCCTTGTTGCTGATTACGCTGGGCTGTGTGCTGGTGGGGCCGGTGGCGTCGATAATCTGGATATTTTTCGGCAAGCAATTGCAGGTGTTCTTGCGTCGGACGGGCACGGAAAAATTTCTCGGGGCGATATTGGCTCTGTTGATGCTAAGTGCTGTGATCCTGTTTCTCGTTTGAAACTATTTTCTTATTTGAGACGCTTTTCTTATTTGAGACTCTCGGGCTAAAGTGCTTTACCGTACGGGCTCTTGGTTTGCTTTATAAAAAATGCGGGCCATGAAATTTCAACGCTAAAATGACATGGACGAAATTCGCGCATGAGTGAAACTGAACTGGCCCCCGGCAATACCAAGCGTGTGCGTGCGCTTTTTATTTCCGATGTACATCTTGGGATGCAGCGCACTCGCGTGCAACAATTGATCGAATTTTTACGCTGTCATGACGCTGAAACCATTTATCTGGTCGGCGATATTGTCGATGGCTGGCGGTTGCAGAAAACCTGGCGCTGGCCGCCGGAATATAATCAAATTGTCGAGCTTGTTTTATCCAAGGCGGCGGCGGGGACGCGCATTGTCTATCTGCCGGGCAATCATGATGAATTGCTGCGCGAATATCTGGGAACCTATTTTGGTGGCATTGAATTTGTCGATAGGGCGGTGCACACAACGGCCAAGGGAAAAACCTATCTGGTCATTCATGGCGATCAGTTTGATGTGGTGGTGAAAAACGCCAAATGGCTGGCCCATGTCGGGGACTGGGCCTATAATTTTGCGCTACGTACCAACGGCATCATCAATTGGGTACGCCGCCGCATGGGCAAGGGCTATTGGTCACTTTCTGCCTGGGCCAAGCAAAAGGTCAAGGGCGCAGTCAGTGTTATCGGGCGTTTTGAAGAGGCGCTGACCCAGGAAGCGCGCGAAACCGGGGTTGATGGGGTGATTTGCGGTCATATTCATTTGGCCGCCATGCACGAGCGCCTGGGCATTCATTATATCAATACCGGGGATTGGGTGGAAAGCTGCACCGCGATCGTTGAAGATTTCAATGGTGATTTCGAGCTGATCCACTGGACGCAATTAACTGATAGTGAGCCTAAAAAACGCCGCAAGCGCAAGGCGCGGAGTTAGGGGCGGGGCTGTTTAATTCGCGCCGGAGTTGGTCGCTTCGCTCGCTCTTTATTCGCGCCGCCGTCGCGGGTTGCATCCGCTTCCCCGGCACTAGCTTTTCTCTCTTGCCGCCGTTGGTCGCTTCGCTCCCGTCCCCGGCACCCCCGCCATGGGTGGTG
>UOEO01000213.1_pt1 | contig 14527 bp, 12 predicted proteins | sample 1989881 | NCBI WGS metagenome assembly UOEO01 (sample SAMEA4712198, study PRJEB27164) | hydrothermal vent metagenome | biome: marine basaltic hydrothermal vent biome; feature: marine hydrothermal vent; material: mineral | place: Pacific Ocean | collected 2011-06-14/2011-07-23 | depth 1691 m
CCTCCGAAGGCAGAGGCCACAGGTTCGAATCCTGTCGGGTGCACCAATCATTTCAATGGGTTAGTGGATTTAGTGATTTGCTGAATTGGCTCTGGGCAGCACCGGGGCAACACGTAGCGCCTAATTGTAAATATAAAAATATGTGCTGTTAATCCAAAATTTGCGCGACAATATCTCGCGGGGTTCTGTCTTTCTTCAATTCAATGACGATCAAACCGCCTGTCCGGTCTAATGCCAAAAGATCAATATATTTGCCTTGGGCGGTAGGAACTTGCCGTCCTATAATGATCGCATCTAAACCCAATAGCCCCAGATCATCCGCCACCCATTCTTCGATGAGGCTTTCTTTCGAAAGCGCTCATGCTTGGGCTTTTATAAGTCTCCCGTTTTCAACTTTGAAGAGATTGCTCATTGTGCGTCTGCCTCTTCGACTAGACCCAAGTAGGCGAGCACATCTCGAAGCAGTAGTTCGAACGGCGCGAGTTCAACGCGACATTCATCGTCATTTTTTGTGACTATGTAATTGGCGCATGCAATTTTTGATTCTGACTTGAACTTGCTTTGCACAAGAATACTCCACGCCTCATTCATACCTTCATTAGGGTCTACGTGGCCCTTCAATACTTGTTCGATTAACTCCTTTGGGAACACCTCTGACCTACCCCGTACCTCTAGATGATCGTTTTCACTTGCCCATTGCCAAAAATCTATCGAATACAGAGATTCCAAATCTACTGGTAGTAAAAAACCTGCTTCGTGCGCCTCGGTGATATGGTCCGGCGGAGGATAGCAAAAGCATTTTGCCGATTTTCTGTTTTTATTGAGTTTATTAAACTCGTGAAGTTCGGTTTTTGCATCGCTATCGACTATACCAGCCGCTTTAGGGCCTTCTGGCTCATATTTATGATTTGCCCTCCATGCATTCAACATAGAAATAACGTAGGTATGCCCTGCTCGGCGCTTTGTTTCAAAATCAACAAATTCAACAAACGCAGGAAAGAAAACTTCTAAAGCCTTTGTCAAAACAACCTTATCACTTTGGCCTTCAACAAATATCTTGCACTTCTGCTCTTTCAATAGCCTTTTTGCCTCAATGGATTTTTGTGTTTGTTGACGAACTTCTTCAACAAGATTTGTCATTCTGTCGTTTAATAACGCCAAAGTGCCAAGAGATTCATCCAGTTCAGATTTGTCGTCAGTAACTTTCGTTCCGTCAATTTCCGTTTGACGTGAAACAAAGTGCAGGTGAATTGTTTCGTCTTTTTCAGCAAGATCATAGAAAACTGGGGAATGTGTCGTCAGCAAAATTTGGGCAACTTCAGCTCCTACTAAGGAAACCAGTTCATCAGCCAATTCTATAGCATTAGAAAATTCGAGGTTGTTCTCTGGCTCCTCATAACCCCATATGAATGATGAGGGAGGAGACCCTTTTTTTTGGAGTTCTTTTTTCTTTTCCGCCATAAACCTCAAAATCAATGGAATATGGCGCGCCTTGATGCCGTCCCCACGATTTTCCAGTGATACTGAATTTTTGCCACTAATGAAATCAAGTCTTTCAAATATGTGGCTGAGGTCTCGTGGCAATGCCAGTTTAGTCGCAAATCCAAGCGCATCATTAATGCTAGCTGTCAATTCCTCAACGTGGTCACCGATTGATTGCTCAAAGGTTGTGCTGGTCTCACGAAAAGACTTTGTGGCAAACTCGGAAATGGTGTTGTAAATTCTGCCACGGATGTCATCAAAATATTTGGCACCCTTTACGGCAGGTACATACTCATATTCAATTCGGCGAAGAAGTGCATGAACGTTAGATTTTTCGGGAATCTCGACCTTTTCCCGTGTTTCCCGCCCTCTGTTGTTTTGGTCAAGCCTGGCACCATGATAATTTGCATCACCCTTAACTAAGCCTTCTTTTCTCCAACGCTTTTCCCAAACGATAATATCACCATTCGTCCGGCGATATGATGAAGGTATTTCAATATCAATTCTAACAAGTATTTCCTTCGCTTTTCGGCGTCGTTCCTGCGCAAAGAAATTATAATCTTCATCAAAATTAAATCGGGTTCCATGGTTGGTTTGATCGTTGAAAAACAGATTGAGCGCCCTCAGTATATTTGACTTTCCACAGTCGTTTTTACCTACAAACACAGCTAGGGGCGAAACTGGTGCATCCAATGACCTGATTGAACGGAAGTTTTCGATGTGAATTGATCGTATGTTGACTACCATCAGTTAATATCCGTGTTTATGTTTTAGTTCTATCGGTCATCGAACGTTCCAATTATTTCCATAAGATTTTGCGTCACGCGTTGAATGATCGTTTTACGCTGAAGAATTTTGGGTTTCTCATTCAATGCGGAAACAATGCGTTCGCGAAGAGGTGCTCTTTGTGTGAAATGGTATTCGGAGATGATTTTAAACCACCCCGGGTTTACCGGAGAGTGTTTTGTTCAAAACTTAGGCTACTCTATCAAGGTTGTTCATGTTTGCATAGAATGCCTCCTCTGCTTCTTGCTCTGGCGTATCCATCAAAACATGGCAGGCTCTAACGCACAGCCCAAATTCTACTGTAAGCGTCAATACTAGAGCAAGATGTGTTCAGGTTGAGTCAAAACGCCAAGCTCTAAGTCTTTGTTTGGTCGCGCTTATCGAGACGGATAAGTGGTGTCCACTTATCCTGAAAACGCTCTATAATGGTTTTACTGTGAGTTTTCAGAGTTGCAGCCAGCGGCTGGACAGTTTTTGGTTCACCGCGCGAAAAACTCATCGAGCACTGATATAGCCTCCGGCGTGGTAAAGGTCGGGGCGTGGCCGCAATTGGCAAAAGCATGATAGTCCGGCTTTGGTCCGCGCCCACGCATCTCCTTGGCCAGTGCGAGCGGCAAGACATCGGAATCCGCCCCCCGCGTCAACAATGTCTTGGCGCTGATCCGGTCATAGGCCGGCCACAAAGGCATCGCGGTGGTGTCATTGGTGAATTGCCAGACGATTTTTTTGTCATAATGGGTGGTAATGCGCCCGTCTGGCAGTCGCCGCGACGAGGTTTCCGCCATGGTTCGCCAGAACTCATCGTCATTCTGGCCAAAAGTGGCGTAAACGGCGCGCAGCCAGCTCTCAAACTCCGGTATGTTTTCAAATGCCGGTGGAGAGCCGACATATTCAACAATTCGCTCCAAAGCCCCAACTGGAGCCTCGGGTCCGACATCATTGATAACCAGATGCGAAATATGGCCGGCCAAAACGCCCCCGGCAAGATAAATGCCGATCAGCGCCCCCATTGAGGTGCCAAACCAGCGTAGGCTCTCGATCTTGTAATGCTTGATTACGGACAATGCCTGTTTGCCATATTCGCCAAGCCGGTATTGGCTGGCCGGATCCTTGGCCCAACAGGATAATCCGCGCCCCAGCGTGTCCGGGCAAATCACGAAATAATCTTTTGAGAGACCCCTGGCCGCCGCATCGAAATCGCGCCCGGTGCGCGCCAGCCCATGCCACATGATCAACGCCGGATCTGCCGGATCGCCCCACGCGGAAACATGGATATAAGCTTCGTTAAAAGGGATATATTCCGATCTCCGGGTACTCATTTTGTACCTGCCTTCATAATTGTTCCGGAAATTCCGGCGGGGAAGAAATAAACCAGCAGGATAAAGAATATACCCAGCCATAAAAGCCAGCGATCAGGGCTCAACAGCTCAGGGATCAGCGGCAGGGATGCAGTCATATCAGCCCCCGCCTGCATGATATCGCGCAAATAGTACTGGGCGAGATTCAAAAGAACCGCCCCAATAACCGCCCCCGCCAACGTGCCCATGCCCCCGATCACCACCATCAGCAAAATGTCGATCATGATGGCGAATGAAAGCGTTGCATCCGGTCCGGTATATTTCAGCCACAGCGCATAAATGATCCCGGCAAGGGCGGCAAAAACCGCCGAAATGGCAAAAATCAGCGTACGGTAAACGACAACCCGATAGCCGATTGCCTCGGCGCGAATTTCGTTTTCACGCACCGCCTTGAGAACGCTGCCCAATGGGGAGCGAACAATTCTAAGCATCAACAGATAAAGCCCGAGTGAAGAAAAAAATACCGCGAAATAGGCCAGAAGCTTGCCGTTCAGCTTTGTTCCAAACCAACTGACAACGCGGCCATTATCATCAACCAGCAGTTTGGTGGCGGGGCTGAATATTTTCATGATCCTGTAGGTAATGCCGTCCTCGCCGCCGGTATATTGGGAAAACTGGCTGACAAAAACAACCGCGACACTGGCCACGGCAAGGGTAACCATGGCAAAGAAAATCGCCTTGACCCGAAGCGAGAGCAAACCGATCATGACGGCGAGCACGATTGCCGCCACCACCCCGAGAGCACCGCCAAGCGCCAGCGCCTCCCACCCCGGCCCCATCAGGCGCAAGGCTATTGCGACGCCATAAGCGCCCAGCCCGAAAAACATGGTATGGGCAAAAGACACAATGCCGGTATATCCGATAAGCAGATCATAGCTGGCCGCAAGAACGATAAATACGCATATCCTTGCCGCCACCTGCTGGCCGCGCACATTGTGAAAAAGAAACGGATAAGCGGCCAGCAACAGCCAGATCAAAATGACCAGCGCCCAGACAATGATCTTGCCATAACCATATTCATGTTGCGTTGTTGTGCTCATTTCGCCCTCACAATTTCACCGCCGGGCGCAGCCCGTAAGGGCGCCACATCAAGATAATCAACATGACGATCATGTTGGTCGCCAGTGCCATCTTGGGAAACAAAAATGCCATGTAATTGCCGCTAAGGCCAACAATCAGCGCCCCTAGCAACGAGCCCTGGACCGAGCCAAGTCCGCCGATAATGACAACGATAAAAACCGTAATCAGCATATTTGCGCCAAGTGCCGGGGTGATCAGGGTTTCATAGCCCGCCCACATCGCCCCGCCCATTGCCGCCAGCCCCGAGCCAACGACAAAAACGCCAATGAACAAGCGCTCGACCTTGAAGCCCAGAGCCTCGACCATTTCGCGGTTTTCCACCCCGGCGCGCACCAGCAATCCGATGCGGGTGCGGTTCAGGATCAATTGCAGCGCCACAAAGACAACAAGGCCAAGAACGACGGCAAACAGCCGGTAGATTTCGATTGATATGTCGCCAATGATGATTGAGCTGCGCAGAAAATTCGGCCGCAGCACCGATATGGGCGCGCCGCCCCATAGCGCAAGAATAAGCTGTTCCGATACGATCAGCGCCCCGACAGTTATCAAAATCTGGCGCAAATGGTCGCCGTAAACCGGTTTGATGATTATCTTTTCAAACAAAAATCCGACCAGCATGCCAAATATGGTTGCCACCCCAATGGCTGAAAACAGCGCCATCAGGTTCAAGATTACGCTCTCACTTTCATTCCATCCGGCCATGCGGGCCAGTACGGAGGCGGCGATAAAGGCCCCGAAAGAGACAAACGCCGAATGGCTGAAATTGAGTACATCCATCAGGCCGAAAATCAGGCTGAGCCCCGAGGCCATCAGAAATATCATCATTCCCATCGCCAGCCCGGCAACGGTAAGCGTGACCCAGGTCGACGGATTGATCAGCGCCAGCGCCACCAGCGATATGGCCACGGGCAAAAGGTTGACCCCACCGATTTTTTCTATTGAGTTTGTCAGCGTTTTAAAAGCGGATAACCGGGGCCACTCGTCCTGAAAACGCTTTTGCAATTTCATCATCGCGCCAACCTTTATTTATGTTTATCAAGCGACAGGCTGAGCAAACTTGTTTGCAGTTCTTTGTTGTCTGCAAACGCAGCCATGCTTGAATTGTGGACAATCCGGCCATCATCGATCACCGTAACGCTCTGGCCGAGCGCACTGGCAAAGTAGAAATTCTGCTCGACCAGCAGGATCGTTGTTTCCGCTGCAAATTCGCCAAAAGCGACAATCATATTGTCAACAATCGCCGGGGCCAGCCCCTTGGTGGGCTCATCGATCAGGATCAGGGCGCGTTTTTCAACAATCGCCCGGGCCACCGCAACCATTTGCTTTTGCCCTCCGGAAAGCGACCAGGCCGCATTGGTCCAGAATTTTTCGATCGCCGGAAATATCTGATAAATTTGTTGCAGGCGTCTGGCATCGAAATTGCCGTTTTTTGTGGCAAGACGCAGGTTCTCCTCAACCGTCAGCCCACCGAAAATACCCATGTTCTCCGGCACATAGGCCACACCCATCCGGGCGATATCCGAAGCGTGAAGCCTGGTGATATCCCTGCCATCAAAGCGGATGGTTCCGGCGCGGGCCCGCCCCAGCCCCATGATCGTGCGCAATGTCGTGGTCTTTCCAGCCCCGTTGCGGCCAAGCAGAACATGAACCCCACCCTCGGCAATATTAAGCGAAACATCATGCAAAATATGGTATTGCGCTATATCGGTATAAACATTTTTTAGCGTCAGAATGGGCGCGTTCATGTTGGCGCCCCCAGATATATCTCGCGTACAATCGGCAGGGCTATCACTTCGTCTGGCTTTCCATCGGCGACAAGCTGACCATTGTGCAAGACGATAATGCGCTCGGCCAGCGCCCGGACCACATCCATCTTGTGCTCAACCAGCAGGACGATCTTGGTTTTGTCCTGCCTGATTTTTTCGATCAGCTGCAAAATGGCCGGAGCCTCATCAACCGACATCCCCGCCGTTGGTTCGTCAAACATGAACAGATCGGGCTTCATGGCCAGCAACAGCGCCACTTCCAGCTTGCGTTGATCGCCGTGCGAGAGGGCCGACACCGGCAGATGAGCCACATTTGCCAGGCGGATTTGTTCAAGATATCCCCAAGCCTCTTCTTCAAGATGGCGTAGCGAACTCACCCGCACCAACATGCGCATTCCCTGACCGGCCTCGGCCTGAACCGCCAGTCGGACATTTTCCAGAACGCTGAGGCGGGGGAACAGATTGGTAAGCTGGAACGCACGGCCAACCCCGTGTCTGGCCCGCCGGGAAGGGGACATTTTGTTCAGCAGCACATCACCAAGCATGACCGTGCCTGAGGTTGCGGCCAACTGGCCTGAAACAAGATTGAACAATGTGGTTTTGCCGGCCCCGTTCGGCCCGACAATCGCCGTCAGTTCACCGGGCACAAAACTGCATGTCACCTTGTTTACCGCCACGTGACCGCCAAAATGGATCGACAGCTCTTTTATGTGCAAGGCAAAAGGAGAATTCATCATCATTTTCCGCCAAAAAAACACCGGGAGCAGTAATGCTCTGCTCCCGGCGCGATCAGTTTTGGCTTAATTATAGCGGCCAATGGGAATATTCATCTGGTCGCTGGTAATTACGCTCACCAGTTCCGGAATGGCCCATTTGACATTTTTGTCGACGCGGATTTTGAAATGATACATGGATTGCAATGCCTGATGATCCTCGGGCCGGAAGGTCATGGTGCCCTTTGGGGTTTGCCATGACATGCCTTCCATGGCGCTGATAAGGCCTTCGGTATCAATTGTATCGGCGGTTTTAAGCGCCTTGACGATAGCTAAGGCCGCCGCCATGCCACCGGCGGTAAAGAAATCGGGCGGCGAATTGTAACGGGCGAAATGTTCTTTCACCAGCCAGTCATTGATCGGGTTTTTGGGCAATTCATAATAATAGTAAATCGCCCCCTCCATGCCCGGAACCTGTTTGTAGCTTGGCAAGGCCGCCAGAATATTGCCGCCGGTCGAAATTTCTATGCCATAGCGTTCGGGTTGCATGCTCTTGATTTTACCCATCGGATTGCCGCCGCCCGCGATATAGATCAAAATGACCTTGCGGCCCGGCTTGTCCTTTAGGGCGGCAAACATGCGTTCAGCCGCGGCGGTGTAATCGGTTGTGCCTTGCGGCACGAATTCGCGGCTGACAATGGTGGCCCCGGTACCGTCAAGCGCCGCTTGAAATGCCTTGATGCCATCGCGGCCAAAGGCGTAATCTTCGGCCAAGGTGGCAACGTAAAGATTTTTATCCGGGCTCAAGGCCAAAGCCTGCGCCTGCATATCCATTGATGAATTGCGCGATGTCTTGAAGACATAACGGTTTGACGCCGGTCCCGTCAGACTATCGGCGACCGCCGGTTCAATCAACAGGATGCGCTGATATTCCTCGGCAATCGGCAGCAAGCCCATGGTTACCCCCGAGGAGGTTCCACCAACCGCGATCAGGGCGTTGTCATCGCCATAAGCCTCTTCCAGAACGGCGCGGGCGACATCGGGCTTGAACTGGGTATCCTTGACGATTACCTCCAGCTTGTGTCCCTTCACCTCCATTGTTCCGCCGGTTGCGTATTCCAGCCCCATCATGAAGCCGGTTTGTGTCTGGCGCGAGAAAACTTCATAGCTTGAACCGGAAAGACCGTGAACCAGCGCGATTTTAATCGGATCCTGCGCCGCAGCCGATGTTGCAAATGCAACCAGCCCCGCACATGCGAGTATTAATAGCCCTTTCATATAATCCTCCCAGATATCATTGTTGTTTTTCGATTAGCCGGACTGCTGTTGCAAGATACCTCCATGGGTGCGCATTTGTGCTTTTACAAAAGCGGCGTTTCAACTAGCATATCCGTTAGTTACAGACCCTAACAGTGCGCCGGTTTTGTGCAATATTGTAGAAACACGATAAATACGATGCAGGAAAAATCGCTAAACGAGCTGGCTTTTGAATTTGCCCCGATCGGCCTTGTTGTGACCGAAAACCGGATCATTCGCAGCTGCAACAACTGCTTTGCCGCCATGTTCAAATATACCCCGGATGAACTGAAAGACCGCTCTTTTGAAGTTTTATACCCCTCAAGCGAGGAATTCGCCAAAATCAAGAATATTGGCGTAGAGGCGCTTCGCATCACAAACCAGTATATTGATGAACGCATCATGGCCAGACGCGACGGCACCTTGTTCTGGTGCCGTGTTCGCGGCTATACGATGACCCGTCACGATCCCTTGCGCAACGCGGTATGGAGCTTTGCCGATCTGTCCGATATTCGCCCCTATCAGGGCCTGACAACCCGGGAACGCCAGATCGTGATGCATATCGGGGAAGGGCGCACCAGCAAGGAAATAGCCAGAATTCTTGAACTTTCGCCCCGGACCATTGAAGTATACCGGGCCAAATTACTCAAGAAATTCGGCGTCAGGAACATGGCGGAGTTGTTGTCGCATACCAGCGGCCTCCCCGAATAATTATTGCAATGAAGGATTACTCTCTTTGGTATAAGATGGGCGATTTACGCCATGTTTCATGATGTCGACCGGCCTGTCCAGTCCAGCACCACCTTGCCGCTGGAGCCGGTTTTCATCGCCGCAAAGCCCGCTTCAAAATCATCCACTGCAAACCGGTGCGTAATCACCGCGCTGACATCGAGCCCGTTTTGCACCATGGCCAGCATCTTGTACCAGGTTTCAAAAATTTCCCGGCCATAGACGCCCTTGATGGTGATCGACTTCAAAACGATTGACGACCAGTCCACCGCCGATTTCCCCGGCGCAATACCGAGCATGGCGATGCGCCCTCCGGTCACCATTAAGCTTGTCATCTGATCGAGCGCCACTTGTGAACCGCTCATTTCCAGCCCGACATCAAAGCCTTCAACCAGCCCCAGATCAGCGGCAACCTGTTTCAAATCAGTATTGCCGACATTAACGCCAATCACGTCCGCCACCTGGCATGCCAGATCCAGCCGGTCCTGATTTATGTCGGTGATCACCACATGGCGCGCCCCGATATGCTTGGCCACCGCCGCCGCCATGATCCCGATCGGGCCGGCCCCGGTAATCAAAACATCCTCACCAACCAGATCAAACGATAGCGCGGTATGAACAGCATTGCCCAAAGGGTCAAGAATGGCGCCGATATCATCGCTGATATCATCCGGCAGCACCACCACATTAAAAGCGGGCAGGCGCAGATACTGGGCAAAAGCGCCGGGTTCATTGACCCCGATGCCGCGGGTTTTTGGGTCGAGATGGAAGCGGCCGGAGCGACTGGCGCGGCTGTGCCTGCCGATCAGATGGCCTTCCCCCGACACCCGCTGGCCAAGGGAAAGATCGGTAACGTTCTTGCCCAACTCCACGATCTCGCCGGCAAATTCATGGCCGGTGATCAGCGGCACCGGTACGTTTTTCTGAGACCATTTATCCCAGTTCCAGATATGAATGTCGGTGCCGCAAATTCCGGTTTTGTTGATCTTGATCAGCACATCATCGGCGCCGATCTCCGGTACTGGCTCAGATTGCATCCATAAGCCAGTTTCAGCTTTTGCCTTAACAAGGGCCTTCATGCGCTTCGGTATGCGGTTCGGTATTAGGTTCGGTTTTGTGGTCATTTGATTATCCCCAGCGACCTGCCAACCTTTTCAAACCCGACCAGCGCGAATTCCAGGTCGTTGCGGCTTAAGGCGGCGTTCATCTGGGTGCGGATACGCGCCAACCCCTTGGGCACCACCGGAAAGAAAAACCCGGCCACGAACACGCCCTGTTCAAACAATTGCGCCGCCATCCGCTGGGCCAGTTTTGCCTCCCCCAGCATCACCGGCACGATCGGGTGCTCGCCAGGAAGCAGTTCAAATCCCAGTCTTTCCAGCCCGGCGCGCCAAAACCGCGTATTTTCAAACAGTTGCGTGCGTAAATTATCGCTTTCCTCGACCAGGTCGATGGCCTCCAGACCGGCGGCGACAATCGAGGGCGGCAATGAATTGGAAAACAGATAGGGCCGCGCCCGTTGCCTGAGCAGATCAATAACCGGCTGCGGCCCCGCGATATAGCCACCGATCGCCCCACCCAGCGCCTTGCCCAGAGTGCCAGTTACAATGTCCACCCCGTCCACCACATCAAAATGCGCCGGCGTTCCGCGCCCCTTGGGCCCCATGAAGCCCGTGGCGTGGCAATCATCAACCATGACAAGTGCGCCATACTTCTCTGCCAAAGCCGTTATTTCGGGCAGTTTGGCCAGATGGCCGTCCATCGAAAACACACCATCGGTGGCTATCATGATAAAGCGCGCTCCGGCTTCTTTGGCCGCAACCAGCCGCGCCTCAAGTTCCGCCATATTGGAATTGGCATAGCGATAGCGCTTGGCCTTGCATAGCCGAATGCCGTCAATGATCGAGGCGTGATTAAGCGCATCCGAGATGATCGCGTCCTCGCCCGTCAACAGCGGTTCAAACAAACCGCCATTGGCGTCAAAACACGCCGCGAACAGGATGGTGTCATCCTTGCCAAGAAACCCGGCCAGGCGCTGCTCCAGCTTGCGGTGCTGATCCTGGGTTCCGCAGATGAAGCGCACGCTGGCCATGCCAAACCCGTTTGTGTCAAGCGCCAATTTTGCCGCCGCAACCAGCCGCTCATGGTTAGCCAGCCCAAGATAGTTGTTGGCGCACAAATTGACCACCCGCTCGTGGCGCTTGCCGCCAAGCTGCACATCGATCCGGCCCGCCTGCGGCGAAAGTATCTCGCGTTCGGTTTTGTAGAGACCGGTTGAGCGGATTTCCGACAAGGTTTCGCTGATATGATCCAGGAATGGTTTCGGCATGGCAATTCCTCCAGAGCGTTTTCAAGAGTGAGATCGAACAATTGAACTATCCAGTGGATCGTTCAACCGGTCGAACGGGGCACCACTTGTCTGTTTCGATCAACGCAACCAACAAAACGCGACAAAATAAAAACGTAAGAGCCAAGCGTTCTGATTGAACCTGAACGCACCTTGCTCTGGCTTCCGCACCCACTATTCCATCTTTACGGATATTGTCAATATATAAGAAATTATTCCCGTATAGTGGATTGTCAAGAATTGTGAACAATCAGCAATGCTTTGGCCGGTTGGCCATTTGCCCTAATTGCATGCGCACAATCAGCGGCATATCGTATCGTGTCACCCTCGCCAAGCTCAGCGCCCTCATTGCCAGCGACAATGCTCAAAGTCCCCTCAAGAACGCTCATATGCTCGATACATCCCTGCCGGTGCGGTTCACTGACCAGCGTGCCGTTTTCTGTAAACATGATTTCATATACTTCAAGCCGGCCCGCCTGATCGGGAGGGCTAAGGATACGAATTTGGCATCCCTCTCCCTGGCTGTCGATTGTCGGTGTCCGATTGGCCCGCATGATTTCTTTAATAGTGCTTCCAGCGCCGTTTTCATCCAGCAGTCCGGCAAAATCGACCTGCAAGGCGCGCGTCAAGCTCCACAGCGTCGCAACCGTGGGGCTGCTCTCGCCCCGCTCGATTTGTGAAAGCATGGAACGCGAAACCCCGGACAATTTGCTGGTGGCCTCAAGACTCAACCCTTTGCTTTTGCGGGTTTGCTTAAGGCGTTTGGCCAGCCGTTCGGAAATACTGAAATCTGCCATCATGTCACAAATTGCGAAACTGGGCGATGCCTGTCAATACGCATCGACAATCTGTTGGCCAGCAACAATTGTTCCTGACCTTGACTATGGCGCACGAGTTAACCCGAACCACAGCCCAGCTTTTTCTAAGTAGAACCGGTTCTTTGGGAATAGTGGTGGGTGGGGAGGTGTAGTTTCGAACTCAAAATGCATTTTTTTATTTGCTCTCACCGTTTTCATTCATTCCAAATTGATCCATGATTTTGGTTAGGAGGCGGTTCGGATGGTCACTAACCGCACCTTTCCCAGATAACTTATCAGCAGGATTAAAGGAAAGGTTTTGGAAGGTGACAGCAGCAACTTCGTCAGCATATCGGGGAGATTGCTTTTTGAATCCATCAACAGCCATGGCAAGGGAATATTTGAACTGGTAGTGCTCTTTAAGCTGGAATAACTGATGATGTCGGGCCGCTGCAAATCGAGTTAGCCAAATTGTAGGGACCATCAAAAGGAATAATGCGACAGTTGTCGCAGGGTTCAAATTTCCAGACTGGATCGAAAACGGCAGGCCATTTGTTGACTGGCTCAAATCAATTGTCGCGGCCAACATATAGACCCCTAAAGGAACGGCAGACAAAGAAAGAAGTAAAATAGAGAAATAAAAACCCCAACTAGCCCACCCGAGCTTGCCACTTAGAACTTTAACAGTTTTATCGAAAGTTGTGGCAAGCCCCGCGTTTGTTGCTCCTGCTAACATTTCATTTGCGTTCGCAATAATGTCAGCAGTTTCTTGTTCGCGAGACGTCAAATTCGCAAAGAGGTTTTCAGTGTCAGTGCGCAGATTAGAAAATGCGGTGTTCCGTTTCTCAAGCTTTTCTTGAAATTCTGCGAAGTCTTCCCTGTAGGAATCCACCTCATTCTTCAACGCGTCCGCTGCATTCTTGATAGCATCGATCGCTTCCACAGTAGATTGGGTATTGGTGTAAAAACCTTCGATCTCTCCTGCTCTTTTGCTGATTACTTCCAATAAATCGGTCACAGTTTTATGGTCAGTTTCGCTCGCAAGCTTAAGTTTCTCAATTTCTTCCGTCTGGTTTTGGGCCCTTGTTTTTGCGGCGTTTATTACCTTCACATTTTTTCGAACTGTTTCAGATTTTTCAGAAAACTCTCGAACGGCCGCTGAAAAGCCTTCAATCCCCTCCGACTTAACAAGTCCGGCAACCGGGTAATAGCTCTCAAGGCACCCCTCGATAGAGGCGACTAAATTTTGTAGGAATGATGCGAAGTTAATCTGTTGGTTGTTCGGGGCCAACGCAACTACCCAATTCGAAGGGGTAAGATTATTAATGGCGGAATTTCCAACCTGATCCACATGAGTAGACAAGCTATTAAGTTGTGCTAACAGCCCCTCCGAAGAGGCTTTCAACCGCGCAACAAAACTATCTGGCAAGGGCGCTCCCGCATCAAGTTTTACCTTTTCAAACGAAGCCAAAAGAACGCTAATTGCCAAAATACGCTCATCGAACCACCATAGCCCCTTATCAGTGCTCGGAATTGCAGCTTCAAGATTAAACTTTTCTCCATTCGGCCCTTCGGCGTTCTGATAAAAATCTATGATCTTTGGCCATGCCTCAGAAAGCTCTTTTCCCACTTTAACTATTTCACCAAATAATTCGCTCATATTACAACCCCAAATATTTGTTCATAGTAACAAGATTCCCAAAAAAGTGAAACGTTTCTAATTTGAGGGATGCAACGGGACAGCGCCAGCGTTTCCCTTGCCAAGCGTTTTGTATTACAAAACACAGCTTTCAGTGCGCGTTAGGTTTTTTACTGTTTTGCTTCTTGCAATAGAGCATAGCTTTGTTGATTGTTCGAACTCATCGCAAGTTCCCTCAGCAAACCTTTGGAAGCTATAGGAATCAGGTCAACTGACCCTCAAGAGAACTGTACTGAGATTAGCCTTTTCCGAGCGTATCGCATACTGTCGGAATGAAGGACTTCAAACCCCAAAAACGACCTTACCATTCAAGGTGTTAGAGGGTTTCCACATAGGTGATTACAAAATGGCGGAGAGACAGGGATTCGAACCCTGGAGACGCTTGCGCGCCTACACACTTTCCAGGCGTGCGCCTTCGACCACTCGGCCACCTCTCCGCATCCGGCAGACAAGAAACAAAGCCTACCGGGCGGC
>UOEO01000098.1_pt1 | contig 14441 bp, 12 predicted proteins | sample 1989881 | NCBI WGS metagenome assembly UOEO01 (sample SAMEA4712198, study PRJEB27164) | hydrothermal vent metagenome | biome: marine basaltic hydrothermal vent biome; feature: marine hydrothermal vent; material: mineral | place: Pacific Ocean | collected 2011-06-14/2011-07-23 | depth 1691 m
GTGATCATGAATGAAGGGCTTTATGACGCCGATTTCATCCGTGACTGGACCAATGTCACCCCCGAACAGCTGATTGAGCATCTCAAACAATATACCCCAGAATTCGCCGAAGAGGAATCCGGCATGGCGGCGGCCGATATCCGCCGCATCGCGCGCGAGTTCGCCACCACCAAACCGGCAACCGTGTTCTCATACCGGGGTCCGTGCAAACATGTTTACGGCTCCTATCAGGAAGCGGCGATCAACATGCTGCCGGTGATCACCGGCAATGTGGAAAAGAAAGGCGGCTATTGCCTGCCGCGCGGCATGGGCTGGCCACAGCCAAGCCCGGTTCCCCCGAAAGGCAAGACGTTCAGCCCCGTGGCCGCCCCGCCGCTCTATCCGCTGGCCTCGCACCATGTTTCCACCATGGCCCCCTATATGATCACCAAGGGCGAGGCCAATGTCTCGGTCTGGATGTCCTATTATGACAATCCGGTTTACACCTACCCCTCCAGCCATGTCTGGGAGAATTTTTTGACCGACGAGGAACTGGTGCCATTTCTGGTGTCCTTTAGCCCTTACATGTCGGAAACAACCGAAAAAGCCGACCTTATCATTCCCGATGTCACCTATCTGGAACGCCATGATCCTGAATCAATGCCCAGCGGTCTTTATCCGTGCCTGTCGATCCGACAACCGGTGATCAAGCCTCTGGGCAACACCCAGGAGTTCCGCCAAACATTGATTGATGTGGCCAACAAGATTGACCCGGACGGCAGCCTGGGGGTCAAGCAATACTTCGCCTTTGACAGTGTCGAGGAATGGATGCGCGAGCATTTGGACGACACCCCCGGACTTAAAGAACAGGGCGGGTATGACTTTTTGAAGAAAAAGGGCGTCTGGCCGATCTATGGCAAGGTCGATCCGGTGACAGCCAAAATCGTTGACGCCAACCGCAATGAGGTCGAGCCGGAATATGCACTTCACATGAAGCAGGTTCCACCAGGCGACATGGTTGGAGCAATTGTCGGCGAAGATGGATCCATTTCCAAGAACGGACAAACTATCGGGGTTCAAATCGGGGGCAAGAACTATCTCGGCTTTGGCACCCCCTCGCGCCGCATCGAATTGTTCAAGCAGAGCTATCTGGATTACGGCTTCTTCCCGCTGCCAAGCTATATCAGAACTTCGGCCCGCAAGAAAAAGGACGATGAACTGGTGATGGTGACCTATAAGGTCAACGTGCATACGCAAAGCCGCACCGCCTCGCTCAGATATCTCTCCGAGCTTTATCACAAGAACCCGATGTGGATTAACCCCGCAACCGCCGCCAAGCGCGGTATCGATGACGGGGGGCTTGTGCGGGTAACATCCACACTGGGCTATATAGTGACCAAGGCCCATGTCACCGAGGGTATCCGCCCCGATGTCGTTGCCATTTCCACCGCTTGCGGGCACTCGGCCTATGGCCGCCTGGCGCAATTGAAAAATCGCGATCCCAGTGCTCAATGGGCCCAGGGCGGCGACCCCGACATAACCAACAATGTCTGGTGGAACGACAAGGGGGTTCACCCCAACCCGATCATCAATCTGGCCGTTGACCCGATCGGGGGCTCCCAGGGCTGGTATGATACCGTTGTCACGGTCACCAAGGCGCAGCCGGACGACAAATATGGCGACGTCAATGCCAGTGTCGAGCAATCCTTCAAGGATTACGAGGAAACCCTGCGCTATGCCTATACCGGCGATATCCACCGGGAAAATCACAAATCCCTTGATATCGACTGGAACAACCTGCCCAAGCCGGAAGGCAGTGAAAACGGATAATTCCCCCCTGAAACGAGGCGTTGTCCATGGGAAAAAACAACGCCTCGTTTCTTTCACATTTTCAAACGAGGTTGCACCGTGAGCGCATCACAAACAATTTCCGGGCACAGCGACAAACAAGGCGTTGGGCCCGAAGAAATGACCGAACTGGCCGCCAAGGCCGGACTTTTCGGCTTTCTGGGCCGATGCCTTGAGGCAGAGCCAGACGGCGCCCTGCTCGACCTGATCCGCGGGCCGATGCGCGACGGGCTGGAACAGTCCGGGGTGCAATTCAGCGAGCAGTTTCTTGAAACTTCAAGTGACCGGCTGCTGCGCGCCCTTGGCGAGGAATTCACCTGCCTGTTCGTTGCCCCGGGCAGCATTTCCCCCTACGCCTCGGTGTTTGAAACCGGGCTGATATTTCAAGAACCGGCTGACCGGGCTCTGGCCGCCTACAAGCTTGGCGGCATGCAGTTTCAGCCGGTCCACAGCGGCGAGTTCCCTGACCATGCCGGCATCATGCTCAGCTTTTACGCGCATCTGCTGGGCCGGGAAGACGCCTTGCTGAAAGCGAACAAGCTGGACAAGGCCGCCAACTTCAAAACCCTGCGCCATGATTTCATGCTCAAGGAGGCCGGCACTTGGCTTCCCGGCTGGTGCAAGCGGGCACGCGAATATGCCATGCACGAATTCTACGACCAGATCTTAAGCCTTGCTGAAGCTGTGATCTGGGACGAGGTTCAAACCATCGCAACCCGCCAACAATTGCGCGAACTGTCGGCGCAAAACCAACGCGAGCCGGTAAAACTGGATTATGACGCCGATTTTCGCAAGGCCTCGGGACTTTAAGGTGATGTATGGCGCATAATTGCCGGATATTATTGGTCGAAGGCTCCGGGCGCGGGTTTCTAACTCAATATACCCACGCCCTGGCAACCGGATTGAGCGAACTGGGCCACAAGGTCCGGCTGGTCAGCGGCCGCCGCGACGAACTGGCGAACTGGCAGATCAAGTTTGACAAACGCCCCTGTTTTTCCGGCGGCGTACGCGGCTGGTGGAATGTGGCGCAACAGGTGCGAAAATTCCGCCCCGACATTGTCCATTTGCAATGGGTCGACAACCCGGTGGCCGCGCTGGCGCTTGTGTTATGGCTCAAACAGCGCGCCATTGGCACGGTTTATACGCCCCACAACCTGCTGCCGCATCGCTGGCGCTGGCTTTCGACCCCTGTCTACAGGGCGCTGTTTCACTCCGTTGACAAGGTGGTGGCCCGGGACGAGAAAATAGCCTGGGGGCTGGAGGAGGTTCTTGCTCTTCCGCCGCGCCGTATTGTCAATCTTGCCGGCAGCCCCAATTTCATCGCCTGCCCTGACAAGCCGCGAGTTCCACTGCCCGAACTACATGTTTGCGGCAACAACCCCGGCAACAAGGAATTCCGGGTGCTGTTTTTCGGCCACGGCTCCGGACGCAAGGGATTGTCGGATTTTTTGGCCTCCTTGCCCGAGCATGATTGGCCTCAGGGGTTTCATTTTATCATTGCCGGCGAAGGCGTTGCCCGAAAAATCGACAAAAAAGCGCTTGCAAACGCCGCCAAAACCTGCCGCTTGACGATTATCAACCGCTATATCGCCCCGCAATTCGTTGCCTCCCTGTTCGAGAGCTCCGACTTGATGGTCATGCCCTATGTCAAACTTTGCAAAAGCCCGTTGCTTGATCTGGCGGCGGCGTTCGCGCTTCCGGTGTTGCGCTCCCAGCGGGTAGAAGGGGCAAGCTTTATCGAAGGCATTCACGGGGTAACACTCCCGGCAACCGGGGCCAAACAAATAGGCGATGAAATCCTGCGCCTGGCCAAAAACACGAAACAACTGGCCAAGATGCGCGCCGCAATAGCGGCCGGGGAACCCCTTTCCCTGTCCATCAAGCGCCTGGCCCACGCTCACAGCCAGCTCTATTCCACACTGCCCCAGACAACAACAAGCAAAACCCCGCTTCACGCCCGGGTTTCGCGTCAAAAAGCATAGGAGAAACAGTTGCCAGCAGCGCAAACCATAATAATTCTGGCCCATGATCGACTGATAAAACCGATGGCGGGACTGATAAAAAAACGCGCCGCCACTTTTGAGGGCTACCGATTGCTGTCAACGACTGAGACCGGTGAAAAACTCGAACAGGCAACCGGGATGGAGGTCAGCCATGTTTTTTCAGCGCGCAAGGGCGGCGACATGCAACTTTGCGGCCTGATTTGTTCCAACACTATCCGCGCGGTATTTTTTCTGCGCGACCCGCTGAACATCGATCCGAAGGAAGCGGACATCACTCCGTTTTATCGCGCTTGCGATCTCAACAACGTACCGCTGGCCACCAATGTGGTGGCGGCGGCGGCAATTACCATGTGGCTCGGACGCAAGGATGGCGACCAGGAAGCGGGCAAGGATACGTAATGCGCAAAAAGGAAAAGTGATGGCTGAAAATGTTTTCAAAACAGCCGCCGCCCTGTGGAGCGGCTCGGTTCTGCTGGTTGAAGAGGCCCGTTGCGTAAACATTCGCTCCCGTTCCGAAATCTGCGCCCGGTGCGTAAAAGCCTGCCCGAAAAACGCCATAGAGCTTGACCTTGATTCCGTCGTCATAACCGATGATTGCACCGACTGCGGCGCCTGCCTGCCCGCCTGTCCAAGCGGCGCCTTGCGTCTTGAGGGATTTTGGCCGGCCAATCTGTTGCAAACACTTGATAATGGCAAAACCCTTGATCTTCACTGCCGGGAAAGCACGGGCGCAAATGGTGGGGTTGTCATCCCCTGCCATCAGGTGCTCGACGCTCGCCTTGTGGCGGCATTTGCCGGTTCTGGATGCACCCAAATCAACATTCACGGGCTGGAGAATTGCCAAACCTGTCGCCATGGCTCAGCCATCAAAGCGCTTGAAAAAACCGACCGCGCCCTCAAACGCTGGTTGGGCGAAGATGCCCCATATCTTGATCTATACCCCCAAGAGGCGCAATCCGGCAGCTCCCAAACGGCTCAACGCCATGACCAGATCAAAATCGACCGCCGCAATTTTTTCAAACTGGCGAGATCGCAAGCCGCCGCGGCCGCCACCAGCTGGACTGCCCCGCTCAAAGAGGAAGCCCCCAACCCTTACGCCAGTTTCGCCGGTGAGCTAATTCCAGCCGAGCCGGACCCGTATCAAAGTACCATGGCGCTCCGTATCGATGATATCGCATGGAAAAAGAAAAGCCTGCCCATCTATTGGCGCCAGTTCACCGATGCGTGCAATCTTTGCATGTCCTGTGCCGAGCGCTGCCCGACCGGAGCTCTTGAGGCTTTGGCTGGCAACCTTGCCAAAGGCATCGCGTTTTCCTCCCTTCTTTGTACCAATTGCGGTCTGTGCACACAGGTCTGCCCGTTTGACGCCATCAATTCGGGCGCGGTGCGCAACCCTGAATTCATCACCAGTACCCCGGTGATCCTCAAACAGTTGCAACTGAACAAATGCTCCCAGTGCCAATCTGAATTCATACCGAAAACGCCCGATGAAACACTGTGCCTGACTTGCAGCAACGAACAGGAGATTGAAGACGAATGGCTAAGCTTCATGGGGGCATGAATTGCGTGGATTGTTTGCAACCGCCCTGTTCGCCGTTGCGGCGGGAGGCGCGGGATATTTCTGGCTGCAATCCTTCGCGCAAACGCCCGGGGAATTGTTCAATGTCAAATGCGCCACCTGCCATGAGCTGCCTGATCTTGCCGGTTATACGGCTCGTCAAAAGGGTGACATAGTCATGACCATGCTCAATGAGCAAGGAGCAAACCAGCTTATCAGCGCCGCCGAAGCTGGAAAAATCATTCAATACATCACGGCAATCGACAGATCCATTTCACAAGAGGACCAGGGTAATGGAGACACTTGAAGACAGGGTTTTAAGCTGCTTGCGCAGCGTTACCATCGGTGTTGATGGCCAGGATATCGTATCGGCGGGCCATGTGCACAGCGTAGCTGCCACCGGCAACACGGTTCGCGTTCTGATTGATCCCGATATCGTTCCTATGGACGCACGCGACGATCTGGCCAACCTGATCGCGCCAATCGTACAGGATGTGGGTGGTGTCGAGCGGGTGGTGGTCAAACCGCGCCCCCAATCTCCCGCCGGCATAAAGCCACTGCCCGGAGTGCGCCATATCGTGCTCATCCATAGCGGCAAGGGCGGGGTCGGCAAATCAACGCTTGCGGTCAATCTGGCGCTGGCATTGGCACAGGACGGCTTGAAAATCGGCCTTCTGGATGCGGATGTCTATGGCCCATCGGCGCCGCTTCTGCTCGGGCTCAAAGCCCGTATCGACCCCAACAGGTGCGAAACGAAAATCACGCCTTTGGAGGCGCACGGCATCAAGGTGATGTCGCTCGGTTTCCTGATGCCGCGTGAACAGGCGCTGATCTGGCGCGGCTCGCTGGTTGATGAAGGAGTGGTCCAGCTTTTCAATGATGTCGACTGGGGCGAACTTGATATATTGATCGTTGATATGCCGCCGGGAACCTCTGACGTTCATCTCGCTCTTGCTCACCGCTTTGTCATATCGGGTGTTTTGACTGTCACGACACCGGGCCAGACCTCTGTTGAGGATGTGCGACGCGGCATGGAAATGTTTGCCGATCTTGCAGTGCCCGCCCTTGGCATTGTCGAAAACATGGCCGGCATCAGTTGCAAATCCTGTGGTCACCAACACCTGTTGTTCGGCGCACATGGTGGCAGCGAACTAGAGAAGATAACCGGGGTGCCATTGTTGGCCCGCCTGCCTTTTCAGCCCGATATTGCCGCCCATGCGGAAAAGGGCGAACCGGTGGTAATGGCGGAACCAGACAGCCCCTCGGCCGTTATGATGCATGAGGTGGCCCGCGCCCTTTCGGGCATCTTGATCAACCCCTCCAAACGATACGGCATGAGCTCATGAATAGTCCCGTTACAAACCTGAAGCCGCAATCATCCCGCCCCCAGACGGAAACCGGCGATGAGTTGCGCCCCGTCAAAGGCGTTAACAGCATCCTGCTGGTTGCCAGCGGCAAGGGCGGGGTCGGCAAATCCACCGTTTCGGTCAACCTTGCCTGCGCGCTGGCAAAAACAGGCCAAAAGGTCGGCCTGCTCGATGCCGATCTTTATGGCCCCTCGATCCAGCGCATGATGGGCACCACGGACGAATTGATCCAGGATGAACGCGGCTTTGCCACCCCCGGGCGCACCCACGGCGTGTGGTCGCTGTCCATGGGCAATTTGGCGCCGCCCGAGGCCCCGCTCACCTGGAAAGGCGCATTGGTGGCCCAGGCCCTGCTGCAAATGTTTCACGAGGTAAACTGGCCGGACCTTGATGTGCTGGTGGTCGATCTGCCGCCGGGCACCGGGGATATCCAACTAACCATTTTGGAACAGATCCCGATCAGCGGCGCCATTGTCGTCACCACACCCCAGGAACTGGCCGTGGCCGATGCCGAACGCGCCATTGTCATGTTCCATGATCTGGGCTTGCCGGTTTTCGGACTGGTTGAAAACATGAACGCCTATATCTGTCCGTGCTGTGGCCAACCCCAGGATCTTTACCCCTCCGGCACCGCGCCCCGACTGGCCAGAAAACGCCATATAAACATGCTCACCGGCATCCCGCTGGACCCTTCAGCCCAGGAATTTGCCGACAATGGCGCCCCGCTGGTGCTTTCCTCCCCCGATTCTCTGGCGGCAAAATCCTTGTTCAAATTGACAAAAGAAGTGAGCGCGGCATTAAAACGCGAACAAAAAGCGCAAATATTGCGCACAAAAGATCTGGGCAACCCCGATGCCGAACAATTCTGGGACAATTTGTTATCCGGAGACCAACAGCCATGACCCAAAAACAAAACAAGCTCTATATAGACCTCAGCCAAACCGCCGAACCGCTGGTCTCAGGGGCCGGGCTTGCCGAGGCTGACGGATATATATTGACCTCAGGCGAACTCCCCGCGGGTTTGGATATTGATGGAAAAGAAATTCTGTTGCAAAATGTTTTGCCGCAATCCTACCCTGACATTGCAGGCTTGGTCCATACCCGCATTTGCAGCTCTGGGCTGGAAGATAGCGCCCGCCTGCGCGACCAGCACCCCGAATTTGACTGGGTGCCGCGCGTTGATGCGATCCATCAGCAAACCGCCTATCATTTCCCGGAATCTCAGGACAGCGCGAATTTTCGCACCTATCAGCCCGTATTTTTGAACCAAAGCCCGTATCTGATTGATGATGGCGCCATTTCTTTAACTTTATGGCTCAAAAAAGCCGCCGAACTCGGGTTTTCCTCTGTCTGGCTGCATGCCCCCGGAGCCGCCAATGCCGCCATGGGGCTTGATCTTGCCCTTAGGGAGATGGCTGTTAAAATATGGTCCGGCAATCTGTGGCTGTCGGGCGGCGCATCAACAATCATGCACATCAAATATCTGGTGCACGAAGGTGGCGTTGATACGCTGGTCATTCCGCCCGCTCTGGCTTTTGAACTTGGCTGCAACGAAATTTACGCGTCCTTGCATAAGGAAATGGCTCCACAACAAACCGGGATGCCAGAGAGCGCCGAAAAAAGCCCGGCGGATTTGCCACAAGACGAATTCCAGGGCGAATGAATGGCAAACCATATCGCTTCATTTCTGGTTTTGCTGTTGCTTCTTATGCGTCCTGACATTGTTTTGGCGTCTGGCGGATGCGGCGAACAACAAATGTCAGCGGTTCAACTCAACCAGATCCTGAGTAATGGCACGAGCGCCGACTATTTGTTGCTCGACATGCGCCCGCGCGCCAGTTTTTTTGCCGGCACGATAGCGGGCGCAATCAATATTGGGCAATTGCAAGAAATCCTTGCCGATGAGGCCGCCCATCATGATGTCGCCAACAAGCCGGTTATCATTGTAACTGCAAACGGTATGCTGGATGACAATATGAAACAATGGGTCGCCCGGCTTTGCTCCAAAGACGTCACAACATGGATTTTGCAGGGTGGAATTCTGGCCTGGCGCGAACAAGGCTTTACGCTGGAAAACCCGATGGATCGCCTGACAGTTCCTGGCACCATCCCGTTTGTGATTCCGCGTGGACTTTGCGAAATGAACGCTCCGGCGCAAAAATATAATTAGAGCGATTCACATATAGATAGAATCACTTTTGTTTGTTTTCGCTCGCGGCCATTTGGGGCTTAGAGCAAGATGCGTTTAGGTTGAATCAAAACGCATGCTCTAAGTCTTTGTTTTATCGCGTTTTCGAACCGAATAACCGGATCCACTTATTCTGAAAACGCTCTAGAGCAAGATGCGTTCAGGTTGAATCGGAACGCATGCTCTAAGTCTTTGTTTGGTCACGTTTTCGAACCGGATAAGTGGTATCCACTTATCCTGAAAACGCTCTAGCCCCGGCCTGCGCGGGCGCGGCGCATAGGCGCCGGACAGCTCTTCGCTGTCTGAGAGGCTTCAATTAAAAAATGAAGCAGCCTAAAGCCGCTACGGCGTTATCCCGCGCAAGCGCTCGGAGCGGCGGCGCAGCATTTCAAGCACGGTGAGCAAAATAACCGACATCACCACCAGAATTGTCGCCACCGCCAGGATTGCCGGGCTGATCTGCTCGCGAATGCCAATCCACATTCTAAGCGGGATGGTTTGTTGCTTGTTTCCGGCAATGAACAGCACCACCACCACTTCGTCAAACGAAGCAACAAAGGCAAAAAGCGCTCCCGAAATCACCCCCGGCATGATCAGGGGCATGGTAACCTTGAAAAAAGTGGTGCTGGGGGTGGCGCCAAGACTTGCCGCGGCCCGGTTCAAAGAGCGATCAAACCCGACCAGGGTTGCCGTCACCGTGATTATGACAAAGGGAATGCCAAGCGTGGCGTGAGCCAGAATAATACCGGCGTAAGTACTGCTCAGATTGACCAGCGAATAGAAAAAGAACAGGCCGGTGGCGGTAATGATGATCGGCACGATCATTGGTGAAATCAGCACCGCCATGATTACCCGGCGATAAGGCATGTTGGGCCGCGACAGGCCAAGTGCGGCCAAAGTGCCCAATGCCGTGGCCACAATTGTCGCTGAAACGCCGATAATAAGCGAATGCTTGGCCGCATTGACCCAGACGGCGTTGGCCCAGACATCGGCCCACCAGGCGGCATCGCGCGTTGCGTCCGGGTTTTTCATTCCAAAGGTCAAAAGCAAATCATACCAGCGCAGCGAATAGCCGGATGGCTGAAACTCAAGCATCTTGGAGGTAAAGGTGAAATATGGCTCGGCATTGAAACTAAGCGGAATGATGATCAGGATCGGAGCGATCAGGAACGTAAAAATCGCCGCGCATATCGCCAGATAAACATAGTGCCAGATTTTTTCGAGCGGGGTTGCGTATTTGGGAAGCGCCATATTGTTTTACCCGAGCTTTAGCTTGTCAATGCCGACAATGCGATCATAGAGCCAGTAAAGGATCAGCACGCCAACCAGCAGGATCGCCGCCAGCGCCGCCGCCAGCGACCAGTTCAATGAATCCTGCATGTGGTAGGCGATCATGTTGGAAATCAACTGCCCGGACGCCCCCCCGACCAACGCCGGGGTAATGTAATAGCCAACCGCCATGATAAAGACCAGCAACGCGCCGGCGCCCATCCCGGGCAGGGTCTGGGGCAGATAGATGCGGCGAAACGCGGTCCATGAAGTGGCGCCCAGCGAGCGGGCGGCGCGCGTATAGGAAGGGTCGATCGAGCGCATCACCGAATAAAGCGGCAACACCATGAATGGCAGCAGAATATGGGTCATGGCGATGATCGTGCCGATTTTATTGTAGATCAACTGAACCCGCCCCTGGTCGGTGATCAGACCAAGCCATACCAGCAGGTCATTGATGACGCCCTGGGATTGCAACAGCACAATCCAGGCGGTGGTGCGCACTAAAAGCGAGGTCCAGAACGGCAGCAGCACAAAAATCATCAGCATGTTCGAGCGGCGCAGCGGCAATGTCGCCAGCAGGTGCGCGATCGGAAAACCAAGAATAAGCGTTATCAGGGTAATCAGCGCCGAGAGTTGCAAGGTGCGCAGATACAGGCTGACATAGATCTGGCGCTCCGGGTTGACCGGGGTAACCCCGCCAGTGGCGGTCCTGGTCAGATCAAGCGCCGCCAGCAGAAAATTGGGCGTATAGGCTGACGACACCTCGCGCATCACCTCCCACAGGCGCGCACTGTCCCATTTGCTGTTCATTGCCAGCAGCGCTTCCTTATATGGCGGCTTGAGCCGGTCTGCGTCGCGGGCGCTGGAGGTGAAAAGCGAACGCGTTCCCGACATTTCATAGTTTACGCGGGTGCCAACGGTCCCGGCGGTAAAATTTTCGCGCAGCGACTTCAAGTCAGTGGCCAGCGCGCCATAGGCCTGTTCGTTGATTTCCGAGCCGCGCGGATTGGCTTTAAACCATGCCGTCAGCTCCACCATATTTTCGGGAAAGTCCGGATTATAAATCGCCCGGTTCAACATCTGCGCAATCGGGCTGACAAAGGTGATGAGCAAAAAGGCCAGCAGCGGCAAAACCAGAAAAAAGGCGCGGCGGCGCGAGCGGGCCTGGGCCCGGCCAAGCGAGACCTTTAAGGGTACGCCATCGGCGGTGGTAAGCATGTCATCAGCGATCCCGCCGGACCCGTTTGTCCCGGCAATGTTCGGATCGGTGGCAACATGGCTCATTTTGGCGGTCTCGCTCGGCTGGTGTTTGGGCATTATCTAATTAGCAGAGGGGCGGCGCGAAATTGTTTTTCGCGCCGCCAGATTGACAAGGCTTATTTGGCAAGCCAGGCGTTGAAACGCTCATTAAGGGTCGTGCCATTATCGGCCCAGAACGAGAAGTCGCTGGTCAGTGACGTCTCAAGATTTGCCGGCCAGGTCGGCATGTGCGGGCCCATCTGGGTCTTGCCGTCCTTATATAAACCAACAAGAGCAACCGAGGATTTGCGCGCCGGAGCGTAGGAAATCCACTTGGCCTGAGCGGCAAGCTGCTCGGTCGAGGTGGCAAACGCGATATATTTCATCGCATCAGCCTCGTGCGGGGCGCCGCGCGGAACCACGAACAGATCAAAATCAAGGATCTGACCGCTCCAGTTGATCACAAACGGTTGTTTGTCGGCGACCACCGCATTGAATATCCGGCCATTATAGGCCGTGGTCATTGCCACTTCGCCATCAGCGAGAAGTTGCGGCGGTTGTGCACCGGCGGACCACCAGACCACGCTCCCCTTGATCTTGTCCAGTTCCCTGAATGCGCGATCAACGCCCTCGGGGGTCGCCAATACGCTATAGACATCGGCCGGAGCCACCCCATCAGCCATCAGCGCCATTTCGAGATTGGCCTTGGCCCCCTTGCGCATGCCGCGCTTGCCGGGGAATTTTTGCAGGTCAAAGAAATCGGCGATGCTGGTCGGGGTGCCGTTAACATAATTGGTGTTGTAGGCAACAACGGTTGACCACAGAATACTGGCCACAGCACAACGGGTCAGGGCGCCATCAACAAAATCCTTGGTGGCAACGGTTCCGTCGGGCGCCGGGGGCAGCATAGAATCATCGATCGGCACCAAAAGGCCTTCATCACAAAGACGCACCGCGTCGGACATTTCCACATCGGCCACATCGATAGTTACATTGTTGGCTTCAACCATCGCCTTGATCGGGCGGCCGGGATTGTCGGCGGCAACCATGGTTACCGGAATGCCGGTCTTGGCGGCAAACGGCTTGTTATAGGCCTCGATCTGAGAATTGCCATAAGCGCCGCCCCAGGACATCACCGTGACTTCCTGGGCGCTGGCCGCATAGGCAATGCCGGTAAGGGCCGTGGTTAACGTTGTTAAAATAAGAAGTTTCTTCATTTTTTACTCTCTCCCTGGTTTCTAAGTTAAGTTTGGTAATAGCGAAATGCCGTTTTGCCGCTCTTTTGGTCTGGCTCATCAACTCGCGCAAATGGGCTTGTTGGCCCACAGCACTTACAACGGGTCCAGAGCCCTGGCGTCCGCGATATTCCAGTTGATCCGCGTATCCTTTCCCACCACCAGATCATGGTGACCGGCGGAATTGGGCACCTTGACCACAAAATCATCATTGCCATGCACATCAAGGCGGCAGCGAATATGATCACCAAGATAGATCAGTTCGCAAATTTTGGCCGTAGTGCTGTTGGGGCCGGTCTCCCCGCCAATCCATACCCGTTCCGGGCGGATCGAGATCAGGGTTTTATCTCCGACATCGCGGCGGCCCACCGGGTTGGCCTGACAGACAGAGCCATCCTCCAGCTTGACGGTGGCGACATCTTTGTCCAGCGCCGTCACGGTGCCGACCAGCTTGTTGTTTTCACCAATAAACTGGGCGACAAAACTGTTTTCCGGGCGTTCATACAAATCCGCGGGCGTCGCCAGTTGCTGGATGCGACCATCATCGAAAACCGCGACCCTGTCAGACATGGTCAGGGCCTCGGACTGGTCATGGGTCACATAAACCACTGTTATGCCAAGACGCTCATGCAAATGTTTGATTTCGTACTGCATGTGTTCGCGCAATTGCTTGTCCAGCGCCCCCAGCGGTTCATCCATCAAAACCAGTTCAGGCTCAAAAACCAAGGCGCGCGCCAGCGCGATACGCTGCTGTTGCCCGCCAGAGAGTTGCGAGGGGCGGCGCAACACAAAATCCTCCATCTCCACCATTTCAAGGGCGCGCTTCACCTTGGCCTCGCGCTCCGGCTTGGCCATGGAGCGCACTTCGAGCGGAAAGGCCAGGTTTTCACCAACCGTCATATGCGGAAACAAGGCGTAGTTTTGAAACACCATGCCAATTCCGCGTTTGTGCGGCGGAATATTGTTGATCGGGCGTCCGGCCAGCTTGATTTCGCCATAGGTTGCGGTTTCAAACCCGGTCAGCATCATCAGGCAGGTTGTCTTGCCGGACCCTGACGGCCCGAGCATGGTCAAAAACTCGCCTTTGCCAATCTTGAGGTTGAGGTCCTTGACGACCAGCGTCTCGCCGTCATAACTTTTTTGTACGTGGTCAAATTCCACGAATGCGTCATCGATATGGTCAGATACTGCCAATGGATTCTCTATCAGCTATTGCGCGGGATGTGTCCTAATGTAACCTGGGGTTATGGCCCTAGGGCTACGAATAAACCCCAAGCTCGACCCAGATGCAACAGAAGCGCTGTAATTTTATTATATTATATCAAAGATAGTAATTTCCCTGACCGATTTGAGAGGGCTTTTTGCCGGGCCAAACCCGCCCGTCGGCGCGAGCATTATTGGCAGGTCAACTCCCCGGGCCGGGCGTTTTTTTGCTGACCGGCACAAGCGTTCAAATGCCTGTTGTTGCGCCTTGACAGAGCTTCAACAGGGCCTGAACGGGATGGCGTTTTGTTATTTGATGTCGTTAATCTTGGTTTATACGACCGAATTGTAACAAGCCGCGCCAATATGGTGCGCTACAGTTTGCTCCAGCAATGGAGAAAAGCGCTTGGATGTAGTGCTCTATATCTTAAATAATCTGGCCCTTATCGGGCAGCGCACCTGGCAGCACGTGTCGATTGTCGGCGTTGCGGTCGGGCTGGCGATTTTGACCGGCGTTCCCATCGGCATCGCCATAACCCAGAACAAACG
>UOEO01000153.1_pt1 | contig 14379 bp, 14 predicted proteins | sample 1989881 | NCBI WGS metagenome assembly UOEO01 (sample SAMEA4712198, study PRJEB27164) | hydrothermal vent metagenome | biome: marine basaltic hydrothermal vent biome; feature: marine hydrothermal vent; material: mineral | place: Pacific Ocean | collected 2011-06-14/2011-07-23 | depth 1691 m
GCAGCGGTGGCAGGTCGCGGTTCATAAGATCCATGTCCTCTAAAACCATCTCTCCCATTTTTTTAAATACTGAATCCATGGCTCCGGCGCGGTGGGCGGAATGGATAAATCCCTTCAAGGTGCGCACCGGATGGTCCCTGGCCAGGGGTTCTTCGGGGAACACATCGCTGGCGGCAACGATATGGCCGGATGAAACCGCCGCCATCAGATCGGTAAAATTGACCACATCGGCCCGGCTGAGCAGGATAAAGGCCGCGCCCTGTTTCATTGTGGCAAAGGAGGCGGCGTTGAGAAAGCCAATATTTTCGCTGGTCACTGATGCGGTAACAAAGACAAAATCGCTTTGAGCCAGAACCTGATCAAGCCCGGCAGGTCTGCCTCCGCGCTCTTTTATCATCATCGGGGGAAGCCATGGATCAAAAACACTGATTTGAGAGTTGAAGCCGGCCAGCAGCCCGGCCAGCGTCTGGCCAAGATCGCCAAACCCGACAATGCCGATTTTTGCGTCCGATATCAGGCGCGCGTTCTTGTTGCCATCTCCTCCCCAAAGCTCTTTTGCGTTTCTGAAATCAAGATCGGCATCAATCACATCGCGCGCCAGACACAGGGCCAGGCCCAAGCCCATTTCCGCCACCGGCAAGGCAAAGACCGAACTGGTGGTTACAATATGAATGCCGTTTTTGAACAAATAGTCATAATCCATATTGTTGAGCAAATTGCCCTCAACGTTGAAAATGCATTTCAGGCGATCCATTTTTTGCAAGGCTTCAAGCCCAAGCGGCGGTTGTCCGACAATATAGCGCGCCCTTTTCAATGTCTCATCGGGCAGCCCTTCCACCTCATCGGGTCCGGTTTGCACGATTTCATATTTCTCAAAAAACATTGCTTTTTTGGCGGGCGCGAAAATCAGATCGAGTGTGCGCGGATAGGGCGCGCAAATTACGAGAGGTTTGTTGGAAACGGACATAATCTCTCCATATTTTAGGATGAACTTTATCAAAAATAAATCGGTTTACAATAAATGTAAAACGATTTATTTGTAAAATGCTGCTCAAGACAAGCCGAGGGGTTGTTTGCCTGTCCTGACAAGCGCCAAGGGAGGATTTAGTGGCCGCAAAGGACAAAAGTCGCGCGTCCATTCACGATGTTGCAAGCCGTGCCGGAGTTTCGGCGGCGACGGTGTCAAAAGTTCTGCGCGGTACCAAAACGGTAAAGCCCGCCAATGTCGAAAAAGTTCGCATGGCGGTAAAAGAACTTGACTACCGCATGGATCCTCTTGCCTCCAGCCTGCGCCGTGCCAGACGCCAGATAATCGGGTTTGTGCTGCCGGAGCTGGAAAGCGAGTTTTTTGGCACCCTTACCTCGCATCTGGAAATTCTTGCCGAACAGGCCGGCTATTCGCTTGTAATTGGCTCGAGCCATGAATCCGAAGACCGCGAGCGCCAACTGATAGAGCGCATGCATGACTGGCGGGTGGCCGGAACTATATTGGCCCCGGTGCGCAGCGAGCGTGGCCAGGGGGCGGCGGTGATGAAAAACCGCGCCATGGTTGGGGTTCTTGTCGACCGGGTTGTGGCCAACAATAATTTTGACACCGTTACCGCCGATAATGCGCACGCCAGCGCCAAGGTCGCCAGAAGCCTGATCAAGGCCGGACACCGCCATGTGTTGTTGCTTGGCCTGAGTGATGTTTCCAAAAATATTCGCACCAGAATCAGCGCTTTTAAGGAACAAGTTGAAAAATCATGCCCTGAGATGAGCGTTGACGTGCTTTTGGCCGGTGGCCCGATGTATGATTTGCGCATTTTGCTTGGCGATTATCTGGAGCGCAACCGGCCCAGCGCGGTTTTTTCCCTGTTTCAAAAAGGAACCATGACCGTTTTGTCCGAGTTTCGCCGCCGCTCCATCAACTGCCCTGAGGATATATCGCTGGTTGGTTTTGATGATGCGGAATGGATGCAGGCCACTTACCCCTCAATAACGGTTGTGGCCCAGCCGATTGCGCAAATTGCCCATCAGGCATTTGCCAGGCTATTGTCCAGGATTGAAGGTCACGCGGGCTATCCCGTATGCCAGCTTGAACCCTGTGACTTTCAGATGCGTGAGTCCCTTGCCAATATCGGGGCGATGCAACTGAGCCATACACCAAACAAGAGGCGGGGAGGCAGCCCCCCGCAATAGCCCGCCTGCATTAAACAGGCATTTTAAACCAAAGGAGGAATAACATGGTCAGTTTCACAAAAAAACTAAATCGGTTTGCCGCCCTGGCGGCGCTAACTCTGGCACTTGGAGCCGGATCGGGCGCCTATGCGGCGGGAGGCGAATATGGCGTGTTGATGAAAACGCTTGCCAACCCGTTCTGGGGCGCAATGGCGATGGGGGTTGAAGACGGCGCAAAAGCTGCCGGGGTACCTTATTTCGTTCAGGCCGTGGAAAGCGATCAGGCCGCTGAATCCCAACTTAACGTTTGCAACACCATGCTCGAGCGTAAACCGGTCGCCATGATTACTGCGGCCATCAACTCGACCAATTTGTTGCCATGCCTCAAATCCGCCCAGGCGGCGGGGATCAAGGTGGCTGATCTGGACGGCAATCTCGATCCGGCCATTTTGGCCAAGGAAGGCATAACGATCGCCTTTCGTATTGGGTCCGACAATGTAAAGGCCGGCGCCAAGGCCGCCACCTACATGGTCTCGCAATTGGGCGCTGATGCTTCCGGGCCGGTTCTGGTCATTGAAGGACTTTCAGGCAATGTAACCGGGCAAAAACGGGTTACCGGCTTTGTCGACAAACTGGCCGAGCTGGCTCCGGGTTTAAAAATCGCCGCTTCGCTGCCCGGTGACTGGGATCGCGGCAAAGCCGCCTCGATCACCAACGATATCATGATCCGCAACCCTGATCTGGTGGGTATTTTTGCCGCCAATGACGGCATGGCGCTGGGGGCGGTTGAATCCGTCTTTGCCGCCGGCAAGGGCGGCAAGGTCGTCATTATCGGGGTCGATGGCAATTCGGACGCGGTAAAATCGATCAAGGCGGGACGCTTGAGCGCTTCTGTGGCCCAGCTTCCCTATCTGGTGGGCAAGCAGGCGGTCGAAAACATGCAAAAAGCGCTTGCCGGTCAAAAGGTTCCGTCCGACATTACGGTTCCGACCCTGGTTTTAACCAAGGCGGTGATGGAAGCGGGCACCGAGCCGATGCTTGAATTCGTCAAATAACTCAAACCAATAAGGCTGCGGGCGGTATCGGAAACGCCCGCGGCTTTTTTGTCGGCGAAACAGGCAAACCATTTATACCAAAGGTTACTTCCTTTGGTATTACCCCCATTAACAACGGAGAATTCAATGGCTGCGCCATCCAGTGCCGTAACGAAACAAAGTTTTTGGCGCCGGGCCCAAACAATATCTGAAGAGCGGTTGCACGTTCGTTTGGAATCCCTGGTTGTTTTGATCTGCCTTGGCGCGGTAATGTCGTTATTGTCGCCATATTTCCTGTCGGTGAGCAATTTCCTCAATATTCTTCTGGCCACCTCGACCATTGGCGTTCTGGCCATTGCCGCCACCTTTGTCATCGGGTCGGGCGGACTTGATCTGTCGCTGGGCTCGGTTATGGGCCTGGCGGGGGTGGCCGGGGCCTATGTCGCGGTAACCCTGGGCATGCCGACCCCCCTTGGCGTTGCCGCCAGCATCGGGGCCGGGGCGTTGGCCGGATATATCAACGGTCAACTGGTAACCCGTGCTTTTGTTCCCGCCTTTATCGCTACCCTGGGCATGCTCGGGCTGGCGCGCGGACTGGCGCTGGTCATTTCCAACGGAAGGGTGATTTATGGCCTGCCCTCCGCCATGGTCTATATTGGTCAGGGCCGCCCGCTGGGCATTCCGATGCCGGTTATCATTTTTATACTGACCGCCCTTGTCACCCATTATATTTTGGCCTTCACCCGTTTTGGCCGCTACACGCTGGCAATCGGAGACAATGAAAACGCCGCCCGCACCGCCGGGATCAAGGTCTCCCGTCACCGCCTGATCCTTTATACCCTGTCGGGCGGGCTGGCCGGGCTGGCCGGTTTGCTGTTCATGGCCCGGATCAATTCGGGCGACCCCACCGCCGGCATCAGCTATGAGCTTACCGCGATCACCGCCGCCATTATCGGGGGCACCAATTTGTTTGGTGGGCGCGGGTCCATTTTAGGCTCAGTAATTGGCGCCCTGATCATGGGGGTGTTGCAAAACGGGCTCAACCTTCTGGCGGTTCAGTCCTATTATCAGCAAATGGCCATTGGGGCGGTGTTGATCTTTGCCGTCTTTTTAGACCAGTACCAGGTGCGCAGGGAGGCCAAGGTATGAGCCTTCTTTCGCTGTCAAACATCCATAAAAGCTTTGGCGCCGTCGATGTGCTGCATGGCATTGATCTTGAAGTTGAGGCGGGAGAAGTAGTCGGGCTGGTTGGCGATAATGGCGCCGGTAAATCAACATTGATGAAAACGGTCACCGGCATTTATCATCCCGATCAGGGTCAGATCCTGCTTGATGGCAAATCATTGCTTGATATGGATCCGGGCGCGCGTCGCGCTCTCGGGGTTGAAATGATCTACCAGGATCTGGCGCTGGCCAAACAGCAAGATGTCGCCAGCAATATATTTTTGGGCCGCGAGCCGACCCGGTTTTTTCTCGGGTTTATTCCCGGCATGATCGACAAGCGCACCATGGACAAAAAAGCCCAGCAAATGATTGACCGGCTCGGGGCGCACCTGCCCTCGATCAATCGCGCGGTCGGCTCGTTTTCCGGCGGCCAGCAGCAGACCGTGGCCATTGCCCGCGCGCTCACCTTTGACCCCAAGATCGTGATCATGGACGAGCCGACCGCCGCTTTGGCGGTGCGCGAAGTGCAAAGCGTGCTCGATCTCATCCGCCAGCTCAAATCTCAGGGGATCGCGGTGATTTTGATTTCGCACCGCCTCAACGACGTATTCAGCGTTACCGACCGGATCGTGGTATTGCGCCACGGGCGGGTGACGGCAAATCTGGCTACAGCAAAAACCACCATGAACGAGGTCGTTGCCTCCATTGTCGGTGGCCATGACATGCGGCACGCCGCCGCCCACGAAGAAGCGGCGGCAAAATTATGAATTTGCCGGCCAAAAAGATGGTTTTGGGGGTCCACACTTTTGCTGTTGCCCCTTTTTGGGACCTTGAAGTGATGCGCCATGAGGCGCGGCGTCTGAAATCCCATGGCGTTGGTCTTTTGGAAATACCGCTGCTGCGGCCTGAGGAAATAAACATTAAAGCCACCCGCGCCTTTGCACGGGAATTTGGTTTTGAGCTGGTAACCTCCCTTGGCCTGCCATCAAATATTGATGCGGTTGAGGACCCTCAATCCGCTCTCGCTTTTTTAGAGCCGGCCTTCAAGGTGGCAGCAGAGATCGGCAGCAATATGCTTTCCGGGGTAACCTATGCCCCGATAGGTAAAATCAGCGGCCAGCCGGTTACCCAAAGAGAAAAGGACGGCATTTGCCGGTTTTTGCAACAAGCGGCGGCGCTGGCGGCAAATCATGGCCTGAAACTGGGGGTTGAGCCGTGCAACCGTTATGAAACCCACCTTATGAACACGGCGGCCCAGGCGGTTGAATATGTCGAGGCGGTCGCAGCGGAGAACCTGTTTATTCATCTTGATACCTATCACATGAATATCGAGGAAGAGAGTTTTGCCGCCGGGTTTGCCAAAGCCGCCCCCTATCTGGGCTATGTCCATCTTTCGGAAAGCAATCGCGGGGTGCCGGGGCGCGCCATGATCAACTGGGACGCGGTAATGGGCGCCTTGGCCGATATTGGCTATCATGGCGCGCTGACCCTTGAGAGCATGAATTATGTCGACCCCGATATCGCCACCGCCCTGGCGGTGTGGCGGCCGGTTGCTAAAAACCCCGATGATGTGATTGATTTTGGCTTGGCGTTTTTGCTTAAGGCGGCGGCTGACGCCGGGCTGACTTTTGGATAATTTTATCCCGCCCCCTTCACAACCCGCCCCGCAAGCCCTATTATTTCTGGAACAGTTCTAATACCAAAGAAAGTAGTCCTTGACCCACTTGTGGTCAAATCGACCACGGCGGGGATCGTGCCTTGCCAGCAGACGTAAAAAAGCCGGTCAAATGAATTAAGGACTACTCTCTTTGGTATAAGCCGTATGCTGGACATTCAGGCATCGCGCTTTTAGACAGCATGCAGAACAAATATTCAGCACAGACATGAAGGAAGCGGAGAGGTCCATGTTTATCCAGACCGAAGCCACGCCCAACCCGGCAACGTTGAAATTTTTGCCCGGCCGTACCGTTCTTGACGACGGCACGCGCGATTTTCGCGACGCTGAAAGCGCCGCCATATCTCCTTTGGGTGAGGAATTATTTTCGATTTCCGGGGTTACCGGGGTCTTTTTGGGTGGCGATTTTATTTCCGTGACCAAGAACGAAGTCGATTGGGCCCATATAAAACCGGCGGTTCTGGGCGTTATCATGGAACATTTCATGTCCGGAAAGCCGGTTTTGGCCGAGGGCGCCCAACCCGCCGGTGATGACGCTGCCCAGGATGAGTTCTTTGATGAAGATGACGCCTCCATGGTCGAGATCATCAAGGAGTTGCTGGCCACCCGCGTCCGTCCGGCCGTGGCCATGGACGGCGGCGACATTATCTTTCGCGGCTTTAGGGATGGCGTGGTGTTCTTGCACATGCAGGGGGCCTGCTCGGGCTGCCCGTCTTCAACCGCGACCCTTAAAAACGGCATTGAAAACCTGTTGCGCCATTTTGTCCCCGGAGTGATTGAAGTACGTCAGGTCTGAGCGATTGTTTTCTCTTTTCGGTTTTTTCCGGCTCTCGGGAACTTTGCTGCCTTTTGGCACAAGGGAATTTTTATGAGTGCGCGTACGGCTGAAAAAATTCTTTTTATCGACACTTCCGGGCCGTCCCTGCAACTGGCGCTGGCAGGCGCCGGCTTGTCCGCTTCATTTGTCGAGGATATCGCGCGCGGACATGCTGAAATTCTTTTTGACCGGCTGGCCGGGTTTCTGGCCGGCAACGAAACAAGCTACAAGGATCTGACCCGGGTCGGGGTGACCACGGGCCCGGGCTCGTTTACCGGTTTGCGCATTGGAATTTCCGCCGCCCGCGGGCTGTCCCTTGCCCTTGATATTCCCGCCATCGGGGTGCCCAATCTTTTGGCGCTGTCGCTATGCGGGCCCAAAAACCCGCATGTGGTTATTGTTGCGGCGAGACGTGAGCAGGCCTATGTGCAGCAATTTTCGGCCCCCGGCCAGCCCAGGGGCGGCCCGGAGCTGCTGGCCTTGACCGTTGCTGAAAAGTTTTTGCCGGCGGAAAATTTTTCAGTGCTCAAAGACCCTCTTCTGGATATTGTCCGCACCGCCCAATTCGCCCTTGAGGCAAAAGAGGATGATTTTCCTCCCCATCCAAGCTATGTAAGGGCCGCCGACGCCAAACCACAGACCAAGATGCGGATCGCCAGAAAATGAAATTATGGATGGCGCCAGCGGGATTGCACATCGAACCGGCAATTCCCTCTGACGCTCACGCATTGGCCAAAATGCATGCCGGGGCTTTTTTTCGCCCCTGGCCGGAAATGGAGTTGGCAAATTATATTGCCGCCCCCGACCGCACCCCGGTCTATATCGCCTGTGACGCCGCCCGCCGCATCGCCGGGTTCATGATTTTGCGCCTGGCGGCAAACGAGGCGGAATTGCTGACCATTATTGTCGAGGGCAAAAAACGCTCGCGCGGTATAGGAGCCGCCTTGCTGCGCGCCGGATTTGATGATTTGCTGATGAGTGCGGTAACCACCATGTTTTTGGAGGTCGATGAGGCCAACCCGCCGGCCATAAAGCTCTATCGCAATTTTGGTTTTGAGCAGGTGGGAAAACGGCCTGGATATTATCAGAGCGAAAAGGGCGCTCCCGCCACCGCTCTGATCATGCGTTGTGATCTGAACTGACATGGTTTTGACCAAAACCTGAGTTACCCACCGTAATGGCGGACAAGCATTTTGCCGTTACCTCTTATGAAGGGTTTGCCGATGAGCTCGAATACCGACATTGAACATTCTTTTGAACAATCCCTGCAAGAGCAATGCGCCCGCAGCGGCATGCGCATGACCGAGCAGCGCCGCGTCATCGCTCAGGTGATCGAGCATGCAGATGATCATCCAGACGTTGAAGAGCTTTACCAGCGCGCCGCCGCGATCGACAAGCGCATATCGCTTTCAACCGTTTATCGCACGCTTAATCTTTTTGAAGAATCCGGTCTGGTAACCAAACATGATTTCAAGGACGGCCGCGCCCGCTTTGAGCCGATCCCCGACGAGCATCATGATCATTTGATCGATGTCAGAAGCGGCAGGGTAATTGAATTTCGCAATGAGGAAATAGAAGCGATCCAGGAGCTGATAGCGCGCCGGCTCGGCTACAAGCTGGTCGACCATCGCCTTGAGCTTTATGCGGTTCCAATAAGCGAGCCCCTGACAAGCCATCCGGCGGTCAAACAGGAAAAGCCCAAATGATCCGCCGCATATTCATATTCATTTTCATTATTGTCCCGTTCATGGCGGTCACGATACCCATACAATGGGTCATCATTCGCCTTCATCTGCCGGGCTGGACTGTTTTGCCGCGTATTTTTCATTCGTTGGGGGCCTGGTTTCTCGGCCTGAAGGTAACCCTGATCGGCAAGCCTGAAACGGGAAAGGCAACCCTTGTCGTTGCCAACCATATTTCCTGGACCGACATCATGGCCATCGGTTCGGTCGCCGATGTGACCTTTGTTGCCAAGGATGAAATAGCAAAATGGCCGGTGGTTGGTTTTTTCTCGTCCCTGCAAAAAACCATCTATGTTCCCTCCTCGCGTAAAAGCGCCGCCCGCAGCGCTCCTTTTGAGATGGCGCGCCGGATGAATGACGGCGGGGCGGTGTGCCTGTTTGCCGAAGGTAAATCGGATGTCGGCACCCATGTCATGCCCTTTAAATCCGGCCTGATCGCCGCCGCCCAGACCGCGCTGATCGGAGCGGGGGCCAAATATGTCTCCATCCAGCCGGTAACCATTGCCTACATAAAATTGCAGGGCCTGCCGATAACCCGCACCGAGCGTTCGCTGATCGCCTGGATAAAGGCCAAGAGCGTTGTCGAAAACATCCGCGACATTTTGCATTCCGGAACCAAGGAGGTTGTGGTTGCCTTTGGCAAGCCGATGCCTTTGGCCGAAGGGTCCAACCGCAAGGCGATCAGTTTGAGGGCCGAAAATGAGGTGCGCCGGATGCTGGTGGCGCTCAACCGGGGCCAGAAACTGAGCGAAATCGAAATTTGAACGCCGCCCTGCTGGCCGTGCTTTACTTTGTTTGCTAAGAGGCTGGCTTGTTTTTTACCCGCTATGATTGGCGATCCGACAGATCATGACAAAACAACAAAAAAAACTGTTCATCAAAACCTTTGGCTGCCAGATGAACGTTTACGACAGCTCGCGCATGGTTGACGCGCTGGAGCCGGAAGGGTTCATCCAGACGGACAAAATCGAAAACGCCGATCTGATTTTGCTCAATACCTGCCATATCCGCGAAAAAGCCTCGGAAAAAGTGTTTTCCGAACTCGGAAGGCTGAAAAAGCTGCGCCAGAGACGCGCCGAGAGCGGCAAAAAAACCATGATCGGAATTGCCGGATGCGTGGCCCAGGCCGAGGGCGATGAAATAATGGCCCGAGCCCCGGTGGTTGATCTGGTTTTTGGCCCGCAATCCTATCACCGCCTGCCTCAAATGGTTGTTAGAGCTGAAAGCGAACGGGTAATTGACACCGATTTCCCCGAAGAGGACAAGTTTGAATATCTGCCCGCCGCCAGCAAACAGACAACCATTGCCCGCGGTCTCACCGCTTTTCTTACCGTTCAGGAAGGGTGCGACAAATTCTGCTCATTTTGCGTTGTCCCCTATACCCGCGGCAACGAGGTTTCGCGTCCGATGGCGCAAATTATTGCCGAGGCGCAAAATCTGGCCGCGGCGGGTGTGCGCGAAATCACCCTTTTGGGCCAAAACGTCAACGCCTATCACGGCCCTGACGCCGGGGGAAATGATGCCGGGCTGGGCGCGCTCTTGTTCGAGTTGGCAAAAATCGGGGGACTGGAGCGCCTGCGTTATACCACTTCCCATCCACGCGACATGGATGATGAGCTGATTGCCGCCCATCGCGATCTCAAGGAACTGATGCCCTATTTGCACCTGCCGGTGCAATCAGGATCCGACAGAATTCTCAAATCCATGAACCGCGGGCACACAAGGGATGATTATCTTGGCCTTGTTGAGCGCATTCGCACAGCCCGCCCCGATATCGCCCTGTCCGGTGATTTCATCGTTGGTTTTCCCGGTGAAACCGATGCTGATTTTGCCGCAACCATCTCCTTGATAAAAGAGGTCGGATATGCCTCGGCTTTTTCGTTCAAATATTCGCCGCGCCCGGGCACGCCGGGAGCCTTGATGGATGATCAGGTTGAAGAAAAAATTGCCAGCCAACGCCTGATCAGCTTGCAGGAATTGATCAAAGAGCAGCAGACGGATTTCAACCGGCACTGCGTCGGCTCCAAAATGGATGTGCTCCTGGAGCGTAAGGGGCGCAAACAAGGGCAATTGGCCGGCCGCTCGCCATTTTTGCAGGCGGTACATGTCGATGCCCCGGCCGAAATGATAGGCGCAATTGCCCCCCTTGTTGTCAAATCCGTCGGGCCCAATTCGCTTTATGGACAATTGCTGGCCAAAACGGGAGACGAATCTGTTATGGCTGGTTCAATTGAGCGAAATGACAGTGCACCAGAACCAGCCCGGAATCTTCAGGCTTGAGCGATAATCTTACCAATTCGAATAATGATCTGTCTGCTCCCGGCCAGCTGGAGCTGGCTTTTGACGACAATCGGCTGGTTTCCCAGCTCTATGGCGAATTTGATCAAAACGTCGCCCTGATTGAACAGCGTCTTGATGTCCAGATCACCCCGCGCGGCAACCATGTCACCATTCAGGGCGGGACCGGGGCCATAGACCAGGCGCGCCGGGTTCTCGAATCCCTTTATGATCTGCTCGAACAGGGCAATCCGGTTGAAATCGGCGATGTTGACGCAGTAATCCGCATGGTTGAAACCGAGGACCGGCAATTATCCCTGCCCAGTCTGGAAAAGCATTCGAAAATTCGCATGGCCCAGATTGCCACGCGCAAATCAACCATAATTGCCCGCACCCCGGCCCAGGATGCCTATATGCGCGCCATGGGCCGCCATGACCTGACCTTTGGCATCGGCCCGGCCGGGACCGGCAAAACCTATCTGGCGGTTGCCTATGCCGCCTCGCTTTTGGAGCGTGGCGACATCAACCGCATCATCCTTTCTCGTCCGGCGGTTGAAGCGGGCGAGCGTTTGGGGTTTCTGCCCGGCGACATGAAGGAAAAAATCGACCCCTATTTGCGCCCGCTTTATGACGCGCTGTTTGATATGATGCACCCGGAAAATGTCGAGCGTGGCATCAGTTCGGGCATTATCGAGGTTGCCCCGCTTGCCTTCATGCGCGGGCGCACCCTTGCCAACGCCGTTATTATTCTTGATGAGGCGCAAAACACCTCCCCGATGCAGATGAAAATGTTTCTGACCAGGATGGGTGAAAACTCAAAAATGATCATAACCGGCGACCCGAGCCAGGTCGATCTTCCTCCGGGCCAGAAATCGGGACTGGCCGAAGCCCTGGATTTGCTGGCCGGAATTGAAGGCATTCACATCACCCGCTTTACCGACAAGGATGTGGTGCGCCATCCGCTGGTGGCCCGGATTGTTCGCGCCTATGACAGTGTGCAGTCGGGCAAAAACCAGGCAAAGGATCAAAAATCCTGACCCAGATGCCATTTCCCCTTGAAATCGATATTTTGCGCCACGGCGTGCTGTGGCCTGAAACATTGGCCGGGCGCAAGCTTGAGGAAATCATCTCGCAAGATGTTTTTGCCGCTTTACAAATCAGCAATGCGCAAATGTCTGGCCCGGCGGCGCTTTCACTATTGCTCACCAATGATGATGAACAACAACAATTGAACAAGAAATGGCGTGGTCAGGACCGTTCGACAAATGTTTTGTCTTTTTCCCAAATCGCGCCATTTGCGCCGGTTTCGGGGCTTTTGGGCGACATTTCCCTGGCCCATGAGACCGTGGTGCGCGAAGCCCTTGAGCTGCAAAAACCCTTGTGCGATCACCTCAGCCATCTTGTTGTTCACGGATTCTTGCATATCTTGGGGTATGATCATCAAACCGACAAAGAGGCCAGCGAGATGGAAAGCCTGGAAACAAGGGTTCTGGCTTATTTGGCAATTGCCGACCCCTATGCCTGAAAAGCCTTATCAAACAGCGTTGTTTTAACGCTTCAACAAAGGAGAAACAAAACCGTAACGGTTTTTCTTGCGGTTTGCCGACAATGAACAATAGCTATCTCTCCAGGGCCAAAAACGGCCATGGCACCAATGTTTCCAGCGCCCCGGCGGAACTGGAAAACAAATCCGGTCTGTGGACGCGGATCAAAAACCTGTTACCCCAGAACAATCCAACATTGCGCGAAGACCTTTATCTTGCCTTGCAGCAATCCGATATTGGAAAATCAACGTTTAGCGCCGGCGAGCGGGTCATGTTGGCCAATGTGCTCAAGCTTGCCGATATGCAGGTCAAGGACGTCGCGGTGCCCCGCGCCGATATTGATGCCGCCGACCAAGACGAAACTCTGGGGCAGGTGGTGGAGAAATTCCGCTCATCGGGCCATTCGCGCCTGCCGGTTTTTGCCGAAAATCTTGACGATATCGTTGGCATGGTTCACATCAAGGATGCCTTGCAGCACCTGACGGCGCCGGTGGAAAAACCCAATGGCTCCCCGATCAAAATGCTCAATGCCTCACTGAAATTAAAGCTTGGTGATTGCAAGGACATGATCCGCAAGCTTTTGTTCGTTCCTCCTTCAATGCCGGTTTCCGACCTGTTGCAATCAATGCAGGCCACCCGTTTGCACATGGCGATCGTGGTTGATGAATATGGCGGAACCGACGGGCTGGTAACTATTGAGGACCTGCTCGAAGCGGTGGTGGGCGATATTGAAGACGAGCATGATGATGAGGATGTGGCGCTGGTTTTCAAGGAGGGGGAAAATGTCTATTGTGCCGACGCGCGCGCCGACCTTGAGGAATTGCGCGAAATCATCGGCCCGGAATTTGACCCCGGCGAGCTGGCCCAGGAAGCCGACACCCTTGGCGGGCTGGTGTTTTCGCTGATCGACCGGGTGCCGGCGCGCGGCGAGGTCATCACTCAGCTAAAGGGATTTGAGTTTGAAATTCTGGAGGCTGACCCGCGCCGGGTGCGCCGGGTGCGTATCGTCAAGCGGCCGCGCGGCCTTAAGGTCCGTCTGCGCCACCGGGGTGCTCCGGCCCCATCGGCAACCACGGAGCTGGACAATAAGAGCCAGCAGCAGCCGGAACCGGATATTGGCAAGTAAAAATATATGAACTGGCTGGCGCAAAAATTCATTCTCGCCTTTGGCTGGCGGCGCGCTTTGATGATGCTGGCCGCCGGCGCCTTGGCGGGGCTGTCGATGCCGCCAATGTTTTTGCTGCCTGCATTGTTTGTCGCCATGCCCGTTTGGGTGTGGGCCCTTGACGGAGTGGAAACAACAACCGGCTGGTCGCGGGTTTTCGGGCCCGCTTTCCGGATCGGTTTTTTCTTTGCCCTCGGTTATTTCCTGGTTGCCCTGTATTGGATTGGCGCGGCCTTTTTTGTTGATGGCGGCTGGATGCTGGCCCTGATGCCCGTGGCCATTGGCGCTTTGGCGGCGCTGATGGCTTTGTTTTGGGGGCTGGCCAGCGCCTTGGCCTTTTTGTTCTGGTCGCCCTCCAAAACCCGCATTCTGGCGCTTGCGGCCAGCCTGAGCGGGGCTGAGTTTTTGCGCGGCCATATCTTTAGCGGCTTTCCGTTTGATCTGGTTGGCTATGCCCTGACCGGCAATGACATGCTGATGCAGACCGCCTCTCTTGTCGGTGTTTATGGGCTGACCTTTATTGCCGCCATTCTCGCTTTTGTCCCGGCCATTATCTGGCCGGCCGACGGGCGCAGGATGATTGTGCGTTTGATACCGGCTTTTGCCGCCCTTATCGTTTTTGCCGCCATGTTCTTTTATGGCGATTGGCGTCTGGCGGCGACAAAACTTGTGGCGCAACAAGATGTCAGGCTGCGCCTGGTGCAACCAGCCATTGCCCAAAATATGAAATGGGTTCCCGGCAACCGTGATTTTATCATCAACCGGCTGATATCCTTGTCCGAGAGTAAAGCCGTCCCCGGC
>UOEO01000102.1_pt1 | contig 14374 bp, 10 predicted proteins | sample 1989881 | NCBI WGS metagenome assembly UOEO01 (sample SAMEA4712198, study PRJEB27164) | hydrothermal vent metagenome | biome: marine basaltic hydrothermal vent biome; feature: marine hydrothermal vent; material: mineral | place: Pacific Ocean | collected 2011-06-14/2011-07-23 | depth 1691 m
ATATGCCTCGATCTGGCCCAATATCACGCAAAAGCGCGACCCGATGCCGGACGCGGAAAAGTTTGATGGGGAAAAAGGCAAGCTGGAAAAGTATTTTTCCGAGGAGCCGGGCGAAGGCGACTGAGTTTTACCCAGTGGTTGCCAGACAATGGCATGGGGCATATCTGGTTTGGCGAAAACGGTTGGCCAATCGTTTGATGGCGCTAATTAACGAATTATAAAGCCGTTTTTGATTTTGGGACATTTTTATGCTATACTCTTGAAATCGAGTGTAGCAATTCAAGTATTTTTATAAGCAGGGCGCCAGTTTGGTGCCCTTTTTGAAAAAGCCCGTCATAGTATTTTTCAATTGCAATCCGGACAAAGCGGACCCGGAGAGCCAGGGTGCTTTTATGCTGCCTCATAGCCTTGCTTTTTTAAGGTGAAACAATCGGGATGGGCAGTCAAGCCGCTTGGAGCTGGCCATCAGGGCGTTAAACCAGGAGTATGCCTAATGGCAGTCAAAAAGATAGTTCAACGCGCAGGGTTCAAAACCGGCGAGTTTGTTGTGTACCCGGCGCACGGGGTGGGCCAGATTACCGCAATTGAAGAGCAGGAGATTGCCGATATCAAGCTCGAATTGTTTGTTATCAATTTTGAGCAGGACAAGCTGACCCTGCGTGTGCCGGTGCCCAAGGTAAAAAGTGTCGGGATGCGTAAACTGGCAACCGATGATGCCGTCGCCCGGGCGCTCAAGACCGTTACCGGCCGGGCGCGGGTAAAACGCACCATGTGGAGCCGGCGGGCCCAGGAATATGAAGCCAAGATCAATTCCGGTGATCTTGATTATATTTCCGAGGTGGTTCGCGACCTGTTCCGCTCAGAGGAACAGCCCGAACAATCCTATTCGGAACGCCAGCTTTTTGAACAGGCGATGGACCGGATGTCGCGCGAGATTTCCGTTGTCCGTAAAATCTCGCTGACCGAAGCTGAAGAGGTCATTCACAAGGATCTGGCCAAAAGCCCGCGCCGTAACAGCAAGAGCGAGGCTGCCGCTGTGACCCCGGGTTCGGATAATTCAAACGAAAAAGAAGCCGCCGCCTGAGATATGCCATCCTGGCCCTCTTCCGCAAGCGGGAGAGGGAGCTTGGCTGACGCCTTAAGTTTTCCTGCCTCGCGCGCCGTATCACAATCAACATAATGGGCGAAGGCCGCCCTATGTTGATTGCTGGCGCTCCGGCGGGGCGCTGGATTGCCAGCGGCTCGCTCTTTTTTCGCTATATCTCTTTCTCTTTCCTTCTCCCCTTGCGGGAGAAGGTGGCGCATAGCGCCGGATGAGGGGGTTCGCTTGCGCTTTTTGTTTTGTCTCGCGGCTCGCTTCGCCCGTCACCCCGTTGAAGAACGGGGTCCAGCGTGCCGCGTCCGCGGCACTTCAGAATCGTTACTTAAAACAGTTTTTTTCCACACAGACTTGCGGCAAGATGAACTGGATTCCGGCCTGCGCCGGAATGACGCTCAGTGTGTTTGGCAGTTTAAATGCCTCGCGGGGCGTTACGATAAAACCATGACGGGCAAGGCCGTCCTATGGTTTTATCTGCCCCTGCGGCGGCGCGCCGTACTTACGGCGGCTCGCTGTTCGCTCGCTGAGGCTTTGCCTCATTTCTTTTTCCATTCATCTTCTCTTTCGTCATTCCGGCGAAGGCCGGAATCCAGTCTTGTTCATGTCATTCTATACGCGAAAAAGATGGACCCCGGTCTTCACCGGGGTGACGCTCAGGGTTTTTGTCTATTATTTTGCCTTATCCTGATCCTTCATGGTGAGCTTGTCGAACCACGAAGGCTCAGAGTGAGGCAAGACATTTAATCCCTCGCATTCAGCTCGTCATGCTCGGGCTGCCCTTCGGCGTGAGAACAAAACCCCCGAGCATCCATCTTTAAAATCTGTCTATTTTGCAGTTTTTATGGGCCCTCGGGTCAAGCCCGAGGGTGACGCTTGGTGTTTTATTCTTTGTATGGGTACCACCCATGGCGGGGGTGGGGTTTGGTTTTGCCTCGCGGTGTTTATATGCCTCGCGGGGCGTGCCGATAAAACCATGACGGGCTAACACCGCCCTATGGTTTTATCTGCCGCTGCGGTAGCGCGCCGGGCTTCCGGAGGCTCGCGCTTCGCGATCTATATGCCTCGCGCGCCGTACCACAATCAACATGACGGGCTAAAACCGCCCTATGTTGATTGCTGGCGCTCCGGCGGGGCGCTGGGTTGCCAGCGGCTCGCTCTTCGCTCGCTGGGCAGTCCCCCTTAACCCCCCTCCCCCGCAAGCGGGGGAAGGAGTTAAAAGGAACTGCCGCTGCGCTGAACTGGCGTTTTTTAACGCACGCTGACGATTTTATATTGCTGGCCAACCACCAGTTCGTCCCCGGCATAAAGATTGTTGATCAGGTAAAATATTTCACGCGCATTGGGTATTTTTCCCATCCGGCTGGCCAGGGTTTCGGTGGTGTCGCTGGGGCGGGCCCGGACCAGGGCAATGCGCACTTGCCTGATTTTACTCAGGTCAGAGGCTCGCGCCCGCCTGAAGCTGGCTATGGTTTGCAGCGCGGCCTTCTGGAACTCGGCGCTGTCGGTGCGGGCGGCAAAAATAAAGCGATAGACTTCGCCGTCAAATCTGAGGGCTGTGACCCGGAATGCCCATTTTTCGGTTTTTGCCGTCCCCGAGGCCATCTCAACCCCATTATAGCGCTCCAGACGCACGCTTTGAGGGTCCAAGCCGGCAATCCAGCCTGATTTCAAATACTCGCCAAGGTCCATGGTATCAGGCACTTGAGCGCTGTCAAAACGCATCGCCTCGCCATCACCGGCAACCCCGACGACTGCGCTTTGGGAGTTTTGCAAACTATAGCGTTCAGGCACGCTAAAGGTGAATTTCAGTTTGGGGTGAATAAACTGGCGGCCGGAAATAACCCCTTGGTCGGGGCTATCGCCAAAAACTATCCCGTCAATGGCCGCCAGATATGAGGCGCGGCCGATCTCACCCATGCCCGGGGCGCCAAAACCGCGCGCGGTTTCTATCACCTTGTCGATGCGGTTGGGGGTCGAGGGGTGGGTTGATAAAAAGTCATTGTTGTTTTCCGAGGTTTGCGAATCAAAACTGGAAAAACGGCTCATGGCGCCAAGAAAGCGCGCCGCGGCGCGCGGGTCAAATCCGGCCCGTCCGGCAAAACGCACCCCTTCCGCATCGGCGGCAAGTTCCTGGGCCTGGGAAAAAGCGGCCAGGGACAGGCGCGAGCGCGCCGCGCTCTGGTCGGTTTGCGCGTCTCCGCCCAAAACCCCGCTTATCACCTGATCGACCAGTTTTGATGTGCGGGCGCGGTTTGTGCGCGCTCGGGCATGGCGCAGGGTGACGTGGGCGATTTCATGAGCCAGCACCGCGGCCAACTCGGAGCTGTCATTGGCCAAAGCCAGAATGCCGCGGGTTACGTAAATAAAGCCGCCGGGCAGGGCAAAGGCATTGATCTGGGGAGAATCAAGAATAGTGATGGTAAAAGCGGTTTCGGGTTGGCCGGCCGCCACCAGAAGGCGCGAGACAATGCGCGCCAGCATGATTTCGCCGCGCCGGTGCGAATAGACCCCACCATAGGTGGCAACGATATTTGGATGCTCGCGCCGCCCGATAACCGCGTCCTCGGGGTTTGTGCCCACAGGAATGGCGTTGACCTTTACGGTTCCGGTTTGGGAAGTGGAAATGTCGGGGCCGGATAAAAAAGTGGTGCAGGCGGAAAGCAACAAAATAAAGCCCGTCGCGCCGATAAAGCGGGCCAGCGTGGGGGCATTTTTTGTAAAAGCTGAAAAGAGACTCATCATTTCGCCAAAAGTTCTATTTGTTCGGGGTGGGTAATTTCAATCAGCGGGCCGTTTTTATTTTCGACCCAACCGCGCACCCTGACCAGCGCACCTTTTAAATCCAGTGGATCAATTCCCCTTTGCTCAAACAAGCGGCGCGCGGCGCGTTCGACAAGTATGGTGAAATCCTTTTTCCACTGTGCACCGAAATTCAAATAGACCCGTTGACCGTACTGTTCAGCGCTCAAAACCCGCCCTTCAACCAGTTCATAGCGATCCGTGCGCTCCAATATTGCTAATGGTTTGCTTGCATTCCTGATAGCGTAAAAACCCTCGCCGGCCCATATGCCTTCACGATCAGCGCGCGCCCTGGCTTCTGCCTGATAAAGCTCTGATAGACAATTCCTGTTGTCGGCAAATGAATAAACCCTGGCCAGCCCGGCCAGCAACATTGCCTGTTGCGCCCATATTTCATTTTCGCCAACAAATAGCTGGCCCAGAATACGGCCATGCCGGTCGCGCTCAGCGCCGCCATAACGAACAAGCACGCGCTGGCCCAAGGATAATTCGCTTAGCGCCCGCTTGGCCTGATCAGCCAGCGGCCAGGCGGCATATCCATCTCGCCCCAGCGCCAGTTTGGGCGCCTGTATTCCAACCAGGCGCACCTTGAGGCCGTTATCCAGCATAATGGTGTCGCCATCGACAACATCAACCACAATTGCGCGTGGACCATCGCGCAGGCCATCACAGGCCATCCCCGGGGCCGTCAGGGCGCCGCTCATTGCAATGGCAGCCATTGTTTTTATCAGGACAGTGCGCAAAATCGGCCTCAAAAATATCGCTTTTAGCACCGCTACATAACAATGCGGCAAAAATCATCCATTGCGCGGTAACATTTGCTTAATAATGTTGGTCAAAGCGGCGATATAAACGATAGCATCACGATAAAAAGCCGCCTGCCGTAAAAAAACGCTCCGATGACGCATTTGGGGTCTTCACAAGAGGCTGCTATACGCCTATATAGGCCTCGCTCGCGTTTGTTGTTTATCGTTCGCGGGAGTTTGGGGACAGTCGCTTTTTTCAGCATTTTTGCAGCGAACTAATCCTTTTTGCAGCAGGCAGTCCTTTCTTTTGGCGGCCAGGCCGCAAGAATTCATTTTGGCGCGGGGTGGAGCAGCCCGGTAGCTCGTCAGGCTCATAACCTGAAGGTCGTAGGTTCAAATCCTACCCCCGCAACCAATGAAACACCCCATGTACATCAAAGAGTTACGGCGAAAAATAGTTACGGCGAATATCTCCGCCATTTCGCGCGGATTTTTTTGTATTCAAGAACCTTTTGCGGTTTTGGCGCATTTTTGCAAGGTGGATAAGTGGTATCCACTTCTTACGAAAAAAACGTCTTGTTACCGCAAAATTGCGACACACTTTTGCCCACAAGCATTGCAGGCCAATTCTGTGAATGAGGGTGGACTCTGTTTATGGGTCCTGGCCCCAAGATAATTTGCTAATTGCTATTTGCGTTCTGGTCGCGAATTTCACGTAAAAGGTCGTGAATGGAAAATAGAACAGACCATATTTCCATCGTAATGCGCCATAAAATCAGACCGATAAGTCCGCCAATCAGCGGCGCGATAAAGCCCATCAGGCCTGCACCCAATCCTGACATCGACATGCCTGCGCTAAAACCGCCAATCGCCCCGATTACTGTGCCCGCCACAATCAAAACCAAACCAATGAAATAGATGGTTTTTACGACTTTAGGAAATATAAATCCGTCCCACTTGAACAACATCCCAATCATAATGGCCCCTCCCTTAAGAAAATTCTTTCAGATCAAATTTAATCAATCCTGATGGGTATCAAGTTCCCTATCATTAAGGATAGACGCTAACAGAGCATTGAAAATATAACAATAAATATCCTGGGCGCCTGTTAGCGCGTTTTTTTTGACAAGTGGTGTTCATTTCTGAAAATAAAATACGCTAAAACGGCAAAAGATTTCTGGCGACAATACGAAAGATCGTTGTCTGGTCGATGTTGTTCTTGTCGCCCATCATTATTTCTATCAGGTCGGAAAGTATCTTTTCGTCGCGGGCGCAGGATCGTACGATAATATCGCACCAGTGGGGGCTTTTAATTTTTTCTTTCATTGTCCAGTTGATATCATAATGAGATTTGAACTTGGCGCGAAACTGGCGTTCAAAGGTTTCCAGCGCCAATGAAACTCCTGCCATCCCCTGTTGGCGTGACTGGGCTTGTGCCAACAGCCGCCCCAGCAGCTCTCCGGCAAACATCGAATAATAGATACCCTCGCCGGTCAGCGGATTTATCATCGATGCCGCATCACCAATAAGGGCTGCGTGTTTTTGCCCGTGTGCTATTTTGGGCAGCTCGGATCCATAAGGAAGTATGAAGGCGCCGTAAGTATCTTGATCATAGTTTATTGATGAATTTAGTTTTTCTCTGTATTGTGAAAGCAAATCCGCAAGTTTATGGCTTTGATTTTTGTAATTATATAAATCAATGCCAATTCCAATATTTGCCTGGGTGGCGCTGATTGGAAACATCCAGCCATAGGCGGGCAATAATTTGCCAACAAAGTCTATTTGCAGCGCGTCAAGCTGGCCGTTTGGGCTTTTGGCGTAGATGCGGGCGGCGGTGCCGGTGTGGCGATCCGAATTGATTGGAACGCCTAAAAACCGGCGCACTTTTGATCGTGCGCCATCAGCGCCAACCAGCACGCGCGCCTTGATTGTCATTGGTTCGCTCCTGGCTGTCCGGGTTAGCTCAAGGGTCCATGATTTTCCGTCAAAGCTGGCCTTGTTAAGCCGGTATCCGGAGATGTCGGTGGCGCCATATTCAAGGGCCTTGGTGAAAAAATGATTGTCCAGAACCTGGCGCGGAATTGTATATCCATCATGTTTTGCCCCGTTAACGCTTGGCAACGGCCCCTTGGCCGTTAGGCCGGACGGGCTTGATATCGACAAGAACTGAACCTTTTTATATGAGGCGAGAATTTCATCGGCGCCAAGTTTTTTCATGATCTGAATGGCGCCGGGGCCAATGCCATCGCCACAGATCTTGTCGCGCGGAAATTTTTGCGCATCAATAAGCGCCACGCTTTTGGAGCCTGATTTGCATGCGCTGATGGCGCATGAGGATCCAGCGGGGCCGGCGCCAACAATCGCAAGATCAAATATTGTGGTTTCAGGGTTTGAAATCATTGACGAATTTCCGGTTGGGGAAGCTGGTTTTGTTGCCGGCAACAGGTTTAACGGCGGAAGGCGACCCCGCCCAGCCAGCCGGTAAACAGCGCCAGCAGCACGACGGCAACGCCATAGGCAAGCGGAAAATCGCGCGATGCCTTGCTGATAAAGCGTTCGACGCCGGTTGTGCGCACAAAAAAGCGCTCGGCGCGCTGGTCGATAACCACGCCGTTTTTAAACACATAGGTTTTTGCCAGATAGGTGCCGTTAGGCACGTTGGCGGGCAATATGATCTGGGCGGTATAAAATGTTTCCGAGAGAAAAGAGACCCGGTGTTCATCAATGCCGAACATTTTGGTTTCGCTCATCAGGCGTATCAGTTGTTTGCGGAACAATTCAACTTCGGTTTCAGCAGTGGTATCGGGGCCTCTTATCTGGCTCTCAATCGTGATGCCCAATTTGCTGAAGGTTGCATTGGTGGCGATATTGTCGAGCCGCCCGGTGGCCATTATGTGAAAAAAAGAAGGTACGGAGGAAAAAGTCACGTGCCGGGCGTTGAGCCAGACGCCCAATTGCCTCTCCTTGCGGCGTACGACCCGGGTGACGGATGGGCCCTGAACGGTAATTACGATGTCGAAGGGGCCGTTGATGGTTTTTTGGCTTTGGCCGATCGGAGGCTCGACATTGCCAAACAATGTCATGTTTTCTCCGGCAAAAGTCGAGTTGATGGAAATTTCCTGATCCGAGAGTTTTGAAACCAGCCGCTGGGCCAGCGTGGGCTGGATAAAGACGCCACTCAGCGCAAAAATCAGCGCCAGGGGCGCCATTTTGATCAAGCCGCGCGCCATCACGCCCCCCCCAATGCAACAATGACGCTGCTATAGGGATCAAGCGGGGGCACCAGCAGCAACCAGGCAAAGCGCACCGCCACCGCCAGAACGATCAGGCCGAGCAATGCGCGCAATTGTTCGCCCCTGAGGTGACGACCAAGAGAGGCGCCAAATTGGGCCCCGGTAACCCCGCCAACCATCAGGGAAACCGCCAGCACGATATCAACGCTTTGGCTATTTACCGCATGCAGGATGGTCGATGCGGCCATGATCGAAAGCACCTGCAACAGGGAAGTTCCGATAACCACATTTCCCGGCACCCTGAGCAGATAAACCAGCGCCGGAACCAGAATGAAGCCGCCGCCGATGCCAAGCAATGAGCCAAGAAAGCCGATAAACAGGCCAATGAGCAAAACCGGCAGCACGCTGACATAAAGGTTGGAGCGCTTGAAACGCACCCGCAGCGGCAAGCCGTGGATCCAGTTATGTTTGCCGGGCAGTTTGTAGGGGCGCTGTTTGCCGGCCCGGTGGCGCACAAGCGAGCCGACAGCTTCAATCAGCAGCAAGGCGCCGATTGAACCGAGAAAAATCAGATAGCCGGCCGAAATGACCAGATCGAGTTGTCCGGCGCCGCGCAGAGCGGAAAATGTCGAAACCCCGACAAAAGCGCCAATTATGCCTGAAAGCACCAGATAAAGCGCCAGATGGAAATCTATTCCATCGTGCCGGTAATAAGACAGGGCCCCGGAAGTGGAGGCGGCGACAACCTGGCCGGTAACCGAGGCCACCGCCACCGGTGCCGGAATGCCGGAAAAAATCAGCAAGGGGGTAAGCAGAAATCCGCCACCAACCCCAAACAGACCGGAAAGAAAGCCGACAATCCCCCCTATACCGATCAAAAAGAACAGGTTGAGCGACATTTCAGCGATGGGAAGATAGATTTGCACTATCCGGGGTCCAGCTTCTAGAGCAAGATGCGTTCAGGTTTAATGAGAACGCCACGCTCTAAGTTTTTGTTTGGTCGCGTTTTCGAACCGAATAAGTGGCATCCACTTATTCTGAAAATGCTTTAGAATGCGGCCCCTGCGGCCGACTTTGGCCCGTTATGGACCGTTTTTTTTCTCTGTCAACGCAAAAGCCCCGCATCAGGGAAAACACAAGAAAATAAACCCCCGGCTATGGCAAACGGGGCAAACCATGTGTGCCCTTGAACCATTATGAGCCAGCGGCGCGCTTAAACCGGCTGACTGCCCAAAACGGCAAGCAGGCGCGGATTGACCGTGCCGCTCTGGCTCATGCCGAGAGCTTTTTCAAACGCTTCAATGGCTTTTGCCGTTTTGGGTCCAATTACGCCATCGGGTTTGCCGGCGTCAAAGCCAATCCGGTTCAATGCCGCCTGTACCTGCAAGATCACGTCAGGCTTTTTTATCGCCGGTCCGGGGTTGAACTTGGCGCTCCAGGTGCCGATCGGGGCAAAGTTGGCTGCAATATTCATGTTGGCGGGGGCCCAATTGGTCAATTCGCCCTTAAGACGGGCAACCAGAGCCGGATCAAGCGAAGAGGCGATGTCCTGGGCCGCTTTGGCGGCGTCCTGGTCTCCTGTGCCGGCGGCGATCGAAAACCATTTGAACGAGGTTTGCATGTCCTGGGTAACCCCAAGACCGCGCGCATAAAGCATGCCGAGATTAAACTGGCTGTCCTTTAACCCCAGGCGGGCGGCTTTTTCAAACCATTGCGCCGCCTCGGCAAAGCGCTGCTTGCCCAAAGAGCCGCTGGCCAGCAATGAGGCCAGGTTGTGCATGGCCATTCTGTTGCCGGCCTCGGCGCCAAGCTTGTACCACAGGGCCGCCTGCTCGAGGTTTTTGTCAATTCCGACGCCGTTTTCATACATGTTGCCCAAGCGGTAGGCGGCCGGCGCAAACCCTTGGGAAGCCGCCCTTTGATACCAGCGCGCCGCCGCGCCAAGATCCTGGGCGGTTGCCTTGCCCTCGGCGTAAATTGCTCCGACCTCGAACTGGGCGCGTGGGTCACCCGCGGCCGCCGCTTTTCTTAGCGCCATCGGACCGATTGCCGTGGGGGGCAATTCAAGGGTTAGCGGAGAGGCGGTAATCTGGTCGGAATTGATGCTGGCAAGTTTAAGTTGTGCCGGCATCTGGGCGATCGCTGTGGGGTCGATAATGCGTATGTTGGAGCCTGGTGTGCCAGAAAAACCCTCAATCGAGCCGGTAATGGCGCCGGTGTCGATTGCTGGCGGGCCGCCGGATGGACTGGCGCTATCCACCTGGGCGCCGGGTTGTTCGACGGATTGGGCGGGCTGGTTTTCCTGTGGCGTGGTGGTTGCGCCCTGATCGCTGGAAATGGCGCTTGCAGGGGCAACCGGATCCAAAGAGCGTTGCCTGATCAGATTTATCGTCAGTAATGCAATGGTCACCAAGGCGGCCACCAGCAAAATGAGCTGGCGATGCCGGTTTAAAAAGCTTTGTTCGCCACTGGTGTCCCTGATGCTGATATCGTCAATATCAAACTCGTCAGGCATGGGTTTGCCAGCGTCCGGGGTTTGATCATCCTGCTCATCGCTGGCCATCTCCTCAAGATGTTCTTTTTTGCTCAGGGCGTCTGGGGCTGGTTTGGGGCGGAGCGGTTTTTTCTGCCAGAGTTTGCCATCATTGGCCTCTTTGGCTGGTTTATTGCCCGCCTGTTTGTTTTTAAAGCGCGCCAGCGCCCGGGCGATCAGCGATTGCTCGTCTTTTTCAGCCGGTTCGGGATTGTTCCTTTGCGCGGCCCGGCGCGCGGCCTGGATAAAAGTGGAGCGCGAAATATTTTCATGACCGGTTTGTGAAGCGCTATCGGGGCCGGGTTGGGGCGGCGTTGATTGCTCAACGCTATCACCAACATTGCTATCCTTGTTGTCGCTTATAGCTGCAAGCGAGGATGAGGGGGCCGGAGGCAGATCAGTACTCTCACGCTCAAACAGAGGAAGCTTGATGCGCTCGGAGCCGGTTTTTCTGCTTTCAACAGGTTCGGGCGCGGTTTGATCAAATTCAACATTGCCGGGCCTGTCGATTTGAGGAATATCCTCGCCAGTGCGCAAGTGGCGCGGAATGGGCACCCGGAAATCGCCAAAAGAGGGGTCGGGATATGGCGGCGAGTTGAGTGGGGCCTCTTCGCTCGGGGGTTTGGGCATGGCATCGTTCGCATCGGGAATTGAACGGCGCGGCGCGGGTGGTTGGTATTCTTGGGCCGAGCTGTCGTTCAAGCCGGGATGAGCAGGGCTGTCCGGGCGTGAAATCGTTTCTGATGGTAATGGGGCGCTCTCGGTTGGCTCTTGTATAAAATCTTGCCCGATTGCTGTTTCTTGTATCGTTTCATTTGATGGTTCTGGACTTGGCTGGTCATCGGCATCGCTATCGTTCAGATCGGCGTTCTTAAGGCTTGCTTCCAGGCGCTCAAGGCGCTGATTGACTTGTTCGATACTGTTTTGAACCCGGGAAAACCCCTGTTGGGCGCCATCTATCTTGCTTTTGTCAAAAAGTGAGGACAGGCGGGTTTCCAATTGCGCCATGGCGTCGGGGCTGGCGGCGGCGGGTTGTTGCTCTTGGGCTTTTTCCACCGCTTGGGCCGCCCGTTTGGCCACAAGTTCGGCCATTGCGCCAATATCGGGTGCTGGATCTGTTTTCTCCTGATCGCTGTAAAGGCGCTGCAAGCCGTTCAATTCGGAGCTGGTCTGGTCCATTTTGTCGGCCAGAAGACGGATTTGTTTTTCCAGTCCCTCGACCGAAATATCCGGCAAACCGGCGTCCTGATTGTCGGCGAATTGGCCCGACAGAGCGCCGATTTTGTCTTCAAGGGCGGCAAAGCGCGGTTCCATGGCCCCGACAACTGCCTGATGCAGTTCCTTGATGTTGATCTTGAGGGCTTCAACCGGCTGGCCGCTGTCTTCGATCTGGGAAATGCGCTGGTTGAGAACATCAACCCGATCAACCAGCGAGGAGGAGACCGCCGGGCCTTTTTCATCTCTTAGCGCCTTGGAAAAATCAGCCAATTCCCGGCTGAGCCGCTCAATTGCCGGCAAGGGAGCACTCATATTGGCTTCCAGTGCATCGATACGGTCGTAAATTGCGCGCACGCTATTTTCAATGGCCCTGATGTCGATATCATCAAGGCGGCCCGCGAGCGAATGCACCCCGCTCTGGATCTCCTGGAGGTGCATGTCCTGCATGTGCCGGGCGTCGTCATCGCGCTCCATGGTTTGCAATTGTTCGGAATGCAACTGGCTTAAACGTTCAAAGGCGCCGCTTAAAATTCCCAGCCTTTCGTCAATCGAATAAAAATCGATTTCGCTGCCATTGCCAACAGCGTCGGCGAGCTTGCTGATCTGGGTTTCCAGACGTTTGATATGGCTGCGCTCGCCAATCGAATTGGCCAGCAGTTCGACCACGGCGGAAAGCTGTTCGAGCTGGCTGGCCATGTCCTGAAGGGCCTGGGTGGAATTGTGCTGGGATCCGATATTGGTTTCAAGCCTGGTAAAGCGCGCACCAATATCGCTCAAAGCCAGGCTTATCTGGTCAATCTGGTTGTGGCCGGGCTGGTTGCTGGAGTTCGCGGGCGCCGGCGCGCGCGTTCGGGGGCCATTGACGGGGCGGGGGCCATTGCCGGGGCGGACCTGTTGACGGCTGGCAAACTGGTTTTGGCTGGCGCGTATCTGGTCAATTGCGGTTTGCAATTGGTTTTGGGAGTGCGTGGGCATGGGCGATGCCTCTTTGGGTTTGTCAAAGCGCTCAATTGCCTGTTGGACAGAGCTTAGCGCCTGCTGGCGACGGTCCGGGTGCTGGCGGCGCTCGTTAAGAGCGGTGTAATCGGAGGTAGGCAAAGCGGGCTGGGCCGGGTTGGCCTCGTATGAATTGGTCTGGTATGAGCCAAGAGAAGGAATGCGTGGTCTGGAAAGGGCGCGGGTTTGCTGATGCAGCTCTACTTGTTCAAGCAGGGTTTGTAATTCATTGTGCAAAGCATCCCATTCCTGGCTGGCGGGTGCGCCTGGTTCGCTTTCAAAATAATTGTTGTTTTGCGCCAGGGCCATAAATTTTCCATATAGGCAGAACCAAAAGGGTGATTGCGGCCAAATCAAATGAGACCGATTCAATCCTAGTTTTCACAAGAACATCGTAAACAAGCGGTTAATTAAGCTGGCAAACTGCGAAAAACCTCGCTTTTTATTGAAGTTTTGCGCTTTAAATAAAGGTGGCTCCCGTTTTGGGAGCCAAACCCACGAACAGGTTTCATACGGGAAGTTCTTTTGATGGTCGGTGCAGTCTGGGTCTATACGCTTGTTCCGGCCACTCTTGCCGTGATCGCAGCCGCCATCACCATCAGGGTGAGGCCGGGCCCGGTGCTGGTAAGCACCATTCAGCATTTTGCCGCCGGGGTCGTTTTTGCCGCTGCCGCCGGGGAAGTTTTGCCCGATGTAGTTCATGGCGCGTCCCCCCTGGCAACTCTTGTCGGCGGGGCGGCCGGCATCGTTGCCATGCTGGCGATCAAGCAGGTGGAAACCCTGGTCAAGGGAGCGCTGGGCCTGCTGATAATGATCGGGATCGATCTTCTTGTTGACGGGATGGTTCTGGGCATCGGTTTTAGCGCCGGGGCAAAAACCGGGTTTTTGCTGATGATCGCGCTGTCCCTGGAGGTGGTCTTTCTTGCCATGGCCCTAAGCACCGGGTTGAGTAAAAGCGCCAACTCGCCGGCAAAAATTGTTGCCATAACCGCCGTGCTGATGGTTTTGCTGCCGGTTGGAGCAATTCTGGCAGCGCCGGTTGGAGCAATGCCGTCAGAGTTTTCAACGGGCTTTTTGACCTTTGGCCTGATTGCGCTGCTTTATCTGGTGACCGAGGAATTGCTGGTTGAAGCGCACCAAACGCCGGACAGGCCCTGGGTCACGGCGATGTTTTTCGTCGGCTTCATGATGTTGTTGCTGCTGGAGGAAATCATGACTTAATCCAGCGTCTGGCGATAGCGCAACAGGGCCGCAACCACGATTACCGCCATGATTATGGCAATGGCGCCCATGTCCCCGACAATGTCACTGATTTGCGCGCCCTTGAGCATTACCTTGCGCACCAGGCGCAAAAAATGGGTGGCCGGGATAGCGGTGCCGATGGTTTGGGCCCAGCCGGGCATTCCGGCAAACGGAAACATGAAGCCGGATAATAAAATGGTTGGCAGCAGGGTGAAAAACGAGAGTTGCATTGCCTGCATCTGCGAACGCGCCACCGTTGAAATCAAAAAACCAAGCGCCAGATTGGCGACCAGATAAAGATTGAACCCGAGGAAAAAAGCCAGCGCGCTGCCGTAAAACGGCACGGCGAACATCAGTTGGGCGGCAACCAGAAATACTCCCGTTTGCACATAGCCGACAAATACATAAGGCAGGATTTTGCCCAGCATGACCTCCACCGGCCGGACCGGGGTGGAAATGAGCATTTCCATGGTGCCTTTTTCGTCTTCCTTGACAATGGCGACCGCGG
>UOEO01000215.1_pt1 | contig 13915 bp, 11 predicted proteins | sample 1989881 | NCBI WGS metagenome assembly UOEO01 (sample SAMEA4712198, study PRJEB27164) | hydrothermal vent metagenome | biome: marine basaltic hydrothermal vent biome; feature: marine hydrothermal vent; material: mineral | place: Pacific Ocean | collected 2011-06-14/2011-07-23 | depth 1691 m
TGAGCGGCCGTTTTTTCCCGGCACGAAGCGGTCCGGCTCCTCGCCGCCTTCCCCGGTATTGGATTTGGCCCCGATCAAATTCATGGCGATGGCTAAATTGGTGTGGGCCTCGCGGCTGATCGAGCCATAAGACATCGCCCCGGTGGCAAAGCGCCTGACGATCTGAGCGGCCGGCTCCACCTCTTCAACCGGCACCGGTTCGCGGCCCAGCTCTTTGGCGTCTTTAATACGAAACAGCGAACGGATGTTGAGCAATGCCCCGGATCGCTCGTTGATCGCTGCGGCGAAGGCGCGATAATGGTCAAGCGAATTGGAGCGCACGGCGTGTTGCAGGTTTGAAACCGATCTGGCGTTCCAGGCGTGGGCTTCCCCGCGGGCGCGCAAAGCGTATTCGCCCCCCACTTCCAGGGAGCGGCGCATCGACATCTTGCCGCCAAAGGCCCAGCGATGGCGACGCCGGGTTTCGTTGGCGATCTCTTTGAGCGAGACCCCTTCAATCGTGGTTGCCGTGCCAAAAAAGAAGCGCTCGACAAATTCTTTGGACAGGCCGACCGCGTCAAATATCTGGGCCCCGCAATAGGATTGATAGGTGGAAATGCCCATTTTTGACATCACCTTGAGCAAGCCCTTGCCGACCGCCTTGATATAGCGATGGACAACTTCGTCCGCATCGACTTCGGGGGGGAATTTGCGCTCCGCCTGCATCGCGGCAAGGGTTTCAAACGCTAAATAGGGGTTGATCGCTTCGGCTCCATAGCCGGCCAGGGCGGCAAAATGGTGCACTTCGCGCGCTTCCCCGGTCTCCACCACCAGGCCCGAGGAGGTGCGCAACCCTTTGCGAATAAGGTGATGATGAACGGCGGCGGTGGCCAGCAAGGCCGGAATGGCGATCCGGTCGGCGCTGATCAGCCGGTCGGACAAAACAATGATGTTGTGCCCTTCCAAAACGCGCGCTTCGGCTTGCCGGCAAAGCTCGTCCAGAGCCGGCTCCATACCCCTGGCCCCCTTGTCGGCGCTATAGGTGATATCGAGCGTTGTCGTGCGGAATTGATTGTCGGCAATGTCGCCAATGGTGCGGATTTTTTCCAAATCCTCGTTGGTCAGGATCGGCTGGCGCACTTCAAGCCGTTTGACGCGGGACAATCCCTTGAGATCAAACAGGTTGGGGCGCGGCCCGATAAAGGAAACCAGGCTCATGACCAGCTCTTCGCGGATCGGGTCGATCGGCGGGTTGGTGACCTGGGCGAAATTCTGCTTGAAATAGCTATATAACAGCTTGGGCCGCTCCGAGAGGGCGGACAGGGGGGTGTCGGTGCCCATCGAGCCGATCGGCTCCTGGCCGGTGCAGGCCATCGGGGTCAATAAAAGCTTGATGTCTTCCTGGGTATAGCCAAAGGCCTGCTGACGGTCCAAAAGACTTTCAAAGGTTTTGGGGGCTTCGGGCAGAACGTCGGGCAGATCCTCAAGAACGATCTGGGTCCGGGCCAGCCATTTGGCATAGGGGTTTTGGGTTGAAAGCTCTTTTTTGATTTCATCATCGGCAATGATACGGCCTTGTTCAAGGTCGATCAGCAGCATCTTGCCTGGCTGCAAGCGCCATTTTTCAACGATATCCTCCTCGGGGATATCAAGGGTGCCGCTTTCCGAGGCCAAAACCACCAGCCCGTTTTTGGTGACGCAATAACGCGCCGGGCGCAAGCCGTTGCGATCAAGGGTGGCAACAATCTGACGGCCATCGGACAGGCACATCGAGGCCGGACCGTCCCATGGCTCCATCAGGGCGGCGTGATATTCATAAAAACTGGCCCGCTTCTCATCCATCAGTGGATTGGAGGCCCAGGCCTCCGGAATCAGCATTACCGCGGCGTGGGGCAGCGAATAGCCGCCGCGCACCAGAAATTCGAGCGCATTGTCAAAACAGGCGGTGTCGGACTGGCCTTCATAGGAAATAGGCCAGATTTTGCCAATGTCATCGCCAAACAGATCGGAGGCGACCGAAACCTGACGCGCCGCCATCCAGTTGATATTGCCCCTTATGGTGTTGATCTCACCATTATGTACCGTCATCCGGTAGGGGTGGGCCAGTTTCCATGAAGGGAAGGTGTTGGTGGAAAAGCGCTGGTGGATGAGCGCCATGGCCGAAATGAAATCAGGATCGGCAAGGTCGGGATAAAACGCGCCGAGCTGATAGGCCAAAAACATGCCCTTATATATGATGGTGCGGGCGGAAAGGGAAACGACGTAAAACCCGTTGTCGCTGTCAGATTCGGGAAATTGGTCATAAACGGTGTTTGAGATCACCTTGCGCGATATCAGCAGCGCGCGCTCAAATTCATCCCCGGACATGTTATCGGGCTTCTTGACGAAAATCTGCTCGATTATCGGCTGGCTGGCAATTACCGTTTCAGATAATTCCTTTTGGTCGAAAGGAACCGTGCGAGTGCCAATCATGGTCAGGTTTTCCGAAGCGAGAGCCGCTTTGAGCACCTGTTCACATTTGTCGCGCAGCTTGATGTCGTTGGGATAAAAAACCATACCAACCGCATAATCGCCAGCTTCAGGCAGGGTGAAATCAACCGATTTGGCAAAAAACAAATGCGGTATCTGAACCAGCATCCCGGCGCCATCGCCCATTAGCGGGTCGGCTCCAACCGCGCCGCGGTGGGTCAGGTTGACCAGGATTTCGAGACCCTTTTCGATAATGTCGTGTGATTTTTCATTGTGGATATTGGCGACCATGCCCAAACCGCATGCATCGTGCTCGTTGGCCGGATCATAAAGACCGGTTATTCCGGGGCGCTGGAAAAACTGCTCTGTAGTGCCTGTGAAACCCTTGGCTTTCATGGGGCTTTTGCTTGGATTTTCCATTTTTGCGTCTCTTTCTAATCCTTGACATTCTGATCCGACAGAACAATCGTTCAGACACGCCACCGCCCCGGGTCGTACGATTTTTGTACGGCTCGAAACGTATGACGTTTCAACTCAACTGGAAGTGGCGCACTTTTCGTGCAACAGCCACCCCTGGCAGGCCATTTTGTGGCCCGGTGCTATAATGGTCCAATGCAAACCAAAGTTCACCAAGAGACCAGAGCTTTTACGCTCAAACTCGAAAATCCGAGCGAATTAATGGACAATATTGCTGTCCTATTAATCGTACAATGCCAGATTTCCGTGCGCCGGGCAAGCGCTGCGGCGGGTTTTTCAAAGATGGCTGTTGTTGGCGGCGGGCAAAAAAATACGCGCGCCCGGCAAGGGGCGCGCGTTTTGGCTCAATAAATGAACCAACATCATCCGCGCTGGCAAAACAGGCAAATTACCTGAGAGGAGCAAGGTTATGACCATGGCCGCGCGGATGGAACTTTATTGATCCGACAAGCTTAATTGAGCGTCCCCTGATCCTCGATGATCTGGGTTTTCCCATCATCGGCGTTGATCTTGATCTGGCGTGGTTTCTTGCTTTCTGGCAATTCGCGCTTGAGGGAAACGTGCAGCAGCCCGTTTTCCAGATCGGCGCCAACTATTTCGACATAATCGGCCAACTGGAACCTCAGGTCAAAGGCGCGACTGGCAATGCCGCGATGCAGGAAATCACCCTCTTGTTCATCAACTTCGGCGCTCTTGCCACCCTTGATGGTGAGATTGTTTTCCTTGGCTTCAATGGCGATATCGTCCTTTGAGAATCCGGCCACAGCGACGCTTATGCGGTAGGTGTCCTCGCCGGTTCTTTCGATGTTATAGGGCGGATAGGACGATTTACTTTCTTGCACATTCAAGCCGTCAAGGGCGGAAAACAGACGGTCAAAGCCGACGGTTGAGCGGTAAAACGGTGAAAAATCAAAGGTTTGCATTGCATATTCTCCTGTTGTTTAAAGTTGAGCAACATGCTTCACGCGACCAAATATGCTCCCTTTCAAGTAAGGCAAGCTTTGTAATGCCGCGGTCGCTGGTCAGTCCAGCCAACGTTTAAAATGTAGGTGGGAGATTTATGGTTTCAAGAGGTGAGAACAGGCAAAATAACAAGAGATGAACCGGTTATGAACACAAGATATGGCAAGGGTTCAGTTTTGAGCGGGTAAGCTTGTTTTCGTGCAGTCGATGAGGCGTTTGATCACGCTAATAAAAAAGACTGAACCGGCGGCTCCCATCACCCGCCCCCCGCATGGGGCCGTCAAAAAGGGGCCGGCGCGTTGCTTAACTGCTTGTTTGGCAATGCGTTGGCCCCTATCATGATATTTAAAGAAAAAAAGTTTTTGGGAGCACAAATGCCAGCACTTGTTGACCCGGACGGCCCCAGGCTTTGCGTTGTGCCATCAAACCCGGCGCCGGATGGGGGACGTGTTGCCTATTTCAAAACAAAAGACAAGGTGCGCCTGCGCTATGGCGTCTGGCCGAAAACCGCCGGGGCGGCCAAGGGAACGATCTGTCTGGTCAATGGGCGCACGGAATTCATTGAAAAATATTTCGAGACCATTGCCAATTTTCAATCGCGCGGATTTCAGGTTGCAACCTTTGACTGGCGCGGCCAGGGTGGCTCGGAGCGGCTGACCAACAAGCCGAAGCTTGGCTATGTCAGGCGGTTTGATGATTACTGGCTTGATCTGAATTCTTTCCATTCAGAAATTTTGCTGCCCGATTGCCCGGCCCCCTATTATCTGGTTGGCCATTCGATGGGCGGCCTTGTCGCCCTTTTGGCCACCGCGCGTGACCGCTTGATGTTTGATCGCACCTTTTTGTCCGCCCCCATGCTTTCAATTGACGGGCTGCCGCTGGGGCTTTCGGCCATGGCCGCCCTGTTGGAGGCGGCGTGTCTTGTCGGTCTGGGGAAAATGGCCGGCGGGCGCAAGGAGGATCGCGCCCCAACCAGCGAGAGCTTTGGCGGCAACCCGCTTACTTCGGACCTGAAGCGCTATATGCGCAGTATTGATGTTTTGGGCCAATGTCCCGAATTGGAGATTTCCGCCCCTTCGCTACGTTGGCTGGCGTCAGCGATGCGGGCGATGGCGCACGCTGGAGCCGATGATTTTGCCGAGCGGATCAAAGCGCCGGTTTTAATGCTTGGAGCGGCCCGCGATGAAGTGGTTTCCACGGCCGCAATCGAGAATTTGGGCCTACGCATGCGTAATGGCAGCCATAGCGTGATCGCTCATGCCAGGCACGAGCTTTTCATGGAAAACGACAATATCAGGGGACAGGTCTTTGCCGCCTTTGACGCCTTTATAACCGATCGCAGCCCAGTTTGAACAAAACCGGTCAAGGACAGGTCAGGCAAGAGGTTTGACTTCAGAGCGTTCAAACCCGATTATGTTGCCCATGGCATATGATCTTTCACAAACAACGCTTTATCGTTTAATTGAAGCCGGGCAGTTGGCTCGAAACAGTCTGTTGCGCCCGCTGGCCGAACTGGGGCTTGCGGCGGGCGATGATGCGATAATTCTTGCCCTGCCCAAATCAGAAGCGGTTTCAATAAAGATGCTGTGCGCCGGAGTTGGCCTTGATGCGGACAGTTTGGAATTGCGTCTTGAGCGTCTGGTCAGTCTTGGGATGGTGCGCCGGATCATGATTGAGGGAGAAGTGGTTTCGGACGTTGCCTTGAGCGAGCAGGGAAGCAAGGTGCAAAAAAAACTGCGCGCGTATTGGCAAGAACTCGAAGAGGCGCTTATGGGCGAATTAAAACCCAAACAACAGCGCCGTCTTGAAGCTATAATGACCCGGTTTACCAACCTTTTGGCGCTTTGAGTTAAGGCTTTTTTAACCGGCGGGCTCGATCGAGGCGGATTTGAAAATCAAAAAAATCGGCTGATCAAGCCGGATTTTCATCTCGCTGGCGGTGCGCGCCATGACCAGGGCGCTGATTTTTGCCCCCTCGACAGTAATGCTGACCAGCACCTGACCGTTGGCCAGCGGGCTTAATTGCCCGACATGTCCGGCCAGCGCATTGCGCGCGCTGATCCCTTCGGGCTTATTGTGGGCCAGAATAAGGTCGCGCGCCCACAGGCGCAAATAGACAGGATCGCCGGTTTTCAAACCGGCGCTGGTCATTTCCAGCATTTGTCCGCCAACGCTGATACGGGCGATTTCGTCTTGTTCAAGCGAAGTCACCTGACCTTTAATTACGCTGGATATAGCGGTTTCCCTTGTGGCAATTGATGAATTGGCGAGAACTTTTACCGCGCTGCCCTGGGCGACAATGTGGCCGTCAACCATGCGGATGAATTCGCGGGCCAGCCGGGCCGCCTCCTCAAAGGCGTGGGTGACATAAAGAACCGGTATATCAAGGGTGGGCAATAATCTGGCCAATAATTCAAGCACCTCGGTGCGGCCTTCGGGGTCAAGGGCGCTCAAGGGTTCGTCGAGCAGCAATAATTGCGGGTTTCCGGCCAGCGCCCGCCCCAGCATCACGCGTTGCTGCTCGCCCCCGGAAAGTCCGGCAACCGGACGCCCCATCAAACTCATGCAGCCGATCATTTCGAGCAGGTTCTTGTCCAGTTCGCCCCCGCGCGCGCCCAGCGCGATATTGTCGGCAACCGAGCGATGGGCCAGCAAAAGCCCGGTTTGAAAAACCATGCCGATATGGCGCTTGTGGGCGCCAACAAATTTTTTGCTTTCGCTGTCGGCCCAGATTTTTCCATTAAAGACGATCTTTCCCTGGTCGGGCCGGTCAAGACCGGCGACCAGGCGCAAAACAGATGATTTGCCGGACCCGGAAGGGCCAATCAAGGCGGTGACCCCGCTTTTGAGGTTGAACTCGGCGGTAATATCAAAAGAGCCGCGGCGCGATTTTAACGCAAGCTCAAGCAAGGCTGGCCTGCCCGCGTCCCATTCTGGCCGCCATTTGTTCCACCAATATTTCGGAAGCCATTACGGCAACAAGGGAAATGGCAATTGAAATGGCGGAAAGCACAAATACCATTTGCCCGGTGCCCGGAGTTTGCAGCGCCGAATAAATGGCCAGCGACAGGGTGCGGGTTTCCCCCGGAATATTGGCGACAAAGGTAATGGTTGCCCCGAATTCCCCCATCGCCTTGGCAAAGCCAAGCACCAGGCCGGCAATTATTCCAGGGATGGCCATCGGCAGATCGAGAACAACAAGACGCCGCCAGCGACCGAGACCGGCAACCGCCAATGCTTCGTGCAATTTCGGGTCAACTGCCTCCAGCGCCAGGCGCATCGGCCTGACGATCAGCGGGAGCGCCACCAGCCCGGCGGCCAGCGCTGCCCCGCTCCAGCGGAACCCCAATACAATTCCGAATTGGCCCAGCCAGGCTCCAACAAGGCCGCGCGGGCCAAAAATATCCAGCAACACCAGGCCGGTAACCACCGGCGGCATAACAAGAGGCAGCATGACGAGGGCGCTAAGCAGGGTGCGGCCAAAAAAACGGGTGCGCGCCAGCAGATAGGCAAGAAAAAACGCCACCGGGGCGGTGAAGGCAACGCCAACCGTCGCGATCTTTAACGAGAGCAGGGCCACACCGGCAAAATCAACCATTAATCACCCAATCATCAATCAGCATTACTGGTTGTCAAATAACCCATTTTGGCGGCGGTTTGCATGGCCTGTTTGCCTTGCAGATAAGAAAAAAACTGCTTTGCCTCCGCCGTGGCCTTTGGCGCCAGCGCGCCAATATAGGAAATCTTGTCATGTAGGGCCGGATCAATGGGCAAAACAATTCTTACCCCCTTGATCATGGCGTCGGTTTTATAAACAATTCCCAATTCGGCGGCGCCATAAAGCACCAGATTAAGGGCGGCGCGCACATTGGCCGCCGGGGCAATCCAGGGTTTGACCTTGTCCCATATGCCGATTTTTTTGAGCGCTTCGCGCCCGTAAATACCAGCCGGCACATAGGCCGGATTGCCCATGGCCAGCCTTTTGCCTTCCACTATCTGGCCCAGATCGCTCAGTTTTGCGATCGTAATCGTTGAGCCGGCAGGGGCAATCAAAGCCAGTTGATTGCCAAATAATTCGACGCCCTGGCCAAACCCGGCCTTGTCCCTGACATAGGAAATCCATTCCTTGTTGGCGGAAACAAAAATATCGGCCGGGGCTCCGGCGGCGATTTGCTGGGCCAGGGTGGCGGATCCGGCCGGGACCACGGAAACATCGATGCCGGTATTTCGAGAAAAATTATCCGCCAGGGTTTCCATGATTTCGGTTATCGAAGAGGCGGCAAAAATGGTAACTGCGGCCCGCGCCGGAAAAGAGAGCGTCACAAAAGCCATTGCAATGGCGGCGGCAAAGATCGCCCTTGTGCGGTATCTGTCAAAGCCCATTTATTTTTACCTCGCGCGCCAATTGCCTGATCAGGGCAAAGTCGCTGGCAGCAATCGCCTGATGCGGGGTTATCCAACTGCCGCCAACGCAAATCACATTGGGTAAATTGAGGTAAGTTGGCGCGTTGGCGAGGCTGATCCCGCCGGTCGGGCAAAAACTCAAATCGGGAAATGGTGAAGCCATCGCCTTGAGCACATTTGGCCCGCCCATCGCCTCGGCGGGAAAAAACTTCAAAAACGAATATCCCATATCCGCCGCCGTCATGGCTTCGGACGGGCTGGCAATGCCGGGCAAAAGCGGAATGGAAACGTCTTTTGCCGCCTCCAAGAGCCCGATTGGCGCCCCGGGGGATACCATGAATGAGCAGCCAGCCTCTTCGCTTTGGCGCATTTGCTCCAGATTGCGCACCGTGCCTGAACCAACAATGGCTCCTTTGACCCTGGCCATTTCCTTGATGATTTTTAACGCGTTGGGGGTGCGCAGGGTGACTTCAAGCACGTTGAGACCGCCCTCCACCAGCGCTTCGGCCAGCGGGATGGCGGCGTCAACATTATCCAAAACCATTACCGGGATTACGCGCGCTGCCCGAACGGCTTTTTTCAAATCTTCAACTGGCGGTATCATTGCGGGTATTATCTGCCTTTTTTTATCTTTAATTGTTCAAACCTGCTTCAGGACCCTAACATAGGTTTGTTGAATTCATCAGCAAAAATCCCTAAATAGGGCCACAAGATACGACAAATTTGCCGCATGCGCCCTCTGGCGCGAACCAGCTAACATTGTTCAAGGGCACGCATCTGAGAACAGGGCAAAAAGGGCAGCCATCACCATGACACCGCTCATCAATTCAAAAACACGACTGGACCAGGCGCGCGCCGAACTGGCAAAAAACTATGATTTGAAATTTTCCGAGGTGGTCAAAAAGGAAACCGCGCCGGTCTTTGAGCGCATCAAAAACAAGATTGCCGAGGTCGAATGGCCGTTTTTCGCGCCGCTGATTTTCCAGATAAACCGGCTCAAGAAAGAAAAAGACGCCATTATTCTGGCTCATAATTATCAGAGCCCGCAAATCTATCATGGGGTTGCCGATGTGGTCGGGGACAGTTTGCAATTGGCGATAGAGGCGAGCAAGGTAAATCAGCACCTGATTGTTCAGTGCGGGGTGCATTTCATGGCGGAAACCTCCAAATTGCTCAACCCTGAAAAAACCGTTTTGATTCCTGACGCCAGGGCCGGCTGTTCGCTGGCCTCTTCAATCACCGCGGAGGATGTGATGGCTATGCGCGCCCAATATCCCGGGGTGCCGGTTGTCACCTATGTCAACACTTCAGCGGCGGTAAAGGCGGTGAGCGATGTGTGCTGCACCTCCTCGAACGCGCTGGCCATTGTTGAAGCGGTTGAAGGGGATGAAGTGATCATGATCCCCGACCAGTATCTGGCGCAAAATACCGCCAGGAAAACCAAAAAGAAAATCATCACCTGGGCCGGCTCGTGCGAAGTGCATGAAACTTTTTCCGCCGCCGACATAAAAGAGCTGCGCGCCGCCTATCCCAATGCCAAAATCATTGCTCACCCCGAATGTCCGCCTGATGTGATCGATGCGGTGGATTATTCCGGCTCGACCTCGGGAATGATCAATTGGGTAAAAACCGAAAAGCCGGCCAAAGTGGTGATGGTCACCGAATGTTCGATGTCGGACAATGTGGCCTCGGAAACCACCGGGGTCGAGTTTTTGCGCGGCTGCAATATCTGCCCGCACATGAAGCGGATCAATCTGGAAAATATATTGTGGTCCCTGCATGCCGGAGAAGAAGAAATCATTGTCCCCAACGAGTTGATCGAGCCGGCGCGGGCAGCGGTCGAGCGCATGATCGAATTTTCCAGCCAGGGCAAATAATTTTAAATCAAGAAAAAGCGAGCCGGTCGCATGGGCAAAAATGACAATATTCTCAACGCCGACGGGGCGTTGATTGTCGGGGCCGGGCTGGCGGGGCTGTTTTGCGCCCTCAAACTGGCGCCAAGGCCGGTCACTGTTTTGTCTCCCAAACCGCTGGGGCTTGGCGCGTCTTCGAGCTGGGCCCAGGGAGGGCTCGCCGCTGCCGTGGGCAAGGGCGACAGCGCCCAGGCCCATGCCCGGGACACCGAATTGGCCGGGGCCGGGATCGTTGATTTTGAAATCGCCGAGGAGGTGGCGGCCGAAGCAAGTCAGCGCATCGCTGATCTGGCCAAATGGGGCACTCCGTTTGATCGTGACGAGGAGGGCAATTTCCTGCTCTCCAGGGAAGCGGCGCATTCGTTTTCGCGCGTGGTGAGGGTTTCAGGGGACCGGGCCGGGCGCGCGATCATGAGCGCGGTCATTCAGGAAGTGCGCAAAACCCCCTCGATCCGTATTGTTGAAGGGATAACCGCCATTGATCTGGCCCGGGCCGAGGGGCGGGTGATCGGGGTTTATTGCCGCAAGCTGGGCGATCGTTATGGCGAACCGATCTTGATCAGGGCCCGGGCGACGGTTCTGGCCGCCGGAGGGTTGGGGGGGCTTTATGCCATTACCACCAACCCGCCCGGGGTCAGAGGCCACGCCATGGGCATGGCGGCGCGGGCCGGAGCGATCATTGCCGACCCGGAATTCGTGCAGTTTCACCCGACCGCGATTGCCACCGGCGCCGATCCGGCCCCGCTGGCCACCGAGGCGTTGCGCGGGGCGGGGGCCATTCTGGTTAACGAACTTGGTGAGCGGTTCATGCTCAATATTCATCCCGACGCCGAACTGGCGCCGCGCGACATTGTCGCCCGGGCCAATTTCTCCCAGATCAAACAGGGCCACAAGGTTTATCTGGACACCCGCCAGGCATTGGGGGAAAAAATCATCGAGGAATATCCGACCGTTGCCAAATTTTGCCTTGAGGCAGGCATTGACCCGGTAAAAGAGATGATCCCGGTTACCCCGGCGGCCCATTATCATATGGGCGGGGTCAAGGTCGATGAAAACGGCCGCTCGTCCTTGCCCCGGCTCTGGGTGTGCGGGGAAGCCTCATCAACCGGGCTGCATGGCGCCAACCGGCTCGCGTCCAACTCGCTGCTCGAGGCGGTGGTTTACGGGGCCCGGATTGCCCAGGATATTGGCGGGCTGGAGCCGTCGCGCTCTTCTTTGCCGCCCTTTGAGGGCATCGAGTGGGATGAGGAAAGCGGGCAGGCGGTCGAGACCAAATTGGCCAATCTCAAGGCGGTGCAGGATTTGCGCCGCATCATGAGCGAAATGGTCGGGGTTGAGCGCGATGACAAGGGTTTAAGAGCTGCACTGCGCCAGATCGCCGATCTGGAGCAAAACGCCGCCGGGGTCACCCGCTCATTTCTGAATATGTGCGTGTCGGCAACCCTGGTCGCCGCCGCTGCTCTCAAGCGCTGCGAAAGCCGGGGCGGGCATTTCCGCACCGATTATCCGGACAAAAATCCCGATTGGCGAAGCCACACCAACATGACGTTGGACGAGGCGCTGAAAATCCGCGAAAATGCCTGAAATTTATCCCTTGGTGCTGGCGGGGTCTGTTGTGGCAATTGAAGCGGCGGGTTGGGCGTGCACCATTTTTTCAATTAGTTCGCGCTGGCGCATCAGCTTTTTCTGATAGCGCCCCTGCACCAGATCAACCGCCACCATGACGAACAGAACAAAATAAAATGTCGATTTGGCCATTGGCAGCACCTCGTTGCCAAAAAGAACCAGGCCCGCCAGATGGCCGCCATCGGAAACCAGCAAGACCCCGACCAGCAACAAAATGAACAGGCCCAAAACCTCATACATGCGGTTGCGGTCCAAAAAAGCGGCCACATGGTCGATCAGATAAATCATGGCTACGCCGGTGATAATTATTGCGCTGGCCATGATCCAGAATATGTTGGTCAGCGCCAGGGCGGAAAGAATGGTGTCAAAGGAAAAAACCAGGTTCATCGCCACGATCCAAAATATCGCCATGGTGACACTGCGCCTTGATTTGCCTTCCTGTTCAGGATGTTCGGAAATCGAAATCATATGAAAGATTTCCTGAATGGCGGTATATAAAATGAACCCGCCGCCGAGCAGCACAATCAGCGCATGCAGATTGAGTTCGCCCTCAATGATGCCCGAGAGCTTGAAGACAAAAAACGGCTCCTTGAACAATTCGATCGCCTGCAGGATGACGAACAGCAGCACGATGCGCAAAACAACCGCCACTATAAGCCCCATCCGGCGCACATAGGCTTGATGTTCGGGCGCGACTTTTTTTGATTCAAGCGAAATATATAAAAGATTGTCGAACCCGAGCACCGCCTGCAACAGGATCAGCATAAAAAGAGTGAACCAGTTTTGAATAGAGAGCAGGCTTTCCATTACCGGGCTCCATCCTCAGGCTGGTTGGCGGAGTTGGCCAGCACCTTGTCGACCTCGGCCCGGCTTGCCGGATGGCTGCCTTTTTGGCGGCAATTAAGACCGGCCACCACCGCCCCGAAACGCAAAACCTCTTTAAGCGAAGTCTGATCAAGTTGGCCAAGCCTGTTTGCGGCCAGAAAATCGAGTTCAAAAAGAATTGTCAGCACCCCGGCCATCAGTGCGTCGCCGGCCCCGACCGTGTCACCAAAAACCGGCGGGCGGTAAATTTCGGCACTGGCGCTGGCGCTGGCGGTAAACGCTTTTGAGCCGTTTTCGCCGTCAGTGACAATCACCAGGCGGCAATTGGGGCGCGCCAGCAATTCTTCAACATGCTGGTCAACGCTTTTTGAATTATCAAGCGCCTCGAGATCCTCAAGCGAGAGTTTGATCAGGTGGACCAGATCGAAAAACCGGTTCAAACGCTGTTTATAGGCGGCAAAATCAGTTACCAGTGAGGGGCGGATATTGGGGTCGATCGACAGGGTTGCCCCTTTTTGCAGCGCGGCGCGCGCCACCTGTTCCCAGATCTGGGCGTCGTTGGGCTCAATGGCGCAAAAGCCGCCGATCTGGTAAAGTTTCAGGTTTTGGGGCAGTGATAAAATCATTTTATCAATGTCAAAGGCGCGATCGGCGGCGCGATAAAATTGGTATTGGGCTTGGCCGCGCTCGTTCAAGCTGACCACTGCCAGGCTTGTCGGCTCTTTTACCCGTTCGCTGAGCAACAATCTCACCCCTGCCTTTTGCAGCGGGGCGGCCAGATAGTCGCCAAATCCATCTTGGGAAACCGGGCATAAAAATCCACTTTGATTGCCCAGGCGTGCCAGGGCAATGGCGCAATTATAGGGGGAGCCGCCCTGATGGGCCTCCATGAGAATGACGCCATCTTGTTTTTGCGGCTTGGGCACCAGATCAATCAGGCTTTCGCCGCCAACAACAAACATGTTTTTTGCCTTAAAATGTTTCAATCAAGATTGGACAGGTTTCAGGGGATGTTACTTAGCGCGCCGTCCAGCCGCCATCAATGGCAATCGAGGTTCCGGTAATCGAGCGCGCCATATTCGAGCATAAATAAAGCGCCAGGGCCGCGACTTCTTCGACTTCAACGAATTGCCTGGTCGGCTGGGGAGCGAGCATGATTTCGTTCTTGACCTGCTCTTTTGATATCCCGTGCGCTTTGGCCTGGTCGGCCAGTTGCTTTTCCACCAGCGGGGTCAAAACATAACCGGGGCAGATTGCGT
>UOEO01000163.1_pt1 | contig 13901 bp, 11 predicted proteins | sample 1989881 | NCBI WGS metagenome assembly UOEO01 (sample SAMEA4712198, study PRJEB27164) | hydrothermal vent metagenome | biome: marine basaltic hydrothermal vent biome; feature: marine hydrothermal vent; material: mineral | place: Pacific Ocean | collected 2011-06-14/2011-07-23 | depth 1691 m
GTCCGCCTGCGCCATGGGATCAATGACCCCGATCCCGGTGCAATCGGCGATCAAATATTTTCCCGCTGATTTTGGCATGGGAGAGGCAAAATGAAATCGATTTCTGATCTTGGCACCCCGGCCTCCACCAGCGAAAAACTGGTAAGCCTGACCATAAACGGCGCCAATATAAGCGTGCCTGAGGGTACTTCTGTTCTGCGCGCCGCACGCGGGGCAAATATTGATATCCCCTCGCTGTGCGCCAGCCAAATGCTTGCCCCTCATGGCTCGTGCCGCCTGTGCGTGGTTGAAATAAACGGCACAAAGGACACTCCGGCCTCGTGCACCACCCCGGTTGCCGATGGCATGGAGGTAACCACCGAAACCGACCGGCTGGCCCGCATCAGACGCGGTATAATGGAGCTTTATATTTCCGACCATCCCTTGGATTGCCTGACTTGCGCTTCAAGCGGGGATTGCGAACTTCAGGATATGGCCGCCCGCGTCGGTTTGCGTCAAGTGCGCTATCCGGCAGATGGGCAAAACCATCTTGACGCCAAAAAAGACACTTCCAACCCTTATTTCACCTTTGACCCGGCCAAGTGCATCCTTTGTTCTCGTTGCGTTCGCGCCTGCGACGAGGTGCAGGGATCTTTGGCCCTAACCGTCAAGGGCCGCGCCTTTGACGCTACATTAGCCGCCGGACTTGGCAATTTCTTTACTTCGGAATGTGTGTCGTGCGGACTGTGCGTTGATCTGTGCCCCACCGACGCCCTGATTGAAAATACCATCATCGAGCATGGCCAGCCCGACCGGGAAATCAAAACCACCTGCGCCTATTGCGGAGTTGGCTGCTCGTTTGTTGCCCAGATGCAGGGCAACCGGGTGGTGAGGATGATCCCCGACATTGACGGCAAGGCCAATCACGGCCATTCCTGCGTCAAGGGGCGCTTTGCCTGGGGCTACGCTACCCATCCCGACCGCATAACCACCCCTCTTGTTCGCGACAGCATTGATCAGGATTGGCGAGAAGTCGATTTTGATGAGGCGATTGCCTTTGCCGCCAGGCGCCTCAAGAACATCCAGCAAAAATACGGTAAAGAGGCCATTGGCGGCATTACTTCCTCGCGCTGCACCAATGAGGAAGTGTGGCTGGTGCAAAAAATGATCCGCGCCGCCTTTGGCAACAATAATGTCGATACCTGCGCCCGGGTCTGCCATTCCCCGACCGGTTATGGCCTCAAACAGACCTTTGGCGAAAGCGCCGGCACCCAGGATTTTGATTCGGTATCAAGCGCCGACGTGATCATGGTCATTGGCTCCAACCCCACCGAAGCCCACCCGGTATTTGGCGCCGCCATCAAGGCGCGGCTGCGTCAGGGAGCAAAACTGATCGTTGTTGATCCGCGCAAGATCGAACTGGTCGGAGCGCCTCATGTCAGGGCCGATTTTCATCTCGCCCTGATGCCGGGCACCAATGTTGCCATGATCAACGCCTTTGCCCATGTGGTGGTAAGCGAAAAACTGTTTGACAGGGATTTTATCGCCGCCCGCTGCGATAGCCAATCATTTGATCAATGGTGCGAATTTGCCCTTGATGAGGTTAATTCGCCGGAAAATGTTTCCAAAATAACCGGGGTTGACGCCGCCGACATCGCCGCCGCCGCCCGCCTTTTTGCCACGGGCGGCAATGGGGCGATTTATTACGGGCTTGGAGTGACCGAACATTCTCAAGGTTCGACCATGGTCATGGGACTGGCCAATCTGGCCATGGCCACCGGCAATATCGGGCGCGCCGGGGTTGGAGTCAACCCGATGCGCGGCCAGAACAATGTTCAGGGCGCTTGCGACATGGGCTCGTTCCCGCACGAATTTTCCGGCTATCGCCCGGTTGGAGATGATGATGTGCGCTCCTTGTTCGAACAGAACTGGGGGGTGAGTTTGAACCCCAAGCCGGGCCTGCGCATTCCCAACATGTTCGACCAGGCGCTGGCCGGCGCGTTCAAGGGATTTTATGTGCAGGGCGAGGATGTCGCCCAGTCCGACCCCAATATCCACCATGTCGAGGCGGCGTTGCGCGCCATGGACACCGTGATTGTTCAGGACCTGTTCTTGAACGAAACCTGCCGCTTTGCCCATGTGTTTTTGCCCGGCACTTCATTTCTGGAAAAAGACGGCACCTTCATCAACGCCGAGCGGCGCATCAACCGGGTGCGACCGGTAATGAATTCCAAAAGCGGGTTGAGCGAATGGCAAGTTACCGCCATGCTTTCAAGCGCCATGGGCTATAAGATGGATTACAATAGCGCCAAAGAGATCATGGATGAAATCGCCGCTCTTACCCCGACCATGGCCAATGTCAGTTTTGATTATCTGGACAAAATGGGCTCGCTCCAGTGGCCGGTGACCGATCAGGCGCCAATGGGCACCCCGGTCATGCACACAAAGGGTTTTACCCGTGGCAAGGGCATGTTTATTCTTACCGAATTCACCCCGACCACGGAACGCGCCAACCGCAAATTCCCGCTGCTTTTAACTACCGGGCGCATCCTTAGCCAATATAATGTCGGCCAGCAGACCAGAAGAACCCGCAACATGGCCTGGGCCGAACGCGATATTCTTGAAATCCATAAGGCGGACGCCGAGATGCGCGGCATTCATTCCGGCGATCTGGTCGCCATTCGTTCGCGCAAGGGGGAAACCACCCTGATCGCCAAAATCTCTGAGCGCGTGCAGCCCGGGGTGGTTTATACCACCTTCCACCACCCGGAAACCGGCACCAACATTGTAACCACCGAGCTTTCAGACTGGGCTACCGATTGTCCCGAATATAAGGTAACCGCGGTTGAAATCAGCCCCGCCAACCACCTGTCGGACTGGCAGAACGCGCGCAGTGGCCAAAACGCGGATCCAGTGGCTAAATGAACAAACCACATGGCGAGCCGGTCGCAAAAGGGGTGCGTCTTGGTCTGGGAGAGGCGGTGTCCTTTGTCCTGCCTCAAGAGGTGCCGATCGGGCTTTTATATAATGATCTTGCCTATGCGGTAATGATGGCCACCCCTGATGATTTCAAGGATTTCGCCCTTGGCTTTTCGCTTTCCGAAGGGGTAATCAATAAAGCTGATGAATTGCTTTCCATTGCGCAAAAACAGCGCAAGAACGGCATCGAACTGCGCCTTGAAATTACTGACAAACGTTTTGAGCGCCTGCAACTACACTTGAGACGCCGCGCCCATTTCGCCCGTTCCGGTTGTGGGCTGTGTGGCATTGACGATCTCAATGACGCCATTCGTCCCCTACCCCAATTGCCGCCCTCGGGCAACAAAACCAGCATAAAGGCGATGCTCAGGGCGGTTAACGATTTTGAGCGGGCGCAACCCTTGCGCGCCACCAACCGCTCGGTCCATGGCGCCGCCTTTGTTGGCTCCAACGGCAAAATCATTTTGGTGCGCGAGGATATCGGACGTCATAATGCGCTCGATAAATTGATCGGAGCCGGGGCGAGCGCTGCAATTGACTGGGAGGATGGTTTTGTCCTGCTTTCATCCCGCTGTACTTATGAACTGGTGCAAAAATGCGCCCTGTCCGGAATTTCAACCATGGTTTGCCTGTCCGCTCCCTCAAACGCCGCCATTAAAACCGCCCAAAAAACCTCGATCGGGCTGGCAATATTTGAGCGCCAAACCAACAGCTTTGTCGCCTTTGCCAATATCGAACGGTTTGAAAACTGATGCCGCCGGGTTTGGTTTCACGTTTTTATTCTTGCCGTTGCAGACTTTAGATGCCTCGCGGGGCGCACCGATAAAACCATGACGGGCTAATTCCGCCCTATGGTTTTATCTGCCCCTGCGGCGGCGCGCCGTACTTACGGCGGCTCGCTCTTTGCGATCTATATGCCTCGCGCGCCATACCACAATCAACATGACGGGCTAAAACCGCCCTATGTTGATTGCTGGCGCTCCGGCGGGGCGCTGGATTGCCAGCGGCTCGCGTTAAAGCTCGCTGAGGCTTTGCCTCATTTCTTTTCCCATTCCAGCTTCTCTTTTTCTCATTCCGGCGCAGGCCTCAAGCCATTCTTGTTCATGCCATGTATCAACAAAAAAGATGGACCCCGGCCTTCGCCGGGGTGACGCACAGTATTTGTTGCACTTAACTCGTTTCCCATTCTTTGTATGGACACCACCCATGGCGGGGGTGCCGGGGAAGCATCCGTAGGATGCGACGGCGGCGCGAATAAAAAGCGAGCCGGCGCTTATGCGCCGCCCCGGACTTGATCCGGGGTCTCGTCAAGTTTTGGCAATGAGGTCCCGGCTCGGGGGCCGGGACGGTGCGAAGATTGTAGCGCGACCCGCGAGGCATAAAGGACTCTCCCGCGAAGCAAAAAAACTTCACCCTCCCCCGCTTGCGGGGGGAGGGTTAGGTGGGGGGCTTAAAACAGCCCTTCGATCAGCCCTTCTTCATTGACGAAAATATTGTTGGCCGCCGGCACCCGGGGCAAGCCGGGCATGGTCATGATCTGGCCGCAGATCACCACCAGAAACTCAGCACCCGCCGACAGCCTTACTTCGCGGATTGGCACCACATGCCCCGAAGGAGCGCCGCGCAAATCAGGGTCGGTGGAAAAACTATATTGGGTCTTGGCCATGCAGATCTGGAAACGGCCGAACCCGGCCTCTTCAAAGCGAGTAAACTGGTCGCGCACCTTCTTGTCGGCAATCACATCATCAGCCCCATAGATCGAACGGGCGATGGTGCGGGTTTTTTCCCACAAGCTCATGCTCTCATCATAAAGAGGCCGGAATTGCGCGGTGCCGCTATCGGCGATATCTGCGACTTTTTGCGCCAGTTGCTCAACCCCTTTTGAGCCCTTTTCCCAATGGCGGCACTCATATGCTTCAACATTATATTCGGCGCAATATTCCTTGACCAGCTCGATTTCCTCTTTGGTGTCCCCGTCAAAATGATTGATCGCCACAACACATGGCACCCCGAACTGGCCGATATTGCGAATATGGCGTCCAAGATTTTCCAAACCTTTTTTAACCGCTTCCGGGTTGGCCGGTCCAAGCTCCTTCTTGGCCACCCCGCCATGCATCTTGAGCGCCCTGATGGTTGCCACCAGAACCACCGCATCCGGGCTCAGCCCGGCCTTTTGGCATTTGATGTCAAAGAATTTCTCCGCCCCCAGATCGGCACCGAACCCGGCTTCGGTCACCACATAATCGGCCAGCTTGAGCGCGGTTTTTGTCGCCACCACCGAATTGCAACCATGCGCGATATTGGCAAACGGGCCGCCATGAATAAAGGCCGGGGTATTTTCCAGCGTCTGCACCAGATTGGGCTGAAACGCGTCTTTGAGCAATGCGGTCATCGGCCCGTCGGCCTTCAAGTCCCGCGCCCTGATCGGCTCGCGCTTGCGCGTATAGGCAACAATGATATTGCCCAGCCGGTTTTGCAGATCGGCAAGGCTTTCCGCCAGGCAGAAAATCGCCATCACTTCGGAGGCGACCGTGATTTGAAACCCGCTCTGGCGGGCGAACCCGTTGGCGACCCCGCCCAGGGAAACCACAATATCGCGCAACGCCCGGTCATTCATATCCACCACCCGCCGCCAGGTGACCCGGCGCGGATCAATCCCTAAATCATTGCTCCAATAAATATGATTGTCGATCATTGCCGCCAGCAGATTGTTGGCCGCTCCAATGGCGTGAAAATCACCGGTAAAATGCAAATTGATGTCTTCCATCGGCACCACCTGGGCCAGCCCGCCGCCGGCCGCCCCGCCCTTGGTGCCAAAACATGGCCCGAGCGAAGGCTCGCGCAAGGCAATCATGGCGTTCTTGCCGATTGCCCTTAACCCGTCGCCCAGCCCGACCGAAGTTGTGGTCTTGCCTTCCCCGGCCGGAGTGGGGGAAATCGCGGTTACCAGAATCAGTTTGCCGTCTTTTTTGCCGGCAAGCGAAGCAATGAATTCGGCACTAACCTTGGCCTTGGTCGGCCCGTAACGATAAAGTGCGTCAGCGGGAATTCCCGCCAACTCGCCGATTTTCTCGATCGGTTTCATGTCTGCGGCGCGGGCAATTTCAATATCGGTTTTGTTGGGCATGTCTTATCAACTTTCAAAATGGCTCTGCCGGATCAAATGCAGCTTTTTCAACAAGGTCAATTAAAAAATATGATAATGGCGCCAGCACGAATAGTCCGTCATTTTTTCCTTGCAATCAGATCAATAAGCGACGAACGGCCGGAATGGGCGCGCCCCTCATCGACATCGCGCTCATAGGCCTTGAGGTGCAGGATTTCCATATCGGAAAAAGTCTTGGAGAGCATCTCTGTCGTATAAAGATTTTCCGCGCATGGCGGCCCGCCGGTACCATGTTCGAGTTGTTCGACCGTATAGCCATGCAGCATCAATATGCCGCCCTTTTTCAGCGTCTTTTTTAAACCGGCGAATACTTTTTGCCGATCTTCTGGCCCGCTGAATTGAATGAAAATCGCCACCACCAGATCATAGGCCTCGTTTTGCCAGTCCCACTCCATGATGTCGGCCAGGTTGAAATCAACCGTTACCCCGCGCTCCTTGGCCAGCTCGCGCGCCTTTTCCACAGCCACTGAAGAGCCGTCCATGGCCGTCACATCAAGCCCCTTGCTCGCCAGAAAAACCGAATTTCGTCCTTCCCCGTCGGCAACCGCCAGCGCGCGCCCTCCGGGGATCAGATATTGCTCATGCTCGCGCAAGAATTGCGCCGGCTCGGTGCCAAAAAGATAGCCCGGCTCGGCAAAGCGTTCATTCCACATTTTTATAATACTCCTTAAGGCAACCCAGATCGCAAGCCACAAACAGTCTGTCAACATGCGCCATCAAACCGGCTTCGTCCAGTCCAACAAATAATCTTGAGTCTGGTTTTTATCCCGTGGGAACACAGCCGGCCCGCTATTGATCAACCCCTCTCAAATGCTTAAATGAATAACGCTCTTGGCAATAATGATGTTAATGCGCTGATGCAAAAAGCAGGGGCTGCCAAGAAACTGCCAAGTGCCTGTCAAGGGGCTATCAAGGAGTATTTGTCTATGTCCGCCAATGAACTGACCACCAAGCTAAAAAGTATCCAGGACAGGATCGAACAAAAAAGGGCCGAACTTGAACAACGCGGCGTTTTGAACAAAGATCATAAAATAACCCAACAAGAGCTCAACAAGCGAGCGCGGATTTTAAAGAAGCAACTTGATGAAGAAGTGTCTTCCCTGCAAACCACAACCAGCAAGGTCAATGAGCTGGAAGTTGAACTGCTCAACTGGCTCAATTCCGTTGATCTGGACGCCAAATAACCAGATAAGCAGCAATTTGGAACCAAATAAACAGCAAAGGCAATCAGCATGAGCAGCAACACCCAAACGGTCCGGATAGTTTGCCCCCATTGCAACGCCGTCAACCGCTGGCCTGAAGACAAGCTGGCCAATTATGCCCAGGCCAAATGCGGCAAATGCCATCAACCATTGTTTGATGGCCATCCCTTTGCCCTTGATGCGTCCAGTTTCAAGCGCCATGCCAGCAAGAGCGACATTCCGTTACTGGTTGATTTCTGGGCCGAGTGGTGCGGACCATGCAAGATGATGGCGCCCAATTTTGCCGCCGCCGCCGCCGATCTGGAACCCGCCGTCCGGCTGGCCAAACTTGATACCGAAGCCGAGCAGTCTCTTGCGGCGCGCTATAATATCCGCTCCATCCCCTCGCTGGTACTGTTCAAGAACGGCAAGGAAATCGCCCGCTCGGCCGGGGCGATGGACAAGGCGTCAATCATAAGCTGGACGCGCCAGTATTTATAAATTCATGGAATTTCCTTACTGCCCCGATCACCCGTTTGGTCACCCGGAAAGTATGACGAATGCAGGATCCTTACAAAGCCCTTGGCGTTACAAAGAACAGCTCCGACGCCGACATAAAAAAGGCCTACCGCGCGCTGGTGAAAAAGCTGCACCCCGACCTCAATCCGTCCGACAAAAAGGCCGAGGAGCGCTTCAAGGAGGTTTCGGTGGCCTTTGGCCTTTTGGGCGACAAGGACAAGCGGGCCAAATTCGATCGTGGTGAAATCGACGCTTCCGGCGCTGAAACTCCCCAACAGCAATATTACAAGGATTACGCCAACGCCGCCGGCGCCAGCCAATATCACAGCAATGCCAATTATGATGATATGAGCGAAATGTTTTCCGATCTTTTCGGGCAAAATCAGCGCGCCCGGCAAAATACCGGCGCGCCACGCTTTAAAATGCGCGGCGGCGATGTGCGCTATCTGCTTGAGATCGAATTTCTCGATGCGGTCAACGGCGCCAAAAAACGCATAACCCTGCCCGATGGCGCCTCCCTTGACGTCAAGGTTCCCGCGGGAATTGACGCCGGACAGACCATCAGGTTACGCGCCAAGGGCCAGCCGGGTCTTAATGGCGGACCGCCCGGGGATGCCCTGATTGAAATTTCCGTAAAGCCGCATCCGCTCTTTAAACGCGATGGCAATGACATTGTGCTTGAATTGCCCATTACCATCAATGAGGCGGTGCTTGGCTCAAAAATCGACGTGCCGACCATTTCCGGCAAGGTCCGGGTTAATATTCCCAAAGGGGCCAGCTCCGGGCAAAATCTGCGCTTGAAGGGCAGGGGGATCAAGCATGCCGGCAAAAATGGCGACCAGCTTTGCATTTTAAAAATTGTTCTGCCGGCAAAAATTGACAGCGAGCTGGAAAAATTCATGGCTGAATGGCAGAAAAACCACCCCTATAACCCGCGCGGCAAAATGTGAGGCGGACCATGATTGATCAACAGGAAATTCTCATCAGGGTCAAAGGCGTTTCATCCGTCCAGCTTGATTTCTGGGTCTGTGAACACTGGGTGCGCCCGGCAAGAAGCGGCAATGATTTTGCCTTTAATGAGGCCGACATTGCCCGCGTTCATTTGCTCCATACCCTGAATAACGAGCTTGAAGTGGGTGAGGAGGCAATCCCGATCATTTTGTCCCTGATCGACCAGCTCCATGAAATGCGCGCCCATATGCACACCATCTCAAGCGCCATTGACACCCAGCCTGAAGAGGTGCGGCGGCAAATCCTTGAGCAGGCCAAAAAGAGGCTTTAATCTCATGGCCGCCCTTTTCCTGTCATTGCCAGCGCCCTCATCCTGAGCCCTCACGGTGAGCTTGTCGAACTACCCTCATGGTGAGCTTGTCGAACCACCCTCATCCTGAGCCTGTCGAAGGATGGGCACGCCACAATCCCCGCACCGTCCCGGCCGCCGAGCCGGGACCTCCCATAGCACCATCGCCACATTGAACAAGACCCCGGATCAGGTCCGGGGAGGTGCGGTTTTGGTTTGCCTCGCGCGGCGCGGCAATCCAGCTAGAGCAAGCGGCGTTCAGGTTGAATCGGAACGCATGCTCTAAGTCTTTGTTTTGTCGCGTTTTCGAACCAGATAAGTGGTGTCCACTTATCTTGAAAACGCTCTATTATTACCGTTGAAATCAAAACCATAAAATCCCGCGCTCAAACGAAGCGGTTTACATAATTTTCCAGCAATTCCTGATGCCCGGAATGCGGCCTCGGGTTGATATTTTCCTTTATCACCCGCTTCGCAATGCTCTCCAGATCACCATTGGCAAGCATCTCTTCAGCCTCAATGCTCCGCCAGCCATCATAGCGTTCGTCAAGCGCTTTTTCCAGCCCGCCATCCTCAACCATGGCGGCGGCGGCCTTGATCCCGCGCGCGCAAATATCCATACCCCCGATATGAGCAACGATCAGATCTTTGGCTTCGATCGACTGCCGGCGCAGTTTGGCGTCAAAATTGGTGCCCCCGCTTCTGAACCCACCAGCCTTGAGGATATGATAATAAGCCAGCGCCACCTCGGGCGCATTATTGGGGAACTGGTCGGTGTCCCAGCCCGATTGATAATCATTGCGGTTCATGTCGATCGAGCCAAATACCCCAAGCGCCACCGCGGTTGCGATCTCATGTTCGAACGAATGACCGGCCAAAAAGCCGTGCCCCTGCTCTAAATTTAGCTGGACTTCGCCTTCCAGTCCGTATTTTTGCAAAAACCCGAAACAGGTCGCCGCGTCAAAATCATATTGATGCTTGGTCGGCTCCTGCGGCTTGGGTTCAACCAGAATAGCCCCCTTGAAGCCGATCTTGTGCTTATATTCGACCACCATCGCCAAAAACCGTCCCATATGGTCAAGTTCAAGTTTCATGTCAGTATTCAAGAGGGTTTCATAACCCTCGCGCCCGCCCCAAAGAACGTAATTTTGCCCGCCCAGCCTGTGCGTGGCGTCCATGCAGGTTTTTACCGTTGCCGCCGCGTAAGCAAACACATCCGGGTCCGGGTTGGTTGCCGCTCCCGCCATGAAGCGCGGATGGGAAAACAAATTGGCGGTTCCCCACAAAACCCTGGTCCGGCCCGCTTCCATTTTTGCCGCCATATAGTCAACCATCTCCTCAAGATTGTGCTTTGTCTGGGCAAAACTTTCGCCCTCGGGCCTGATATCGCCATCATGGAAACAAAAAAACGGCATGTTGAGAATATCAAACATCTCAAAAGCAACATCCGCCTTGAGCCGGGCCAGCTCCATGGTGTCGCCAAACCAGGGCCGATCAAAACTTGCAGAACCAAACGGGTCGGTTCCCGGCCAGGCAAAAGAGTGCCAATAGGCGGCGGCAAAACGCAACTGGTCTTCCATGCGTTTTCCGGCAACAATCTCATCAGGATTATAATGATGAAAAGCCAAGGGGTTGGTGCTGTCCGCCCCCTCATAAGTCACAGGCGCGATATCTTTGAAAAATCCGATCATTTCAATTTCCTTTAAGCAGGCAAAGACGGGGATAGGCGGCTTTATAGGCCTCATAGCGCTCTGAAAATGCCGCTGTCAGAAGTTTGTCAGGCCCAATTGTCTCGGATATCTCAGGCGGCGTGCACACCTGTTCCGGCTTCAGGCCGCTTGCCGCCATAAGGCCAAGCCGGGCCGCCCCGAACGCCGCCCCGAAATCGCCTTCCCGGGGCACATCCACTTCCAGCCCCAGGATAGAGGCAATGGTCTTGAGCCAATAGCGCGACTTGGCCCCGCCCCCGACCGCCAAAAGGCGCGAAATCTCAGTCCCGGCGGCGCTTAAGGCTTGTAGATTATCACGAAGGGCAAACCCCACCCCCTCCATCACCGCCCTTGTCATGGCGGCGCGATCATCATTATGCGACAGGCCAAAAAACGCCCCGCGAACCTCAGCGTCATTATAAGGGGTGCGCTCACCACCCAGATAAGGCAAGAACAGTGGCCCGGACGGGGTTTTTAAATTCTCACCCAACTCGTCAACAAGAGTTTGCACATTATGCCCGGCAATGCGCGAAAACCAGTTCAGCGCGTCGGTGGCGGCCAGAATGACCCCCATCTGGTGCCAGCGTGCAGGCAAGGCGTGGCAAAAACTGTGTACGGCGGTTTGTGGCGCCGGCCGGCACTTGTCGGTAGCGGCAAACAGCACCCCCGAGGTGCCAAGCGAAACGAACGCCATCCCGCTGTTAATCACCCCCATGCCGATGGCGGCGGCGGCGTTGTCCCCCGCCCCGCCGGCGACAATGACATTGGCGCCAACCCCCCAACGTTGAGCCAGCTTTTGGCGCAACATTCCCCCCGGCGCACTGCCCTCGACCAGAGCGGGCATATTGGTGCGGCTCAAGCCGGTTTTTTCCAGCAGAATGTCCGACCAGTCGCGTTTTTTCACGTCAAGCCAACTGGTGCCCGAAGCGTCCGACATATCACAAATATATTCGCCGGTCAGCCACAGGCGCAAATAATCCTTGGGCAGCAGGATCTTTTTTGTTTTTTTGAAAATTTCCGGCTCATGGCGCTTTACCCAAACAAGTTTTGGCGCCGTAAAGCCGGGGAAAACAATATTGCCCGAAATAGCGCGAAAATCAGGGTCCGCGTCCAGCTCCGCCGCCTCTTTGTGGCTTCTGGTGTCGTTCCAGAGAATTGATGGGCGCAAGGGATTGCCAGCTTCATCAACAAGCGTTGCCCCGTGCATCTGGCCCGACAGGCCAATGGCGCATAAAGCGCTCATCTGGCCTGGATAATTGGCCACCAACTGATCCAGCACCTTTTCACAAGCCGCAATCCAGTCTGCCGGGTCCTGTTCGCTCCACCCGGCAGCGGGGCGCATGATCTCAAGCGCCGCGCTTGCGCTGCCGACCAGGCGCTGTTGCTGATCAATCAACAACCCCTTGAGGCTTGAAGTGCCAAGATCCAACCCCAGATACATCTCTTGTCTCCCCCGGCGGTTTATCCTGACCCTTGCCTTGGTCCTTTATCAGTGGCAAACTTTATTTTGCCAAGAAAAATAAATCAAGGAGCGCCGGAGGGGGCCATGTCGATCATTGGGCGTTTTTCAAACCTAACGCTGGCGGTTTTTTCCGCCCTGCCTTTCCTGTTTGCCGCCGCGGCGATATCTCCGGCAATGGCGCAGAAAATTCCTGATTTTCCTCCGGCAAAATTCATGCTCACAACGCCGGAAAAAGTCGCTTTGGGCCGGCTGCTTTTTTATGACCCGATACTTGGCGGCAATCGCAATATTTCCTGCTCATCTTGTCACCAGCCGCGTTTTGGCACCTCTGACGGGGTGTCGCTGTCGCTTGGCGAGGGCGGCATCGGGCTGGGACCAGACAGGCGCGGCGACCCTGAGAACATGCCCGAGCAACGCATTGGCCGCAATGCCCCCGCTTTGTTCAATCTCGGGGCGGCCCAGTTCATTTCCCTTTTTGACGATGGCCGGGTTCAGCTTGACCCCACACGTCCCCTCGGCATCCGGTCACCATTGGAACAGGCAATGGTTGAAGGCTTCAACAGCGTTCTGGCGGTTCAGGCGATGTTTCCGGTACTCTCGCAAGACGAAATGGCCGGGCAATATTCAGAAAACGATATTTCCCAGGCGGCGCGGCGCGGATTTCTGGCGCAAAAGGGCGGGGTCTGGGATATTATTGCCGCCCGAATTGAAGCCATCCCCCAATATCGCAAAATGTTTGACCGGGTGATCGGCAAAGAAAAGCCGATTACTTTTACCGCTATCGCCAATATGATCGCCCAGTTCATAGCCTTTGAATGGCGCGCCACCGACAGCCCGTTTGATCGCTATTTGCGCGATAAAACGCCGCTGCCCGGCCCGGCCAGTGCTGGAATGGAGCTGTTTTATGGCAAGGCCAACTGTTCGGCGTGCCATTCGGGGCGCTTTCAGAGCGACCAGAAATTTCATGCCATCGCCATCCCGCAGATCGGGCCCGGCAAGGCGGCGCGCTTTGAAACCAACCAGCGCGACACGGGCCGGATGAGGGTGACAGGAAACCCCGATGATGCTTTCAGGTTTCGCACCCCGTCCCTTCGCAACATCACCCTGACCGGCCCCTATGGCCATGACGGCGCCTATACAACATTAAGAGCGGCGGTAATGCATCATCTTGACCCGGTAGCCTCCCTTTATGCCTATGACCGCACCCAGGCTATTTTGCCACCCCTGCCGGGAGCCAATGACTGGGCGATTTTGGATGATCCCAAAGAGATGGCGGCCATTGCGGCGGCAAACGAGTTGGCTCCGATTTCCCTCAGTGAAAAAGAAGTTGATGAGCTTTTGGCCTTTCTTGCTTCACTTACCGAGAAGGGAAGTCAAAACGGCCGCCTCGGCATCCCCGACAAGGTACCCAGCGGTTTGCCGGTCGGGCGTTAATCCCTTAAGCCCTCCCCCGCTTGCGGGTGCCGGCAGCGCCCCCCTCATCCGGCGCTACGCCCACCTTCTCCTACAAGGGGAGAAGGAAAGGGCCGACGGCGGCGCGAGTTTATATGCCTTGCGGGGCGTTTCTATAAAACCTCTTGCCATACGTCATCGCGAGCGCTCTCAT